>ERZ827522.930-NODE-930-length-30680-cov-13.092082_pt1 | contig 30680 bp, 24 predicted proteins | sample MGYA00519580_ERZ827522 | MGnify/ENA primary metagenome ERZ827522 (study PRJEB31778, sample SAMEA3449340) | human gut metagenome | biome: human gut; feature: human-associated habitat; material: faeces | place: United Kingdom | collected 2010/2012 ... | reverse complement strand
AAATACCGACCTCCAATCGTTAGATTTTTAGGTCTAACTTTTGGGGGTCGGTACATTTTTTAGAGAGTAGCAGCCTTTTTTATTTTGAATATAAAATATGACACATACACTTGACAATATGCATACGTAGAAGAAACGCATCAAGTGCTTGCTAAGAGAAACTTTGTGCTGGCAGTAAGAGGAGGTATCTTTGGTGATAAACCAACTGCTTACTATGACTTTGGAGAATAGAAAGCGACAAGATAGCTGTTTATTGGATGAAATAGGACATTTCTTCCCCAAAACAGTATGTTTATGGTATACTAGCTATTAGTAATGCGATTTCAACCGACATTACATATTATGATGAGAAATTAATACAAAGGACTATTCTTTCACAGCTTATGATGCAGGTGCTGGGCAGTGCTGCCCGGGTAAATGGCGAAGGTACCTATACGGACAGCAGAGACCATGGTAAACAGTTTTCGGTGGGCAGATTAGGTAACTTTGACAAGAGCGAGGAAACGAAAATGACGAAAAGTAAGATACTTCTGGTATTAGATAAAAAAGATTATGAGGATGGCATGCCGGTATTTGAAAGAAAGTGCGTCCGGGCAATCATAGAAAAGAATGGAAAAATTGCAGTCCAGCGCGGCAGGGCAGGGGACTGCAAAATATTAGGCGGTGGCATGGATGGTGAGGAAGATTTTGAAACGGCACTTTCCAGAGAAGTATTAGAAGAGGGCGGATTGATATTATGCCCGGGAAGTATGCAGCTGTTGGGCGAGATAGAAGAAAAACGCCGTGATTTATTTGAAACAGATAAAATATATCACTGTCACACCTATTTCTTTGCCTGCACGGTTGAAGAGAGAATGACGGAACCGCATATGACAGAAAGCGAGAAGGCAAAAGGCTATCATCTGGAATGGATGACACCGGAAGAGATTGTAAAAGCAAATGAGCCATTTTCGAAGGAACCGTGGATATATCGCGATACTGCATTTATTAAAATGTTGATGGAGGGAAATTTATGAACACAGGATATGAGGGAATCCTGCAATTTCGGGGAAAGTGGAGAGATTATCAGGAAAGAGTACTCTTACATGCACAGCAGTATTTGAAGGATGGAAAGATACATATTGTGGCAGCGCCGGGCTCCGGCAAGACTACACTTGGAATAGAACTGATTCGGAGGCTGGGAGCACCCTGCCTTATTTTTTCACCCAGCATTACCATCCGCCAGCAATGGCTGATGCGTATACAGGAGGGCTTCTTAACCGAAGAGGCAGATCCGCAGGAAATATTATCCAATAATTTGAAACAGATGAAACAGATGACTGCAACGACTTATCAGGCATTGTACAGTGCTATGAAGCGGGAGCAGGGCACACTGGAAGAGGACAGCGGGGAAGCGGCAGAGGAAGATGCAGCAGCCAGTGAAGCGGTGGATGGAGTAGATGCGGCAGACAGTAAAGTGGCAGCCGGCGGAGTGACAGAAGAAGCAGATGGAGAGAAGGAAACGGAGCAGGTTGACTACCGGGATTTCGATATTTTTAAGGCAGTAAAGGAAGCCGGTATTACAACAATTTGTCTGGATGAGGCGCATCACCTTCGCAGTGAGTGGTGGAAGGCACTGGAGACTTTCTTAGATAAGCTGCCGGATGTGCAAATCATTGCATTGACAGCAACACCGCCTTATGACAGTACACCGGCACAGTGGAAGCGTTATATCGATATGTGCGGACCGATTGATGAAGAAATCTTTACGCCGGAACTGGTAAGAGAAGGAAGTCTCTGCCCGCATCAGGACTATGTTTATTTTAACTGGCCGACAAGAGAAGAGGAAGCATATGTCAGGGAACATCAGAAGCGGATGCAGATGCAGGTGCAGAAAATGATGGCAGATGAGACTTTGCGAAGAATCGTATCTTCCCATCAGGGGCTTATGCATCCGGAAGAATACAGTGAGCGGTTCTTAGATAAACCGGAGTATTTTACAGCGCTGCTGGTATACTGCCAGGCAAAAGGGATTCCATTTTCCGGTTATTTAAGGAAGCTCATCGGAACAAAGGGAAAGCTGCCGGGAATGGATGCACACTGGATGGAAGTGTTACTGCAGGGTGTTCTTTATGAGGACAGAGAATCCTATACCATGATGGAAGCAGAGCGGGAAAGCCTGCTGCAGGAATTAAAAGAGGCAGGAGCCATCTACCGGAACAAGGTTGCACTGCGGGATAATGAAGCCATTAAAAAGGTACTTATGAAAAGCCAGGGAAAGATGGAGAGCATCCATACCATTGTGCAGGCTGAGTATGAGGCGCTGGAAAATGATTTACGCCTTCTGGTTCTCTGCGATTATATTAAGAAAGACAAATTGCCGGAGATTGGAAGTAAAGATACACTGGTCACAGAGCTTGGTGCAGTGCCGATTTTTGAATATTTAAGGCGGCAGAACATGGCTGGAATCCGTCTTGGTGTGCTGAGTGGGACAGTGATAATAGTTCCAATGGAAGTCGAAGCAAAACTGCCGGAATTGCTGGCACAGTATGGCTGCAGCGGAACGTTGAATCCACTGGGAGATACCGGATACGGACAGCTTATGATAAAGGGAAAGAGTACCCACACCGTAGCTGTTGTGACGGAGTTATTCCGCCAGGGAGAGATTCATACACTGATTGGAACCAAGTCATTGCTGGGAGAAGGCTGGGATGCACCGTGCATCAATTCCCTGATACTGGCAACTTATGTAGGGTCTTTTATGCTGAGTAACCAGATGCGTGGAAGAGCAATCCGTACCGATAGAGAGCAGCCGGATAAGACCGGAAACATCTGGCATCTTGCCTGCATTTTTCCAAAAGAGCGGGGACAGCAGAGTAATACTGATGCAGAGGGCGATTATGAAATGCTGGAACGCCGGTTTGAATCATTTTTAGGAGTATCCTGCAGGGAAGATGTAATCGAAAGCGGAATCGGTCGGCTGGACATTCCAAAGATAACATCAAAATATGAGGTAGATAAAGCAAATCGCATGATGCTTGAGCGTGCAAAGGACAGAAATGCATTGAGGCAGCGATGGAACCAGTCCTTACAGGAAGTGCGAAATCAGATGGAAATAGAACAGATAGATGAAATTGCAGCAAAAGAAATAGAAACCGGATATATCTTTATTAATGCGGTCTGTATAGAAATCATACAGGTGATACTTGCAATACTCTTAATGAGTGGAAGAATGATGGCACAGAAGCTTGGTAATCATCCGGCTTTCCTGTTACTTGGAATTGCGCTGTTAGCCGCATTTGCCGGAATTGTCTATCAGGGGATACGTCTGTTTAAATTCAGCACCCCGGCAAGACGGATGAAACAGCTTAGCGAAGCAATGCTAGATGCATTGAGGGAATGCGGGGAATTAGAGGATGGTGCCCATTGCAGGACAGAAGTAGAATCCTTTAATGGATTTGTGGTAGGTACCTGGCTTAAAGGTGGAACCACCAGAGATAAGACAACCTATTCTGCCTGCATGGAAGAATTGTGGGGTGTTATTGATAACCCAAGGTATCTTCTTATCCGGGAAAAAATCTTTGGCACATCAAGAGAGTGTTACAGTGTCCCGGAAATATTCGGAAGACAAAAGGAGCGTGCCCTGATTTTTGAAAAGCATATGAAAAGGGCTCTTGGACCATACCATGTGGTATATACAAGAACCCCGGAAGGACGAAAATTATTATTAAAAGAGCGGACACGCTCCTTTGTAAATCAAAACCAGAGCCTTTTGCAGGGAAAGAAAATTGCAAAAGGATATTAAGAATAATAAGAATTTTCAATTTTGGGATATTTTTTATTTACTCCAAAGAAAAAGAGGAGCAGTCCTGCAACCAGTAGTCCGGCACCAACAAAGAACCACAGGAAGAAGAACGGAACAGTATCTGCTTTATACATAAACCAGTCTGGGGAGAAGGTTCCCCAGATGTTAAAGAGGATATGGAAAAGCATGGAAGGATAAATGCTGCGGCTTTTCTCGCAGATAAATCCAAGAACAATTCCTACCACAAAAGCATAAACACCCTGAATCATATTCATATGGAACACACCAAAGAGCAGTGCCTGCAAGAAGTTAGCAACCCAGAAAGGCATTGCTCTTTTTGCATATTTCAAAGTCAGTCCACGGAAAATCAGTTCTTCACAGACAGGTCCAATCAGAACGGAATAGAGAACCAGAATCAGGGAAGGCTCATCCAGTCCCACCGATTCTACCAGGTTACTGTAATATTCCAGCCAGTGCGGGTTAATGGCTGCGGTAAAAGATACAATGTAATTGGTAATATACTGTAATCCTACTGCAGTAATAAGAATGCCGAAGATAACCGGAATATTAAATGGTTTCCGTACATTTTCCGGTTCTGTCGGCCGGAACTTTTTATAATACCAGTAGGCAAATACCACAAGGGCAACAGTACCGTAGGCTGCACTGACACCGGCATTAAAATTGGCGGTGGAAATAATATTTAAAAATGCATCCATACAGTCATCGATAGAAGTTGCCCCTTTGGTATAAAAACCACCCAGCAGAGCAAGCCCTACTGCCGGAATGGAGATAAGCTGCTGCAGGCCAAATGCCAGCAGAGCCGGAAGAAAACAGAACATAATTCTGCCAAATCGCTTCATGAAAAAACCTCCTCAAGTATCATCGCTTTTCTTGGCACATTATAACAATTATGAAGTGAATATGCAAACTACTGAGGTACCGCCTGTTTAAAAATACATGGAAAAATGTATTTTTAAATGCAGATAAATACTCTCCGGGTACTTGTGAAATAGGCGGAATCATGCTATACTAGGCGTTATGTTGATATATTTTATGATGTTGTATGAAATATAAATTCACATAATTATAATCAGAGGAGGAATAAATATGAAGAACATGAAGAAATTTGCAGCACTTTTATTAACTGCAGCAATGACAGTAGCAATGGTAGGATGTGGCTCATCTGTAGCTGCAAACACAGTAAATTCCAAGGATGACCTTCCGGGAAAGAAAATCGATGTTCAGCTTGGAACAACCGGAGATGCCGATGCAACAGCATATGAGGACGAAGGAAGCACCGTAGAGCGTTACAACAAAGGTTCTGATGCAATTCAGGCATTAAAGACCGGTAAAATTGATTGTGTAATCATCGACAAGCAGCCTGCAGAGGCATTTGTTGAGAAGAATGATGACTTGAAAATTTTAGATGATACCTTTGACGCAGAGGAATATGCAATCTGTATCGCAAAAGATAACACAGATTTAACAGATGAATTCAACAAAGCAATCGAAGAGTTAAAAGCCGACGGAACAATCGATACTATCATCAGCAACTATATTGGTGATGAAGCAGGAGAGCATCCATATGAGACTCCGGAGGGAACAGAATATCCAAACGGAAAACTTACCATGGCAACCAATGCGCAGCTTGAGCCATACGAATATTATGATGGTGACAACGTAGTTGGTATCGATGCAGATATCGCAAAAGCAATCTGTGACAAGCTTGGTTATGATTTAGAGATTGAAGATATGGAATTTGATGCAATCATCGCAGCAGTATCTTCCGGTAAAGCAGATTTTGGTGCAGCAGGAATGACTGTAAAAGAAGACCGTCTTAAGAACATTGATTTTACAGATACTTATGCAACAGCAAGCCAGGTTATTGTAGTAAGAAATAAATAATCGGTATAGGAGGAAAGACCTTGAGCGATTTTTTAAGCAGCTTTCAACAGGATTTTATAGAGAAAGACAGATATCTTTATCTGTTACGTGGCCTTGGCAATACACTGCTTATTGCAGTGCTTGCAGTACTTCTGGGTATTGTGGTTGGATTTTTAGTCGCAATTATCCGTTCCACCCATGATAAACATGGTGGATTAAATGTTTTGAATTTTATATGTAAAGTGTATCTTACCATATGGCGTGGAACCCCTACGATGGTACAGCTTTTGATTATGTACTATATTATTCTGGTTGCACTCGATAATAAGATTGCAGTGGCTGTAATCGCTTTTGGTTTGAATTCGGCTGCCTATGTAGCAGAGATTGTACGTTCCGGAATCATGTCTGTAGACGAAGGACAGTTTGAAGCTGGACGAAGCCTCGGATTGAATTATTCGCAGACCATGCGTCTGATTATACTGCCACAGGCATTTAAGAATGTACTTCCGGCTCTGGCAAATGAGTTTATTACCTTACTGAAAGAGACTTCCATCAGTGGATATATTGCAATCCCGGATTTGACAAAGGGTGGCGATATCATCCGTAGCCAGACTTATGACCCATTCTTACCATTGTTCGGGGTTGCAATTATCTACCTGATAATCGTTATGATTTTAACGGCTGGTGTACATAAACTGGAAACGAGGTTGAGAACAAATGAGCGATAAGAAGGTATTGATTGAAGTAAAGGATTTGTGTAAATCCTTTGGAAATGTAAATGTATTAAATGGTATCTCCACAGAAATCGCCCAGGGAGAGGTAGTAGCCATCATCGGACCATCCGGTTGTGGTAAATCTACATTCTTACGTTCCTTAAATCTTTTAGAGGAGCCGACTTCCGGTGTGATTACTTTTGAAGGAACAGATATCACGGATAAATCCGTAGACATCAACAAGATGCGTCAGAAGATTGGAATGGTATTCCAGCAGTTCAATCTGTTTCCAAATTATACCGTAAAAGGAAATATCATGCTGGCACCGGTTCAGACCGGACTTATGAATAAGGAAGAGGCATCTAAGCGTGCGGACGAGCTTTTGATGAGAGTCGGACTGTCTGATAAAGCAGATACCTATCCGGCAATGCTTTCCGGTGGACAGAAACAGCGTATTGCAATTGCAAGAGCACTGGCAATGAATCCGGATGTCATGTTATTTGACGAGCCGACTTCCGCACTGGATCCGGAAATGGTAGGAGAAGTTCTTGAAATTATGAAAGAACTGGCACAGGACGGAATGACTATGGTAGTGGTAACGCACGAAATGGGATTTGCAAGAGAAGTGGCAAGCCGTGTCATGTTTATCAATGAAGGACAGATTCAGGAAGAGAATACACCGGCAGAATTCTTCGCCAATCCACAGAATCCGCGTCTTTGCGACTTCCTTTCCAAAGTATTGTAGCGAAAGAACAGATAAAACGGAAAAAATAGTTGATAAAAAGTTTTCATAAGCTATTGCAATCAGAAAAGAAATAGTCTATGATAAAACCGTTATATGACTGACGGATAAGTGGAAAAACCACATGAAGTATAACGAAAACGAGCCGACCGTCTGGGCGATGAACCTGGAGGACTGGCTCGTTTTCTTTTGTATGTTATTTTGAACACCAAAAAATATTGACAAAAAAATAATAGTCAGTATATACTAACTACAGTTAAACAAGACTAATTAGTAACCATTCAGTGTTCATACTGAATACATTTTTTAGGAGGATATCGTAATGATTGAAATGAAAGAGTGGGATGGATTCGAAGGACGTCTCTGGAAAGAAGAAATCAATGTTCGTCAGTTTATTCAGGACAACTACACTCCATATGATGGAGATGAGAGCTTTTTAGCTGAGCCGACAGATGCAACCAACAAGCTATGGGGGGCACTTCAGAAATTACAGAAAGAAGAGCGTGCCAAGGGCGGCGTTCTTGATATGGAGACAGAGGTTGTAACTGGAATTACAGCTTATGGTCCGGGATATATTGATGAAAATTTAAAAGATTTAGAGCAGGTAGTTGGTCTTCAGACTGATAAACCATTAAAGAGAGCTTTCATGCCATATGGTGGAATCAAGATGGCTGTTCAGGCATGTGAGACCTACGGTTATGAAGTAAATGATAAATTAAAAGAAATTTTCACCAAGTATCATAAGACACACAATACAGCTGTATTTGATGCTTATACACCGGAAATGATGAAGGTTCGTCATGCTAAGATTTTAACAGGTCTTCCGGATACCTACGGTCGTGGACGTATTGTAGGTGATTACCGCCGTGTAGCATTATACGGACTGGATTACTTAATCGCTGAGAAGAAGAAAGACAAAGCCAACTGCGGATGCGGACAGATGACAGATGATGTCATCCGTTTAAGAGAAGAAATTGCAGAGCAGATTAAATGTCTGGAAGACATGAAGAAACTGGCTGAGATTTACGGATATGATATTTCAAGACCTGCAACCAATGCAAAAGAGGCTGTTCAGTGGTTATACTTCGGATACCTTGCAGCAATCAAGACACAGAACGGTGCAGCAATGTCAGTAGGACGTGTTTCTACTTTCCTTGATATTTATATTAAGAGAGATATGGATAAGGGAATTCTTACCGAGCAGCAGGCTCAGGAGCTGATTGACCATTTCACAATGAAACTTCGTATGGTTAAATTCGCACGTATTCCTTCTTATAACCAGTTATTCTCCGGAGACCCTGTATGGGCAACTCTTGATGTAGCAGGAACAGGTGTAGACGGACGTTCCATGGTAACCAAAACAGACTTCCGTTTCCTTCATACCTTAGAGAATATGGGACCGGCACCGGAACCAAACCTTACTGTATTCTATTCATCCAGACTGCCACAGACCTTCCGTGATTATGCAGCACGTATCTCGATTGAAACAAGTTCAATCCAGTATGAGAACGATGATGCAATGAAACCGGTATGGGGCGATGATTACGCAATCTGCTGCTGTGTATCTGCTACACAGACAGGTAAAGAGATGCAGTTCTTCGGCGCTCGTGCAAACCTTGCAAAATGTCTGCTTTACGCAATCAACGGTGGTGTTGATGAAAAATCAGGCGAGCAGGTAGGACCAAACTACGCACCAATTACAGCTGAATATCTTGACTATGATGAAGTAATGGCAAAATATGACAAGATGATGGACTGGTTAGTAGACATCTATGTAAATACACTGAACCTGATTCAGTATATGCATGATAAATATTACTATGAAGCAGCAGAGCTTTCTCTGATGGATACCGACTTAAAGAGAACCTTTGCAACCGGTATTGCAGGATTTTCACATGTTATCGATTCTCTTTCTGCAATCAAATATGCAAAAGTAAAAGTCGTACGTGATGAGAACGGACTTGCAAAAGACTTCGAAATCGAAGGAGACTTCCCGAAGTACGGAAATGATGATGACCGTGCAGATGAAATCGGAGTATGGCTGCTTAAGACTTTCATGGATAAATTAAAGAAACATCATACTTATCGTGATTCTGAGCCTACAACTTCTATCCTTACCATTACTTCTAACGTAGTATATGGTAAAGCAACCGGAGCTATGCCGGATGGACGTAAAGCCGGCGAACCACTTTCACCGGGAGCTAACCCATCTTACGGTGCAGAGCAGAACGGACTTTTAGCTTCCTTAAACTCTCTGACCAAGCTTCCATATGAGTGGGCATTAGATGGTATTTCCAATACACAGACCATCAATCCTGGCGCACTTGGAAACAACGAGCAGGAAAGAATCGATAACCTTGTAAATGTAATGGACGGATACTTTGATCAGGGTGCACATCATCTGAATGTTAATGTATTTGGCAAAGAAAAGCTTATTGATGCAATGGAGCATCCGGAGAAAGAAGAGTATGCAAACTTCACAATCCGTGTATCCGGCTATGCAGTTAAGTTCATCGACCTGACAAAAGAGCAGCAGCTTGATGTTATTGCCCGTACCTGTCATGAGCGTATGTAATTTAAGACAGTAACCGAACTGCGGGGAGCATACGATTTTTCCGCGATTCAGGTAAAGCAGAATGTGCAGGCTTAATGAAAAAAGCCTGCACATTTTTATCATAGGTTGTTAAACATCCGTAAGTATTTTGGTGTATAGGAGGCAATATGAGTGAAATAAAAGGACGCATCCATTCCGTAGAAAGCTTTGGCTCGGCAGACGGGCCGGGTGTAAGATATATTGTATTTTTAAAAGGCTGTAATATGAGATGTCAGTACTGCCATAACCCGGATACCTGGGCGAAAGATGGCGGAGAGCTGATGACACCGGAAGAAGTGTTAAAAAAGGCACTTCGCTATAAAACATATTGGAAAGAAAAGGGCGGAATCACCGTAAGCGGTGGAGAGGCTCTTTTACAGATAGATTTCGTAACAGAACTGTTCCGGCTGGCAAAAGAAAAAGGGGTAAATACCTGTCTCGATACCTCCGGCAATCCATTTTCCTTGGAAGAACCATTTAAAAGTAAATTTGATGAGCTGATGAAATATACAGACCTCTTTATGTTAGACATTAAGCATATGGATGATGCGGCACACCGGAAACTCACCGGACAGACGAATCAGAATATTTTGGAAATGGCAGCTTATTTATCAGACCATGGCAAAGCAATGTGGATCCGCCATGTGCTGGTGCCAGGTATTACAACAGAAGAGGACGAGCTTTACCGCTTAAGAAGTTTTCTTGATACCCTTAAGACAGTAGAGCGGGTGGAAGTGCTGCCATATCATACATTAGGCGTCTTTAAATGGAAGGAACTTGGAATTCCATACCAGTTAGAAGGCGTAGACCCGCCTACAAAGGAGCAGATAGACCGGGCAAAAGAGATTCTTGGGGCACTGTAAAATAGAGAAGCAGCATTACAGGAAAATAAAAAAGTAATGCTGCTTTTTAGATTCTGACGATAATGCGGGTAAGATATTCACTTCGTTTATCTGTCATGGTAGCGTTAATCAATTCTTCTTCATAGAATCTGCCATCGGATGAAGTAATCTGGTGCTGCTTCATGTAGCTGCGCAGCCTGTCATAGGCAAGTGAAATATCATCCCAGTCTCCCAGGTGATAGGCGGCGAGACATTTAGAAGCCGGAAGAATCCGGTAAGGCATTTTCTTGGGAGGGGTCTGCATGGCAAGGCATACCTCGTGATAAAGATTATGGGCACCCCGGGCAAGGTCATGCTCCATCTGGATATAAAGCACTGTAAAACCGGTAGTTTCCTTGCTTTCATAATAGGAGTTCAGAAGCTCACTGACTTTTACGGAGATGGTCTTATCATCGGAAGAACTGATAGGGTGTGCTGCAATATAAAATCCTGGCAGAGAGACTTCTTCAATGATATCCGGATTTATAGTCAGGCTGGTTTTAATTCGTTTCTGCTGTCTTTGAATCCACTTCTGTTTTTCTTTTAATGCACGAATCTGCTGTTCGATGACAGCGTTTTCTTTCGTAAGAAGTGTGGCATAATTTTCCGGGCTTCGGTGTTCCATGTATTCTTTAATTTCCGGCAGAGGCATGCCAAGTTCCCGCAGCGTGATAATGGCATCTAACACATCCATCTGGCGGACGGTGTAGTAGCGGTAGTCATTGTCCCCTCTTGCTTCGGGTGAAAAAATACCAAGCTGGTCGTAGTGAAACAGTGTATTTTTTGTAGTGCCCATCATCCGGGCAACTTCTCCTGTGGTCAGATATTCATTTCTACTCATTAAAAAAATCTCCTTGACTATATGGTTACCATATAGTTTATGATAGCAAATAGTGATTCATAAGACAAGGAGGTTATCATGTCGAATTCGTTAAATCAGAACTTTAAAACATTATCCTTATTGAAATTTGCATTGCCATCTATGATTATGATGGTATTTATGTCATTGTATACAATCATAGATGGAATCTTTGTGTCAAGACTGGTAGGAGAAAGCGCTCTTTCCGCAGTCAATATTGTATGGCCGGTTATTTGTATTCTCATTGCAATCGGCGTTATGCTGGCAACCGGTGGAAGTGCAGTGGTAGCGAGAAAAATGGGTGAGGGAGATGAAAAGGGAGCATGTGAGAACTTTACTTTTCTTGCAGTGGCAGGAGTTGCTGTAAGCCTGGTGCTGCTGGTTATTGTATTACTTTTTCATAAACCGATTGTATATGCATTAGGAGCAGACGACTCTTTATTCGAAAATGGGAAAACATATCTTATTTATATGATGTATTTTGGACCGTGCTGTATTTTGCAGAGTTTATTTCAGTGCTTCTTTGTGACTGCAGGAAAACCTGCATATGGACTCGGACTGATTACTGCCGGAGGTGTAGCCAATGCAATCTTAGATTATGTCTTTATGGGACCAATGCAGCTTGGCATTGCCGGAGCAGCTATTGCAACAGGCATCGGACAGATGATTCCTGCGGTAGTGGGAGTCATCTATTTCCTTGTGAAAAGAAAAGGACTTCATTTTACCCGCTTCCATTGGGATGGAAAAGCATTGTGGCAGTCCTGCACCAACGGTTCTTCCGAGATGGTAACGAACCTTTCCAATGCAGTAATTACATACCTTTTTAATATTATTCTGATGCGTATGGTTGGAGCAGACGGGGTAGCTGCAATTACCATTATTTTATACGGACAGTTTTTATTCAATGCGCTGTATCTTGGATTTTCCATGGGTGTGGCACCGGTTATCAGCTTCCAGTACGGAGCAAAGAACAGTGAAAAATTAAGTAACGTTTACCATATCAGTAACCGGTTTGTAAAAATATCTTCCGGTTTTATGGCGGTGGCATCCATCCTTCTGGCGAAGCCGATTACATCAGTATTTGTCTCAGAAAGCAGTCATACCTTTGCAATGACAGTTACGGGATTTGCATTGTTTGGCATCAACTATCTTTTCAGCGGCTATAACGTATTTACCTCTTCGCTGTTCACGGCACTTTCTGATGGAAAAACATCTGCACTGGTATCCTTCAGCAGAACCTTTGTCTGTATTCTGGCCTCTTTACTGATTCTGCCGCAAATTATCGGATTAAAGGGAGTCTGGCTGGCAGTTCCGGTGGCAGAATTTGTGACATCAGGACTTTCTTTTTACTGTCAGAGAAGAAATTTATCGAAATACGGAATTTAAGAAACTTTTTTTTAATCTGGAACGTCTAATCTATAAAGAGTATAATGAATGGTAAAGAATGAATGGATAATACCATTTTAAGATAGTAAAGAGAGGATACGAAAGATGGTTTTTAGCAGCATAGCATTTATCATGTATTTTATGCCGGTATTTTTTCTGGTTTATTATATCCTGCCGGCTTCTTATAAGAATGCCTGGCTTTTCCTTGCCAGCCTTGGTTTTTATTACTATGGTGTCAGGGGAAATCCGGGTTATCTTTTACTTATGATTATGTCTGTGGTGGTCAATTTCGTGGCTGGAAAACTGATTGAAGCACAGAAGACGAAGCGGGCGAGGAAAGCCTGGCTTTTGGTTGGAATCGTCTATGATTTAGGATGGCTCATTCTGTTTAAATATCTGGGCTTTCTTATAGAGAATCTGAATGCCCTTTTTGGTGCAATGCACGTTAAGGTACAGCTGGAAACATGGAATCTGATTCTGCCGATTGGAATCAGCTTTTATACGTTCCAGATTATTTCCTATCTGGTGGACGTGTACCGGAGGGAAACGAAAGCGGAAAAATCGTTGATTTCACTGGGAACGTATCTTTGCATGTTCCCGCAGTTAATTGCAGGACCGATTGTCAATTACCATCTGATTCAGGAACAGCTTCATAAGAGAAAACATTCCATGGTAAAGGTGGAATCCGGACTTAAGGTATTTGCACTGGGACTTGCTTATAAAGTATTGCTGGCAAACCGGGTGGGACATCTTTGGACAGAGGTGACAGCAATCGGTTATGAGAGCATTTCCACACCGCTGGCATGGATGAGCATTGTGGCATACAGCCTGCAGTTATATTTTGACTTCTATGGGTATTCCCTGATGGCAATCGGACTGGGGCGGATGATGGGCTTTGACTTCCCACAGAACTTTAACAATCCGTATATGGCAGTGTCTATGACGGATTTCTGGCGCCGCTGGCATATGACACTGGGTGGCTGGTTCCGGGAATATGTATACATTCCGCTGGGGGGCAACCGCGGTGGTTTTGCAAAGACCGTCCGCAATATGTTTGTGGTATGGCTTCTGACAGGGCTCTGGCATGGCGCAAGCTGGAACTTTGTACTGTGGGGACTTTTGCTTTTTGTCTTATTATTCGTGGAAAAAGCCGGACTTGGAAAAGTGCTGGAGCGGCATAAGGCGCTTGGTCATATTTATATGATACTCTGGATACCGCTTTCCTTGCTGGTCTTTGTGATTACGGATTTAAGCCAGCTTGGCATTTATTTACAGAAATTATTCCCATTCTTTGGCAGTACCGGAACGGTATTGTTTCAGGGAGATTATCTGAAATATGGTAAGACCTATGGCATTTATCTGGTGCTTGGTATCCTGTTTGCAACAGGTGTTCAGGAGAAGCTCCTTAAGAAGAATAAGAACCGCCTCTGGGTGATCTTACTGCTGCTGGCATTATTCTGGGCGAGTGTATATTGTATGTATCTTGGAATGGATGATCCATTCTTATACTTCAGATTCTAGTGAGGAAATACGATGAAAAAATATAAATTTACTATACTTTTACTGCTGACATTTGTGATTGCATTCCCAGTGATTACCGTAAAGCTTGTAACTGCGGAGCAGGAGAAGAAGGCAAGGCAGGAAGAACTGGCACAGGTGACAGACACAGAAAAAGAGCCGGCGGAAGCAGTTGCCGGAACGGAAGAAAACAGCACAGATAAAGCCGGTACAGGACAGGCAGATATTGATAGTACAGAAAATACAGAAGATAAAACAGGTATCAAGGATAATGAAACGGTGGCAGATACGGAGCAGGAGGGAACCTTTACAACAGAGGATATCAGCTATTTTTCCGATGCCTTATTTATTGGAGATTCCAGAACAGTAGGATTATCGGAGTATGCAGACCTTGGGGATGCGGATGTATTTGCAACGATTGGCTTAAGTTCCTTTAAGCTGTTTGAAACAGAGGTGGATATGCCGGGCTATGGAAAAGAAACTTTGGATGAAGTGTTAAGCCGGAAGAATTACGGAAAGATTTATCTGATGCTAGGTATCAATGAACTGGGATATCCACATGCGAGCATAGAAAAGCAATATCGTGAAGTGGTAGAGAAAATACGGGAAATGCAGCCGGATGCCATTTTATTCTTAGAGGCGAGTCTTCATGTTTCCAAGGCAAAATCCGATTCGGACAGCCTTTATAACAATGCCAATATTGACTGGCTCAATGGTGTGGTGGAGTCCTTATGTGACCAGAAGCAGACCTATTATATTGATGTGAATGAAATCTTTGATGATGGGGCAGGAAACCTCGATGCCCAGTATACCAGTGATGATGCCCATCCTCTAGGAAAATATTATGCCCAGTGGGCAGAATGGATTCTGACGAAAGCCATTGTAAAGGAAAAATAAGACCAAAACCCTTAGGAAAACGCAGTGGAAAACCGATATATTATTTATAAAAGTGTATACAACAGCGAAAGAAATATCCGATAACCGGATAAGCGTTGCAGAAAGGCAAGGGAAGCGTATATGAATGGAATCAATATCAGCTTTGGGACACAGAGCTTATATCAGAATGACGGGACACAGGGAAGTGCAAAGTCAGATGATAAGAAGCAGGATAATAAGAATGACAGCAATGTAATAAAAGGTGCCGGTCTTAACCTGAATCAGACAGATCTGATTGGACAGAAGATGGCAAATGCCCAGAAAGAAGCATTAAAGAAGATTATGGATACATTTTCCGGTGAGCATGCAGTGGATGAAGAGATGGACGAGCGGCGTGCCCACATTAAGGAAATTGACAGCGAGATAAAAGATTATCAGAGTGAAATCCGCGACTTACAGAATAAGGAAGCTGAATTAAAGGGACGTTACCAGGTAGCGGATGGCAGCCAGGAAAAGGCAGACCTTGACCTTTTAAAGAAAGCCAGTACAGCAGAAGGAAGAAGCATGCTTTCCAAAGAAGAATTAGAGCATGTCTCAGAATTACAGAAAGGCGGAATGACAGACTATCAGAAAGAGTCCATGGACTACTATAAAATGGAGTCAGAATACAGAAGCAAGATAAAAGACCTTGGAAAGGAAAGAGCCGAGGATAACGGATACCTCCGGGCAGTACATACGGAACGGTTAAAGCATCATGATATGATAGACAGCCAGAAGGAAGCGGAAGAAATATTAGACAATGCATCCGAAGAAGCAACATTAGGACTGATTGGGGAAGCAGTAGACCACATCGATGAGACCATCAAAGAAAATGAGAAAGATACGGATAAGAAGGATGCAGACAAGAAAGAGGATAAGAGGACTGATACAAAATTAGACAAGGAGACCCAGAGCAGCCTTTTAAAGAGTGAAGCAGAGAAAAAGGTTGCGGAGCATAAACTTGCCGAGGACGATATCAAAGGACTTGTCTATGATGAGCAGTTATAAACAAAATGGACAAATTGTGCTGTCAGATATACAAATTGTCGAAAAAGTATAACATGACCATACAAAAAAAATCTATTGTATATGTCAAAAAAACGCATTGTTTCTTATACTAATAAATGTTAAAATACATAGAAGAAAAAAGAGGGAGGAAGTTAGCATGGCTTCATTCGTTGAAAACACACAGCACAAAGTAGAAAGAAAAGCTTTTGAGATAATGACCAATAGCATCGTAGGTAAGTTGACTAAGACAGATGATATCGCGAAAAGACAGGAAACATTCCTTGAACTTATTGACAAGGCAGAGACTTTCTGGGGAAATGGCGCAGACAAGGCAACATTGGATAAGGTCAGAGAGTATGTAAAGAATCCGGAGAACAGATGGGTGAAGTTTGTAAACCGTGTTCTGGATGAGACAAATCCAAATTATGCTAAGAAATTCCTTCTGAATTTAGGATATGAAGCATTTTTCCGTGGAACAAAGACAATCAGGGCAAACCGTGAGAAGTACAACTGTAATATTCCATGGCTGATTCTTTTTGACCCGACAGACGCATGTAATATGCATTGTGTAGGATGCTGGTCTGGCACATATGGCCACAAGAATAACATGTCCTATGAGGATATGGATAAGATTGTTACACAGGGTAAGGAACTTGGAACTTATCTTTACTTTATGACAGGTGGAGAACCGACTGTTCGTAAGAATGATATTTTAAAACTTGCTGAGAAGCATAATGATTGTATGTTCGGTCTTTTCTCCAATTCTACTCTGATTGATGAGGAGTTATGTAAGAAGATTGTAGAACTTGGAAATATTACATTCCTTCTTTCCATTGAGGGAACACCTGAGACAAATGACGGACGTCGTGGTGACGGACATTATGCAGCCGTTATGAAGGCAATGGATTTGTTGAAACAATATGGTATCATATTCGGAACTTCTATCTGCTATACCAGAGCCAATGTTGAGGCTGTTACCGATGAGAAATTCTTACGTTTCATTGCTGATAAGGGCGCACGTTTCGGTTTCTACTTCCATTATATGCCGGTAGGACAGAACGCAGCTCCGGAGCTGATGCCGACATTGGAACAGCGGGAAGAAATTATTAAGAAGATTCGCTGGGTTCGTACCGGAGACAATGATATCGGATTTTTCCCAATGGACTTCCAGAATGACGGAGAATTTGTTGGCGGATGTATAGCCGGTGGACGTAACTACTTCCATATTAATGCACAGGGAGACGCAGAACCGTGCGTATTTATCCATTTCTCGGATTCGAATATCCATGATAAGTCAATCCTTGAGATGCTACAGAGTCCATTGTTTAAGGCATATCATGAAGGACAGCCATTTAACAGAAACCACCTGCGTCCATGTCCGATGCTTGAGAATCCAAAGCTCTTAAGAGAAATGGTAAACAAGACTGGTGCGAAGGGAACAAACGCTGAGGCAGAAGAGACTGTGGAGCATCTTTGCTCTAAGTGTGACCACTATGCAGAAGAGTGGGGACCGGTTGCAGACCGTATCTGGGCAGAACAGAAACATAAGAAGGCACCTTATGAGAACTATACGGAAGAAAAGAGAGAACATCCGGAACTTGCAGCATTTGAGCATGCGGATGGTTCCAATGGATTAAGAGATGAGGATCTTCAGTAATTAAATCAGATGTTAAAATAGGACTAAATCAGCACTTGTGATGGAATATTCCATCAGCTGGTTTGGTCCTTTTTTTATTTCAGAAGAATGGTCGAATGGACTTGCAGCAGTTTTTAACAAGAAGACATTTTTTGATACAATTACAGATAATGTTGGTGTATTGAGCAAAAGTACTTTGGAAAAATATTTGAAAAAGTATTTGGAATCTGGTGAAATAGTGCGTATTGGAAGAAATGCGTATTGTGCCAGAGGAAAACTAAAAGATTATGAATATGATTATTCTGATATAGCAGTTCATATAGCGAAAATATTGAAGGAGGATTTTTACGATTTAGATTTCAGAATTTCAGAGCTGTATCAAATGAATCGTTTTTTGAATCATCAAATTGCACATAATGTTATTTTTGTCTTCGTAGAGAAAGAATTGTGTATTTCTGCCTTTGAAAGATTGAAAAAAGAGTATGAAGGCAACATACTTATAAATCCAACGGAAGAAGATTTTTTTAATTATAGACGAGAAGATATGATTGTTGTAAGAAATCTTTTGACGGAATCACCAAAAGGGAAAAAGGAGGTCTGGCATACAGGTTTAGAAAATTTGCTGGTAGACATTTTTTCGGAGAAGCTGATAAAAGCAATGTTTAGTGAATCAGAGTATCCAGCAATATATGAAACAGCATTTAATTCTTATGTTGTGGATGAGAGTCAGATGTTCAGGTATGCTAAAAGACGAAAAAGCGCAGATAAGATAAAGAAATTTATACAGGAAGAAACGGATGCAAAATTACGATTGGAGTAGAGTAGTTATCAATGATTACTAGAGAGAATTATAGCATGGCGTATTGTAAGAGCAGTCCCGGAACAGAGCTATCATCTGCATTGGAAGCAGGGACGGTATAAGCAATGATATAATCGTTGGCAATGCAGCCAAAGGAAAGGGCTGCGGTGGCACATAAATATAAATACCAGAGCTTTAGATTGCTCAGGCGGACCGTAATAAAATATGCAATAAGGCATACAGACAGGAGTGGGAAAAAGAACATCTCTGGTGGACTTAAAAACCGCCGGGGTGATAACTTTAGATGCAGACGATGTTACTGGTGATGCATTTATCTCTGCCGGTTCAGTTAAGCTTGAGGCGGATCAGTTGCACATCTATTTATCAGGTGGAACGGTGAAGTATCTGATAGAGGCAACGGATGGGCAGAACGGAGAAATCAGCCTGAAAAAGACTGGTTCCCTGAATTCGTTTGATCTGGATAATGGAAATAATATAAATGTAACAGATGCATTTTTTAAAGCAAAAGATACATTTCTGTCATCCAATGGAAACAGTAATTCGAACAGTTCGAGTGGCAGGATAGTTCTTGTGGGTGAAACAATAGCAGAAGGCAATCTTGAATTAGAAACAGTAAAAGATGTAACAATCCGCGCAAAGAAGACTGCGGTAAAAGGAAATCTCGCTGTCAATGCAGAAAATGGATATGGTGTTGAGATAACCAGTGAAGGGGGAGCAGTATCAACCGGAAGTACAGAGATTACGGCACCTTCATTATTTGTTACGCTGCAGGCAAATGGAGATGCTGCCATAATCGAAGGAAATGCAAAGATAAATGCAAATAAAATATCCATGCAGAGTGCGAACAATGCAGCAATTGCAGGGGATGCAAAGCTTCAGGCACAAAAAGACATTGCACTTCTGGGAGGAACATTGCAGACGCAGAATGATATCGTAAAATATAGCGATGGCGGGGAAAACTGGGTACAGATAATGGCAACCGGCGAGACATATGATGCAGATAACTGTGAACATCCGATTTTAGCAGGATATTCCGGCAGATGTATGGTCTGTGGAGCAAGTGACATAGAATATGCAGAGCTGATTGGAACGGATGGAACGACTAAGAGAATGCTGAATGGAGACTTCGGTGGAACCGGAGCACATAATGATTTCAGATACCTGGAAGATGGAGATACCATCAAATTTGTGAAGGATATTTATGGAAATGGAAGAACCGCAGCAATCGGAGACAGTAAAGCCGTAACCCTTGACCTGAACGGACATACATTGATTCTGGATACGATTTCATCAGGGAACAATCTTACCATTGCAAATGGTAACTATAAGGGAAAGATTACCAATGGCGGTGTCGGACTTACAAAGGAACTGACCTTTAAAAATGCAAAAGCAGCACTGACTGATTTACAGTGGATGACGAACAGTGGAGTAAAGCTTGAGGGAAGTGAAGTTACAGTATCCGGAAATAACGGTTCTGGACAGTGCTGGTTAGAGAAGCTTACAATGGATGAAGATTCAAGGCTGGTATTAAAGAATGTAAGCCAGGGTATTTCGAATTATGCTAATGTTGCACTGGAAGAAAGCCTGGGAACAATCCGGGGATTCCTGCCAAAAGATTATTCTATCGCAAATAGGAAGAGAAATCCTGCAGATGCTGATTACAGAAATACCATTGTGGATGCAGATGGTCAGATTGCCCAGAATGTGGAGCTTCGTTATCGTAAGATGACAGATGCAGATTTATCGGCAACATTGAATCCAACGACCTATACTTATGATGGAACAGCAAAGGAACCGGAAGTACTTGTGGTATATGACGGACAGACACTGACAAAGGATACGGATTATACCGTTGCTTATTCGGATAACAAAAATGCAGGAAATGCAGAGGTAACAATAACAGGTATTGGAGTGTATCATGAAGCAGCACATCTGCAATTTACGATAGGGAAGGCAGGTCAGGCGGCACCAACAGGACTGAAGGCTGTAAATACCAGTAAAACAGGTGCAAGTGATGGAGCCATTGAAAACCTGACTACTGCAATGGAATACAGCACAGATGAAATTCATTGGACCAAGGTTACAGATGGTACAAAGATAAACCAGCTTACAGCAGGTGACTATTTCGTACGGTATGCAGAGACAGGGAACTATCTGGCTTCTGCATCTACAAAGGTGACAGTTGCCGTAAAGGAAGACCCTTCCACTGGAAACGGTTCCAATACGGCAGCCCTGACGGGAACAACACAGAAGACGGCAACCATAAAAACTGGTGATGAAACACCGGTTGGAAGAATACTGCTTCTTATGTTTTCCGCAGCCGGATTACTGGTTGTGGCAGCTGCAGGCAGAAAGAAATATTGTTAATTGTTTAAGAAGGCACGCAGCGCATCCTTTTGTGCTTTATAATCACTGATTCCTAAATCATAAAGCTCCTGCATGATTTTCGGGTCAGTGGTAAAAGTGCCAATCTTAACCTGATGGGACGGTGCAAAGAGAAATGCCCGTCCTTCTTTTTGTAATTTTGCAGCAACTTCTACCGAGTGCCGGTAATTTAAGTGTCTGTTATCAATTGCAGTAATCGTATTTGGAAATTTCCGTAACATCTTTTTGTAAAGAAAACGGTAACTCTCCGGCTGCTTGACATAGCCAAGTGGACGGCAGTAGATAATTACTACCTTGTCGCAGCCATCTGCAATGGCACGTTCAACCGGAATGGAATCTGCAACACCGCCATCATAGTAATAATTGCCGTGAAAAGAAATCGGTTTGCAGAAGCCCGGAAGGGCACAGGTTGCCATAATGCCGCGGTAATCATCACGGCCTAAATCTTCTTTGGAAAAATATTCTGCCTTTCCGGTGGCAGCATTGGTTGCCGGAAAATGAAATTCACTTGGATTTGCTACTAAGGCATCATAATCCAGCGGGTCGTTTCCTGTGGAATTGGTTAAGGTTCCGTAAATATATTGAAGCCCGAAGAGAGAACCGGTTTTAATCAGATTTTTGATACTGATGTAGCGGGGGTCTTTTACATGCTCTATATAGAAACGCAGATTACGGCCACGTTGCCCGGCAAGGTAAGAAGCAGTATTTGCCGCACCGGCAGATACCCCCATACAATAATCAAATGTAACATTGTCGTCTAAGAAGGCATCCAGAATTCCGGCACTGTAAGCGCATTTCATACCGCCGCCTTCTACAATCAATCCAGACTTTTCCATGATATTCACCTCTTGAGATATACTTCGTTAATTTTTTCACATATAGTTTAGCACATTGAAGAAGAAAGTCAAAATACATTTTTTATTGTATGTATATTCCGGGAAAATATAAGAGTTTGCGGCATTCGGGCTGCTACCCATATGTCACTGCATTGTTAAGAGTCTCTAAGAATTTCATGAAATATAAAAAAAGTTCCGGCAACCGGCACAAATTCACATCCATGTTCATCTGTGCCTTGCTGGCACGTCCATGTGCCAGCATTGCCAGTTTTGGTGAGAAATTCTAAGAGTCTCTAAACAATTTCGTTAATATATGGGGAGCAGCACGAATGCCGCAAATTGATATAATTTCCCCGGAATAATCCACACAGAATCTCCTTCCGGTCGTTGAAACCTTCTGCAAAAAACGCTATAATATGAGACAGTGATAAAAGGCGAAGAATAGAAATAGTGGAAGAGAGGAAGCGGGAATGGCATTTGCCCATTTACATGTACATACAGAATACAGTCTGTTAGACGGTTCAAATAAAATAAAAGAATATGTGGAGAAAATCAAGGCACTTGGCATGACAGCAGGGGCGATTACCGACCATGGTGTTATGTATGGTGTCATTGATTTCTATAAGGCAGCCAGGGAGGCGGGAATTAACCCGGTTCTTGGCTGTGAAGTCTATGTGGCTCCCGGCTCCAGATTAGACCGCGAGATGGTACATGGAGAGGACAGATACTATCATCTTGTGCTTCTGGCAGAGAATAACACAGGCTATAGCAATCTGATGAAAATTGTATCCAAAGGCTTTGTGGAGGGATACTATTATAAGCCGCGTGTGGACATGGAAGTGTTAGAAAAATACCATGAGGGAATCATTGCCCTAAGTGCCTGTCTGGCAGGTGAAGTACAGCGTAATCTGGTACGTGGAATGTATGAAGAAGCAAAAGAAGTAGCTTACCGCTATGAACGCTGTTTTGGAAAAGGCAATTTCTTTTTAGAGCTGCAGGATCATGGAATTCCGGAGCAGAAGCTGGTAAACCAGCAGCTTCTCCGCATGAGTCAGGAGACCGGAATTGAGCTGGTAGCAACCAATGACGTGCATTACACCAATGCAGAGGATGCAGAGCCTCATGACATCCTGCTCTGCCTTCAGACCGGAAAAAAATTAGCGGACGAAGACAGAATGCGTTATGAAGGCGGACAGTATTATGTCAAATCCGAAGAGGAAATGAAATCACTTTTTCCATATGCACTGCAGGCACTGGAAAATACCCAGAAGATTGCAGACCGCTGTCATGTGGAAATTGAATTCGGACATACCAAGGTACCGCATTTTGAGGTGCCGGAAGGCTATGATTCCTGGACTTATTTAAATAAATTGTGTCATGAAGGACTGGATAAGCGGTATGGAGCCGATGCACCAAAATACTTACAGAAATTAGATGACGAGCTTGCCGTTATTAAAAATATGGGATATGTGGACTATTTCCTGATTGTGTGGGACTTTATCCATTATGCGAGAGAGCATGATATTATGGTGGGACCGGGACGAGGCAGTGCCGCAGGAAGCCTTGTTTCTTACACCACCGGAATTACAGATATTGACCCGGTTCGTTACAATCTGATTTTTGAGCGTTTCTTAAATCCGGAACGTGTATCTATGCCCGATATTGATGTGGACTTCTGCTTTGAACGAAGACAGGAAGTTATTGATTATGTGGTAGAAAAATATGGCAAGGACTGTGTGACACAGATTGTAACCTTTGGTACGCTGGCAGCTCGTGGAGTAATCCGTGATGTGGGGCGTGTCATGGATTTGCCTTATAATTTTGTGGATACGATTGCCAAGGCAATTCCAAATGAACTGGGAATTACCATTGATAAGGCACTGATGATGAACCCGGAGCTTCGTGGCATGTATGAATCCGATGAGTCGGTAAAGAAACTTATCGATATGTCAAGAAGATTAGAAGGTCTGCCGAGGCATACGTCCATGCATGCAGCAGGCGTGGTAATCAGCCAGAAACCAATGGATGAATATGTTCCGTTGTCAAGAGCATCCGATGGCACCATAACCACACAGTTTACCATGACTACCATTGAAGAATTAGGACTTCTGAAAATGGATTTCTTAGGACTCAGGACACTGACTGTAATCCAGAATGCAGTCCGTCTTGCAGAAAAGAGCAGCGGTAAAAAAATTGATATGAATGCCATCGACTATAACGATAAGAAAGTGCTAGACTCTCTTGGAACCGGCAAAACCGATGGTGTCTTCCAGTTGGAAAGTGCCGGAATGAAGAACTTCATGAAGGAGTTAAAGCCACAGAGCTTAGAGGATGTTATCGCAGGCATTTCTCTTTACCGTCCGGGTCCAATGGACTTTATTCCGGCTTATATCAAGGGAAAAGACCACCCGGAAAGCATTACCTATGACTGCCCGGAATTGGAGCCGATTCTGGCGCCGACCTATGGCTGTATCGTATATCAGGAACAGGTTATGCAGATTGTACGTGACCTCGCCGGTTATACATGGGGCAGATCTGACCTGGTGCGCCGTGCCATGTCTAAGAAAAAGGGCAAGGTAATGGAGCAGGAGCGGAAGAACTTTGTCTATGGTAATCCGGAAGAAAATGTTCCAGGCTGTATTGCAAGAGGAATCGATGAGAAAGTGGCAAACAAGATTTATGATAACATGATTGACTTTGCCAAATACGCATTTAATAAATCCCATGCGGCAGCTTATGCAGTGGTTGCATATCAGACCGCATATTTGAAATACTATTATCCGGTAGAGTTTATGGCAGCGTTAATGACATCAGTCTTAGACAATACTTCCAAAGTCTCAGAATATATCTACACCTGCCGCCAGATGGGAATCGCAATTCTGCCGCCGGATATCAATGAAGGCGAGGGTGGTTTCTCCGTATCCGGACAAGCAATCCGCTATGGACTTTCTGCCATTAAGAGTATCGGAAGACCGGTGATTGATGCCATTGTGGAGGAGCGTAAAATCCGTGGGCCGTTTACCACGTTAAAGGATTTTATTACAAGACTTTCCGGAAGAGAAGTGAATAAACGGACCATAGAAAACTTTATCAAAGCGGGAGCCTTAGACGGACTGGAAGGAAACCGTCGTCAGAAGATGATGATATACGGTTCTCTTTTGGATGCACTGAATCAGGAAAAGAAGACCACAATGGCTGGTCAGATGACACTTTTTGATATTGCACCGGAAGAGGACAAGGCAGAGTACGAAATCAAGCTTCCGAATGTAGAAGAGTATGATAAAGAAGTGCTTCTTGGCTTTGAAAAGGAAGTCCTGGGCATATATATCAGCGGACATCCGCTGGAAGAATATATGGAGCGTTTAAAGAAGAATACCAATGCCGTTACCACAGACTTTGTACTGGATGAAGAGACCGGAACCCTTAAGGTATCGGATGGCGCAAAGGTGCGTATCGGTGGAATGATTACCGATAAAGTCATCAAGTATACCAAGAGTAATAAGGCAATGGCATTTATTACGTTAGAAGATCTGGTGGGAACAGTGGAAATCATCATTTTCCCGAAGGATTATGAGCGTTATGCAAAATATCTTGAAAATGATGCCAAAGTATTTGTGGAAGGCCGTGTAACTGCAGAAGAAGACCGCAACGGCAAGCTTATTTGTGAGAAAATCATTTCCTTTGATGAAGTGAAACGGGAGCTGTGGCTGCAGTTCCCAAGTAAGAGTGATTTCGAAGAAAAAGAAGGTGCTCTTTATGGAAAAATGATGGATGCCGATGGCTCAGAGCATGTCGTTATTTATCTTGCAGCAGAAAAACAGATGAAGCGTCTGCCGGAAAACAGAAATGTTGCAATTACAAAAGAGCTTTTAGAAGAACTTGGGAATTTCTTAGGTAAAGACAATGTAAAAGTTGTAGAAAAGTCGTTGTAGCCATTGCAAAACCACAGTTTAAGGATTAGAATAAAAATGATTGGATAAAGAACAAAGAGAAGTGTTTACATATAGGAGGTAACAGGGAATGTCAAAAGAAATTCAGACAATTGGTGTTTTAACCAGTGGCGGGGATGCTCCGGGCATGAACGCTGCTATCCGTGCGGTAGTAAGGGAAGCTATTGCAAAGGGAAAGAAAGTAAAAGGAATTAAGAGAGGTTATGCAGGTCTTTTGCAGGAAGAGATTATTGATATGGAAGCAAAAGATGTAGCAGACATTATCCAGAGAGGTGGAACAATTTTACAGACTGCACGTTGTCAGGAATTCGTAACACCGGAAGGACAGCAGAAGGGTGCTGAAATCTGCAGAAAACATGGCATTGATGGAATTATCGTAATCGGTGGAGACGGTTCCTTTAAGGGCGCACAGAAGCTGGCAGCACTTGGAATCAACACCATCGGATTACCGGGAACCATTGACCTTGATATTTCCTGTACCGATTATACCATCGGTTTTGATACCGCAGTAAATACTGCCATGGAAGCCATTGATAAGGTACGTGATACCTCAACCTCCCATGAGCGCTGCTCCATCATTGAAGTAATGGGCAGAGGTGCAGGCTACATTGCACTGTGGTGTGGTATTGCCAATGGAGCAGAGGATATCCTGCTTCCAGAGAAATATGATTATGACGAGCAGAAGCTTGTAAATAATATTATAGAGAACAGAAAACGTGGAAAGCAGCATCATATTATTGTAAATGCAGAAGGTATCGGTCATTCCGCAAGCATGGCAAAGAGAATTGAAGCAGCAACCGGAGTTGAAACCAGAGCGACCATCTTAGGACACATGCAGCGTGGTGGAAGCCCGACCTGTAAAGACCGTGTTTATGCATCTACCATGGGATGCATTGCCGTAGATTTGCTGTGCGAAGGCAAATCAAACCGTCTTGTAGCATATAAAAATGGTGAATTCGTAGATTATGATATTGACGAGGCACTGGCAATGACCAAATCCATTCCGGAATATCAGTATGAAATCTGTAGAAATCTTTCCAGATAGGATGTTATTATGATTACCAGTACAGCAAATCCGCAGGTAAAAAAATTAATTCAGTTAGTAAAAAAAGCCAAAGTTCGTAATGAACAGAGGCTTTTTGTTGTGGAAGGAATCCGTATGTTCCGGGAAATCCCGGAAGGCTGGCTTGATAGAATTTATGTTTCCGAGCATTTCATGGAAGAGGAATCCCATGTAAAAGTTCTGCAGGGGAAAAATTATGAAGTACTTGCCAATCATGTGTTTGAAAGTGTGTCCGATACCAAGACACCGCAGGGAATCCTTTGTCTTGTGAAAATGCCGGATTATACCCTAGAAGAAGTAATACCAAGGGAAAATGCCCATCTTCTGATTCTTGAAAGTATTCAGGATCCGGGCAATTTAGGCACGATGTTCCGGACCGGAGAGGGAGCGGGAATCAGCGGAATTATCATGAACCGCACCACTGTAGATGTTTTTAATCCAAAGACCATCCGCTCCACTATGGGCAGTATCTTTCGCGTACCATTTTTCGTGACGGAAAACCTGCAGGATATACTGATGCAGTTAAAGTCCCGGAAAATAAAGCTTTACAGTGCCCATCTGCAGGGCAGTGTTTCTTATGAGGAGCCGGATTATAAAGAACCCACAGGCTTTTTAATTGGAAATGAAGGAAATGGATTATCGGATGAGATTGCCAGAATGGCAGATACCTATATCCACATTCCAATGGCAGGAAAAGTAGAATCACTTAATGCAGCAATTGCGGCAACACTGCTGATGTATGAGGCAGCACGCCAGAGGAGGTAAGGGATGTTCCGGTTATGGGCAAAAGAATTTAAAGACAATCATATGTTAAAGGATACCACCATCTGTGATGACTCCGGGGATACCAGAACCCATAAGGTGTTCCGGGCATTAGATGAGGTGTGCTATACCTTTGATTTGGGAAAACCAATCTGGTTAGACCGCAATGTGGATGAATTTAAGCGGCATGCGAAGACCAGGTTTTATCAGGATAATTTTGTGGAAGAAATTGAATTTGATTTTTTGGAAATTCATGTGATTGAAGAGGATTAAGTAACTGTGTCAGGAGGAAAGAAAATGGAAGGGCAGATGCGCCGGGATACCATCATTAAGATGCTGGGGGAGAAGGGAAAACCTTTGTCCGGAACAGAATTGGCAAAAGAATTAGGAGTCAGCCGTCAGGTGATTGTACAGGATATTGCATTGCTTCGTGCAGTAAATAAGAATATTTTAAGCACCAACAAAGGCTATGTGCTTTATGACCCTTCGGAAGAGACACAGAAAGCAAGAAGAACCATTGCAGTAAGCCACAGTGATGAACAGACACAGGATGAGCTTTATACCATCGTGGATTTCGGTGGAAAAGTCTTAGACGTCGTAATCGAGCATGATATTTACGGACAGATAACGGTGGATCTGATTTTAAAAAGCCGTCAGGATGTGGACGAATTTATTGCAAAGGTTGCAAAGAGCAAGGCAAAGCCGCTTAAGACACTGACCGGAAATAAACACTTTCATACCGTAGAAGCAGATTCAGAACAATTACTTGACATCATAGAAGAAAAATTACGGGAAAAAGGCTACGCAAGATAACAGCTTGACTTTTTTTCTCGATATGGTAAACTACTCCTTGACTGACAAGACAACTGACAAGACAGCTAAAGTCAAGGAGGAAGAAAATGGAAAAGATAAAAGCGTTCTTAAAACGCAAAAATATTATTATCTCAGCAAAAAGATATGGCATTGATGCCTTAGGTGCAATGGCACAAGGTCTTTTTGCTTCTCTTTTAATTGGAACAATTATCAGTACAATTGGTGAGCAGGCTGGCATCCAGCTTCTGGTGGACATCGGTGGATATGCCAAAGCAGCAACCGGTCCGGCAATGGCAATCTCCATTGGTTTTGCTTTGCAGTGTCCGCCACTGGTGCTTTTTTCACTGGCAGCCGTCGGTGTGGCCGCAAATACCCTGGGTGGAGCAGGCGGACCGCTGGCAGTATTGATTGTCACCATCTTTGCAGCCGAATTCGGTAAAGCAGTATCCAAAGAAACCAAAATTGATATTATCGTCACTCCGTTTGTAACCATTTTCATCGGAGCAGGCTTATCCATCTGGTGGGCACCGGCAATCGGAGCCGCAGCCAGTGCAGTAGGAAATGCCATTATGTGGGCAACCGAGTTGCAGCCGTTCTTTATGGGAATTTTAGTCTCTGTAATTGTAGGTATCGCACTGACGCTGCCAATCAGCAGTGCTGCAATCTGTGCAGCTTTGGGACTGACCGGACTGGCAGGAGGAGCTGCAGTAGCAGGATGCTGTGCCAACATGGTAGGTTTTGCAGTACTGAGCTTCCGGGAAAATAAATGGGGTGGACTTTTCGCACAGGGAATCGGAACTTCCATGTTACAGATGGGAAATATCGTGCGGAATCCAAGAATCTGGCTTCCGGCAATTTTAAGCTCCGCCATAACAGGCCCAATAGCAACCTGCGTATTCCATCTTCAGATGAACGGTGCAGCTGTAGCATCCGGAATGGGAACCTGTGGACTTGTTGGTCAGATTGGTATTTATACCGGCTGGATTAATGATATTGCATCCGGTGCCAAGGCAGCCATTACACCAATGGACTGGATTGGAATGCTGTTAGTATGCTTCATTTTACCGGGTGTTTTAACCTGGGCATTCGGTCTGTTCTTCCGTAAGATTGGCTGGATCAAAGAAAATGATTTGAAACTCGATTTATAAGAAAGATTTAAGAAAATATAGATAAAAGTTATACCATAGAAAACAAGAACAATACCTCTTGTGCATAATTATTAAAAATTGATAAAAATTTAACTAATAACAAGCACGTTAAACAAAGATATGCTATACTAAAATTAGATTGTTATTGCATATATTATAACTTATGAGGAAAATTCCGGAAATATAAAAAGGTTATTTTCCGCAGTAGATGCATGGAGGAGTAGAAAATGGAATCACCAATTGAAGTGACAGAAGGTGTAGATGGTTGGAATACCATAATCTTTCTTTATAATTCTGCATTAAAAGAAGTTGGAACCAAGCTTGAAATATTGAATGATGAATTTCAGCATGTACATCAGTACAATCCGATAGAATATATAAAGCGGCGGATTAAGACGCCGGAGAGTATCGTAAAGAAGCTGAAACGATATGGTTACGAGAGTACCATTGATAATATGGTCAATTATGTAAATGACATTGCAGGAATCCGTATTGTATGTTCCTTTACCTCTGATATTTATCGTATGGCAGAGATGATTGGAAAACAGAATGACCTTACCGTGGTATCGGTAAAGGATTATATCAGGCATCCGAAGGAAAGCGGCTATAAGAGTTATCATATGTTGGTTACGGTGCCGATTTTCTTATCAGACCGTGTAGTGGATACAAAGGTTGAGATTCAGATACGGACCATTGCCATGGATTTCTGGGCGAGTCTTGAACATAAGATATATTACAAATTCGAAGGAAATGCACCGGAATATATCAGTAAAGATTTGCGGGAGTGTGCAGAAATTGTTTCTATGCTGGATGCAAAGATGTTATCCTTGAACGAAGCAATTCTAGAGGCTAAGGCAGCACAGGAAGCAGAGCTATTGCGGGAAGAAAAAGATAGAGCGGATAAAGAAAAATAAAAGAAGCTGCCGGTTTGAGGTGACCCCTCAAAGTTAGACTTTTACGAGGCGACTTCGGTCGTCTCGTTTT
>ERZ827522.925-NODE-925-length-30824-cov-3.163801_pt1 | contig 30824 bp, 18 predicted proteins | sample MGYA00519580_ERZ827522 | MGnify/ENA primary metagenome ERZ827522 (study PRJEB31778, sample SAMEA3449340) | human gut metagenome | biome: human gut; feature: human-associated habitat; material: faeces | place: United Kingdom | collected 2010/2012 ... | reverse complement strand
CCCGAACGTCCAGTAGGAATACGACGCCGCCACATCGCCCATCCGCGCCAGCACACCCGCCATGTACGCCGCATTCAGGTTCGTGTCATGAATCGGGCAGAACGGGTTATACGACGTGTTGAACTCGGTGATGTGCATCTCCATCCCGCGGTATTCCGGGAAGCTGTCGATAATGTCGCGCGTCTCCTGCATTTCAGCGAGGAGGCTGTCCACCGTGCGCATTGTGTGATAGAGATAGCGCCCGCGGTGTTCCGGCGTTTCGCCCATGTAGGCGTGGCGCGACACGAAATCCAGCGGTAGCTGATTCTCCTTGCAGAATTGCAGGAAGTTGCGCACCCAGTCCTGCGACGTCGCGCCGCCGCAGATTGCCGGGCCGCCGACGCGCATGTCCGGCAGCACTTCCTTAACTGCCTTTGCCGTCACCGCATACAGGTGATGATACTTTTCTTCATCCGCATTTTCCCAGAAGCCCGTCAGATTCGGCTCGTTCCACACTTCACACGGCCAAGTGGACACTTCGTCTTTCCCGTAGCGCTCCGCCAAATGTGCAAGCGTCGCCTGAACCATCGCCGTCCACTTTGCGTCGTCCTGCGGCGGCGTAACGTTGCCCTTCCAATAGAAGATGGTCTGCGTGCCGCTCGCCATTTTTTCCGGCATGAAGCCCAATTCAAGGAACGGCTTCAGGCCCTGTGCGCGGTAATCATCCATCACGCGGTCAAGGTAGGTGAAATTGTAGCCCTCGTGCCAATTTCCTTCCGCATCCTGATACGGCTGGTAAATCGCCATATCGTCGCTGAACAGCCCGTGACCGCGGATGTGTGTGAACGCGCATTCCGCCTGCGCCATCGCCAGCTGCTGCTGATACTCCCGCTGGAGCGCCAGCCCCATGCGACCTGTGCCGATGCAGAACGCTGTGTTGTTGTTGAACTTCGCCTGACTATCCGCCGCTATGCGGATGGAATCCTGTTTCATGGTGTTTTTTCTCCTTACAGTCCTGATTTTTCCCAGTCGAATACGAGCACTTGATCATGCGGCAGCGTCGCCTGACAGGTATCAATCTGCTCATACGGCGCGATATTGACCGGTTCCGCCGCGCGGAGGTTGCCATCCGTCAAGGCGTTGAAGAAGTCGTCGAACATCCAGCGGTCATAGAGCGCCTCCCGGTGCGGACAGAGGACTTTCTCGAATGGCAGCTGCTGAATGCCGCGCATGTTGCTGCGGTACTCCCGAAGCCCCAGCGCCTGCGGGAAGAAGAGCCATGTGCAGGGGTTCCAGTCGTCGCCGGACAGCAGCAGCTTCCGCTCCGGCACATACACCACCGCCGAACCGGGCGTGTGCCCCGGCGCTTCGATGATTTCCGCTGTTAATCCGCCCAAGTCAATCACACCGGGCTTCATCACCTTCGGCAGTGGAATTTCGCCCGCGAGAAACGTTTTTTCATCCACCGGCAGGTTCTTCCCGATTGCCTGCGTCAGCACCCGGCGGCGCATCTCGTCGTTCGTGAACATGCGCCAGTCCGCCATATCCGCTTCCAGCATGTACGTTTCCGGGAAGCAGCGTGCCCCCATCGCGTGGTCATGGTGGTTGTGCGTCAGGAACACCGTCAGCGGTAAATCCGTCATGTGGCGCATGAAGTCCGCCACATCCTCAATGCCATAGCCCGTGTCAACCAGCATGGCGGCGTTTTCGCCCTCCAGCAGCGTCATGCAGACGCCCATGCAGTCCACAATATGCCACACTCCCGGCATCACCGCGTGAACCGTAAAGGCCATTTTCGGCTCATCCTTTCCATCTTGCCGCCTGAAAAAGCGGCGTTTTTTGCACAATTCGACGCACAGTTGTGTTTTTCCTGTCACCCAGTCAACTTTTCGCCAAATTTCTTCCCCTTTTCTGGTTTTGGGTTGTGCAAGTCGGCGAAATATGCTATACTTTTAGTAAAATACGTTACAGGAGGTATCCTGTTTATGGCAAATCAATGGCTTTCGTGGCTTCCGTTTTTACCGGCTGATGTTCCCGCCGATTTTGCATCCCCACGCGAAGTCGCCGCGTTCGAGCTTGCGCAGGCACTGCCGGCGCTCTCCCCAAATCTGCACGTTTCGCTTGCCGAGGATGATTCGCTGGGCGAAGGGTTCCATGCCGTGCGCAAAGGCGACGACGTGACGATTTTCGGTGGCAAAACCGGGCTGCTGTATGGCGCTTACTGGCTGCTGATGGCGCTCGCGTCGGGTTCGGCATTGCCGGAGGATCATTCCTCTGCGCCGCAGTACGCGCTGCGCATGATTAACTGCTGGGACAACGCCGACGGCAACGTCGAGCGCGGATATTCCGGGCGCAGTCTGTTCTTCCAAGGCGGCAAGCTGGCCTACGACCCCGCGCGGATGCGGCAGCTAGGGCGTATGATGGCGTCCGTCGGGCTGAACGTGCTGTGCATCAACAACGTCAACGTGCACGACCCGGCGCAGCTGCTGATTGAGGACGATCTGCCGGATCTGGCGAAGCTGGCGGCGATTTTCCGCCCGTTCGGCGTGCGGCTGATGGTTTCCATCGACTATTCGCAGCCGATGCGCCACGGCATCCCGACGGCTGACCCGCTGGATGAACGCGTACAGGCATGGTGGAAGCATCAGGCGGAAGTGGTGTACGCCGCGATTCCCGATCTGGCGGGCTTCCTCGTCAAGGCGGACAGCGAACATCGTCCGGGGCCGTTCACCTACGGGCGCAATCACGCGGAAGGCGCAAACATGCTGGCGCGGGCGCTCAAACCGTTTGGCGGAATGCTGGTCTGGCGCTGTTTCGTCTACAACTGTCAGCAGGACTGGCGCGACGAAAAGACCGACCGTCCGAAGGCGGCGTATGAGCATTACGTCTATCTGGATGGGCAGTTCGACGACAACGTGATTCTGCAGGTCAAGAACGGGCCGTTCGACTTCCAAGTCCGCGAACCGATTTCCCCGACCCTGCTGGCAATGCCCCAAACGAATCTGGCGCTGGAATGGCAGCTGGCGCAGGAGTACACGGGTCAGCAGATTGACATTTTCGCCATGCCGGTAATGTGGCAGGAGCTCTTTGCGGACATGCCGCGCAACAGCATTATGGCAATGGCGGCGGTGTCGAACCTCGGCAATGACGCGTGCATGACCGGACATCCCTTCGCGGCGCTGAATTTCTTTGCATATGGCGCGCTGGCGTGGGATCCCGATGCCTGCCAGCCGGACGATATCATCCACCGCTGGATTCGCCTCACCTATCGTTTTGCGCCGGATGATGAGAACGCGCTGGCGGACGTGCTGCTCGGCAGCCGCCACGCTTATGAGCAGTACACCGCGCCGCTGGGCATCTGCTGGATGGTCACGCCGAACCAGCATTACGGGCCGAGTCCCGACGGCTACGAGTATCAGGCGTGGGGCACTTACCACAAGGCGGACCGCAACGCCATCGGCATCGACCGCACGGCGGACGGCACGGGCTATGTCCTGCAATACCCGGAAGCACTGCGCCGCCGCTTTGAATCCACACAGACCTGCCCGGATGAGCTGCTGCTCTTCTTCCACCGCTTGCCGTACACCTTCAAGATGCGCGACGGGCGGACGCTGATTCAGCGAATTTACGACGACCATTTTGAGGGCTATGAATGGGTGGAGCGTGCCGCGAGCATCCTGAAAGCGCTGCCGCTGCCCGATTTTGACCGTGCTTTAGTAGATGAGCGCATCGGGCGGCAGCTGCACAACGCCCGTGAATGGCGCGACATCATCAACACGTTCTTCCACCGTCTTTCCGGCATTGAGGATGTTCACGAGCGGAAAATCTATTGCTGAGGAGGCTTTTCATGGCGGACACAAGCCAGCCGCATTCATCCCGCTGCCCGGCTTGGCTGCGTGAGGGCGGGCTGTACCTGATTGTTTCCGGCGTCGTGACAGTGCTGAAATATGTGCTGCTGCTCTTTCTGCCGCGTGCATTCGCTTTTCTGCCAATGCGCGACTTCGGCTGGCCCGGCATCGAAATGACGCTGCTGGGCGAAACCTTCCGCTGGAACATCTTCGGCTACGACACAGCGCATGGCGGGCTGCCGTATCTGTGCGCGTACATGACGGCGATGGTGCTTGGCGAATGCGTGAACTTTCCGCTTCAGCGCAAGTACGTTTTCCGCGCCAAAGGGCATCTTGCGCGGCAGGTGCTGCTGTATGCGCTTGCGTTCATCGTGATTACCTGCCTGGTGAACTCGATTAACTGCGTCTGGGTCGCGGTAGCGGCGAAGTTCGTGCCGGATTGGGTGTACACGCTCGGCACGCTCTTCTTCAACGGCACGATTTCCGCGGTGGTGTTTTTCTTCGTCAACAAACGCATTTTCCCACAGGCATAAAAATGGGGGCTGTCCATCGCGGGCAGTCCCCTTTCTTTATGGCGTTTGTTCAATGCGGATAACCTGCTGATGCCCGAAATAGTTTGCCAGCGCCTGATTCACCCAGTAACCCGCCTGCCCCTCGTCCGCCAGCCCCAGCGGGTTCAGGAACGCCGGGCAGACCACAACATCCGGGATTTCGCAAATTTCGCCGGGCTGACGCAGTGTTTGGAGAATTTCCGTGTACTGCTGATGATACATCTGCGCCTCGCCGCTGATGAGCGCTTTCGCCGCTGCAACGCTCGTCGGTACTGCCCCCGCCGTCGGATGCGCAGATGGCAGCGTCAGCACCAGCGCGAGCGACAATATGGCGACGATTCCGGCGGAATGGCGCGTCAGGTACGAAAGCGCCGCGTCGATTTTTGTGCCGACGCGGCTATTCCGCAGCCAGCCGATCCAGAGGAACGTCCAGCAAAGCAGCAGCCAGCCATACGCATAGTAGTAGATGTCGATTTGCCGCCCCGGCCCGACATTCGCCATTGCAAAAAGCGACGGCGTCATTTGCGCCGAAAAGATGGCATACGCCAGCGCACTTTTCAGCAGCGGAAAGCGGAATTTCAACCCGCACTGCCCGACGAAATCCCACATCAGCAGGGCAAAAAGCGCAATGGCAATTCCCTGCGGCCAGCCAAACCAGCCCGACACGCGCACCCACGCCCGGTCGAAGGAGTAGAGAATCGCGGGAATCGCATCCATCGAGCGCGGGATGGTCGCTGCACGGACGCGGTTTCCGGGCGCGGCGGCGTTGATAGCGAACGCAATCAGCAGCGCGGTCATGACGAGCAATATCTGCCGCCAAGCGGGGTTTTTCCGCACAAGCAGCGCAAGGAGCAGGAGCATCAGCAGAATCAGCGTAACGAGGATGGTCGTGTAGTTGCCGCCGCCGATAAAGAACGCGAGCGCCATGCACAGCACAGTCCGCCCGGCGCGGCACTTTCCGTCGGTGCAAATCCGCAGGGTGCCCGTCAGCAGCATCAGCGAAAGCGCGTAATAGAACGTGTAGTAGCATCCGCCGTTGAACCAGTAAAACGTCTGGTTCAAATCCGGCACAAGCTGGATGCTCAGCGTCATGAGCGCCAAGAAAATCAGCACAGCCGTTGCACGCGGCGCATGGAGCATCTTCCCCAGCTGACGCAGGAGCATCCCCGTGCCAAGCAGCAGCGGCAGGAGCGTCAGGGCGGTCGTCAGCCAATAGGCATTGTCGGAAAACACGCCCGGCTGAAGCGTGAACAGCATCACCGCGCTGAACGACCCCTGCCAGCGCGCGTAGGTGCTCCGGACGTAGGCGGCAATCGCTGCGACAGCCTCCGGCAGCCCCTGTCCTGCGTCGATGACCTTGCGCAGCACCGCGCCGTAGGTGTAGTCGTCCGCGCGCGGGTGATTGTAGAACGCGACCGCCACCACCGGCAGCAGCGACAGCGCAAACAAAACCGCGAGGATGATGGCAATCCGCTGAAGTGCGCGCGCATTCCGCATGAGCATTTCTCCTTTTCCGACAAAAATCGCCGCAGTTTGTGATGCACTGCGGCGATTTTGCTGATTATTCTCCCGTCAGCGATGGGACGGGTGTCGTGTTCGGTTCGGGTGTGGGCAATTCCGGCGCGGTCGTAGCTGCCGGCGCACTGCCGCCTGCAATCAGCCGCGTCAGGTTGTCCGATGCCGTCGTCAGCAGCTGCACAGCGCGCATGGTATCCATGCTCATCACGTCCTCCGCGCCCTGCGTCGGCAGGGTCAGCGCGTTCCAGCGGCTCGTTGTGCGCAGTGCCATCTTCACGCCGACGTCCGCTTCCGCCATGTGCAGCGCGGCAATCACGCGCAGCTGAATCGGCGCGCCTTCTCTGCTTTCGGTGCTGTACTGGAGGGAAAGTTCCGCCGTAATCGGCTCAAACGTCACCAAATCCGCTGCTTCCGCGCCGTCGGTGTCCGGCTCGATGGTCAGCGTCCACGCGCTGTCATCATGGCGTGTGCCGTCGCTGTCCTGCGTTTCGGAATGCTGGCTGGTCAGGGCAAATTTCGCCTGCAGCGTCTTTGCGTCCGTTACGAACGCGGCGGGTACACTGCTGATGCTGCCCGTAATTGCGTTCTGGTTGCCGTCCGCCGACGCCATGCTGAATGTCAGCGTCTGCGTCGCGCTGTTCAGCACAAGCGCAGTCGTGCTGCCCTCCTGCCGGAAGGTCAGCGTCGTGTAGCCCCACGCATTCTGCGGCAGGGGCAGCGCCACCGCCACGGACAGCGTATCGCCACGCGCGGAGAACTTGCGTGACAGGCGCAAATCGCCCGACAGCGGCAGGGCGTCAATGCAGGCATCGTAGAAGTAGCCCAGCGCGGGATTGAGGTAGGCCGCCTGCTGCTCCTCCGTCATCATCGGGCGCAAAAGCGTCAGCAGCGTCTCGTCATAGAGCGCTTGCTTCCACATCAGCTTCGTTTGCTCTTTCACGTCGTCCGCTGGAATCACATAGCTGACGCGCATGACAAGCTCGCCGTTTTCAGTCATCGTGTCAGGTTCAGCGGCGTAATCCGCCAGCCACAGCTCCAGTTCGTTCAGATATTCCTCCAGCGCCGGCTGCCACATGCTTTCCCAGAGGATGTCAGGCTGCGCCATCATCTCCGCCAGCACAGAGTAGAACGATGGATTGCTTTTTCCCGATTCCGCCAGCGGCATGGACAGCAGCACATCCGGCAGCACATCCGTGCGCAGGTAGAGCGTGTCGCCCACGCGGTACAGCTGCGTCAAGCCTTGCTGACTGCCGCTGTCATCCTGCGAAAACACCTGATACTGGAAATCGTCGCTGTCCTCCAGATTCAGCAGGCGCACATGCAGCGTCGAAGCCGTCAACGGCAGCAGGAAATCCAGCCACGACGCCGTGCCGGACGCCGTAACCGCAACTGAGCCTCGAATGGGGTAATCCTGCACAGCAAACTGCTGGTAGAGCAGTTCCGGGAGCGTATAGTCATCCTCTTTGGCAGCAAGCGCCGTGCCGCCAAGCAGCAGCGCCGCGCAGAGCAGGACAGACAGGATTCGTTTCAGCATGGGTTTACCCTCCTTATCGGGTGTCATTCGATTTCGACGGCGGATTCTGCCGCCTGCCGAATGGTCTGAACGTCTTCATCCGACATTTCGTAGAAGAAGAACGCCGCGTCCTCCGCGCTGAGAACCTGAATCAGCGGGCGGACGATAGCAGTCGCAATTGCGCCGCTGAGCTGGCTGCGCAGATTTTGCAGCGTCTCCGCACTGAGCGTGGACAGTTCCATCGTCGCCGCGGTGTCCTTCCACAGGGATTCGCTTGCGCGTGCCGCACGCAGCGTAATCACGCATTCTTCAGTCGTGCCGTAGCGCTTTTCTTCCTGATAACCGATTGTCCCGCTGATCTCCGGCGCTTCCGCGTTTCCGGACAGGACGACATTCGGCGTGATGGTGCGTTTCGTGGCGTAATCTTCGTCCGGCAGCTGCTGCTTGATAGCCACGCTGCCGCTCACGTTGTCGCTGTCATTCTCCAAGCGGTTCGTCAAGTCAAACGTGACCTCGGTCTGCGTCGTCTGTTTGCTCGCCGTCACCTTGTAGGAGCAGGTGCCCTGCATGGTGATTTTGCCGCTGGAAAAGGTCATAATACGCTCAAAATCCAGCGTGTTCTTGTCCGTGCCGCTCTTTGCGGGGGACGTCAGCGTGATTTCATCGCGCGTCTCGCCGCTCTCTCGCTTTGTGCGCCAGACGAGCTTGACCGTGCGCAGCTTGCCATCCACGCCGCAAACGCCGTTGTACTCCACACGCAGCGGTACTTCGTCCTCTGTGCGATAGACGCGCAGTTTTTGCGTGCCGGAGAAGGTCAGCGACGCAATCAGGTCATGCAAATCGCCTTCCGGGCAGAGGGACAAAAGCGTCTGCTGCATTTCCTCCAGCTTCGACTTGGAGAAGGTATAATCCGTGCAGGAGCGCGCCAGCCCCATGTCCTTGATGGTCGTCTTGACGCTCTTGCGTTTCCCGTACTCCGCGAAAGGCTCTAAAATCGCGTTTGACAGCACCCAGCCGTCGTCAATCCACTTCTCAAACGTACCGTCAACAGCGCGCAGGTCGAGGGAATCCGACGTCGTGCCGAGCAGCAGTTCCAGCGCATTCCCGTCCAGCGACGCATAGGAAACGTTCGGCATACAGGAGAACTGCACTGCGTCGCCCTTCTGCGCCATCGTCAGCAGCTCGTTGCCATTCATCAGCACGGAAACGCCGCTTTCGCCGTCCGCTGCATACAAATTCAGCGACAGCGGCGCAAGTACACGGTCAAGCATCGCCGTGCGCGTCTCATCAAAAGGCGCATGTGCTTGAAGGCTGATGGACAGCGTAACCGACAGGGGCGTATCCGCCAAATTCCAGTCCGACGCGGCTTGCAGCAGCGGCGCATCTGCCAGTGCACAGGGTGCAAGCATCAGCAGCACCAGCAGGAGCGATATCAGCGAGTGCAGTTTCCGCATGAATCTTCACGTTCCTTTCATTACGGCGGGTGATTATTCCGCGCTTTCCGCGAAGGCGCGGATCATATCTTTTGCTTCGTTCGGGTCTTCAACCAGATTGATGGATGCCCGCAGCTGTGCCGCGCCGCGCATTCCACTGACATACCAGCCGACATGCTTGCGCATTTCGTTCACCGCCACGCGCTCCGGCTTCCATTGCAGCAGCATGTCATAGTGGCGCAGGGCGGTTTCCACGCGCTCCTGAACGGTCGGATCGGTCACATTTTCGCCGGAAAGCCGCTGCTTCACCTGACGGAACAGCCATGGATTGCCCAGCGCGCCGCGCCCAATCAGCAGTCCGTCCACACCGCTTTCCTCCAAGTGGCGGGCGGCATCGTCCGCCGTGAAAATGTCGCCGTTGCCAATCACCGGCACATGCACGGCTTCCTTTACCTTGCGCACATACGTCCAGTCCGCGTGACCGCTGTACTGCTGCATCCGCGTCCGACCGTGCACGGCAATCTCACACACGCCGCAGTCCTCCGCCATTTTCGCCATGTCCACGACGTTGATATGCTCATCGTCCCAGCCAAGGCGCATCTTGACCGACACAGGCAGATGGCTCGCCTTGCAGACCGCACGGAGGATTTTTTCTGCGTTTTCCGGCGTGCGCATCAGCCCGCTTCCCTCGCCGGATGCGGCGACCTTATGCGCCGGGCAGCCCATGTTCACGTCCACGCCGTCGAAGCGTCCCATGGCGGACAGTTCTTCCGCCGCGCGCGCCATCAAATCCGCCTCTTTGCCGAAAATCTGCACAAGCAGCTTGCCCTCGCTGTCCCGGCGTTCAATCAGGGAAACGGTCGCAGGATGATTGCGCGGCGCGTAGAGGTAGCCCATCGCGCTGACCATCTCCGTCGTCGCTACATCGCAGCCCTGCTCAAAGCACAGGACGCGGAACGGCCAGTCTGTAATGCCTGCCATCGGGGCAAGGCGGATGCTCGTCATGCCTTATCCCCCCGCGGGAAAAGCGCAACGCGCACCGGCGTATCCGCATACGGTGTCAGCGGCAGCGTGCGAATTTCGCCCATCAACGCAGGCAGCACCGGCACATCCACCGGGGCATTGTTTCCCTTCTTCCACGCAATCGGCGCAAATGGGGCGGTCACGCCGCTTTCGGTCACTTTGCCATTGCCGCACAGCGCATATGCCCAATCGCCGTCCGCCGAGAGCGCCAACACCTGCGGGCCACGCGTGAGGTACGTTGCCTGATGATAGGCGCTGCTGTGCCGCATGACGGGCTGTTCCAGCACGGCGACGATTTCGTCCCCGTCGTGCCAAACGCGCTCGATGCCGATGCAGCCGTCCACCAAGCGATATTCCGCCGTCGGCGCACCGTTGACGAGGATTTCGGACGACGATGCCCACGCCGGAAGCCGCATGTGGAAAAACGCCTTCTGGTCGTTCTTCATGTGCATCTTGATGGCGTAGCGCTCACCCTGCGCGTCGATAGTCAGCACCATCTTATTGTCGCAGACGGCGTATTTGCCGGGAATGAGCATATTGACCGCGAAGCCGTCCACCCATGCGGTCACGGCGGACTGAATCGCCAGCGCATAGCCGCGCGCAAGGCGTCCGAGTGTCAGCGCGAAACTTCCCTGCTGAGTCTCCTGCGCCGCCAGCGAGTTGACGCGCTGCACCAGCTGCACGCGTGTTTCCTCCACGCACGCCGGCAGCGCATTAAACACCAGCCGTTCCAGCTCATCCCACGCCCAAACCGCATGAGCGCCCATACCTGCGCACACGAACGCTTCCGCCCATGCGCCCAAGGTATCATTGAAAATGCCCGTGCTGGGATTGCCGCCCGCAAGCATCGGATTTGCGGTCAGTCCACCGCAAATTGCGCCGTGATAGCGGCTGATTTTCTCCCAGCCCGTCTTTGCGGCGTTCATCTCCGTCGCCGAGCCGTTGAGCCAGCCGCGCGCCAGCGCCGCACGAGCGCCATCCGCCAGAGCCGCCGCATTCGTCGTCAGCGCCAGACGGGTGTAGTAGCCCTCCAAATCACCGTTTTCCTTCTTCAGACCGGCATCCAGTTCTTCAGCCGAAACAGCTTTGCTCACGGGCGTCTGAATCGGGGTCGCGGTCAGGACGCCGCTCCAGTTCATCGTGCTGGCGGACAGGGTGCGGGCAAGTTTGAGCATGGCAGGAATGCCCGTGATGCGGTAGACCTTTTCCAGCAGTTCGAGCAGATCCGCCGGGAACGCGCGGACGTACTCGTCCGCCGCAATGTCGTCCCACTGCTTCGCCGCCCACTGGAACCAGCGCAGCAGCACCGTCAAATCTTCCTTCTTCGCTTCCGCTTCATACAGCGCCCACACCGCGCGCAGGACATACACCGAATCCTCAATCGTCAGCGCGAAAGAGCCATCCTCCCGCTGAGCGGCGGCGGCTTTCCGAATCGCCGTGACGGCGGGCGACTGCATCGTATCCGCCTTCACAAGGCACGCCAGACGGAACGCGCCTTCCAGCAGCAGTGGCTCACGGCGATTCTCCACTTGCGCATACAGACGCGTCAAGGCAGGCAGGTTCACGCGCACCTGACCGGCGCGCAGGGGCTGACTGGTCAGCATCGTCAGCGGCGCTTTATCAAAAACAGGCTTGAGTGGCACAGTTCGTTCCTCCAAATACTTTCCTCATTATTATTTACCATCAAACATTATACAGCATTTTCGCGCAAACTGCAATCACTGAATTGTAAAAAAACACGCACCAGCCGTGTTTTCATCATGCTGATGCGCATTTTTTCTACAATCAGGTTTTCTCCGTGTCCTTCGCGAAAATCCAGATGCTTTCTTCCTTATTTAGTCCATCGCACGCCATAATCCGCAGGTGAATCGGCATACCGTCGCTGCGCTTGTAATGTTCGTCAATTGTGCCTTCCTTCGCAAGACGCTCCCGCACAACCTGCGCACATGTCAGCGACTCAAACTCTTCCTGATCCTCCGGGGCTATATAGAGCCGGATATATTCCAGCATCGCGCGGCGGAACGAGCCGTTGCACTTGTCCAGCATGTCGCGGAAGAAGTCCGGAATCAGGATTTTACGGAAGGAATCCTGCGCAAAGTTGATAAGGTACACCGCAATGTATTCCGGCGCAATGACGCGGATGAACTGGTCTGCATCCTGCTTCTCCTGCATCAGGCGATCCAGCTTTTCGTTCAGCGAGCGCATCCGGCGCTCCTGACCGTTCTGCTGATAGTACGCTTCTTTGTCGCGGCGCATAGCATCCTCGGCACGGTTGACGATGTTCTGCACATTCTCTTGCCCCGTGCCTTGCTGCACACCGACGGATATTTCGTATTCCGCGCCTCGAAGCGTCATGCGCAGTTTTTCCACTGCCAGCAGCACTTCGTCATGCTTGCGGTTGCAGCAGAGAATGACGAACTCGTCGCCGCCGATACGGTAAAGCCGGTCGTTCGGGAAGAAACTCCGCGCTGTGCCTGCCACCATGCACAGCATACTGTCGCCTGTCTGATGACCCAAGTGGTTGTTGATTTCGTGCAGCCCAACGACGTCAATGTCAACGCATTCGATGGTATCCGGGTGTTCCTCGTTCAGCAGCGAAACATCCTTCTCAAACTTCATGCGGTTGAACAGTCCCGTCAGTGCGTCGCAGTTGCAGTAATATTCCAATTCACGCTGATAGTGGCGGTCGGCTTCCATGTTCACCATGTCGTCCGTCCGGCGGATGCACAGCAGTGTCCACGGCTCCTGCTGCGTGTAGCCGCGGCTGGTCAGGACAGACAGCTCCACCCAATTGAAGCGCTTGCCATCAGACAAGCGGAAGCGGAAGTCCATGTGCCGCTGCCCGCTGAATATCTCCGTCTGCAGGTGTGCCAGCGTCATAAACCGCTGGTAGTCGTCCAAATCCTCCGGGTGAATCAGCCGCTGACGCACCAAATCGTTGCTGAAGCGTGAAAACGGCATCTGCGCATCCGGCAGCGGCGGCGTACGCTTGAGCGGCTGGCATTCGCCCGTGTTGAGGTTCAGCCGAGCAAGCAGCAGATACGCACTGTCCAGCGTCGCAATCACATCGCGCTCAATCTCCGGCGTTGTGTTCCACTGTTGACTGGGCACAGCAGGCATCGGCGATACGCCGGAGAAACGCTGAATATCTCGGTAATCCTCCGGCACAATGATGCTCAGCAGGCGCTCGGCATCTTTCACCGGGAGCGGGCGATAGAAATAGTAGCCCTGCCCGTAGATGCAGTTCATCGTTTTGAGCATATCGACCTGTTCCTTCGTCTCCACGCCCTCGGCGATAATCGTCATATTCAGCTTGTGCGCCATATTGACAACGGAATCCACAATTTGGATGCCCTTCTGCCGGTTCTCCACGTTCATCTCGATGAACTTCATGTCCAGCTTCAGCACATCGACGTTCGTATCTTTGAGCATATTGAGCGATGAATAGCCGCTGCCGAAGTCGTCCATCAGCACAGTAAATCCATACTGGTGGAGGCGGTCAATGGCTTCGCGCACGAGGTTGCTGTTCTCCGCGAACGCCGTCTCGGTGATTTCCACGCGAATCAGCTCCGATTTGAGGTCATAGCGTCTGACCATCTCGCGGAAGTGCGCAGGAACGTCCATTGCCTTCATATCCGTGATGGACACGTTGACCGAAATCGGCACGATATGCTTTCCGCCGCGAATCCAGCCGCTCATTGTGCGGCAGACGCTCTCCCAAATGTAGCGGTCTAAATCCGTCACCAGCCCGGTTTCTTCCAGCAATGGGATGAAGCGGCTTGGCGACACAAGCCCCATTTCCGGGTGATGCCAGCGGACAAGCGCCTCCATGCTGACGATGTTGCCCGTCAGGCTGTTACACTTCGGCTGCAGATAAAACGTAAATTCGCCGCGCTGGATGCCGATGCGCACGTCGCTGAGCAGGCGCTGATGCTTTTCCAGTTGCTGCATAATCTGCTCGGAAAAGCGGCAGATGCGGTGATTCAGCTTGCCCCTGACCGCCCCGGACGCAATCTGCGCATTGTTGCACAGCACGCTGATATCGTCGGAGTGCTCCTCTACCGGGCAGATGCCCAGCAGCGGCAGAAAGCTATCAAGCTGCTGATAATCCTCGATGCAGTGGAAAATCAGGTCATATACCGCCTGCGCCCGCTTGTCATCATCCGGCATACACAGGAAAAAGTCATCGCCGCCAAAATACCCGGCGATATAGTCGTTCTCCTTCGCAAGCTGCGCCAGCTGATGCCCGATTGTGTGCAGCAGCTCGTCCCCCTGCACCTGCCCATACCAGTTGTTGAAAAGTTTGAAATGCTCTATGTCGATGGACAGCACGCACCAGCCGTTCAGCTTCTTTTCCGTCAGCAGCTGCTGCACCTGACGCAGGAAGTCCAGCCTCTCCGGCAGTCCCGTCAAGGAATTCAGGTTCGACGCCCGACGCACGGAGGTCAACTGCCGTGCCGACGGCAGGAGCTTTTGTTCGCGATTCGTCATACCTGCAATCCCTCTTCTCTGTATTGTCATAAAAGGCGGCGCCGCACCCTTGCCGGTGAATTTTCTTCACACATTGTTCAATTTATTCTATCATCTTTCGTAAATTTTCGCAATAGCCAGAAACGAGAACGGCGAATATTTTATACTATTTCCAAATGAAAATGCGCCAAGATGCGCGGCGAATTTTTCGTTCTGGCTAACGGGAACGAAATGCAGCGTAGCAGCGCTACGCTAAATGGAGTGAGCGGACGCCAGAACGAAAAAGGCGCAAGCAGATGGCGCAGTTGAATCTGGAAATAGTATTAGGTGTTTTCCACACTACTTTTCGCCGAATCTTCCATTTTTGATGCTTCTTCCGTGCGTGCGACGTTCTCTGTCACGGAAACGTGGATGTGCCCTTCCGCGATTGCCTTCGCCATGTCGAAATGGATGTTATCCTTCTTCTCTTCGGCGTTTTCGGGGCGATCCATATAAATCACGCGGACGTCTTCTTTCTCCGCGGCAGTCTTGCTCCACGAGCGAACTGTCCACGCCGCCAGCAGAATCAGGAACGGAATCATGTTGTAATGATAGCGCACCTGCGTTTCCAGCAGCATATGGCTCAGCGCCGTGCCAAGGAAGAAGAGCATACAAATGAGAATCATGGCGTTCGGGGCAAGCCGCCGCCGCCACGCCTCCATTGCGCCCAGTGCTGCGAACAAGAGCACCGCCATGTACATCACGCGCCCAACGGGACGGATGCTCTCCAGCAGGCTGCGCAGTTCAGGCGTCAGTGTCCCCTGCTGCTCCGTCCAGAGCAGATTCCAGTCAATGCCGAAATCATCCGTTCGCCACAGGTCGCGGAACTTGTAGACCATCAGGTTCAGCACATTTTCCGGCTCCGACTGGATGCGCTGCGCCGCCACTTCCATACACGCCTGATGCGCCCCCGTCGCGGACTTCGTAGCGTCATACGCCTGCGCGAAGAATTCGCTGTCCGTCTCGTTCCACAAGCCATTCGACTGCGTGTTCAAGCCAACCATGAGGTTGTAGCCGGACGCGTACAGCCCCGACGCAGGCTGCTCGCCGATGATGTCAGAAATCGCGCGGCTGATGACGCTGCCCGTGACGAGGTAGCACACCAGCACCAGCACAATGCAGACGAGCGGCTGGCTTGTGGCGTAGCGCGCGCCCTCCACACGGATTTCGTTCATCGGGTCGCCCGTGACGCACAGCTGCGCCACGCAGTACGCCGCCAGCAGGATGACCGCCATCGGGCGGATTGCGCCCGCAATCGCCAGCACAATGCCCAGCAGCGCCATCACGCCCAGCATCCGAGAAGGCGCAACATCGTAGAGGCTGCCCTTGTGGCGGTCAAGAATACTCGTCATCATGTCCGCAGCAAGCAGAATCAGCATCGTGAAGGACGGTTCGGTGGCAACCATGTTGCTGAACAGGATGTGCGACGGCCACAGGCTCATCAGCGCCACCGCCACCAGCGCGCCCGTGCGCCCCGCGATTCGCCGAGCGATATGACCCGCCAGCAGGATGGAAATCACACTGCACACAAGGTTTGCGTACAGCGCGTTGCGCACCGACGCGCCGAAAATAGCAAACGTCGGCCACAGGATGAGCATCGGGAAGCCGATGGTGTGCGGGTAGAGCGCGATATAGCGGCGGTCGACCGCTCCTTCGGCGGACATCAGCGTATCATTCAGCAGGTGATTCGCCATGCGGTAGTACGTCTCAAAGTCCGAATCCGGCTCAACAGGGATGTTCCAAATCACCCACAGGCGCAGATACACGCCAACGCCCACCAGCACCGCGCCGAGCGCAATCATTACGATGTTTTTGGGAAGCGGCTGCATCTTCTGCCCGCACTTGCGCGAAATCCGCCCCAGCAGCAGCGCAAGGAGCGACAGCCCCGCCATACTCAGCACCCAGATTCCCTGTCCGAGATATTCCCGCTCCGTCGCGCGCGTCACATATTCGAGGCTGGCGCTGAGCGCCAAGCCCATGCACATGATAAACAGCGTCAGTGCGAGATAATCAAGCAGATTCTTCTTGCGGCTCATGGTCTGCTTCCTCCCTGATTGCATTTTCCGCCGTGCGCCGCGCCGGAATCAGCCGCCGCACAAGCACCACGCCTGCCGCCACAACAAGCAGGTCGTGGCAGAGCATAAAGGTATACATTTGTTTGTTGTTGTCCGCAAAGCCGTTGCCGATGACCGACAGCGGATATTGCATTACGCCGACGAACATCACGCACAGGAACAGCATCGCCAGCAGCTTTGTCTGCTTCTGCGTCTTTTTGCGGCAAATCAGCGTCAGGCAGAACACGCGTGCCGTAGAGCAGCACATATACCCAGAAAGCGCGCGCCGCGAAGAGGCTGCGCAGATTACACCAGAGGTTCATGCGGTGCAGCGGACGGTTATCGCTGTACAGCGCGTCCATGTAGGTCATGAACGACGTGCTCAACGTGACGGATTCCTGTGCCGCGCGGTTCATCATTGTCAGCATGTCCTTCGGATGGCGCAGATAGTAGCGCACAAGTGTCATCGTCGTCACATGGTCGTAGAATTTCTCCTGCAGCTCGTCCGACTCGATGGGATAAACGTACTCGCTGTTCGGATAGTACGCGTGTTTACCGATGTCCGCCTTCATTTCCGCCGGAATGCCCAGTTCTTCCATGGCTGCGTCCGGGTCGTCAGCAATCATCAGCGCGCCGTAAAACACGCTCTGCCAGATGGTCTGCTTTTCGGACACCCCCTGATTTTTGCGGTACACGCCGAGCGTGTCGTAGCTGACCAGCCCGTATAGCAGCGCGCCCATCAGCGAAAACGCAATCAGCGGCTTTTTTGTCTGCGGATGATGATAGACGGTAAAGACAATCAGCAGAACAATCGCCGCCGGGAGTGCCAGCGCCATCTGCGCCTTGGCAGTGCAGAGAAATCGCACGCTGATGGCAAGCAGAATCATCCACAGCCAGCTTTTCCGGCTGCCGCGCGGCATCAGCGCCAGATGCACCGTACAGGCAATCGTCAGCATCAAGCCGACGGGAATCATCGTTTCGCCGAAGAGCGAGTTGTACCATGCGAGGTAATTTTCGCCCAGCAGCATACACGCAACAATCAGCCCCGCCGGGAGCGTCAGCTTGCCCAGCAGCGGATACAGGTCGTGCACGAGCAGCAGCAGCGCCGCCATCACCAGCGCCAGCAGGATGAACGCCTGCACCTGCGTGGAGTAATGGCCGCCCGTCAGCAAGGTGATGAAGCGCACGAGCATCGACGGGAAAATCAGCGAATAGGTGGGGTCTATGGAGGTCAAGCGCGCCGGATGGAACGGCTCACGGTAGGAGTAATCCTCGACGACACCCCACTCAAGCTGCGTCGATTCATCATCGAGCTGCGGCTGCGCCCAGTACAGGTCGATTTGTTCCATCATGCGCCCGAAGTCGCCGTTGTTCACGCCGCCGATGTGTTCCGTCGGAAGCAGCTGCCAGCAGCAGAGTGCCACGCAAACCAATGCAACAATGGCGACCGTCCCCTTTTGCGTCACGCGGATTTTACGGAGATACGCCAGCAGTCCGCCGGACGCGCCCGCCGAGCAGGGCGGCAGCGCCAATTTCGCGTCCTTCACGCTCAGCCACGCCATCAGGCGGCGAAGGAGCACCGCGCCGGAGGCGAAGCTCATCAGCACCGCCAAACCGCCCAGCAGGAACGCCAGCGGCTTCACGGTCAGCAGGTCAATGCCGCCCGTCAGCACAAGCGTCAGCGGCAGATAGCCAATCGTGCCAAGCAATACCATCAGCAGAAACGCGCAGAGCATCACGGATGCGCTCTGCCGCCGTACAATGGGCAGCAGCAGCACGAGGAGCGCCGCGCAAATCAAGCACCAGCGGGAAATGGCGTGATGGTCACGCCCGAAAATGGTTTCCAGCACGGTATGCAGCGGTGAACGTGACGAAACGGCATTCCCGGCATCGTCCGCCAAATACCAGCTGTCCGCGTTCCGCAAAGCGCCTTCGTTATTGTCTATCATGGCGCGAACGACTGCCGGATGCTGAATCGCAAATTTCACCCGTTTCCCCAGCGAAATATTTTCGTTCAGCAGGGCGGCATTTTCCGCGTCCCGCGGGTCGTGCACAAAACTTTCGGAAGGTTCATAGTAGCTTTTGCCGATGTCCGCGAGGTAGCTTTCGGGCAAGCCGAGGGCTTCCAGCGTCTCCTCCGGCTTCTCCGATGCGGGCAGATAGCCTTGAAAGACCGCCAAGTAGTTCGCGGCGGCGGAATGTACCGTATCGTCCGCCTGCCAGCCTGTAACCAAGCCGCTCACGCACATCAGGCTTGCAATCAGCACACACGCCGCATGAAGCGGACGTTCTGCCCGTCCGGGGCAGCTATGCACGGCGCACAGCACAACCGCCAGCACCGCCGCGGGCAGCAGCACCATCATCTGCGCCATGGTACGCAGCATCAGCTGCGCCGCAAAAAGCACCCGCAGCGTCCATTGAACGCCGCATCCCTTTTCCCGGCACAGGCAATAAACCGTCGCGCCGAGGAAAAGAAGCAAATATGCCATGGAAGCGCCGACCGCATACAGGCTGTTCAAATAGCCGATGACGGCGGGATTCGCCAGTGCAAGCGGCAGTCCGAGCGTCGCAAGAATCCGCCGGTCCGCTCTTCGCCAACGCCTAACAGCAGATACGCGCCCCAGCCCATCAGCAGCGCATACACGACCGCCAAATAACGCGTGCTGAAACCCAGACCGAACGGGTGTGTCGCCAGCCGGACAAGCGCAACCGCCGCGCCGACGGAGGTTCGGGAAGCGAATAACAGCGTGGAATACGCCGTGTCCTCATAGGCGAAGTCCTCCACGCGCTGCCCGGTCGGGATGCTCTCTTCCGCATAGCGCAGCGCAAGCCCTTCCGCCGCCGAAGCATAGCTGCCGTCCGCCACTCCGATGGACGGCGACGCAAACAGCGTCCACAGAATCGCCGCTACGGTCAGCAGTGCCGCCATCAATCCGGTCAGCCTCGCCCGTCGTGTCTGTTCCATGCGCAAGATTCCTCTCTTTCGATATGGGTTAGAATCGGCTGTTGTCCTTCACAGGGGCGGAAAGCGCCGCCGCGTCCGTGTCAGACAGCGCGCCGTCCGTAATGTTCAGCGTCCGGATGCCCGCGTTCGAGAAGCGGAACAGATTTCCGTCCGCATCGCGCTGTGCGCCAAGGAGGAGCGTCGCGTCGTAGTTATCGCAGGCGCTTTCGACACGCTGGACAAGCTGACCGTCCTGCCAAATCGTGTACTGACTGCCGGATTTGACGACCACGAGGTGCATCAGCGACGTGCCCTGCGGCAAATCCACCGTGACGCCGACGCTATTGCCGACATAGGCTGTGAGCGTATCGGCATTGTCTTGCCGGAGCATGAAGCCGCGGTAATGCCCGGTTTCCTCGCTGAAGCAGGACATGTAGACGCCGTTATTCACGCCCTTGCGCACGTCGATGACGGTGTCGAGCGTCCAGTCCTTCGTCGCGACGTCGTAGAGCTTCATGCCCGTGTCGAGCGCACGGTCACTGCCGTTGCCGACGAACGCGCCGGGCATGGTGTACGCGGCGGATTCCGCAACCAGTTCCGGCGGCAGCGGCGCGTCGGCGAAGTCATATGCCGCAATGTCCGCTTCTGCCATCACGCCCGCGTAGACAGACAGGTGGTTCACCTGCGTCTGGCTAATACGGAAGATATTGCCGTCCGCGTCGCGCTGGGCGCCGATGAGCAGCGTGCCGTCATAGCTTTCGGCGGACGATTCGGCTTCGGCGACGAGCAGACCATCCGCATAGATGCGGTAGCTTGCGCCGTCCTTGACGATGGCGATATGCATTTCGCGGTCAAATTCGCCCGGCACAGTCACGCCGACATTCTGACCGAAAACGATGTTGATCTGCGCGTTGTCCAGCTGGCGGATCAGCAGACCGCGATAGTTCTTGGCATTCTCGTCGAAGCAGGACAGGAACACGCCATTGCCTGGATTTTCACTCGGCGTGACGCTGGTCAGCAGGGTGAAACGCGTCGCAGTGGAGGCAAACAGCTGTGTCTGCGTATCGAGATGCGATGCCTGACGATACGTTTCGTCGCCGCCGACGAACTGCTCCGGAAGCGTGTAGACTTCCGCCGCGTCCTTCACGCCGATGCCGAGCGGCTTGGGCGCTTCGGGCAGGTCTTCCGGCTGCCACGCAAGGATTTCGCTTTCCGTCAGCACGCTGTCATAGACTTCGAGGTTCAGCACGCGCGTGGGCGAGAAGCGGAACTTCTCCCCGCCGGGGGTGAGTTCTTCGCAGCCGAGGAGAAGCGTGCCGGAATAGGCGTCGCAGGGAAGCTGTTCATTCTCATAGAGTTTTTCACCATTTAGATAAATAGAATATCGTTCATTGTCCTTGGTGATAGCAAGCGTAGCGGAATCACCATGCAAAAGTGGCAGCATGAATGTACGATTGTTCCCCAATATCACTTGGAGCGCATTGCCTTCACCGCGAATCAGCAACCCACGATAATTCTCGCCATTTTGCTCATCAAAGCAAGCCATAACGACCTGCCCCTCATCCGTGTCTGGCAAGGGCAGACCAATTTGGGTCAATATTGTCCATGAACTATAACGATTTTCATAGAGTTTAATCTTTGTATCATAGTATTCAGAAACACCATCACCAGAGAACTGATTGCTTAAGATAAACTCTGCTTTGTTTTTATCAGCAGTTGTCTGCGAAGCATTCCATATAAATCCTTCAATTTTTCTACAATCACGCAAAGAATAATTCTGTGATAAATACTGTCCCACAATGCGGGAAAACTTAACAATACCTTGATTATTGAAGTGACCGCCATCGTAAAAGTCAGTGTTTGCGTCCATCCCAAGGCTATCCCATTCCTTCACATAGTTGAGGAACGGTACGCCTTCTTCTTTGGCAATTTCTGCAACAGTGTTCAGCCGCATAGCAGCTTCTTCTGTCGCTTCAAACGGCGCAGCCATCAATATTAGCGTAATGTTCTTTTGCTTGCACAAATCAATAATTTTTCGCAAATACTGTTCGTTTTTTTCAGTAATCGGAAGTTTATCTGTAATGGAAGCATAATCCAGCATTTTTAGGATAGCCACGCCACCCTCCGGGCGTCTCGGCGCAGGAAGCGACAAATCATTTTCCTGCACAAAATCCGCAATAGTTAAATCATCATACCGTTCATGATAGTACGGCAATCCCCACAAGGCTTCTACGGCATCCGTCCACTTTTCATAAGATGCGAAAGCAGCTTGAACTTTGTTGATACCCAAATTCAGCAATTCAACATTTTTTATTGCCGTTTCTTTCGGCGAATAATCCATTGTTGTCGTGCTTAAGTACACTTCAGCAATCACAATCTGCGGGCTTTGTGCTGACAGCGCTTCTTTCAAGCAATAGTAAGTATTCCAAATCGGTTGCATGCCAACCCACAAATTGTAACTTGAAATACCATATTCATCGAAAATCTGCTGATTATCAACATTTGTCCCGATATGCGACGACCCGACAAGCAGCACATCCACCGTGTCCGGCGGCAGCTGACGCAGCTTGACCATCGACACCATGTCATCCGTCTTGATTTTCAGCACCTGATCCATCAGTCCATAGCACAACGCCAGCACCAGAAGGAAGGCGAGAACCTTGACTGCTTTTTGAATCAGCTTTTTCATTCTTTCCGCGCTCCCTTCGTCAGAATTGGAAGTAGATGAACGACGATGCCGCGAAGCCGGGGCCGTAGATGCCCGTCAGCAGAACGACGAAAATCGCCGCGAGGTAAATCAGCCAGCGGAACCAGAGCTGCTGCCGCTTGACCGCTTCCAGCACGGACACGCCCTTTTCCTGCATCAGGCTGACCGCCAGCAGAATCAGCAGCGCGCCCAGCAGCACAAGCCACTCCGTCTGGTCAAGCCCCAGTTTCAGCAGGCTGCCGTCGAAGAAGATATTGGTGTTCCAGCCGCGGAAGAGGCTCGACAGGAGGTGCATGGCGTCACCGAGGCTGTTCGCGCGGAAGAAAATCCATGACAGGTCAATCAGCACAAACGTCGTCAGAACCTGCCCGATGCGCCAGCTCAGCGTGTTCGTGCGCGCGCCGGTTTTCTGCTGGATGCGGCGGCGGAAGGGCTTCGTGATGCCGCCCGCCACCTGATACAGCCCATTGATACCCCCCCAGATGACGTAATTCCACGCCGCGCCGTGCCACAAGCCCGACACGAGCATGACTATCATCTGGTTGATGTACTTGCGCACCGTCCCCTTGCGGTTGCCGCCCAGCGGAATGTATAAGTAATCGCGGAACCATGTGCTGAGCGAGATATGCCAGCGCCGCCAGAAGTCCGATACGGACACAGCGAGATACGGGCGCTCAAAGTTCTTCATCAGCTTAAAGCCCATGACCTGCGCCGCGCCGATGGCGATATTGGAATAGCCCGCGAAGTCACCGTAAACCTGAAACGCGAAGAGAACCGCCGCAATCAGCACGGTCGGGCCTTCGTAGTAATTGCAGTAATTGAACACCTGATTGACCAGAATCGCGGCGCGGTCAGCAATGACGATTTTGAGGAAGAAGCCCCAGACCATCCGAAGCAGACCGTCGCGGACGTTATCGTATTCCAGCTTATGCGGCGTGTCGAACTGCGTCAGGAGGTTGGTCGAACGCTCAATCGGCCCGGCGACCAGCTGCGGGAAGAAGCTGACGAACGCCGCATACTTGATGAAATTCGTCTCCATGCGCACGTCACCGCGGTAAACATCAACGACATACGACAGCGCCTGAAAGATGTAGAACGAGATGCCGACGGGCAGCAGCACGTCAAAACCGGGTGTGACAGGCGCAAGACCCATCCACCCGCGAATAATGTTGATGTTATCGACGGTAAAGTCGAAATACTTGTAGAAGAAGAGAATCGCGAGGTTGACAGCGAAGGACACGCCGACCCAGACCTTGGAAATCTGGCGAATCGGGCGGCCTGCCTCTGCCGCTGCTTTCTCCTTGGTACGCCGTTTCCCAATCAGCAAGCCGAAAAGGAACGTGACTGCCGTGGAGAAAAGCAGCAGCAGCGCATACGCCGGGTTCCAGTTCATGTAGAACAGGTAAGACGTCAGAAGAATCCAAAAGACGCGCAGTTTGCCCGGAATCGCGTAGTACAAGAGCACGACTGCCGGGAAAAACAGCAGAAATTCGATGGAGTTGAACAGCATGAGCCTTTGTCTCCTTCCTCCGCCTCGCCGAAAATCAGGTTACTTATCGTCGTACTTTCTGCGGTGGTGAATACGCACGAGCAGCAGCACCGCAGCAAGCAGCAGCACCACCATGCAGCCCATGCCGACCAGCAGCAGCGTCATCGGCTCACGATTCTGCACGATAACATCCGCGAACGACGGCTTTTCCGCGTTCTGCGTCAGCGCTGTGGACACGGTGAACTGATAGCTGGATGCGCCGCCATAGCCATCCACCACCAGCGCTTCCTTGCCCAGCGACCAACGGTTCTTTTCCGTGCTCAAGCGCGCCATCAGGTTCTGCAAGCCTGCTTCGGTCGCGGCGGAAGCAGTCAGCAGCGCCATCGTCTCGTTGTAGGGGGATTTCATCAGCTGGAGCACGCTGGCTTCGTGGGCATAATCCGTCGTCATCACCAGCTTCGTGCTTTCGGCAAGGCTGGTCATATCGTCCGTGTACTGGAAATGCAGGTAAGGATTGATCTGCTTGAGGACGCTGTTTCGGTCGGACAGACCGACGACAATCAGGTTGCTGTTGCCGTAGGCGGCTGCTTGGAAATTCTCCGCGCGGATGACTTTCAGCAAGCCATAGGGCGTGCTGCCCGCGCCGAGCATCGCCATGATGCGCCCCGCGAGCGTCAATTCCGTCTGCGTCGCGTCATCGCTGAGTATCATCACAACGTTGTTCATGCGGCTTGCGCGCTGGAACGGCGCCGGCAGATTTGCCAGATTCAGCGTTGTGTTTTCGCCCGCCGGCAGGTACAGTGACGAGTTTGCCGCGATATACGCCCACGGCGTGTTCATCGACCGCACGGTGCAGTCCAAATCCTTGATTTCGAGGTCAAACACAACGGTAATGCTGCTGCCTGCCTCCCCGATGGCATCTGCCGGGACGGAGAAGGTCAGCGTTTCGCCCGTTGCGCCCTCCTTGGTCAGCTTGTGGGAATACAGCGGGATGTTCGTGCCCCAGTAGAACGTGACGAGGCTGCGGTCGAAATCCAGATTCTCACTGTACCGAATGTCGAAAGAGAAGCGGCTTTCGCTGGACAGCACATAGTCCTTCGCGACGGGCAGATAAATTGTCATCTTCTGCGTGAAGGGGCCGGAGAAGCTGATGCCGTTGCCGGAAATGTCCTTAATGGTGTACTGCCCCGCAAGCGTCAGCCCGGACGTTTCCGATGCGAGGGCATACTGCTGCGCTTCGCCGACGGAAACGTAGGTCTGCGATGTGTGGAGCTGCGCCACGCGGGATGTGTCGCTGAGCAGCGCGGCGGCTTCGCTGAGCGCGGCTTCTTCCTCCGCGACAATCAGCAGATACGATGTGTCGCCATCCGTCGCGCGCTGCACCAGTGCGCCCGTTGCAGGAACGCTTTGCGTCAGCAGAGACAGCAGATACTCCGGCGTGTTCTTCTTCAGTCCCACATACAGCACGTTTTCGCTTTTCGCGTCCGACAGGCGGCACAGCGTCATGGCGTTTTTGGCAGACAGACTGTTGCCCATGCCCGCCATCAGCATCATGGCGGCGGTCAGCTCGGCTTCGTCCGCCGCGTCGCTGACGGCAACGGCACTTTCCGCGCCGTCGGGATTCATCAGCGAAATGAAGGGGTACGGGTACATGTACAGCTCATCCGCATCGTCGGAAATCTCGTAGTAGATACGCAGGCAGGTCGTGTCCGCGATCTTGACCCAATTCGCGCCGTTGTAGTCGTCGCGGCAGCCTTCGTCGTCCGTCAGACGGACATACGAGAGAATTTCGAGCAAATTATAGCCCGTCGTGAGCAGTTCCACCGGGACGCTCACATACAGCACGGTCTGCGCGCCGTCGGAACGCGCGACAATCTTCGACGAGCCGAACGGCGTGCCGTTCATATAGTACGTCAGGGAGGAAATGTCCGTCAGAATCAGGTCGGATGCGGTGTAGCTCAGGCGCAGCACGGCACTGACGGGCTTGGCGTACTTCGGCAGATTCGCGTACAGGCTCAGCGTCGTCGTAATGCCGCTGAGTGTCTGCACGCCGCCGAAGGTGAAATCAGCATAATACTCCCCTGCCGCCGCGCCTGCCTCAAATGCCGTTGCGTCACTGGCAGATTGCTGCTTTTCAATTTCACTCTGGACAAAATTGTCCACCACACCGCTGGGAATTTCGGTTTCCTCCGCCGCAGCGCAGGAGAAAACCAGCAGCGCTACGAGCATCAAAGCCAGCAGACGGCTTGTGAAATAGCGTGTGTTCATCGTTCTCAATCCATCCCTTCTGATTAGTCTGCGGAACGTTCGGTCTTATACCAAGTGTAATCCGTTTTGCTGACGATTTTCTTCACCGTCATCCACATGGCGCGGAGGACGACAACCACCCACAGTTTCGAGTAGGTAAACAGCATCAGCAGAACCAGCGCCGCCGATTGCAGATTGAACTCATTCTTCTCCTGCGCCAGCGTCAGCATGACGTTGCACTCGAACAGCGCGCACGCCATCACCCACACCATCGTGGACAAGCCGCCCAGCGACACATGGCTGTACCCCAGCACACCCAGAACGAACATGGTGTCCGAGCAGACGAGCGTGAACGCCATCAGGATATACACCAGCGCGTAGTACAGCACATCCATGCGCATTTTGCCGCCGGACGGATCAAAGATATACTTGAAATTGTTGATCAGCACATACAGGTTGCCCATCGCCCAGCGGGTACGCTGCTTGAACCAAATCCCCAGGCGGAATGGCTCCTGCTCCCACGTCACCGCCTGCGGCACAAGTTTGATTTTGTAGCCCATGCGGTAGATGCGGAAGCTGATTTCCGTGTCTTCCGACAGCGCGTCCGGATCCCAGCCGCCGATTTCCTCAATGATGTGGCGGTGCATGACGAAGTTCGTGCCCGGAATGGTGCACAGCCCGAAGTAGAACCATCGCCCCGCCTGATTCATGCACTGGTGCGCCAGCGTCTCGATGTTGACAAAGCGCGTGAGCAGCGAAGCGTTTCGATTGCGTGTGCGGAATTTGCCGATGACCGCGCCCAGCGACGAATCGCTCATCAGGTTCTCCACCAGAATGCGCAGCGCTTGCGGTTCGGGCGTGTTGTCCGCATCGTAAATCGCAAACACGCTGCCTTTTGCTACCGAATAGCCGATGTTCAGCGCGTTAGACTTCCCTTTCCCGCCGACAACGTTATCCGTATTGACGACGATCAGGTTGCGGCCGGGATTCGCCGCCTGAATCTGCTTGAGCACATTTGCGGTGTCATCGGTAGAGTTGTCGTTGATGACGATGATTTCGTAGCGGTCGTGCGGGTAGTCGAAGTTGAGCAGGGCGCGGACGGTGCGCCGAATGACGACGCTCTCGTTGTGCGCCGGCACCATTATCGACACGAATGGGTACTCGTCAATCGGCACATGCCCGTCCGTTTTGCTGCACTGATGGTAATACAGGAATCCGCCGACGGACAGAAAGACGTTAATCGCCATCAGCGCCCAGATGCAGACCATCGAAATCAGCATCAAATAATCAGCCGCCGTCATGCAGATTCACCCCCTCCTGCTCGTCTTTCGCGTGCGGATGGTTGCCCAGCAGCTGCCGTCGCGTCGTCCGCCGGGAAATAATCATCCCGGCAATGAAAATCGTGCACGCTACAGCCACGAACACCAGAATCAGCTTGTTGCTCGCCTGAATCTGCTCTGTCATATACTGCACAAAGCCACGGTCGTAGACGTAGTCCTCGTCGTAATTGAAGCGCTGATAGGCCAGTGACGCTGCCTGTCCGTTGACATACAGCCCATCCGCCGGATAAAAATGCACATACAGGTCGCCCGCATAGACGATGCCTTCCACATCTGAAAGCTTCTTGAGCGCTGTGCGGGAGTTCTTCAGCCGATTGACCTGCGTCCGGAGCGTCTCGATATCCTCTGACGGGTCAAGGTAAATCGCCTGTGCATAGGCGTTGGTGAAGGCGGTCGCGTCAGCGTAGGCAGGCGCAACGATTTGGTGACCGTCGCGCAGCGCCGTGTTCTCCGCCTGCTTCTCGCCGAAAAGCGCTTCATCCGAGCGGAAGAGGAACACCGTTCGCCAGCCGCGCAGGACATCCTGCCCCTTTTCGCTCATCAGCCACACATCCGGCGCTTCAATCGCCAGCGGGTAGACGCCATAGCGCGAATAGGCGGAATACGCATTGGCGATATTCTTCTGCAAGTCCTCCACCGTCACGTTCAACAGCGTCACCTGCGGAACGTGCATCACAATGCCCGCGCCGCGGCTCTGCGCATACCGCAGCACCTCACAGAAACGCTTCATTGCCGGATAATCGGCATTGGCGTAAATCGGCATGACACACAGGACGTACGGCACATTTTCCGTCTCAAGCATCTCCACCAGCGACAGCAGCCGCTCCGGGTCGGCAAACGGATAAATGCGGTCAAGCACGAGATACTGCCCGTACGCGGTCGGGGAATTTTTGTAGGGCCACAGCCACGTTTGCAGCAGCGTTGAGAGGAACGCGCACTGCGCTTCCTGCGACGGGTCAAAATACGCCAAATGGGTGATGTTTCCCGCCGTTTGGCAAAGCGGAAATGCCTGCGCACCGACGAAAATCTGTCCGCCGAGCGATTCGCCGCTTTTCTTCATCAGCAGAAGCGAATTGCCGGAAAGCAGCATATCGTTCGCGGCGTTTGCCTGCGTCTGCAAGCGCAATGTCAGTGAACCTTCATGTACCTGCGTTTTCGTCAGCTCCGCCAAGCCGCCCGCGCCGATGACAAACACGGGCAGTTTGCTCTCCTGAATCGCCAGCGCCACCGACGCATTCAGCGCCCGATTCGGGTCGGTGCAGATGATGACGGCGGTGTACCCGTCGGTGTCCGGCACATCCTCGCTGCTGACAAACGTACATGTCCAGCTGGAATAGAGCGCGAATCGCCGCAGGACGTCCGTCGCCGCTGCGCTCGTCTCACTTGTCTGCTCGTCGTTCAAAATCAGCAGACGGGTCACATCCGCGCGCGCCTGTGCGGGTATCAGCAGAAGCAGCAGCCCCGCCGTCAGCGCCAGTACCCACGCTTTCGCCTTACACATCATACGCCAGCTCGCTCTCAACGGCTTTCTTGAATGCCATCATGTCCTTGCCGAAATGCTCGTCGTACTCCTTGCAGGCAAAGCGCAGATCCATGTGCGTCCCGCGCTCCAGAATGCCGTCAAAAGCATCCTCCTTCGTCACCGCTGCAATAATACGGCTGCGGACATAGGCGCTGTTTGCCTCATTGGAGGTCAGCAAAATCGCCATCGTGCCATGCTCGTCAATGCAATAGACCTTATCCTCTACGCGCACGCTGTCCATCACCAGCTCCGCCAGCCGCTTGCGCAGTTGGATATAGCGGCTGTGGGACAGCATCCCGCGCAGTTCACTTTCGTAGCGCATCTGGATAATCATCAGCGAAATCGGCAGATGGTTGCGGACGCAGTAGCCCGTCATCATCTGCGCATCGCGATACATGGCGCGCAGGTTATACAGTTCCGTCACATCGTCCACCAGCACCTGTTCATCCACCTGACGGCGCAGCAGCTTGTTCTCAGCATTGACGTGGCGCATACTGCGGGAGAAGAGCGCCGCCGCGCCCGATCCCAGCAGCGGCAGTACAGTCACAAAATAATCTGTCAAGTACACCGTTTCGCCCACGGCATAAAAAGAATACAGCTTATATGCCACCCAGCCGCAGGTAATCGTCGCTGCAAGCGCCGTGCCGGTGTTGACGCGATCCATAAAGCCGCACAGCACGGCAATATCCATCAGGAACAACAGCAGCAAATACGTCGTCTGCGTATCCGCAGGTGCCCAAATCATCAGCAGCGCCTGCATAAACGCCCAGATCAGCAGCAAAATGATAGCCGCATCCCGCGCTACCAGTGCCGATTGCGTTTCGTTTTTCATGGCAGCCTCCTTTATTGCCCGTCCGTTTCAATAATTTTCAGTCGGTGGAGTCCCTCCGTGCACGCCATAATCGCCAGCAGGTCAATCAGACAGCCCATCAGGAAGCTCTGGCGCAGCAGCAGACTATCGCCGCTGAGGATGACGACCGTCATCAGCTCGACAGTGACCGCCGCGAAAAGCAGCACGCTGAGCATTGTGTAGACACTGGCGGCTTCCTTGCCTGATTCCAGCTTTTCGTCCGCTTTACGGCGGAAGAAGAGGAAGGCGACGACCAGTAGGAGCAGCGACGCCGCTGTTTGCGGGGCGGAACGCTCCTTGAACGTTGACCAGATAGAAAGGAACAGCGCCTTTGCCCGCGCAGGCATTCCGCTGGACTGCTCGTAGTTGCCGGAATAATCCGTTCGCGTGAAGAACGCGTTGCGCACGCCGACCTCAAACAGCCCCAACAATTGAATCGGATGGCGCAGGTAATACAGCGTCACGTCCGACGTCGTGTACTGATCAAGGAAGCCCTCATCCAGCGCGCCGCTTTCCGGCAGCACAACGGGGTAGCTCTGCGTGGAATACGTGTCCGTCAGCACGGAATACCGCGCCTCAATGCCGAACTGCGCCAGTGCTTTTTCCGGGTCAGTTGCCTCAAAGAGAACGCCGCGCGTCATTTGGTCGTACTTCTCGTTAACCGTCTGATTGTTGACCATATCGCCCGTCTGCATGACGCTGACGACGCACAGCAGCACTGCAAGGAGCGAATACAGCCCCTTATGAAGCGCATCCGCTTTGTGACGCATGAGCATCCAGTACGCAACAGAAAAGACGACGCCCATCAGCGCACAGTACTGGTTGACCGCCATCATCAGGATGACCGTGACGGCAAGCCCAATCTGCGGCAGAAAGCGGTTCAGGCTATCCGGAATCTGCAGGACACAGTTCGCCAAGGCAACCATCAAAATCAGCTCAATGGGCTGTGTGTAGAAGGATGCAAAGCGGGTCATCATGGCGGTATCGCCGAAAATCAGCACAGCAAAAACCGCGATAAACAGCCCCTCGGAGTAGACTTTGACGCGTCCCAGCAGCTTGGAGAACATCGGAATGAGAAGCAGGATCTTGATCGGCGCCTGAGTCTTCTTAAATGACATGGCCTTTCCCGCCGCCTCCGACGGTCGGATCCTATAGAGGACCAGTGCGATCCCGGTGAGGATCACCGCCGCAAAGATCCCGAGCCCGCAAAGCTTTAAGAGGTCTGCGCCGCTGTCAGCGGTACTCTGCAGCTCCATCTGGATCCTGGAAAATCCATAGTCGATATCGTCATAAAACT
>ERZ827522.909-NODE-909-length-31138-cov-6.345173_pt1 | contig 31138 bp, 19 predicted proteins | sample MGYA00519580_ERZ827522 | MGnify/ENA primary metagenome ERZ827522 (study PRJEB31778, sample SAMEA3449340) | human gut metagenome | biome: human gut; feature: human-associated habitat; material: faeces | place: United Kingdom | collected 2010/2012 ... | reverse complement strand
CTGTCTACTCGCTATCTTTTTTTACTTTTTGTCTCACATCATTGTAACACCTACATTTTTGCGTGGAAATCGGCAGCACCGCCCTCTTGCAATTTCTGTGGAAATCCGTTATAGTAGGGGAAGATCAACCTATGCAGGAGGTATTTTCTCATGAGCGATGAGTTTGGCCCCAGCTTTATCACCCTCACCGACGAGGACGGCAACGATATCGAGCTGGAGTATGTGGACGCACTGGAGCACGAGGGGCAGACCTATATGGCCTTCTTCCCCGCCGTGGAGGACGAGGCGGACGAGGAATCCGAGGACTACGGTCTGGTGATCCTGAAATCCGTCACGGAAAACGGCGAGGAGCTGCTCAGCACGCTGGATGACGAAGCGGAGCTGGAGAAGATCTACGAGCTGTTTATGGAACAGCTGCTGGCCGACGAGGAAGAAAATTCCTGACCGTTTCTGCGAAAACCCCTTTTATTTTTCCCGCAGGTCTGTTATAATAAGACCATCGCCGAAAGGCGAGGTCCCGCAGGGATGTGACGGGTCTTTTTTATCCTCACATTTTGTTATAGGGGATGTCGGATCAGTATGTGGATCGCAGGCCTCCCGGCTGCCGTCTGCGGCTGGAAGTTGGAAGCGGTGAAGCACGCTGGAGACAACCCACCTGCTGAAACGGTGCAGGTTATAACTTGGCCCCCACGCCCGGCGGGACAACTGGTAAAAGCCCGGTCAGCTCCGGAAGGCCTCCGGAGCTGACCGCTTTTTCGGCCTATGGCCGGATAATTTCCGTTTCCCCCTTGCACAGCAGACAGATTTCCTGTATAATCATGATTAACTTTACGAAGTCGGGTCGTAATGACCCCTATTTTGAGAGGATGAAACAACTATGAGCGCATCAAGAGAAAAGAAGAACCGGCAGGAGGTCGCCGCCAGCGGCGTTGTGGATCCCAAGACTGCCCGTCAAGCTCAGGAGCAGGCCAAGGAGCGCCGCTCCAACCGGCTCTATGCCATCATCGCCATCGCCTTTGTGGTGGTCGCCATTGGTCTGGTGGTGTGGAACTCCAACATCATCCAGCGTGGCACCACCGCCGTCACGGTGGAGGGCGAGTCCTATTCCGCCGCCGAGGTCAGCTACTACTATCACAATGCCTATAACAGTATCGTCAACTCCAAGTATGCCAGTCTCTACGGCATTGACAAGAATACCGCCCTGTCTCAGCAGAGCCTGAACGACACCGCCAAGATGATGTTGGGTGTCGGCGAGGACATGACTTGGGACGCCTACTTCCGTGACGCCGCCAAGAAGAGTCTCATTCAGCTGACCATGCTGAAGAAGGGCGCCGCCGAGAAGGGCCTGACCTTCGACGACGATATGCAGAAGGAAATCGACAGCACCCTGGAGACCTTCTCCACCTACGCCAAGAATGCCGGCTACTCCACCAGCGCTTACCTGAAGCTGATGTACGGCAACAACATGACGATGTCCACCTTCAAGAGCATTCTGAAGGACACCGTTCTGGCCTCCCACTATCAGCAGGACTACATCGACAGCCTCACCTACACCGACGAGGAAGTGGAGACCTACTATAACGAGCACAAGAACAACTTCGACGTGGCCGACTACGAGTACATCTACTTCAAGGGTACTGCCGACTCCACCAAGGATGCCGACGGCAACACCGTGCAGCCCACCGACGAGGAGAACGCCGCCGCCAAGGAGGCTGCCTCCGCCAATGCCAACGCCGCTCTGGAGGCCGTCCGCAACGGTCTTCTGATGGAGAAGGCCGCCGACAACTACGATAACGGCACCTACACCGACCGTCCCACCGGTACCTACAGCGGCGACGCCGTCACCGAGTGGGTGTTCAACGAGGAGCGTCAGGAGGGCGATCTGACCCTCATCGAGAGCGGCGACAACTACTATGTGGTCCTGTTCCACAGCCGTGGCCGCAACGACTACAACACCGTGGACGTGCGCCACATTCTGTTCAAGGTGGATACCTCCGATCTGGACAGCAAGGCTGACGACTATCAGGAGAAGCTGGACGCCCGCAAGGCCGAGCAGAAGGAGGCCGCCGAGGCCGCTCTGAAGAAGTGGGAGGAGGGCGCCCGCACCGAGGACAGCTTTGCCGAGCTGGCCAACGAGCTCTCCGCCGATACCGGCTCCAACACCAACGGCGGCCTGTATACCGAGGTGTATAAGGGCCAGATGGTCACCGAGTTCAATGACTGGTGCTTCGACGAGTCCCGTCAGCCCGGCGACACCGGCATCGTCTACAACGAGGGCAGCTACACCGGCTACCATGTCATATACTTCGTGGGTACCGACGCCCCCTATTGGCAGGTGCAGGTCCGCAACGCCATGAAGAACGCCGACTACACCCAGTGGAACAACGCTCTCGTGAAGGACATCACCGCCACCGAGGCCTCCGGTATGAAGTACCTCGTCTGATGAATTTCCGAAAAAGACCGGCCGAGGCCGGTCTTTTTTGATACCGTCTGGAAGCAAAGGAGCCTATTTATGCACGAACAGTTTTTGCGCACCGAGATGGTGCTGGGCCAGCCGGCGCTGGAGCGCCTGCAAAGCGCCCATGTGGCCGTGTTCGGCCTGGGCGGCGTGGGCAGCTATGCCGCCGAGATCCTGGCCCGCTCCGGCGTAGGTGAGCTGACGCTGGTGGATCAGGACACCGTTAGTGTCACCAACATCAACCGCCAGCTCTGCGCCCTCCACTCCACCGTGGGCCAGTCCAAGGCGGAGGTCACCGCCCGCCGTTGCCGGGACATCTCCCCCAGCGCCGTCATCCACCCCATCTGCGCCACCTACGACGCCGCCCATCGGGAGGATTTCTTCTCCGCCCGATATGACTACATTGCCGACTGCATCGATCTGGTGACCTGCAAGCTGGATCTGATCCAGCAGGCCATGGACCGAAGGATCCCCATCCTGTCGGCGCTGGGGACCGGCAACAAACTGGACCCCACCCTGCTGCGGGTAACGGATATCTCTCAGACCAGCGGCTGCCCGCTGGCCCGTGTCATGCGGAAGGAACTGCGCAGCCGTGGCATCCGCCACCTGAAGGTGGTGTTCAGCCCGGAGCAGCCCGCCGCCACTGCCCAGCTGGAGGCCCCCTCCCCCGGCCGCCGCAGCGTCCCGGCCAGTGTGCCATGGGTCCCCTCCACCGCCGGTATCCTGCTGGCCGGCACCATTGTGCGGGACCTCATCGGATGAGGGGCGGCGACATCGCCGGACTGCTGATCCGGCAGGCCCGCCTTCAGCGGGACTGGAGTCAGGAAGGTCTGTGCCGTGGCATCTGCGCCCCCTCCTATCTGTCCAAGATCGAGCAGGGCAAGGCCGCCCCCTCCCCGGAGGTGACGGAGCTGCTGCTGCACCGGCTGGGTCTTGTCTGGACTCCGGATCCGGAGGGCTTAGCGCCCTGCTGGAAGGCCCTGCTCTCCGGCAGCCCGAATTTCGATTCCCTCTATGAACAGCTGGTGCAGCCCCGGCGGGAGATTCTTGCATCCAGTCCGCTGGCAGCGGACGCCCTGCTGCTGGATGCCTTTTACGCCGACGAGATGCGCCCTCTGCCGGAGGAGTGGGAGCCCTTTCTCTCCACCCGGCAGCTGGCCCTGCATCGGGGCCTTCAGGGCCGGTGGGAGGAGGCGGTACGGCTGGAGCCGCTGCCGCTGCTGGCTGCCCACCACGGAGAGTCCCTCTACGCCGAGGGCGAATACACCGCCGCCATCGAGGTGCTGCGGGACGCCTACCGCTCGGCATCGGACGCCGGCTACCCCTACCTGATGCTGTCCTGCCGCCTGTGGATGGGCAACTGCTACTCGGATCTGGGCCGCATGGAGGAGATGCTGACCCACTACTCTGTAGCGGAGCGTCTGGCAGAAGCCTTGAGGGATACCGGCAGCTTGTCTGCCCTCCGCTACAATGTTGCCTCCACTCAACTGGAGCTGGGTCAACCGGAAAAGGCCCTGCCCTACTTTGCCTCCCTCCCCCGCCCCGGCTTTCTGGACCTGCACAAGCTGGCCATCTGCCACGAGCAGTTGGGCCATCGGGAGCAGGCGCTGGCCGCCGTCCAGCAAGCGGAGCCTATGGTCTCCGGCGAAATGGAGCAGCGGATGCTGGCGCTGGTGCGCTATCGGCTGGAGCACCCGGACTACCTCCACGATGATACCTACGGCACCCAACTTCTGGACTGCTTCCAGCGTCTGCGAGACACATATCCTATGGGCTTCACCCGCTTCCACCTGCCGTGGGTGCTGGCGTGGTACAAGGCCAACCGTCAGTACCGTCAAGCCTGCCGCCTGTTGGAGGAGTTTCCTGTAAAATAGCATTTTCTCCCCATTAAGAGGGTCATCACGGGAATAACTTTCCCACGATGACCCCCTTTTCTTTTGTAAGCAGCTATGGGATAATCATAGCAGTGAGGTGAACGCCATGAAACAAACTCTCTGGACACGGAATTTTACCCGCATCACCGCCGCCACGACGCTGGGCGCTGCCGGCGGCATCATCAGTCAATTCGCCCTGTCCTTTCTGGTCTTTGACGAGACAGGCAGCACTCTGGCCTCGGCGCTGGTGGTGGCCATTCAGCTGATCCCCATGGTGCTGCTGCCGCTGGTCGTCGCCCCCATGATGGACCGCCTGCCCCGCAAGCCCTTTCTGGTGTGGGGCGACCTGCTCAACGGCTTGTGCTACGCCGGGGCGGGGCTGTTCCTGCTGCGCAGTGCCTTCTCCTACACCGCCTATCTGGCCTTTTCCCTGCTGGTATCGTGCCTTGCAGCCTTCGATGAGCTGGCCTACAACAGCTTCTACCCCCTGCTGCTGCCGGAGGGACAGGAGGAGCGGGCCTACACCGTCTCCGCCATGCTCTATCCCATTCTGAAGGTCCTCATGATGCCGCTGGCGGCGCTGCTGTACGACACCTTAGGCGTGGGACGGCTGCTGCTGATCCAAGGCGCACTGTCGGTGCTGGCCGCCCTCATCGAAAACCGCATCCATGTGCAGGAGAGCCGCCGGGATCAAGAGCCGCTGCTGTCCCTGAAAACCTGGTGGCGGGACATCCGGGAGGCCGCCGCCTATCTTCGGCAGGAGCACGGCCTCCACGGCCTCTATGAGTACATGGCCGTCACCAACGGCATGGCCATGGGCTATTCTCCCCTGCTCATCGCCTTCTTTCGCACAGCGCCGGGCTTCACCACCGCCATGTACTCCTTCTTCTCCGTGGCGGAGTTCGCCGGGCGCACCATCGGCGGCGCCGTCCGCTACCGCTACTCCCTGCCGGAGCGAAAGCGATTCGGCTTCCTGTTCGGGGTGTATCAGACCTACGAACTGATGGACACCTGCCTTCTGTGGCTGCCGTATCCCCTGATGCTGGTGAACCGAGCCGTCTGCGGCTTTCTGGGCATCCAGAGTGCCACCATCCGGCAGGCGGCGGTGCAGCGCTACATCCCCGACCGGCTGCGGGCTCGGCTCAATGCCTATGAGTCCATGCTCTGCACGGCGGCGGGAGCGGTGCTGTCGCTGGCCATCGGTGCTTTGGGCGAGGTGCTGGACTATCGGCTCTGCATGACCATCTGCGGCTTGATCGCCATGGCGGTTTGCTGGCTGACGGTATTCCTGCGGCGGCGTCAGGTGCAGCTGGTGCTGACTGACCGCCCCGGCGAGGCCCAGCCCGATACACTTTCATAACGCTCCATTCTAAAAAGAAGGCCCCAAAGGCATCTGCCTTTGGGGCACCCTCCGTAAGGAAGGGACTCCAATGATTTGTATTTAGCTTTTTTCGCGGATTGTGGTGTCATGATCCGATGCTTGCTATCCCTGTGGACACGACGGCAAATGCTTCGTATTATTTATTTATTATAACTCCTTTGTACCAAGTCGGAATGGATTTCGTCATATTCTCATACCAGCTTAGTACATCTTTTGCTTGATTTATCATTACTTGAATTTGGCTCTTCCCAAAAGGAATTGCCCAAGGCACAGAAGATAAAGTATTACTGCTAATATAAAGTGCGAGCAACTCCCAAAACGGAATTGGTACGTCATTGCTGAAGTATCCGTTTACCATTCCGGTTGCAAACAAAGGGGTAGCTTGAGCGCACCACACAATGCGGTTAAATTCTTCCCACGGATCTCCGAAGTCATTTCTATTAAAATCAATGATGTAGAGTCGCTTATCATTCCCTATCATCATATTGCCGATATGGTAATCTCCGTGCTGATAGGTTCGAGGGCGACCGCTGAGCAAATATCTGTGAGCGTTAATGTAATCAATGAAGGCTTGCCCATTTTCGTACTTGACAGGACATTCTTCATACATCTTGATTTTGTGGTCTGCTTTACGATTAAAATAGATTTCCCAATCTTCTATTTCTTTCGGAGCGGGGATTTTATGAATTTCTTTTAGTATTTTTCCCGCTTCAAAACCATAAGAATACTGTTCTTGGTTTGTTAAATTATGTATATTTTCTTCTGCATCAATGCCATCTATCCAAGTTTGAATAGAATAAACTCCTTCATCAAATGTGCCGAACTCTAAGGGGCGGCACATTGGTATACCGAGAGCTGCTACCTGACCCATAAGTTCATATTCGCTTTTCTTCCTGTCATACTGTTCAATCGGAGAAACACGAAGCAAAAATTTATTTCCTTGCTCGTCGGTAACACAGTATTTTCTATCTTCTGACCAACCTTTATCTATTAGTTGCTTTGTAATAAATTCATGTTGTGGCATAGCCTTTCATCCTTTCAAAGAATTATTTGCCTTACAAAAATTATTCTTGGTAAAATTATATTTCTTATTATACAGAAAATAAAATCATTATTTACTATTTTTTGCTCCTACCGTAATCCTTCCATATGATTGTTTTTCCTATAAATCCAAATTCCGGCTGACGACAAAACCAAAGGGAGACAACTTCCTTACGGAGCGTCTCCCTTCGGTCCTTCTTTTTGATCGATTCCATCAGCGCTGAAGGCGCTTGCCGCCGTGACGGGCCACCGCCTCGTCCCGCTTGCCAGAGGTCTGCCGCCGCCCGGTCTCTGCAGGCCGCTGTACCTCCGCCGCAGGCTCAGATACCTCCGCAGGCGCAGGCTTTTCCGTCAAGGTGGGGACTTCCTCCTCCATCGCCGCAGCCTGCACCGATTCGGTGGGAGCTTTCTCTCCCGCATTCGTTGCCATGCATCTCCCGGTGGGGGATTCTTCCGTTTTCTCTCCCTTTCGGCGTCGCAGGGGGAAGATGCACAGCAACGCCAGCACCACAGCAGCCCCCAGCACCAGATACAGTCCCGGCGGCCGGCTGATATAGCCGGACACATAGCCCAGCCCATCGATGCCCCACAGGGGCTGCCCCAGTACATTGTCCCAGTAGACCGGGGCTCCCTCCACATAGAAGAAGCGCCGCTCTGTGTCCACGGAACCGATGACGCCCCCCTCCAGCGATAGGTCACTGTCCGTGACGTAGGCGATGGTATCCCCCGGCTGCAGCGTCTCCGGCTGCTCCTGCCGCACGTACAGCAGCGCCCCGGCGGACCACGGAAGCCCCTCCATGTCCGCCGGTACCACATAAGGCGTGATGCCGAAGGCCCGCACCCCCATGAGCCCCGCCGCCATCAATAGGATGCACAGGGTCAAAAGCGTCGCCAGTACGCCGCATATTCCTCTGAAAAACTTTCTCATGTTATCTCCGCTCATTTCCACAGGCTGCCGCATAGGTGTTTTTTATCATCTTACCATGTTCCCGCCCCAAAGACAAGCCCTTTCGCTATCCTCCTACCCCTTTCGCAGCTCCTTTTCCAGCTTCTCCAGCGCCCGCTTCTCGATGCGGGAGACATAGCTGCGGCTGATGCCGTATACCGCCGCCACCTGCCGCTGGGTTTGGGGCGGATGCCCCTCCAGCCCGTACCGCCTCCGGATGATGTCCGCCTCCCGCTCCGTCAGGCAGTCCCGCACCAGACGCCGCAGCAGCAGCTGCTCCTCCCGATCCTGCAGATCCGACAGCATGGTGTCGTCGGTCCCCACCACGTCCAGCAGATACAGCGAGCCCCCCTCCTTATCCGTGTCGATGGCGTCGGACAGGGACACCTCCCCCTGCAGCTTCCGCTGGGAGCGGAAGTACATGAGGATCTCATTTTCAATGCACCTCGACGCATAAGTAGCCAGCTTGATGCCCCGGTCTGCCCGGAAGGTGTTGACAGCCTTGATGAGTCCAATGGTGCCGATGGAGATCAGATCCTCCTGATTGTCCGCCTGTGTATAGTATTTCTTGATGATGTGGGCCACCAGCCGAAGATTGTGCTCCACCAGCCGGTTCCGGGCCTCCAGATCCCCCTGCGCCCACCGCTCCAGACACGCCCGCTCCTCCTCCGGCGGCAGCGGCCGGGGGAACGAACCGGGATTCCCCGTCAGACGCAGGGACAAAAACAGGCTGTTGGATAGCAGCAGCAACGCCGCAGACAGCATACAGATCCCTCCTCTTCCGCCAGCCTATGCCCTCAGAGGAAGTCCCTATGCTTGACGCAGCGCCAGAAGTGGGGTACAATACATTGCAGAATAATTAAAACGTTTCTATCTCCGTCAAATTTTCTGGAGGATCATATGGGTTTCATCTATCAGGAGGCCAATGCATACGGCGTAGAGGCCTTGGTGGCCTTGGAGCGCCACTACACCCCCACGGAGGAAAAATACTGCACCGCCGTCACAGAGGCCGTCCGCATCTGCGACACCTACGGCATCCCGGAACGGGAGCTGGTGCCGCAGGTGCGCCATATCGCCGCCGCAGAGGAGTACCTGCTGGAGCACCTGTCAGAGGACGAGGAGACGCTGCAATTCCTGTTCACTCCCCTCTCCGGCAGCAACACCTGTCTGGCATGGTTTCTGGTCTGGGATCATGTTCGCCCCGGCGGCGAAAAAGCTTATAAATATACAGGCCACACACCCCAGCAGCGGCTGCGGGACATCATCTCCGCCGTGGGCCAGTATCAGGAGGACCCCCTCCCCCCGCCGCAGCAGCTGGACACCATCTGCGACCTCATCGCCGTGGAGGTCACCTGCAATCACGACCACACCACCCGCACCGAGACCCCCGCCACCTGTACCGAGGACGGCTCTGTCACCGTCATCTGCGATGACTACGATGAGGTACTGTCCACCGAGACGCTGCCCGCCACCGGTCACAGCACCGTGGTGAAAAACGCCAAGGACGCCACCTGTACCGAGCCCGGCTACACCGGCGATAAGGTCTGCACCGTCTGCGGCGAGACCGTCAAGACCGGCGAGGTCATCCCCGCCGCCGGCCACAGCTACAAGGATGGCAAGTGTACCGTCTGCGGCGCCGCCGATCCCAACGCCAACAGCGGTGGCAATACCGGCACCGACAGCCCCAACACCGCTGACGGAGCCGCCATGGGCCTGTGGCTGAGCCTGATGACCGTGGCCGTTCTGGCCGGAGCCGTTCTGGTTCTCGGCAAGAGGTACCGGGCCTGATTCCCCCCCCTTCGCAGCGCTCCTCTTAGGCGATAAAAGCCCTTGGCGGCGCAGCCCCTTGGCGGCGCAGCCCCTTGGCGGCGCAGCCCCTTGGCGGCAAAGCCCTTCGGCGGCAAGGCCCCTTGAAATAGCGCATCTCTCTTTCTGTAAAGGCGGAGGGGGACCCTACCGGGTTCCCCCCTCCGCCTTTTGCTTTTCCGAATCCACCCGGCTTCTCCGCCGTCGCCTGATTTCCCGCTGCTTCCTGATTTTCTCGATACCATTTCATCTTCTGATACGATTCGATTTTTGATGCCACTTTTCCCTGATGCCGCCACGCTGCCAGAATTGAAAAATCCGGAGCGGCTCTGTGGCCCTTCTGCGCCTCAGTATTTTCTCCATGCGAAATATTCAAAAAATTCATGCTCCCATCGGGAAAATTTTTCTGGAAAAACATTGCCATTTCTCCGGATTTCGTATATACTGGGAGGTGTATGGATCATTCCTCCCTGCGCCGCAAGCAGGTGAGCTCTCCTCCTGTATAGCCGCATCCGGCGGCAAGCAGGCGGGGAAGCCAATTTTCCTTTCCCCGCCTTTTTTTGCTGTTTTTCTATTCTGCCGGTATTCGTATTTTCAGCGTTGTCATTGCTCCGTATTTTCGCTCTCCCGGCGCTGCTATCGTTCCGGTACCTGCACTTTCGGCACTGCTGCCGAACCGGCTTTTGCACTTCTCCGGCTTCTTTGATCGGCCCGATATTCCCCCGTTTCCGGCTCTGTCATCGGCATGGATCCCGCCTTTTCCCGGCGCTGCTATCATCTCGGCTCCTGCTTCTTTTTGGTGCCGATATATGCCGGTATTTTCTCTTTTCCGGAATCGAAAGCAGTCCGGTGCCCGGAAGTTTTTTCTCTGCCGGTGTTCCGTTTTTGGATTTCAGAGAGGGCTGCTTTTATCCCTTTGGATTTTTGCGCTGTCGTTTTTTCGGTCTGCATCCGCCGGTTTTGTCCAGTTACTGCCCCATTTTCTGACCTTGGATCGTCCCGGTTTTTGTCCAGCTTTTGTCCAGCATTGGACGCCTTTTTGTCCAGCCGCCGGTGGTGCCTCCCTTATTGAACCTCTTTGGGAAGCTTCTTATCCTCCGGTTTCGATCCGCAGGGGGCCTTCGGTTTTTTATCCTTCACCAAAATGAACGAGGTGATGAGCGCCGTCAGGGGGACCGCCAGAATGACGCCGATGCTGCTGGCGATGCCGCTGATGACCTCCGTGGCCATATAGGGGGAGCTGATGAGCTGCCGGGGATCCAGCCCCAGCGAATACAGATAGATGATGAAGGACAGGCCGCTGCCCCAAAATGCCAGGATCAGGGTGTTGGTCATGGTACCCACCATGTCCCGGCCGATATTCATACCGGAGCGGAACAGAGCCCGGCCGTCCCGGTCCGGGGCCACGGTATGTACCTCCGTCAGCGCAGAGGAGATGCTCATGGCCACGTCCATCACGGCGCCCAGCGCACTGATGACTACCCCCGCCACCAGCAGGCCCCGCAGGCCCAAGGGCGTACCCGTCTGCCGCAGCTGCAGCAGTGGTTCCACATCCGTCAGCCGCAGACCGTCGATTCGCAGAAGGCTCTGAGACAGCAGGCCGAACAGCAGCGCCAGCGCCGTACCGGCCACCGTACCCAGCGCAGCACACACCGTCTTGCGGCACACGCCGCCCAAGATCACCATCGTCACCACGGTGATGTAGGCGCACACCAGAAACACCGTCAGCAGAGTGGACGCTCCCTTCATCAGCAGGGGGATCAGGATCCAGAACAGGCACACCAGCGTCACCGCCAGCGCCACCAGAGACTTGGCTCCCACCTTGCCGCCCACCAGCACCGTTGCCAGCAGGAACAGGCCCACGATCACCGCCAGACCCACCGCCCGGTCATACTCGTACACCGTGGCGGTGTGGCTGCCGTCGCTGTAAGTGGAGATCAGCAGCACCGCCCGCTGCCCCACCTTCAGGGGCTGGCCGTACAACGGGCCCACATAGTTATACACCTGCATGGTCTCGCCCTTGTACTGACCGGAGCGCACCTGTGCCAGCAGCAGCTGCTCCCCCCGATAGCCGCCGTCGGCCACGGTATCCGCCTCGGTGCTGTCCGACAGGATATCCGTAACGACGCCGGTCTCGTACTCGGCATATTCATCCCCGCGGGGCTGGGGCTGCTCAAAGGTCACAGCCGCCATCCGCACGACGATGAACAGCACCAGCGCCGCCGCCAGAATGACGCAGCTCCACCGGTTCCTGCTCCACCAGGCCCCGGCTGTCAGCCGGTCCGCATTCCCCTTCTTCCGCTTCATGGGCGTTTCCTCCGTCAATGATATTTGGTTACAGCATAGCAACTTCCGCCCCTGATGTCAATAGTGTTCACTAGTCAGCTACATCTGTCAATATACTTTGCAAATATTATACAAACTTATTGCACATTTCTTACAAAATCATTGAAAAAGGGGTAGCCATTCTGGCAGCTTTATGATAGACTATTACCATCGGTCAAAGGCGGTATGTACGGTCAAAAGCGGCGTACACGGTTTTGACCGGCGGCACTATACACGAAAGGTTTGTCTTTGCTCAACGGTATCCCCCACAGTCTGCCTGTTTCAGCTGATCGGAGCCCTTGACGCTGCCTCCGTGCCAAAAACAGGATAGCTTGTGGAAGGTCGTCTGCCCGCCGGATGCGGGTCAGGCGGCTTTGTACTATCTCCGGGGGGACGGAAGGACAGAAGCAGGCCGCCGTGTAAACGTGTAATATTGAACAGGAGGGATCTCATTGAAGAAGCGAGGACTCAGCAGTCGGATCATGTCCGTGCTGCTGTCGCTGATGATGCTGCTCTCGCTGCTGCCCACAGCAGTTCTGGCAGACGAATCAGCGACAAAGACCTACACCAAGGTCACGTCCGCCGATGAACTGGTCAGCGGCGAGTATGTGATGGTAGCCAACAACGGTTACGCCCCCGGTGTGCTTGACGGCACATGGGTCACGGCAGTGACCGTGACAGCTGCCAACGATCAGGTCATTGATCCCACGGGCGGCGTCTGGACGCTGACCGTGGACAAGAATGGTACCATTCTCAGCGACGCCAACGGCAAGGCCATTGCTCCCAAAGGCGGCAACAACAATGGCATTAAAAGCGGCAGCTACCGGTGGGCCGTGGATTTCGATGCCACCGACAAAACCTTTACCTTCGCCGGACAGGGCGATGACACGGTCAAGCTGGCCAGCAACGCCAGCTCCCAGAACAAGTTCCGTGCTTACAAAAATGGAACCATTACCAAGTCTCCCGGCGGCTACCCCTGCCACTTCACCCTCTATAAGCTGAGCGGCGGGCTGGAGCAGGTAGCTGCCCCCACCGGCACCGCCTCCGGCGATGTGAAGGTGGGCGACACCGTGGCCTTTGCCTGCAAGACGGCGGATGCCACCCTGCGGTACAAGGTGGATGACGGCGCCTATCAGGACTACACCGGCCCTGTGACCATCACCGCCTCCTGCACCATCACCGTCAAGGCTGTGAAGGACGGCATGACCGACAGTCAGGAGGTCGTGTTCACCTACAAGGCCTATCATCTGGTGGACAAGTACGTCAAGACCGCTGCCCTCACCGGCGGCGACAAGGTGGTCATTTTCAACGCCGGCAACGGCTTTGCCGTCAGCTCCATCGTGATGGGCAATTACTACCTGACCCCCGTGGCCGCCACGGTGGAAAATGATGTGCTCACCGCCAACGCCATGGATGCGCTGGTCTGGGATGTCACCGCCAACGACGACGGCACCTACACCTTTACGCAGGGCGGCAAGACCCTGACGCTGGGTGAAAACAGCGGCAAGTACAATCTCAACGTGGCCGCCAACGGCACCACCCGCTGGGATGTGGAGACCTGCAATGCCGAGAACGCCTCCTACTATCTCTCCGGCAGCGGCGTCACCGGCCAGTACGGCAAGGTCTACCTGGAATACTTCGCCAAGTTCACCGAGTTCTCCGCCTACTGCACCAGCACCGACCGGCTGAAGGAAGCGGACTTCGGCATGACCTTCTATAAGCTGACGCAGGAGAAGCAGTACGTGGACGCCACCCCGGAGCCTGATCCGGAGGAGCCCGCCGCCGTACCCATCCGCACGGCACTGGAGGGCGCCACCGACACCGAGTTCACCGTCAAGGGCGTCGTGACGCTGGTGGACGGCCAGAACTACTATCTGCAGGACGCTACCGGCGCTATCTGTCTGCGTCTGGCTGCCAGATCCGACGAGATCGCCTTGGGCGACACCATCATCGGTACCGGCAAGCGGGCCGAGTTCAGGGGCATGGCGCAGCTGGGCAGCGGCACCTTCGTCAAATCCAGCGGCCTGACCCTGGACGCCAAGCCCACCACCATCGCCGCCCTGACCGCCGACGATGTGTGTACCTATGTGCAGCTGAAGGGGCTGGAGATCACCGAGATCTATGACAACAACGGTCAGTACGCCAACCCCAATGTCACCTTCAAGGATGCCGACGGTAAGACCATCCAGCTCTATAAGGCAGTTCTGCCCAAGAACGGCGACAGCTGGGCCTTTGCCGTGGGCGACAAGGTAGATGTTACCGCCGCCGTAGGCACCAACAACGGCACCCTGCAGCTGCGGAACACCGTTGCCGACGAGATCCGGGCCGCCGGTTCCGTCAATGACCCCATCACGGGCGACATGATCCCCGACGGGGCGCTCACCGTCAAGGAGGCCGGGGCCATCACCACCAAGACCGAAAATGTCTCCGTGGTGGGTCAGGTGGTGTATCACTACGGCAACGCCTATAACGGCGCTGCCAGCATCAGTTCCATCATTCTGGAGGACGTCATCGGCGGTGAGATCTACGGCTTCCAGATCTATGATTACGCCAACCACGCCAGCTATAAGGTAGGCGACGTGGTGAAGGTCACCGGCACCATTAGCCTCTACGGCGGCGTGCCTCAGATGCAGTCCCCTGCCATGGAGGTGGTAAAGGCCGGTGTGGAGGCCATCCCCGCACAGGAAATCACCGTCTCCCAGATGGGCGCTGACTATCTCAGTGAGTACGTCTACATCAAGGATGTGACACTGGGTACCTACAACGCTTCCGGCAGCACCCCCGTCACCGACGCCACCGGCAGCACCAAGCTCTTCAAGGGTGTGCCCCTGCCTGCCAACGTCACCGAGGCCGACGTCACGGCCCTGTATGCCTGCTGCTCTGCCTACAACGGCACCTATCAGCTCCGCAACGGCGCCAGCACCGACTACGTCACCAACGTGACGCCTCCCACCCCCGGCCAGCTGCCTCAGGTCGGCGATGAGGTGGTCATCTACAACCAGAACGCTGAGGCGGTTCTGTCGGAGCAAAATGACAACACCGACAGCCCCGCCATCAACAAGGCGGCCGCCACCATTGCCAACGGCAAGGCTGTCTGCTCCAACGGCGCCGTGGTCTTTACCGTGGAGCGCAGCGGCGAGTACTATCGCTTCTACAACCAAACCTACGGCTATCTGTGTGCCAACGGCACCGGCAACAACGCCTTCTATTCCCTCACCGCCAGCGAGGACGCCGACTGGCTGGTCCGGGAGTGCTCCGGCAATGTGGGCGGCTACGAAATGGAGAGCCGCACCGCCAAGTATAACGGCAAATACAGCCAGTGGCTGGAGTATTACAGCGACAGCTTCAAGGTGTACAGTATGTACAGCTCCACCGGTGATCTGGACTACACCATCTACTCCTTCTCCTTCTATCCCGTGGCGGAGGGGACGGAGCTGACCGGCGGCATCGTGAATATGCCCGCCGTGGTCATCGACCACCTGTATGACGCCTATGTGGGGCAGGCCTACACCTTTAGCTTCACCGTGGATGCTCCCTTCGGTGTCAAGGGCGACATGACCGCCACGCTGGCGGGCGAGGCCCTGACTGTCACCGAGGAGGAGGGTGTTTACACCGTCACCATCCCCGTGGAGAAGGTGACGGGCGACAAGCTCACCGTAACCATCAGCGGCGTGGACAATCAGGGCAAGGCCATCACCCGCACGGTGGAGATCCCCGTGAAGGACGAGCCGGTGTTCTCCGATCCCACGCCCATGCGGGGCGCTCAGACCGGCAGCGACAAGCGGCCCGCCATCTCCGTGGCGCTGGCCAATGCCGGGACGGAGCCCACCATCACCATGACGGTGAACGGCAAGACCGTGGGCGCCGTGTATGAAGGCGGCCGTGTCACTTACACGCCCGCTGCCGACCTCACCGACGGCCGCACGGAGGTGGTGGTCACCGCCAAGCGTGCCGACGGCAAGGAGGTCAGCTTCAACTGGTTCTTCACCGTGGGCAAGACCCAGTATCAGCTGTACTTCGGTCAGCTCCACAGCCACACCCAGTATTCCGACGGCTCCGGTACGCTGACCTCTGCGCTGGACTACATCAAGAGCATCCCCGCCAGCGCCAACGTGCAGTTCGTAGCCTTCACCGACCACTCCAACTACTTCGACTCCAAGACCAATGCTAACGTGGAGGGCGCTCTGTATGACACCTCTCTGGTGAAGGATTCCGACGCCAACCACAGCTGGAGCACCTATAAGAGCACCATCGATGCCTTCAACGCCGAGAACGCCGGCTCCATGGTGGCGCTGGGCGGCTTCGAGATGACATGGTCCGGCGGCCCCGGCCACATCAACACCTTCAACACCCCCGGCGTGGTCTCCCGCAACAACACCACCCTCAACAACAAGACCGACGACGCCGGTATGAAGGCCTACTACGCTCTGCTGAGTCAGGCCGAGGGCGTGGACTCCATCAGTCAGTTCAACCATCCCGGCACCACCTTCGGCAACTTCAGTGACTTCTCCTACTGGGATCCCGTCATTGACAGCCGTATGTATATGGTGGAGGTGGGTAACGGCGAGGGCCAGATCGGCGCCGGCGGCTACTATCCCAGCTATGAGCAGTACATCATGGCGCTGGATAAGGGCTGGCATCTGGCTCCCACCAACAACCAGGACAACCACAAGGGCCGCTGGGGCAATGCTAACGACGCCCGTGACGTTATCCTCACCGACAACTTCACCGAAAAGGGCATCTACGAGGCCATCCGGGCCCTGCGGATGTACGCCACCGAGGATAAGAACCTGGAGCTGGGCTACACCGTCAACGGTCAGATGATGGGCTCCAGCATCACCGAGGTCCCCGAGAAGCTGGATCTGGAGGTCACCGTCAACGATCCCGACAAGAGCGACTCCATCTCCAAGGTGGAGGTGGTGGTCAACTCCGGCAAGGTGGTCCACACCTGGTCCGACCCCGCCGAGCTGAATCAGGGCAGCCTGTCCGTGACGCTGGATCCGGATTACAGCTACTATTTCATCCGTGTCACCGAGGGTGACGGCGATCTGGCGGTCACCTCCCCCGTGTGGGTGGGTGAGAGCCTGAAGCTGGGCATCTCCAACATGGTCTGCGGCACCGCCACTCCCGTCACCGACGAGGAGCTGACCCTGACCACCACCCTCTTCAACAGCGAGGACACCGATGCCACCATCAAGTCCCTGACCTACACCATCGGCGGCACCGTCATCGGCGTGGATAAGGGTGAGGGCGACAAGGGCTACACGCTGGGCAAGAGCAGCACGCTGGATGTCTCCTTCCACTACACCCCCACCGCCGCCCGTGTGTTCACCGTTCAGGTCACCGCCGTGGTGGAGCAGAACGGCAAGGAGTACACCTTCACCAAGACCATCGATCTGGATGTGCTCAATGCGGATGCACTGGTATACATTGGCATCGACGCCTCCCACTACAACGAGTATGTGGCGGGCAACTATAAGGATTCCATGGGCAACTTCAGCAATCTGGCCGCTGAATACAGCGTCCGGACCGTACAGCTGAACTCCAGCGAGGAGCTCATCGCCGCCTGCGGCAATCCCAAGTTCAAGGCTCTGATCCTCACCGCTCCCAGCCGCCGTCTGGAGGCCGCTCAGGCCGATCCCAAGACGTACAGCGCTGACGAGCTGGCGGCCATCGACACCTTCAACGCAGCCGGAGGCACCGTCATTCTGGCGGGCTGGTCCGACAACTACGAGAACTACGACGTCATTCAGAGCAACCCCGCCATCAAGCACATGGCAGCCACCCAGAATGAGGTGCTGGCGGCTCTGGGCTCCAGCCTCCGCATCAGCGACGACGCCATCGACAAGGACATCGCGCTCATGGAGCGCTACGGCGTGGAGGTCAAGCTCGGCAAGCCCGCCCCCTCCGTCGGTGAGCTCAAGAAGATGGGCTACACGCACATTCTAATGGCCACCGGCGCATGGAAGCCCGGCAAGCTCGACATTGAGGGCAATGTGCAGGGCGTGATCGAGTGGATGAAGCGCATGAAAAAGCAGGTCAAGCCCTGCCTGAGCGGCAACATCGTCGTTGTCGGCGCGGGCAACACCGCCATGGACGCCGCGCGCGTTGCCAAGCGCATGGGCGCGCACGCGACCATTCTCTACCGCCGCACGAAGAAGTTCATGCCCGCCGACGAGCACGAGTTACAGCTCGCCATCGACGAGGGCGTCGAATTCGTCGAGCTGGCCGCGCCCGTCAAACAGAGCCGCGGCAAACTCCTGTGCGATAAGATGATCCTCGGTGAGCCGGACGAGAGTGGCCGCCGCAGCCCCGTCAAATCCGGCGAGCAGTTCACCATTCCCTGCGACATGGTCATCTCCGCCGTCGGCGAGCAGGTCGACGCCGATCTCATGGCCGCGAACGGCATCGAGATGGAGCGCAAGGGTCCCGCGTTCGAGACGAACGTCCCCGGCGTGTACTGCGCGGGCGACGCGCACCGCGGCCCTGCCACCGTGGTCGAGGGCATTGCTGATGCCGCACGCTTTGCTGAGATCGTCGTCGGTCACCCGCACATCTATGACATCCCCGCCGAGGCCGATGTGACCGAGTTCGACGCGCAGGCCAAGAAGGGTATCCTCTCGATGGCCAGTAAGTGTGTCTGCGATGGCGAGCGCTGCCTGCAATGCTCCACCGTATGCGAAAACTGCGTCGATTCCTGCCCGAACCGCGCGAATGTCGTCATCAAGATGGCCGACGGCTCGCACGAGATCGTCCATGTCGACAAGATGTGCAACGAATGCGGCAACTGCACGCAGTTCTGCCCCTACGCAAGCGAACCCTGCCACGACAAGTTCACCCTTTTTGATACGCGTGAGGACATGGACGAGAGCGAAAACTACGGCGTGCTCTTCGAGGAGGACGACATGATCCGCCTGCGCTACGAGGACGGCGTGAAGGAATACGACTTGGCCTCCTGCGACAATGATCTCCCTGTCGAGCTGGAGGCGCTCATCCTCACCGTGCGCGATAAGTACAGCTATCTCTACCTGTAAGCAAAGCGAAAAACGAGGGAGCCGGGGCGATGCCCCGGCTCCCTCTTCCCTGTTGGAAGCAAAAAAGAGCGCTGCTTGGGGTAGCTGTCCATAAAACAGGTTTTGAGAAACAAATACTATGGCAGTTGTCGGACAATGGTTGCTGACAAAAGGGGTATGTGTCATTAAGGCACATGCCCCTTTGCTTTTGCAGTTGCCTTTGTTGATGGTAGATGGATAGGATGGATTTTGTACGATTTAAGGTCGATAATCCAGAATTAGCTTACCTGTGAGCAACGCAAAAATTAGGGGCAACGATGCGTCCATGCCCTTGCGCAAGTACAGCTCATACGTCAGTTAAATACCGATTTCCAACCTGTTTCATAAGGGAACTTCTGATATCATCTTTCAGAAAAGTAATCAAAAATCCCTCACTTAAACCAATCCTTGTGAGGATAGGGAAGAAGTTTGCTGAAACGATAATTTTGTCCATTATTCCGCGCTTCTGCAATCCGTGTACTGCGCTCACCGTTCCGTTCGCTATTGCATGGTTACAATTAGTTGTTCACCATCCAATGAACAGTGGAACCCCTTTCCATAAGCAGCACATCATTTACAGCGATAAAAATCTCTAAATCTGCAACTGTTTTCGCCTGTCCTGCCGAGCAAGTAGGATAGACAAGCACAAAGAAACATGCTATAATTTTTATAAATACTCTAAAAGACCACGTTAACATGTCAGGTCGCTGTCTGGCGGCACTTATTAACGGAGGTTTGGGTTATGAATAACAAGCAAACGAAAAAGGCTACGGTCGACGCAATCAATGTGATGATCCGCCACGCGGACAAGGGCCCTTCCGGATTTTGGGTGGAGGATCACGAAGGCTGTGGCAATCCAGCGGTCTTTCCGGAATTTGAGGAGGGCTTGAAGCGAGGACGGCTCGTCCAGAAGGAGCACTATTTTTGCCCATGGAATACCGCCATTATGTACGGCGATGGGCATGGCAACATAAACACGGGGTGTTACCATAGCTGTTCTATTAGCAAGGCAAGGTATCTGACCACTGAGGAACTTAAAGAAGTTCTTGCTCGCTTCAAAACGCGCATGGAAAATGGAGATTACGATTGCGTTGACCATTTATCGCCGTTGCTGACAAAAGCCGAAAGCAGACACATAGAGGATCGCATTCTTGCGGAGCAGTATGAGTGCGAACGCTGCGAAAGGCAAAAGCGGCAGGAGCGGCTCAAAAAAGCCGCTGCTCTGATTGCCAAGTATCCAGATGAAGCATCGTTTTTGGCAATCAATTATGGAGAAGATACATGCGTAGATGAAGAAGACGGCCTCGTATTTTTCAATCCGGATTCTCGTAAGGATGTCGTTGGCGCAGAAAAGATGTCCTATGATGAATATCTGGATGTCCAGCTTGCTTCTTTAGGGCACGCTTATCGTTCCGGATTTGCAAACGGCATATTTAATTATCTGCTTGAATTCAAAGGACAGATTGAGAAAGTCAAGCCAAAACATATTTGCTTCAAGCGGATTTTCATTAGTGGAATGTACACCGATGGGACAATGTTTGATGATAAAGAGGATCACGTCTGGATGGACAAATCCGGCTTTGAAGAGTACAACGTTGGTGACAGTGTTTCATTCGGTGCCGAGGTCTACCGCTATGTAAAAACCGGAAATGGAAAACTGATTGACTACGGACTGCGTAACCCGACAGGCATCCAAAAGATCGAAGCCTACGAGCTTCCCAGCGATGATGAACTGATTATGCAGGAAGTTGAACAGCTTATCTGTGAGACTTGCTTTCTAAGTGAGCGGTGCAATCGCAATTACTGCACAATGGATCCAAAGCAAAAGCATTTGCTCGAACAAGAAATGTTCTGTGTAATAAAGGCACAGACAGATGAGGAGACGCAGAAATGAAACGATCCTTTCTTATGTGGGGACTTGTAATTGCATTGTTGCTGAGTGGGTGCGGATCGTCGGCATCCCGCGTTGAAACACTGAAAAGCTGGTCTTTCCAGTATAACGAGGGGACAAGTGATTACAGCCTTTTCTTTGGCTTGGCTGATAAAAATGATAAACCCCTGTCAGCCGATGTCGATGTGGATATTCGAATCGTAAATGACGCGGATGAAGAGGTTTATACTGGTACAAGGTCCGTTTCTACTGATGATTTCAGCTATTATACCAGCCAAGCTGTCGGAGAGCAGTATCTTGCCAATGTGAGAATCCCTGCCGCTGAGATCAAAGCCGGAAAATCCGCAAGCGGGAAGGTTTATTTCACCGTGTACAAGGAAAACGCAGTTCAGTTTGACGAAGTAAACTGCGATGCTCTGTATTGCTTACCTATTGAAGATGTTCAAGTGACGTTTGATTCATTTCCGCTGGATCTGAAGGTGAAGGACTTCATGGGGAGTACGGCATCCGTGATCCAAATTCAAGGAGCCGAATTTAAGTTTGACAAAGACTATTCTCCGCAGCTGACCATTACGATTACCGGAGAAAAGAAGAGCGGGAGCAGTGATTCCGGGTATGATATGATTAGTTATAAGCTGTATGACAGTGCGGGTTATCTGGTAGACTCCGGCAATATATACCTATCTTCTCTGAGCGCCGGAGATAAATTCAAGGATGACTCTGTTGTGATCTATGACATTACTCCCGGCGAATCCTACACATTCCAGTTATCAGAGTATAGTTGGTGAGCTTTCGTAATTTTTCACGAACATAAGGGCTTGGGACTATCCCAAAAATGAAAACAGGGCGTTTCGGCAGTCAGCCGGAACGCCCTGTTTTCTCGGTGTGGGTACTCACCGGATTTGCTTGCTGCTCTGCAAGAAAATCCCGGTCAACCCACGCTGTTTTTCGCAAGTGTAGCTACACTTGCTGTGCTTGCTCTTCCTCCAATAATCGCATTGACTCGAACGTTTGTTCTTGTTATAATTGAACTGAGAGATTGAAAAAGCCTTGGAACGCAGTTGATTTTCATTGGCAAATGGCGGCATCGCCGCCTTGATTACCGGCTTGCACAGGCGAACGAGCCTGTCAAGGACGCGCAGCGAGGCGAGGCCGATTCCTTGACTGGCACGGACGGCTGTGCGACCCGGCGAACTGCCTGTAATTCTCCTGTGAATCCCGGTACATTGCCCAGTGGAATCCCGGAAATTGCTGTGATATACTGAATAGCAATAGGTCATATCACGCACTTTGCTCCGGGAGATTCATGCGGCAATGCTCGGAAATCTGAATGAAAAGGAAGGTGCAAATGGATAACAAGAAACGTAACGTCCAAGTGGAATCGGACGGCAGCCGCAGTGCCCTCGTTCCTCTCTGGCAGGAGTTACCGCAGATCACGGTACGCCTGAAAGAAGGAAACACCATCTACCGCTTTACTGCCAGTTTTGACGGAACGCACACCCTTCCCGAAAAGGCGGTGAAGCTGATCGACTCCGAAGGGAGTGTGTGATCGTGACCAACAGCAACCTTGTCTTGGCAGACTGTCCTCAGATGATGGAGGAATCTACTATGAAGCAGTCTGACAAAATTACCGCGCTGTATTGCCGCCTGTCCCGTGACGATGAATCACAGGGCGACAGTAACAGCATTGTGAATCAAAAAGCCTATCTCAGCCGATATGCAAAGGAACACAGCTTCCGCAATACGGAGTTCTTTGTAGATGACGGTTACACAGGCGCAAACTTTCAAAGGCCGGATTGGCAGCGCATGATGGCGCTGGTGGAAGAAGGGAAGATCGGCACGGTCATCACGAAGGACATGAGCCGCATCGGTCGAAATTATCTGGAAGTGGGGATGTATACCGAGATCACATTCCCACAGAATAACGTGCGGTTCATTGCCGTCAACAGCGGTGTGGACAGCGCTAACCAGCAAGACAATGAGTTCGTCCCGTTCGTCAATATTATCAACGAATACTACGTTCGGGACGGCAGCAAGAAGGTGCGTACCTCACTCCGGATCAAGGGAGAATCCGGCGAACACCTGACGACTATTCCGCCGTATGGCTATGTCAAAGACCCGGATAATTCAGAGCATTGGCTCGTCGATCCGGAAGCGGCACAGGTGGTCAAGCGCATCTTTTCCCTTTGCATGGACGGGAACGGTCCGACGCAGATTGCTCGGATGCTGAAAGAGGATCATGTGTTGACGCCCACCGTTTATCAGGAAAGGCAAAAACGAAAAGTCCGCTGTGCTTTGCCTGACAATCCATACAACTGGAACGGCAGTACCGTTGCCGCAATTCTGGAACGGATGGAGTATTGCGGGCATACCGTGAACTTCAAAACGCACCGGCAGTCCTACAAAATCAAGAAGACTATCGAGAATCCACCGGAGCAATGGAAGATATTCCGTAACACCCATGAAGCCATTGTGGATGAGGATACCTTTCAGAGGGTACAAGAGCTTCGTCGCAACAAACGTAGACCGGCAAGAACGGGCAAGAGCAACCTCTTTTCCGGCGTTGCCTACTGTGTCGATTGCGGAGAAAAAATGTACTACTGCACCTCGCGGAACTTTGAAGAACGACAGGATCATTTCGTCTGCTCTACCTCTCGCAAGAAGGGAAAAGACGTGTGCGGGACGCACTTCATCCGCGCGGTTGTTCTGGAAAAGGGCGTGCTGAAATTTCTGCAAATCCTGCTTTGGTATATCTCCGATTGTGAGGATCTGTTCCGCGATAAGTTGGGTGCAAAGCGTAAGGAGGACTTCAAGAAAGGCCTCGCCGCAAAGCACAGACAGCTCACGCAGGCACAGCGCAGGATGGAAGAGCTTGACCGTCTGTTCAAACGGCTCTATGAGGACAATATCTCCGGCAAAATCAATGATAGCCGATTTGAAAAGCTGTCCGCCGACTATGAAAATGAGCAAGCAGAGCTGACAGAGAAAATGCAGCTTTTGGAGCAGGAGATTACACAGCAGGAGAAAGAAGCCGACAGCATTGAGCAGTTCATCCTCCGGGCGAAGAAATATCCCAACTTGCAGGAACTGACGCCCGCTGTGCTGCATGATCTTGTGAACAGGGTCTATGTTTCCGCGCCGGATAAGAGCAGCGGGCAGCGAGTGCAGGATGTGCATATCAACCTTGCCTGCATTGGTTTCCTGCCAGAGAGCATCATTGCCGAAATGCTCACTCACGCATCAAAAAGCAGAACAGCGTGACTTCCGCCACGCTGTTCTCTCTAAACCTTATGAACCTGTCTTATGCGCTGCTACCCTGAAGCAGCGCTCTTTTCGTTGTTTTGTGCTTCGCCTTACTTCTCAATCAGGTTAAGCTGATAGATGATCTTGGCGATCTGCGCGCGGGTCAGGGACGCGGCAGGCTCGAAGGTGGTCTCGGTCATGCCGTTGATAACCTTCGCATCGACGAGCGCCATGACATAACCGTCGGTGCAGTCGGTGAACTTGCTCTCGGTCTTGGACTCGGCAAGCTTGTTGAGCTTGGCAGCGACCTGGCAGAACTCGAGACGGGAGATGGCCTTCGCACCGTCGAGATCGGCGGCAACGAGGCCCAGCTCAGCAGCCTTGGCGATGGCGTTCTTGCTCCAGTCGGCGCCGGTGGCGTCCGCAGCCTTGAGATCGCCGTGGCTGACAAGCAGGAGCTTGAGCGCGGCAGCCCAGGTCAGGGTGTCGTTGGGCGCATAGGTGGTGGCGGAGGTGCCGTTGATGATGCCGTCATTGTAGAGGTCGATGACATACTTGCCGAACCAGGAGGAAACCTTGACATCCTTGAACGGGTTCATCAGAATGCGGCCCTGAGGCGCGGCATACTGCGCACCGATCACGCCCTTGAGCTCGGTGGTGACGTACTCCATCACAGCCTCGTCCAGAGGGATACCGGTATCGAACTGTGCGGAAGCAGCAGCGAAGGCATAGTAGGTGTCGCCGCCGCCGGCAACAAAGTTATTGGTAACGACCGCATAGGTATCGTCCGCCTTGAACTCCTTGCCGTTGATGCTGTTGATGACCACGCGGTTGATGCTCTTGGGACCATAGTAGGTGGAAGCAGGATAGGTCTCAGCATTGGCATCATAAGCGACAGCCGTGGAGAGGGTGAAGTTGATGCCGGCAACCTGCGGGAAGCCGCCGACGGGCAGGCTGTAGGTGGAAGCCTCGAGCGCTTCAAGAAGCTCTGCGCCGGTGACATAGATGACTGCGACCGTGTTGCCAAACGGCAGGACGGTGTTGATGTCCTTCTTGGTGACATCACCCGGCTTGATGGCCGCACGGATACCGCCGCCGTTGGTGATGGCAACCACGTGGTCAGCATCAACCGTCAGGCCTTCCTTGTTCTGCATGACCTTCCAGATCATTGCATCGGTAATGAGATCGCCGTTGTTGGTCTCGCTGTCGCGGTTGCCGTTGGGGGCCTTCGCGCCGTTGAGCGTGACCTCGCTCTTGGCGAACACAACGCCGTATTCCTTGTCGACGCGGTCAACGATCGTCTTCGCGGCGGCGGCAACGGTCGCGTCCTTGGCGGTGTCTTCCTTGATCTCGAAGAGGGAGTTGCTCTCGATCTTCTTGGTGGCGTTGTCGATGACGATCACGCCGATGTTGGCAAACGCGGTACCGGTGGACTGAATGGGCTCGCCCTTCTCGCCCTTGGTCATCACGGTGTGGGAGTGACCGTCGATGATGAAGTCAATGCCCTTGACGGCGGCGTAGAGATCGGTGGAGCGATAGGGAGCAGACTCAGCGTCGATGCCCAGATGCGCAAGGCAGATGACAACGTCTGCATCCTTGAGCGCCGCGACCTGATCGGCGGCAGCCTTGGTGAAGGCGTCACCGGTCGCAAAGGTCAGGCCCTTGATGAGCGCGGGGTTGGCCTTGGTCTGGGTCTCGGGGGTTTCCATGCCGAAGAAGCCGATCTTCACGCCGGTCTTGGTCGTGTAGGTGTAGTTCGCATCGAAAATGGTGGTGCCGTCGGCGTTGTACACGTCGGCGCAGAGAACCTTGAAGTTCGCCTTGGTCATGTTTTCCTTGAGCTGGGCATAGCCGTAGTCGAACTCGTGGTTGCCGAGGGTGACGACGTCGTAGCCCGCGGCATTCATCATCGTGACCGCATCAGCGCCCTTGGTGGAGCTGACATAGGTCGTGCCCTGGCTGAAGTCGCCGGCGTCGACGAGGATGACCTCGGCGCCCTTGGCCTCATAGTCGGCCTTGAGCTGTGCGATGTAGGCATAGCCCTCGACCGCACCGTGCACGTCATTCGTATGCAGAATGACAGTCTTGCCCGCCATCGTCGCTTCTTCGGTCATGACTTCGGGCTCTCTTGTAGTTGCCGTGTCCTCGATCGCAAAGCCGGTCACAGTCAGGCTGAGGACCATCGCCATTGCGAGCAGGACGGATAGGAACTTGCGCATAGTGTTTTCCTCCTCAATTTTTTCACTCCGCTTTTTCTCTGTCCGCTCTTCGCGACACAAAGCTCCTTTTCACATCTCTCAGTTGGTCTGCGCGCCAAAAGTTCGCTTTTTGTACAAATAAAAGCGGAATGTGGTATGATTTTATTGTATCGTATGTCTGCTACTTTCTCAATACGGCATTGTTCCGAATTTGCGGCAAAAATCTTGGCGCTTCTCACATTTTTTCCAAACTCTATGGAAATTGGGTAAAAAGTATGCTATGCTTTTGCTAATTTGGAACGGTATTTTTTCAAAGGAGGGTTCTTCCATGAAAACACTGCTTCGAGGCGGCTATGTTGTCAGCGGCCGCGGCTGCCGCCGCGCCGACGTGCTCATCGACGGGGAAAAGGTCGAAATGCTTGGCCACATCCCGCCCGAGCTCGCCGCGCAGAGCGAGGTCGTCGACGTGACGGGCTGCATGCTCTTCCCCGGCTTTATCGACGCGCACACGCACTTCGATCTCGATGTGTGCAACACCACGACGGCCGACGACTTTGAAAGCGGCAGCAAAAGCGCCATCCGCGGCGGCACGACGACGGTCATTGACTTTGCCTGCCCCAATAAAGGGGAATCCCTTGCCTATGGCCTTGATCTCTGGCATAAAAAGGCCGATGGCAAGTGCTACTGCGACTACGGCTTCCATATGACCATCGACGACTGGAACGAGAGCATCGAGTCTGAGCTCGACGCGATGTTCGACGCCGGTATCACGTCTTTCAAGATGTACCTCACCTACCCCGCCATGATGATCGGCGACGGCGCGGTCTACCGCGCGCTGAAAGCGCTCAAGGTCCGCGGCGGCATCGCGGGCGTCCACTGTGAGAACGCGGGCGTCATCGACGCGCGCATCGCCGAACTCAAGGCGAGCGGTTTGGGCGCGGACGTCGTATCGCACCCGATCTCCCGCCCCGACTATTTAGAGGCCGAGGCTGTTTCGCGTCTGCTGCGCATCGCGCAGGCGGCCGACGCGCCCGTCATCATCGTCCACACGACGAACCGTGCTTCTCTTGACGAGATCGCCGCGGCGCGCCGCCGCGGACAGACCGTGTATGTCGAGACCTGCCCGCAGTATTTGGCACTCGACGACGGCGTTTACTACGATCCCGACTTTTCCTCCGCCGCGCGCTACGTCTGCGCGCCGCCGATCCGCTCGCAGGAAGACAGTGAAGCGCTCTGGAAGGCGCTGCGCCGCGGCGAGGTGCAGACCATCTCGACCGACCACTGCTCGTTCACGCTCGAGCAGAAGGACATGGGCCGCGACGACTTTACGAAGATCCCCGGCGGTCTTCCCGGCGTCGAAACGCGTGGCGAGGTCGTCTACACTGTGGCCATCAATGAAAACAAGCTCTCGCTCGGCGGCGTCTGCCGCGCGCTGAGCGAAAATCCCGCCAAGCTCTACGGTCTCTACCCCCGCAAGGGCGTCATTGCTGCGGGCAGCGACGCCGACATCGTCGTCTACGATCCCGGTGCGAGTCACGTGCTCCACGGCGCGGACATGCTCTCCAAGGCGGGCTACACGCCGTTCGAGGGCTTCCGCACGAATGGCGGCGTGTCGAAGGTCTACCTGCGCGGTCAGCTGCAGGTGGACGGCGGCAAGGTCGTCGGCGGCAAGATGGGCGAATACTTGAAGCGCGGCAAATGCGCACTGTGAGGTAAGATATGGATCTGAGGGAAATTTTATTTGCGCAGTTCCCTGCGTTTTTTCTGCTAAGTCTTCTGTTTTTGATCGCGCACCTGCGCGTGCGCAAGCACAGCGCCGTCAAGTCGGTGCTGTGGGTACTGCTGTTCGGCGCGGCGCTGGCCGTGTCGATCCTGTTCTGCTTCCTCGGCATGCAGGCAAAATATTGGACGGTCAAGACGCTCTTCGAGCTCAAGTTCTGGAGCTGGCTCGGCCTTGCGATCGTGGTGTTCGTGTTCGTGCTGCGGCTGGTGTTCAAGCTGCAAAATAAGCACGCTCAGCACATGGTCGAAAAGGAGCGCGCCAAGGCGGAAAAGACCCGCGAGGAGGCCGTAAAGCAGGCGCGCGAGGAGGGTCGCGCCGAGGCCATGGCCGCCCAGCAGGCGCAGGAGACCGAAGCTGCCGCGGCAGAGCCCGCAGCGGATGAGTCTGCCTCCCCCGCTGCCGAGGAGACCGCACCAGCAGAGAACGAAGATCCTGAAAAGGCGGTCGAACGTTAAGTATGGAACAGACACAACCGCAGCGCATCGCGTATTTTGACGTACTGCGCATTCTGGCGACTTTCGCCGTCATCGTGCTGCATCTGTCCGCGCAGCACTGGGCCGACACGGACGTCTATTCAAGAGCTTGGCAAGCCTTCAACCTTTACGACAGTGCCGTCCGCTGGGCTGTTCCGGTTTTTGTGATGATCAGCGGCGCGCTGTTTCTCTCCGGCTCGCAGAGCATCGGGCACATTCTGAAAAAGAACGTGTCGCGCCTTGTCACAGCGTTCATCTTCTGGTCGGCGCTCTACGCCGTCTTCATGGTGAACTTCGAGGGATGCCCGACGAACCTTATTTTGCAACAGTTTCTCAACGGTCACTATCACATGTGGTTCCTCTTTATGATCGTGGGACTGTATCTGATCGTACCGTTTCTTCGCGCCATCGTGCGGGATGAAAAGCTCCTGCGCTATTTTCTACTGCTCACGCTCATCTTTACGTTCCTGCTGCCGCAGATCGCGTCGGCCGTGTCGCTTCTCTCGTGGCAGTACTGCGCTGAATTCAAGGCGCTCACGGGCAAATTCTATTATCATTTCACGCTCGGCTTCGTCCCCTACTTTGTGCTCGGTTACTATTTGGTCCGCAAGGAGTTTTCCTTGACCGCAAAGCGTGTGCTTTACGCGCTCGGTGTGCTCGGCTTCGTCCTCACGGTCGTGCTGACGTCGTTCGCCTCGCGTTTGCAGGGCGCGGCAACAGAGCTGTTCTACGGCTACGATTCGCTCAATGTACTGTTTGTCTGCGTGGGGCTGTTCGTCTTTGCCAAAGAGCATCTGAACTTCCCGAACTTAAGCGAAAAGTGTCACAGGTGCATTCGCGCGCTGTCGCGCTGGAGCTTCGGCGCGTACCTCGTACACCCGCTGTTCATCGAATCGTTCGACATTTTTCTGCACTTCAACACGCTGTCACTCAACGTGTTTTTCTCCGTTCCGCTGCTGACATTGATCATCGGCGCGCTGTCGTTCCTCGTCTCAGCGCTGCTTCACCAGATCCCATTTGTCAAAAAGTATTTTGTATGATGTATGAAAAGAGCCCCGCGGATCATGCGATTCGCGGGGCTCTTCTTTTGTCTGTTATGCCTCGGTCCTGATACCGCGCTTGTCGAATTCCTCGACCAGCAGGTCAAGGTCGTTCGGCAGGCTCATCGGCTCGCCGCAGAACTTGATGGCGTTGGCCACGTCCTTGAGGCCATTGCCCGTCACGACGGAGACGACCGTGTCGTTCTCACCGAGCACGCCCTGCTCGCAGAGCTTTTTCACGCCCGCCGTGCCGGTGACGCCCGCGGGCTCGCCGAAGACGCCGCAGGTCGTGCCGAGCAGCTTTTGCGCCGCCATGATCTCCTCGTCCGTCACGTTCACGACGATGCCGTTCGACTCGCGGATCGCCATGAGCGCCTTGTCCGCGTTGCGCGGCACGCCGACGGCGATGGAGTCGGCCAGCGTGTTCTCCTCCATCGGCTCCCAGGGCTTGTTCTCCGCGATGGCGCGGTTGATGGGGTGGCAGCCCTCGGCCTGCGCGGAAATGAGGCGCGGGAGCTTGTCGATAAAGCCGATGGCGTACAGGTCCTTGAGGCCCTTCCACACGCCTGCGATGGTACAGCCGTCGCCGACGGAGATGGCGAGATAATCCGGCATCTTCCAGTCGAGCTGCTCGGCGATCTCGATTGAAACGGTCTTCTTGCCCTCGGAGAGGTACGGGTTGATGGCCGCGTTGCGGTTGTACCAGCCCCACTTGTCGATGGCCTTTTTCGACAGCTCGAACGTCTCTTCATAGTTGCCTTTGACGGAGATCACGTTTGCGCCGAAGGTCATCAGCTGCGCGACCTTACCCTTGGGCGCGCGCTCGGGAACGAAGATGAAGGTCTTGAGGCCCGCGGCCGCGGCGTTGCCCGCAAGAGAGCTCGCGGCGTTGCCCGTGGACGAGCAGGCGATGATCTTCGCGCCCGCCTCCCCCGCCTTGGCGACCGCCATGGCGGACGCGCGGTCCTTGAGCGACGCCGTCGGGTTCTGTCCGTCGTCCTTGACCCAGAGCTTTTTGAGGCCGAGCTGCTTTGCAAGGCGCGGCTCTTCGTAGAGCGGGCTCCAGCCCACGCGCAGCGGTGTGTCGGGTGTCGTCTCCTCGACCGGCAGCAGCTCGCGGTAGCGCCACATTGTGTTCGGGCGCGACTTGAGCGTTTCCTTTGTCAGATTCTCTTTAATGTAGTCGTAATCATAGATGATATCGAGAATGCCTCCGCACGAGCAGTTCGTGAGGTTCGGCACCGCCTCGTATTCTTTCCCGCACTTGACGCAGCGGGCGCATTTGACGTTTTTTAACATAATAACTCCTTATTGTCCGCGCGCTGCGCGGTGGGTTTTTGCAGCGTGAAAGCGCTGCTGCTTTTTGTCCCCCTATTCGCAGGGGGACGCGAGACAAAGGGGGTATTCTCTTTCCAAAGAGAATATCCCCTTTGGAACCCCAAGAGAAAGGCGAGGGGAGTCCCCCTCGACCCCCAACATTGCGGGTTTGCAGCTTGAAGAGCTGCACGCGCTGCGCAATCGGGTGCGGTGTACATGGCTTCGCCATGAACCCCTGCGTTTCGTGACAACTCTCAACCGCGCCTTACTATCGTGAGGCGCGAGTGACGTTTGCTTGGCGGCAGACTGC
>ERZ827522.906-NODE-906-length-31228-cov-8.932121_pt1 | contig 31228 bp, 30 predicted proteins | sample MGYA00519580_ERZ827522 | MGnify/ENA primary metagenome ERZ827522 (study PRJEB31778, sample SAMEA3449340) | human gut metagenome | biome: human gut; feature: human-associated habitat; material: faeces | place: United Kingdom | collected 2010/2012 ... | reverse complement strand
TGCTTTGTGACCGGGCCGCGAATTACGGAAGTATCATTATCGGAGTACCAGATGATGGAACTATTCAGTTTTCAAGGTTCATGAGGTCGGACGCTTTGCCCTGCGGTGAGTGCCGCTTGGGAAATTGTCCCTTCACTTACGAGCCATCGAGAAGGGGCAAATTGTTACCCAGAAAAGAAAATAGTTCAAAAGTTCTTCAAAAGCATAGTCATTCGCTCGATTCGCTTATGAATCGTAATCCTTTTGGATTCCAAGGCACTTGCAATCTCGGACTCGGTGTACCCGGCATAGACATAGAGCGTAAGGATTTTGAGATCAAGTTCCGATAAGCTTTCAAGAGCAGCCAGCAGCCTCTCATTCTCGATTTCGCCGATCCATGCAAAACGGCTTTTAGTTTCGTGGTAAGTATCCGTAACGGAAACGGCTTCCTGATACTTGTTCATCAAGGGCGAGTAGGATTCTTCGCTCTGCTCAAAGGACGGCGCAGCCATTTCCTGCGTATGGTTCTGGTAAGAGCGATTAGCGTTAAAAACAGACCAGTCGAAATCGTACATTGCCTGAATCGCTTCGCTGCTCATACCGGCATCTTCATACTGCTTGCGGGTCATAGCCCACTGACTATCAAAATTCTTCTTTTCCAAACCATAGTTGAAGCCCATGTTAAACCTCCAAATTTTCGATAAAGCGTAAAAAGTCGAAAATTTGGAAGGCTACGGATATTTCGCCGCTTGGGGCATCCACGAAAAACGGACAAACATAAAGCCTGCTCCTTTTTACGGGAGCAGGCTACCTGAAGGCTAAAAAAATAGCCGGACAACCAACTAACAGAGCGGTTCTAAAGCAGAATCACTCTATCAGCTGTTGCCCGGCTATTTGGTGCGCGTTTCATACATTGCCTTGCGGCAATGGCCCGTTGCTCGGTGACGAACAGTCCATATTCAGGGTGCAATGCACCCGATTTTTGAAATTGTGTTTTGCCTATAAAGCAATCAACGCCTGCGATAGGCTAAATCAACCGTTGCTACGTTGCCGCACTTGAGGCACTTTATGCGGATAGTGCCTGAACAGCTCTCATCTTTTTGGTAGAGCTTGTGTCCGCAAACGGGGCAAAACCTCCAGCCGATGCTGAATTGTGCCTGCTGTATATTGCTCAGCGGTTTATTTTTAAAAGGACGATTATTTGATTGAATCATGTTTATTCTCCAAATCGGATGATGTCCAATGGATGGCAGTGGATGGGTTTGCCTTTTATGACCTGCATCTGCTGTAGTCTGATCCTGATAGCAGACCACGATACTCCCATCCGCACAGCCATCTCCAGAATTTTTTCATAGTTCGGGTCAGATGCGGATTTGTATAGGATTCCATTCGGCAGGCACAGCCTTGCCAGTTCTATTTCGGCGTTGACCAGAAATGTTGGCATCAGCAACTCTGCCGCAAGGGTATTTGCCTGCCATTCCTCCCATGAGGGTTGTCCGTTTCGTTCCCGATAGGCAATGTGCCCACGGCACTTGACTGCTTTTCCATAGTCGTTCGGGAACAGATCAGCTAAAATCTGGTGTGCCGCCTCATGCGCTATCGTGAAATTCCGGCATCCGGTGCAGCCGTCTGCCGCAAGGGCAGAATCGATCACAACGTCCTTCGGCATGAATATCTCTACAAGCTTTGTACCATCCCCTAAAGTTACGGTAAAACCGCATCTTTGAAAAACGGTCAGTCCGAGGACGCTGCCATCGCTACATAGCGGCAGCATTTTCACATTCAGCCCAAGAACAGCGCTTGCAAGCCGTTCAGGGTCAATGGGTTCCGGGGCATCTTTGCTGATCCCGAAGCGGGTATAGTACTGGTCGATATACTTACCCGCTATGCGCGAAAGGTCTGCGCGGGATAAGTACCTTGCCATTACGAAGCACGGCTTTCCGGCACGGAGCAGTAGGCTTCCACGAACCACTTGCCCTGTTCAAGCCAAAGATTCCGCTTCTGCCCGCAGATCATGCAGGTGAAGCACTGCCCCTTCCCGCCAAGGCGCGATGTGCCACGCCTGACAGCCAAAACACGGTCGATTCCATAGATATGGCTTTTGTCGTAGTTGATGGCAAGAGGGCGGATCTTGCCATCAGGTGTAAAGCGAACGTCCACTTCAACGTATCTCTTTTCACGGTAGAGCTTGTTGTCATCACGCATCGAGGGGCCTCCTTCTCATTTTTTAGGTTGTTTTGCAATGGTTTAATTTGGACTTTTTAACACCAAATTGGTGTTTTCGGCTTGATTATACCGCGATTGGTTTTAGTTGTCAACTACAAATTTACGAAAATATTTTCGAAGTCCTGTTGATTTTACTTAAATCGTGCGTCATAACGCAAGTCACAACCGTTAGTGTTCCTTCCCTCCCATCTTCTCCTTAGCCTTGTCTGGCACGTCGATCAGGCCAAAGCGGTATAACAGCCCATAGATGTACGACACACCCCGGATATCTCCCAGCGCCTTGGGTCTGTCCACTACCTCTCCGATTTTACCGATATTGTGATACGCCAGCGTCACGGAACTCCAAGCAAGGCTCTTGCTTTCCTGTAATCTGCCCTTAGCTTCAATGAGCCGTTATTCAAAAGAAAAGAGCCATCTCAGCTCGCTGCATTTCTGCACGACACCTGAAATGGCTCTATAATCACTGTGCTATATACAAATCTTTTAGTTCGTCCAAAATCTGAGTAGAAAAGACGCTTCAATTCTTATTTTTTGTTTCGGAACTTGTTGGGCGATTGTCCAAGCTGTTCTTCAAAGATACGATAAAAGGCAGTCATATTATTAAAACCGCAGCTGTGTGCGATTTCCTGGATTGAATTATCAGTCTGTAAAAGCTGGCAACAGACAAGTTTCAACCGTTCACGGGTCTGTAGCTGCTTATAGCTCATGCCAGTCACTTCCTTCAGACGGGCAGAAATATATTTAGGATGATAGCCGAACTGTGTTGCAAGGTCCAGCAGAGTACAATCAACAGCGTGGCCCTCGATATAATAAAGGATATTCAGCACGTTTTGGGAATGAGTCGTGGCGATTTGCACCAACTGATTGTTGGAGTCCTCCTGATGCAAACGCAGAAGCTGCAAAAAGATCAGATCAAAATAGCCCTGGATCATTTGCTTCCGGTAAGGTGCATCTCCGTAATATTCGATCAGCAGTTGTTCGAACAGCCGGGCAATCTCAGGATTGTTGCCTGCCCGGAAGATGAGGTAATGGTCGTGGGTCGTGGTGCTTCCGGTGGAAAGCACATGGACCATGAAATCCGAGAACAGGTTCTGACGGCCCGCCTTGTGAAAAAAGCTGTCCCCGAAAAATTCATTGGTCATGTTCAGATTTATTACGATGTCACTTGGACCAAGGGTCAGTTTACGGCGCACCACATCCAGGTCAAAGATGCAGACATCGCCTTTGTATAAAGTAATGGGCTTATCGTCGATGAGGTAATCGCAATGCCCGTCATAAATGTAATTGATATTGATGTTGGAGTGCATATAGTAAGGCACATCCGTAAAACGGGAGTCCTTGCGCAGATGGATCTCATCGTTTGGCAGTTCCTGCAAATGAAAGTATAGCACATCCCGTCCGCGCACCGTGCGGTGCTCCATCGTTTTGAAACGCGGGCTCGGGGCACCGGGGTTGTCCAGATAAAACTGTTCCCGTGGTGTGATCTGCCGCAGAAAAGCATCCAGTTCGGCTCTATCCATATCTTCCTTTTTGACACTCCTTTCGTGCGAAAGCAACATTGAATTTGCGCGCATAGTCAAATATAATAAAAACAGTCAAGGACGTCCTGCAAATCTAGCCAATATTATACCACATTCCGAGGAAAATGTCTGCGTGTCTTTCTTGGAAATTGAACAAAACAAATTGGAGAAAATCTGCCAAAATGACAACTTACGCAGGTTGGCATTTTGCAGGAACAGGAAAGGAAACTATCATGGATTACAAACAGCTGGCATCTCAGATCCTGGCTGCGGTCGGCGGCAAGGAGAACATCCAAAGTCTGGTGCACTGCGCTACCCGACTGCGCTTTCAACTGGCAGACAGTGCCAAGTTTGATACCGATACTCTCAAAAAGACCAAAGGCGTCATGGGCGCCATGTACACGGGCGGACAGTATCAGGTCATCATTGGACCGGACGTCAACCATGTGTACAATGAACTGATCGCGCTGACCGGTCTGTCCGGCGGCACGGTGGATACGGTGGAGACTGCCGATCTGAAAGGCGAGAAGCCCAAGCTGATGGAACACATCATGGACACCATCTCCAGCCTGTTCACCCCGGCGATCGCGGCCATTACCGGCGCAGCTATGGTCAAGGTAGTGCTAGTGCTGCTGACCATGGCGGGCCTGATGGACTCTTCCGGCACGACCTATAAACTGTTCAGCATTGCAGGCGATGCGCCCTTCTACTTCCTGCCGCTGATGCTGGCCTACACCTCGTCCAAGCGGTTCGGCGTGGACCCGATGCTGGGCATGACCTTGGGCTTCATGATGGTCCACCCCAACTACACCGCACTGGTGGCGGCAAAGGAGCCGGTGTCCATGTTCGGCTTCCTGCCGGTCACTCTGGCAACCTACACTTCTACCGTCATCCCGGTAATCATGGTCATCTATGTGGCTTCCTGGGTGCAGAAGTTTGCGGATAAGGTTTCCCCCAAGGTCATCAAGTTCTTCTTCCGCCCCATGCTCACCCTACTCATCATGACTCCGCTGGTCTACTGCGTGGTGGGTCCGCTGGGCAATCTGGTCGGTATGGGTCTAGAATCCGTGCTGGCGGTCATCCAGAACAATGCTCCCTGGCTGCTGCCCATCTTCTTTGGCGCGTTTGGCCCCATCGTTATCATGCTGGGTATGCACTATGCGGTCACCATCCCGCTGGCACTGGCCGCAATCGAAGCCTTTGGCTACGATATGCTGGGCCCCGGCTTCCTGGTGGCAAACATCGCACAGGGTGCCGCTGCTTTTGCTGTGGCTGCACAGGCCAAGGATAAAGGCTTCAAGTCTCTGGCGATCTCCACCGGCTGCAGCGCCCTTCTGGGCACGACCGAGCCGGCCCTGTACGGCGTGAACCTGCGCCTGAAGAAACCCTTAATCGCATCCATTATCGGCGGCTGCGCAGGCGGTATCGTCTGCGGCCTGGCTGGTGTCAAGCGCATCGTGTTCGGCCCCACCGGTCTGACTTCTATTGCCATTTTCATCGACCCCAACAATTCCATGAACTTTGTCTTTGCACTGGTGGGCATTGCCGTAACCTTTGTGGTCACCTTTGCACTGACCTATGTGATGATCAAGAAGGATGCAGCTGTCCAGAAAGAAATCGGAGCGTAACGAACGATGAGCCATTTTCCACAGAACTTTTTATGGGGCGGAGCTATTGCCGCCTCGCAGGCAGAAGGTGCCTGGAATGAAGGCGGCAAAGGGCTGGATACCCAGGATCTGCGAGTGTTTGATGCCGACTGGGATGCAGCGCAGCGCCGCAAAAACCGCGATATCAACATGACGACCGAGCGTTTTGAAACGGCGCTGACAGCACAGGATATCGAGCACTATCCGTTCCGCTGGGGTATCGATTTCTACCATACGTACAAGCAGGATCTGGCCCTGATGCAGGAACTGGGGCTTAAAATTTTCCGTACCTCCATCAGCTGGGCACGCATCTACCCCAACGGCGACGATGCCCAGCCCAACGAAGAAGGCATCCGCTATTACGTCGATCTGTTTACCGAGTGCCACAAGCGTGGCATGAAGGTGTTTGCCACCATTCTGCACTATGCAACGCCGGTGAACCTCATCACGAAGTACGGCGGCTGGAAGAACCGCCAGATGATCGACTTCTATCTGCGCTACTGCAAGACCCTGTATGAGCGGTTGGGCAGTCTGGTGGATTACTGGCTCCCGTTCAACGAGATCAACTGCTCCCGGTTCAACCCTTGGAACGGCTGTTGTCTGATCAAGGATCAGGAAGAAAACTACGATCAGGCTATCTTCCAGTGTACCCACCATCAGCTGGTGGCCAATGCGCTGGCGGTGAAGCTCTGCCACGAGATGATTCCCGGTTCCATGGTGGGCGGCATGATTGCCCGCTTTACCAGCTACCCTGCCACCTGTGACCCGGACGATGTGATGAGCGGCATTCTGGACGAAAACTACAAGAACTATTTCTATACGGACGTGATGGCCCGTGGTTACTATCCGGCCTACAGCAGACGGATGTTCCGGGAGCTGGGCGTTACCGTCCAGATGGAGCCGGGCGACGAAGAGATCCTGCGGGAGAATACGGTGGATTTCCTGAGCTTTAGCTATTATATGTCCATGATCTCCACCAACAACAAGGATTACGAGGTCACCAGCGGCAACCTGCTTTCTGGCAAGAAAAACCCGTATCTGCAAACCAGCGAATGGGGCTGGCAGATCGACCCCAAGGGCCTGCGCATCTCGCTGAACGAGATGTATGACCGCTATCAGCTGCCCCTCTTTATTGCAGAAAACGGCATCGGTGCAAATGACCAACCGGATGCGGATGGTGCTATCCATGACTCGTACCGAATTGATTATCTACGGGCGCATATTGAACAGATGGGCGAAGCCATTGAAGATGGCGTAAACCTGCTGGGCTATACCATGTGGGGCATCATTGATATCATTTCTTGTGGAACTATCGAGATGAACAAACGCTATGGTGTCATCTATGTGGATCGTAATGAAGCAGGCCACGGCAGCAACCAGAGGCTGAAAAAGGACAGCTTTGCCTGGTATCAGCACTGCATCACTACCAACGGCGCAGAAATATAGTTTTTTATGTAAGCGGTCAATTGACCTTTTACGAAACACTCAACCTTTAATCCTCACATTCCTACGAAATGAAATGCCCGCCCAGCCGAGAAGATTTACGAATCCTCTCACCTAGACGGGCATTACTTTTGTCATTCAGATTTATTCCATAGAGAAAACCAGAGTACATCCATTATACTTCTGCTTAATTGTCTTATTTTCTCCTCTGAAACGACTTTTTCTATATCACCATGTCCCAGTAGATTTCTATTATAGGTCAAATCATCTTCTTTATACTTTCGTCCTAGTTTTCTCGTTGGTTGAAAACCTATCTGTCTATCTTTATTTGCCGGATTATATACTTTTTCAATGTACTCAACGACCTCCTTCTGTGTGTGTTTCTTCGTTACTTGCCCTAAAAGGATTTCATATTGCATCAAATATCGAACAAAAATATCACCAATGCGCATCGTGCTAAAAAGCAGAGGGTAAACTTCGTCTGCCTTATCCTCTGGCACTTGTTTCTCATACATTTTCTTAAAATAATCAGCATTGCACTGTATTGCACACGAACATTCGGTAGAAATCACCAGTGTACTGCTAAACTCATATTGGGTTTCCTTGCTATTTGGATTGAAAATCCGCAATATTCCCATAGAAAATTCAGACACATAGACATTCGGATTTCCATATAAGTTCACTAAAAAACGTTCAATTTTCCGTCTGATTGTCTGCTTTACTTGTTCGTCGATTATGCTATCTTCTTTTAATTGTACTTTCAGTCCAGTAATTTCCAGTCCTTCTTGCTTTAATTCGATTTGCATTATTAAATCGTCTTTTACGCAGAAAATTTTTTCTTCCTTTGCAATGATTCCACTTAATCCTTGAATTTTATATTCAATATAAGGGCATTTTTCAACATCAACCATTTTATAACTCCTATGAGCACAAACGAAAGCCATGGAGGAAGGTGCATAGCAACGCATAGTGCAACCACGTTTTTCTCAGAAAAACTTTCAACCTTTCCATTTCTGTAACGACCGATTGTTGACTCAGACACCTTTGATTCAAAGGCCAGAGCCTCTTGCGTAAATCCGAAGCGTGTCATCACATATCGTAGTGCTGCCGGGAAGCAAGCAGGCATATTCGCTAACACCTTGCGTTCTTCTTCAGCCTTCTCATTCTCAGACAGCCTTTCCTCCGGGTCTATAATACGATAGTAGTTTTTGATCTCTGTTTGATTTTTTCAGCATGCGAGGGCTTCCAAATCCCTCCCACGTCCGAAACTACTCAAGGTAGCCTCAAACATGGGAGGAATGGGCATAGCGATGCTCATTGAATCAGTAGTCAAACCCGCAGTCGCGCGACTGGCCTTTTGGGCTCTATTAACCCATAGCATATGCAACTGCGCATAAATCTGTGCACACTTAGTCCTTCTAATGCGTCTGATCAGTTCTCGCATCCATTCCAATTCGAGAATTCTTTCATAAACGCACTGGTACTCCATAGAATCCGGTGTCATATCACCGGCAATATGAAGCAATGACTGAATCCGCTTATTGATTCTGTTCTTTTCTTGCTTCAATCCCAACAGGCTTACTGCCTCAGCAACTGCCTTGATACCTGCTGAAAGGGTTGAATTTTGACAAATGATGTATATTTGCACATTCACCTGCCCTTTTCATGTAGTACGGTAAACCGCCAGTTTTATTATATCACATTCCATCTTAAAACAAAATATATCTCGTGTTCTTATCGCTTCGTCATCTTCTCCTTAACCTTGTCCAGCACATCGATCAAGCCAAATCGGTAGAACAGCCCATAGATATACGACACACCCCGGATATCTCCCAGCGCCTTGGGTCTGTCCACTACCTCTCCGATTTTACCGATATTGTGATACGCCAGCATCACAGAACTCCAAGCAAGACTCTTGCTGCCCTCTCTGCGGTCGATCCACAGCTCCTTGGTGAACTCATCTCCCCTGCCCTTCTTCACAGCGTATATGTAAAGGGCAAGCCGGACATCGTCTTGAATTTGTATCCCTGAAAAGCCACCACGCACTTCCAGAGATTTACTTCGCAGGGATCCTTCTTCAGCGCATCCACAGCTCGATAGTGACGCTGCCGCTCTGCACCGATGCTGATATTGGCAGCGTCAGCTTCCTCCGGGAAGTACACGCCTTTCTCATACGGCAAATAAGAGGTCACAGAGGGGCGGGACAACTGCAAAGCCGACATGGTGGAGGTGACAGCAGCAGAATAGCTTTGTGTGCTTCTAAAAGAACAGAATGTCTGCTGGACGAGCTTTGCCGTGTCCGACTCGTAGACCCCGGCTGTAATGAGCAGCTTCCGAACCTTGATGGGGTTGAGGGACAGTGCTTCTGCGATGGCTTGTAGACTCATTTTGTCCGTATAAAGCACAGCAGCCGCTTCCATCTGCTATGCTAGGTTCTTAGCTGCACTATACTCTGGTTTTGATGACTTCCGCCCACCGCCGGGCTTGCGTGTGTCACTCACTGACTTCACCTTGATTTTATTTCCGTCACAATCTATATGGTGCACTCAAAAATACGCCGTGTGAACTTCTGGAATTCAGTCCACACGGCTACTATGCTTACTTCAGCATGAGTTAATATCCGTCACCTTCTTGGATGATTTGCCGCCAATGTTTGTTCTTCCAGATTCCACTGTGCTTCAATTTCAGACAGTTTTCTCTGAGTTTTCTCTGAAAATGTCCCCCGCATTTCGCTAACCTCATCCCACAGCGATTGCCCCCATGTTACGTCGATTATTTTCTCATGGTGATATGTCACTTCACTTGTACACCTCGAGAGTAACGTTGTCCCAGACTCATCTAATATCTGGTAAGGGTATTGGAACGTCAAAACAATTTTATTACTGTTCAAGTCCTCTTCTGATATATCTTTCTCCCAGCAGAGCATTAGAATCTGAACGCTATTAAACCTGAAAACATAAGATAATGCGCACTTTTTAAATTGTTCTCTCTCAACCTTATCTCTCAAGTATAATTTACCAGTTGCATAATCTATATTCATTAAAAGGCTATTTGAAAGAAATAGTGGCGAGTCACCCCACCTCAGTTTTCTGTTTCAAAACATGAAATCAGGTGCAGGTGACGTATTTACTGCTAGTCCTGCCAGCAATGTAACATTTCTTAATGGAGTATTTTTTGTTTCGTCCAATAGATAATTCTTTATCTCATCATCAAAAAAAGAAACGTCTTTTCTCCGCGAGCGCATATCGTTAAAAGCATATTTAATACACATTTTTTGAAGAAGTGTATAGTTATAGTCAATGGACAGCGTATCGTCTTTATTATACTTTCTTACAAAATAGGTTTCTACAAAACCCTTTGCGTATGTATCAATATACGAAATTCTATTATTGTTACAAGCAGCACATACATCCCTAACCATCGGATCATTTTCATATACAGCGTCTCGTTCAGGATCTATGGTTGCAAAACATTCAGGAAAGAGCCCAAGAACACCACTGGAGATTATGTGTTCTCTCGTTCCTCTTGCTTTCCTTCCACAATAGGCACAAATCATAGTTATATTCCTTTATGTATATTGACCCTTGCATCCTTAGCCACAATCACTTGTGTTGCCTGCCACTCACCGCGTAGAGGTGTGCAAAGTTTCGAGCGGAAAAACCGTGAGAAATTTCCCACGGTTCAAATACAACCCTTTAAAAACTAGTTTTCAATGGCACAGGTGAAATATACATTAGTCCGTATACTTTATCAAATTACGTTCAGACTGCGTAGCCCTTGTTCTTGATGACCTCCACGACCTGAGACACATACTTCTGGCAGGTATCGTGGTCAGGAGCTTCCACCATCACACGGACAAGCGGCTCGGTGCCGGACTCGCGCACCAGAATACGACCGGTATCGCCCAGTGCCTCAGCTACGGCCTTGACTGCTGCCTGCACTGCTTCGTCATCCTGTGCAGCTTTCTTGTCGGTCACACGGACATTCTCCAGAACCTGCGGGTAGATCTTCAGCGGCTCAGCCAGCTTGCTCATGGGCAGTTTCTTGGCAAGCATTACTTCCATCATTTTCAGACTGGTCAGGATACCATCACCCGTACTGGCGTACTTGCTGAAGATAATATGACCACTCTGCTCACCGCCGATACGGCAGCCGTTCTTAGCCATGTACTCATAGACGTACTTGTCACCCACTGCGGTCTTGGCGTAGCCGATGCCCTTCTCATCAAAAGCCTTATACAGGCCAAAGTTGGACATGACCGTGGTAACGACGGTATTGGTCAGCAGTTTGCCACGCTCCTTCATATAGCAGCCATAGATGTACAGGATGTGGTCGCCAGTGATGACATTACCCTTTTCATCCACACACAGGCAACGGTCAGCATCGCCGTCATAGGCAAAACCGATGTCCAGGCCCTTCTCTACCACGAACTTCTGCAGACCCTCAATGTGGGTAGAACCAGCATTGTTGTTGATGTTCAGACCGTTGGGCTGTGCATTGATGACATAGGTATCTGCACCCAGCGCATCAAACACAGACTTAGCGATGTTCCAAGAACTACCGTTGGCGCAGTCCAGACCAACCTTGACGCCCTTGAAAGAGTAGATTCCGAGGCTAATCAGATAGCCCATGTAGCGGTTGCGACCGGACACATAGTCCACAGTGCACCCGATATGCTCACGATGGGCAAAGGGCAGCTCAGGCCAATCCTTATCAAAGACGTGAAGTTTACCGTCGATATAGTCCTCCACCAACAGCAAAATCTCCTCCGGCATCTTCTCGCCATAGCAGTCGATCAGCTTGATGCCGTTATCGTAGTAGGGATTGTGGCTGGCAGAGATCATGATGCCACAGTCGAAGTCATCGACGCGGGCGATGTAAGCCACAGAAGGGGTGGTAGTGACATGGAGCAGGTAGGCATCTGCACCGGAAGCGGTCAGACCTGCGACCAGGCTGTACTCGAACATATAAGAGCTACGGCGGGTATCCTTACCAATGACGATGCGTGCAGGGTTATTATCACCGTTGCGCTCACGCAAAGCGTTATAATACCAGCCCAGAAAACGACCAACCTTGTAGGCGTGGTCAGCGGTCAGATCAATACCAGCTTCACCACGGAAGCCATCGGTTCCAAAATACTTTCCCATTCTTGGTTACCTCGTTACAAAAGTAAACCTTCGATTAAATGCAATATGTGCTTTAGCCGGAAAAATCGTTTTCTGTTACTCACTGTGGTCGTCTCGCATACATGAGCAACACAGCCTTGTTCCCAGCCATATCTGTTACTCCTTCGAAGGTTTGTAAGCTATACAATATACTCAGCAATAGGGTCTATCGGCTTAGCGTATTTTTTGCCAAATAACACCAGATTTTGTCTTTTTGTCAGACATCTTTCATTCCATCAGCTATCCATTTACCGAATTCTGTCCGAATTCCTGTAATAGCGGCATTCATATTCGGCATCCCCGTGTAATTTATATAACAGCCGGACAGAACTTCTCGGCTTGCGGAATCCTCTATAAGGCAGAACAATGCGAAATTTTGTGTTTCCTTCCGGAACACTTTGCTCAATGCCATCGTCAAAATTGATGGTATATGCATAGGGCCAATCTATTTCATGCAGGAAGGCTTTTAAGTTGCCCCCCCCCATTTCACATCTGTGAAATTGTCCTCAAAATATCTCGCACGTTTGAGTTCCGGAACATCATTATAAAATTCACCTGCAATCCCCGTAAAATCAAGCTCTGCAAGATAGTCCGCACACTCTGGATTTTCCTCAATGAGTGCTTTTTTCATATATTCCTGTGCTGCGGCACAATCTGGAACGCTTCCATTAAGAGCTTCTGCACCTGCGGAAAAACCAGCACCAAAGAACGGGATCAGGTTTTGCGCAACAGCATAAGACGCTAATTTTCCATGCCTTCCGCGCCCTCAAGGTATATCAAATCTTTCATTTTTTATTCCTCGTGTTTTATTTCACATTTTACGGCTAACTTATTGAAGGTCTTTTTTCTTCTTAAAAGCTCTAAACGCTCTGAAGAGTAACGCCCCTGCACATGCGCCGATTAGATTGAATAGCACATCGTTGATATCTGCCACACCTCTATGCGTGAAATACTGGATTATTTCACAGAGAACGGATGAAAGCAATGCCGCAAACGCAGTACCTTTTATGGAAGCAGCCATGTTATATATCGTTCCTCCAAGTGGAATATATAAAATAACATTCAGCAGATTTCCTGTCCAAACTTTCACATCGGGCAGGAACGATATATGATAACGGATTTCTTCATTATACTCTGGTGTTCGACGCAGAAGCGTGATATAGAGAATCAAAAGCATACTATATCCAACCGGAATCACCCGACTTTTGTCATGACACCGTAATGACCCCAAAGCGGTCATCATTAAGACAACAGCTTCATACACAGTCAGATTACCACGAATATCCTCGCAAAGCTGCTGAATGATTTTCCACATTGGCTCCAGATACCCTTATCCCAAAGTTCCGAAATTTTCCACTTAGCTATTCTCGCTGATACAATCATAATATATCTTCATCAGATTTGCAATATCGATTGACTCAGAATACTTATTTTCGTATTCGTTTCGGGCGATTTTCCCATATTGACTGCACAAATCCGGATCGTTCCAAAGTTCCATGACTTTGTGGCTCAGCGCGTTATAATCCTTCATAGGGAACACAGTATTCATGCCGACAGCGGATATCGCTTCGTGCATAAAGCCAATATCTGTTGCTATAACAGGTTTCCCAAGACTGAATGCCTCAATGACTGTCATGGAACAGCCCTCGTAGCAAATAGACGGAAGCAGTACAAATTCTGCGTTCCCCATAATACCCTGACATTCATCATGCGGCACATAGCCTAGGTATTGAATCTGCAAATCGGGATGTGTTTTGATGAATTGGTTCAGCATGTCCTCCTGAGGACCAGCGCCCATAATCACCAACGGCACATCAGGAAGCTTCTCCCATGCACTGCATAATACAAAGATTCCTTTTTCCTGACCGATTCGACCACAATATACAGCATACCGCTGTGGAAGGTCTCTCTCCGAATTTACAGGCGTGGGTTCCGGAACACTGTTGTATTTTTTTACCAACTTGCGAGAGGAAAATCCGGCTTTCAAAAAGAGAGCTTTTTGAGATTCATTCAGATAAATGTAGCGGTCGATATTTCGATAGAAGGTGCGGTTCCAACGATGAACCCCAAAAATCAATGCTGCCGCCAAAGATTGGACTTTGGAATTCTTGAAGCATTTTTTTGATACCATCCGAAAATACTTTCCATCTGTACACAGCGTACACAATTCACCATTACAAATAGAAGATGCGTTCGGACAGACATAACGGGTATCATGCAGTGTTTGTATCACTTTTACGCCGCTTCGGTGTGCAGCAACAAAAACAGCAGGAGAGAGCAACGGAAAAAATGTGTGTACATGGACAATATCGGGCTTTTCCTCTTTGCAGATTCTCTGAATGTCTCGATATGTTTTGGGGGACCAGAACATATCAAGACTTGCCAACAGCTTTCCCGCTTTGTTCTTCTTGTCAAATTCATCTGTGTGAATCGTATACCTTAACAGCTCGATTCCAGCGTTTTTCAGCATAGCAGTTTCGTGCTTGAAAACCTGATCATCTCCGCTTGCTGAACCGGAACGATGAAAATTATGTACAACTAAAACTTTCATTGATGATTTTTTCCTCCAGACAGAGCTGCTTCATTTTATTTTCTCCAGAACATCTTCAAAGAACAGTCCTTTGTTTTCCCATGTCCATTTGCTTCGGACCGCCTTGTAACCGTTTTCCCCCATTTCAGCTGCCTGCTCCGGGTGTTCCAGAACCCAGAGCATTGACTCTGCAAACTTTTTGACCATTGTATTGTAGTCTGCGACCGGAAGTTTGATGCCTCCATCATCTTCCACCAAAATGTGCATTCCTGATGTATCCATACAGATAATGGGGGTCTTGCACATCATCGCTTCGTACAGCACCCATGTGCCGCCTTCTCTTCCGCTCGTTACGACCAATGCCGCCGCATTTTTGATTTTCTGAATGCTTTGCTCTTTTTTTAGCATTCCGGTAAAAACAACATTCTGCTCCAGCGAAAGCTGCTGGGTCAAGCGTTTCAAAGCGGATTCACATTCGCCGCCGCCTACAATACGCAGAGAAGCCTCCGGATGTACCTTTACGACCTCTGCCATTGCCCGTATCGCAACATCGACCAGCTTCAGTCCAACTAACCGACCACTGACAACAAAATCTTTCCCTACCTTTTTAGGAAGCTGCTCAAGGGCATCACATTGTTCCTGCGAAACGCCTGTCTCGATCATCATGCTGCATTTGCTCCGATATTTCAGCGGGATACAGTTCAAGGAATCTTCCGTCCGCAGAATCAATGCCGAAGCGTGTTTGCAGGCAGAATGGAACCACGGGTTTGTCAGGCAGATATACTTGTTGATTTTTCGCACCCGCTCAATCAAGGCCTGCTTTTTTGTAAGCTGCGGCCATAACACTTCCGGAACACCTTCGCCACCGCCCAATGGACCCCAGACAAAGGGTACATTTAGTTTATACATCAATGTTGGAAGCCACATCGTTCCGAAAGTGACTGCAAATACCATTGAGAATTTATGCTGTTGGTTCAATCTTTTTACATACCGGTATGCGCCGATTTGCCATAGCGCGTAATAAAGCTGGACACCTTTTTGCCCCTTTTTGTATTTTTTGATACTTTCCGGAAGATCATAGTAAATAAAAGACATATTGGGTCTTGGATTTACCTGAAGTTCCTTTTCAATGGAGCAACGATTGTTTGCCCGCGTCAGCACGGTAACTTTGTGACGCTTCGCCACTTCCACAGCCCAATTCCAGCCGGCTCCCGGCTCAGAACCTTTGTCCGGCTCACAGCCATATGCGGAGATCAATATATTTTCCATAGTATCAAACACCTTTTCCACTTTGACTCAGTAACATCAGATACTTCTTCCATAAATCCAGTTGCTCTTGTTCTTGAGTCGTTTTTTTCTCTGAGCGGAGTGTATATAGTATATACTGGTCGAGCAGATAGATTGTAAGAAGTGCCTCACTGGATATTGCTGCGCATCCTACTTCTCTCAGATAATCGGAGATTTTTTTGATTTCACCAATCAAAGATCCGACTTCAGCTGTTTTTTTGAGAAGAATCGGTTTCAATATAAAATGAACTGCGTCAAGGAAGGCGGGTTTCGGGGCAGATGCGTATTCCCAGTCAAAAACTGCAAGTTTTCCGTTTTCAACAACACAATTCCAAGGAGAAAAATCACCATGGTTCAAATCAAATTTTACATTGGCCAAGAATTCCGGAGTTGCTGTGTTCAGGAACATCGTTTTCATCCATGAAAGAGCGGAGCCGAGGCTTCCTAAATTATTTTCCATCTGTGCGGCCCATTCTGCAGCTCCATTTTCGACAAAAGTATAGTCGGCCAATTCTAATAAAAATTCTTTGTGCTGACTGCAAAGTTCAAAGGATGGCTGTGTGCGATGATCACATACGGAAGATGTCTCAAAGAAATACACGCCATTTTCATGACTGCATTGCAAAACCTGTGGCAGCACTGCCGACTGGATGCCAGAGACCTTATTGAGTGTTGCTGCCTCTCTTTCAAATAGAACTGCTATTTGCGGATTTTCCGTAAATTTGATATACGAAAATGGCACTCCATTTTTCAGCATCTGAATCGTTGCCTTGCTGTCACTTCCCTCATTTCCGACATAAAATGCCGGCTGGCATGCTTCATTATGCGGAGCAAAAAACCGACCATTTTTGTAATCCAACCGGACAATTTTGGCTGAACACCGGCGCAAGAGAGGGAGCGGCAGATGCTCCATCGAAAATTTATAGAGTTTTCCTTTTAATGTATTGGGAATATAAAGCTGAAGTGCCGACCGAAAACTATGCTTATCTTTCAGCGGAACAAGCCATCGGACATTTTCAAAAGAGGGCAATGCCATATACAGAGCACCATCTGTGATTTCTGTCACACCAATGCTCTGAAGCTGTTTTTTAAAATCGATCCATTTCATTATACTGGCACACCCTCATCATCCAATGTGCAATGCATCAGTTTGGCTGTTTGTTCTGCCTTATAGCGCAGAACTTTTTCTGTAATAGAATCTGCAACCTGCTTTGCATCCTGAGTGGCATCAACTAGAACCGCGTTTCGTTTGTTTTCAGCAAATGTTTTGAACGCTTCGCGCTGTTTCCGAAGTTCCTCTATTGGCAGCTCTTGTTTTCTCTGGTACAAAATCTCAGCCGGAGCGTCCAAGACAAAAATCAAATCCGGAGAGGGAATGCACCATGCAAACATTTTAGCGACCCAGGTGGGCAGCGAGTATTGATATCGAGCCATGTCTGCATAGTAATCGTAGTAGTACCGGTCAAAAATGACCAGCTTTTTCTTTATTTTAAGCGGAATTATCTTCATCCATGTGCCGATGATGAAATCAAGATTATAGAAAGAAAACCGGAGGAAGGACTTGATTTTTCCATTCAATTTTTTTCCGTGCGGGTCAGTGTTTGTTGTTTCTTCTGAGGTTTTATTGTATAGCTTATACGAACCCGCATTCGACAGATAATGCGGGCGGAAGTAAAGCTCAACATTTCCATAAAAACTTCCGGACACTTGCTCCGAAACCGCCTTGATCGCCGTCGATTTTCCACCACCATCCGGGGATAAGAATGCCACACTGATTCCGGATTTGTGTATCACTCGTTTCGGGATGACCTCGAAGATTTGGAATTTACGATACATGATTTGGAACTTGCTGCTTGCACAATTTTTTTGAGAGATTGCCTTCACGCTTTTCCGAAAGACTGCCTTGTTCTCCTCAAAAATATTGCAGTCGAGTGTATCAACACAGCGTTTGATCAGCACTGCTGCTTCCTTGCCAAAAACATGCTCCAACCGTTTATCATATTCTTGTGGAGAATGCAGGTACATCTGACGCGCGATTTCAAGATGTTCCGGCTTCATATCATTTTTGATGGTTCTGCGGATAAACATATACTGAAGTTCATCAAAATAATCGGGAACATAAAAGCATTTATAGAACCGCTTATTCTCCAGCATCACTGCTGCCGGCATAACATTGGGATAATCCTTGCGGGAAATCGCACTGTAAAAATCAAGTTGCAGCTGGAATCTTTTTTGAGGAATCGGATACGAAAGGATATAAGTATATTCATAATAGCCTTGTACGATTTTCTGTGTGACCAAAAGCCGGGTCTCTTTAGCAACTTTGATAACCAGCTGATCCAAAAAAGATTCGTCCGCATTGCGATACATCATATCGATGTCCGACGGGATTTCTTCGGGCATCATTTCATATTTATTCTGGATACAATAGTCAAGTCCGCTTTCATTGATAGTCTGAAATACTTTTTCCAAAAGAAGCATACTTGTCCTCCCTCTGATGTGTAGTTATGTTCTTGTCTTTACAACTCGTCCTGCATGGCCGGTAACTACAGAGTTGGCCGGAACAGATTTTGTCACCACAGTATTTGCGCCTATGATGCAATTATCTCCAATCGTCACGCCCGGAAGAATGACAACTCTAGCACCGATCCAGACATTGTTGCCTATCGTTACCGGGTTGCTCTTTTTCATGCCCTGCTGGTTGATGGGGATATTCACATCTGCATATTCATGCGAATTGGAGTAAATGATAACATCTGGTCCCATCACAACATTGTCACCAAGTGTTACATCCGTGCTCAAAACAGCATTTAATCCAATCTGGGAATTTTCGCCGATCAATATACCATGTCCGTCTCCAAAATAAGCATTCCGTTTAATCAGCGTACCCCCCCCCATTTTCAAAAACAACTTTTTGCAGATAGAACGACGAATGGAATATGCCAACTGATACCCCGGAATCGGGTATGCGGGTAAAAATCTCGCAAATCCATAATATAGCATTAGCCAGAATTTTTTCATGATCAATTCCTCCAGATTCAGTACTGTTCTTGTGTATGGCAGAGTGCGCAGATTGCAAAAAAGCAGATGAGAACATAATACGAATGCACCGCCAAAGTCGTGACAGTGAAGGTTCGCACAAAAATAATAAGGAGGACGCCAACGGTTTCCGCCAGAATAACATTTGATCTATCGATACGGTAGGCCGTAAAGATTTGCTTTATTGTTGAAAGCCAAAACATCAAATAAAGAAAAGCTCCCAGTAAACCATTGGAAATCAAAATAGCAAACCATTCAGAGTCCAAGGTATACATAACTGCATTACTCTGTGCGGCCACGAGTTTCTCACCTGCTGCAAATCCGTTTCCAAAAAATTTGCAGAACCATGACGATTTCAAAAAATAGTTCCATGCATATGTCCACCACTCTGCGCGCCCGGAAAGAGAAAACAAAAGGTCCCGGCTTTGTCCACGGAGAAGAAATGTCATAATTGTGGATGCGCCGAAAACGACTACGACTATTCCAAGAAAAAACAGAAGCAGTTTTAATACAGCACCACGATAAAAAAACAGGAAATAAACTAAAAAAGCGAGCGCGACAGAAAAAATCGCAGTTCTTGACTGCGATAGAATGATACAGGCAATCAGGCAACCTTCCCAGATACACTCTCCTAAGCTGGCTCGTTCCCTTATCGATAGCTTTTCCACAATTAAAACATAAAAGAGAATGCCAGAAAGCATACCGACGCTCGTAGAACTTAGTGGTATAATCCATCCACTAAGCAAAACCGGAAGCAAGGCATTCCTGATTGCAGAATAGGAATTTTCTCCTGTGTAGAGAGCTTTGGTTGGACTTACAATGATTCCCACAAGAACCGTTAGAATCAGGAATGAAACAAACAGTTTTATAGCGTTTAACGCTTTTTCGGAAAAATCATCGTCAACTTGAGTCATGCTTGCAACATAGACAGCACCCATAAAGGCCACAAAATATTCAACCCATTTTACAAAGGAGTACGAGAGCCAGTTGTTGTTCAAAAATGCAAATGCGGATAAGAACCAGAAAAGAAAGATCCATGTCAACGGTGCCGGTATGATCACCCTTCTGAACAGGTTCCACTTCCATGAAAAATATAGGATGGAGAAAAAGGCAAGTGGAAGAAATGCCATTCGCAATAAATTATCCGAGCTGAACAGTCCCGCCTGAGCCTCAGAAACAGTTCGGGAAGCAAAACTGAGGCATGTCCCAAAGAGACATAGAATAGGAATCATATTACGTGTCCAATAAAGTCGATTCTTTTTCATTTTTAATTATTCTCGTTGCAAATTTTCCATATTTCATATGCTTGTAAAGTAGTTGGAATAATGTAAACGATCAGCATTGCAATGCAAACGCCCATAATTCCACCCTTCCAAATCATTGCTGCACCTGCCGTTGCCAAGAAAAGTAATCCAAGTAAAAGGGTGTAGAAAATCATTTGCGGCTTCCCATAAGCTTGTAATACAGCATTCTGGATATTGTTCAGGGATACAAAGATCCCACGAATGCAGCAAATCAAAAGAGGAGCAACACCAATATAATAGCTTTCTCCATACAGCATTCCAATCAAGCTCTTTCCTAGAATGCCAAGTCCTATACACCAGAGCAGATTGGCAACGGCTGCAATCAAACATGCGCTATACACTTTTTTAGAGACTGATTTCGAACTCTCTGTTTGGATACTTGCCGATAGATTAGGAAGTAAATATTGAGACAGTCCAACAAACACTGGCTGAGGGAGTGTTGCCAGAGTATTATTGTTATTATAAATTGCAACCGATTCTGTTGACTGAAAGAAATTCAGCATCCATACAGACATCTGTGATTTTACCGAGTCGGACATACTGATACCGATACTCCACTTTGCAGTCCACCAATTTTCTTGCCAAGTTTTCAAGATATCTTTCAAATTCAAGGTCATCTTAAAAATCGACGCAATAAAGAGACTGCTGCATACAAGGCAAGAGCCGCCGATAATTCCGAGAACCGTATTCAAAGACAGATTTGAACGGAAAAAAATCAGCATTCCAAGCTGGGCAACACATTGCGTGATACTCATAATAAGGCAATTCCCAATCCGACCAACTCCAAAAAAGAGTTGTCTGGAAAAATCTTTGTATAAGTATCCGACGAAAAAGATAAAGAATGCGATTCCATTTGCAGAATGGCTTGCTTTTCCTCCAAGGAACAGCGAAATAATACCGGCAGCTATCAGAAAAATAAATTCCAAACTGAATGTCGAGGCATAGTATCTTTTCTTTTCGCTTCCTTCAGCATACTTGGGATAATGCACACTAAAGGGAACGGCAATAATGACTCTTTGCAGCCCAAGAACAATTAACGAGAGTGATAAAATCAACGCATATTGACCCGCTGTTTGCATACTGCAACTATGCGCAATAATAATTGTTGTCAAAAAAGAAGTGACGCTCGAAAACCCCTGCTCGATCATTGATAAAAGACTGCCAGACAAGAAGGATTTTTTATACATTAAATACCCTTTCGTACTCACTTATGATTTTCTCCCAGCTATAAGCATCCTGTACCCGAGCAGTGCTCTTTTCATCCAGTTGCTCAATTATCTCCGCATCCAGAGCATCCGCTTTCTCCAGTAAAGCAGACAGATTCCCCGGCTCTTTGCTCCAGTACAGAGCGCTGTCTTCGCCAACTTCTTTGTTAAAGCCAACGCCCAAAAGCAAATTCAACCGGGTACTGGCAAGTGCCTCTAGCAGACTGGGATTAGTACCACCGACTTCGTGACCATGCAGATAACCGTAAGCTTCCTCACGGATTTTTTTCAGCAGGTCCTGATCATAAACCGTACCAACAAATTTGATACGCTTATCTTTCTCAAAACCGGTTTTTTCACGAAGCTGTTCATAGAACTTGTTATGCTCTACGTTCGTGATAATAACGAGGTCTTTTTCAGTCTTGCTGCGCATAAACTCTGTGATCATAGTCTCATAGTTGTTCTCCGGAACAAAACGGCCAACAATCAAATAATAATGCCCACGTTTGACATTGAACTGCGTATACCACTCGTTCAGCTTTTCCTCATCGCACTGAGAGCGATCAGTATACGCGCCATACGCAATAAACGTGGTATCCTTCACCCGACTGCCATAAGTATCTTTGATATATTTCTCGATATTGACAGAATCGCAGATTGCCAAATCGCTGTTCTCGACCAGACACTTTTCGCAATACCGCAGAAAAGCTTTGGCCGGAGCGCTCCACTTACTGCGCTTCCACTCCAACCCATCTGGGTTGCAGTAGACCTTTGCACCAAGTTTGTGCAGCTTTTTGGCGTGCGGAATCAGCAAAGGTCCAATTCTGCATCCCAGAATACAGACGATTACTTTCTCCTGCGGGTGCTGCTTTGCCCATTCCTCCACCTGATTCAGAACCAAACCCACATGGAAAATACGTCCGGGGGCGCCGGGTAGCGGAACGCGAACATTAAAGCAGTCTGCATCATTGTGCTCGAAATGTTTTTCATCGTTGTTCATACAGGAAACATGATACTTTAGCTCCTTAGACTGTTTACCTGCTGTCAGATTCTCGACAAAGGTTTCAAATCCGCCATACTGTGCCGGAATGCCTTTGCTACCTACAATAAAAACATGTGTCATACTCTATTTATCTCCTTACACGATCTGGCAATTGCTATACATCGGTTCGCTTTTCCTAACCTTTTCGCTTTCCATTAACAGCACAATACTTTCTCGCCGGAACTCCGGGTCGATTTTTCCATCTACCACACCTTTGCGTCCCAGCACGACCTGAATGCTCTTCCAAATGACCTTCAAATCAAATTTCAGGCTAACGTTCTGGACGTATTCCCGGTCATAGTAGACTTTGTCGTACACATCCACCGTGTCACGGCCGTTGATCTGTGCCCAACCAGTAATGCCCGGTGTTACCTGATACACCCCGTACCAGCGGCGCAGAAAACGAATTTCACGTTCCGTATACACCAGCGGACGAGGGCCAATCAGGCTCATTTCGCCACGAACTACGTTTGCCAGCTGCGGCAGCTCATCAATGCTGGTGTCGCGTAAAAAACGTCCCACTTTGGAAATGTACATCTGCGGATTTTCCAAATCTCCCGTAGCCACATTTTTAGGTGCGGAACTCTTCATCGTCCGGAACTTGATGATATTGAAGCAATGAGCCCCCTTGCCCACGCGCTTCTGTAAAAAGAAGATAGGCTCATCCGGTGCACTGACTTTTTGTGCAATACTTACCGCCAAAAACAAGGGTGAAAGCAAAACCAAGGCTAGCACCGCCAGAATGCGGTCAATTACGGATCGCACCGCAAGGTATTTTTTCTGTTTCCGGGTCAAATGAACATAGTACGGTCCAAAATCAACGTGATAATTCAATTCTTCCAATTTTTCCATATTTTCCTCACACTTTTAACCTGTTTATGCGTATTTTTGTTCGTCTCTCTATAAGCCCAAATCGTCCCCCAACAACACATAAAGTCCTTGCTTCTGTTTTTCATTTAACTCTGCTCATCCAAGTTTTGCCACAACAATTCCGACTTGTGCTGCCTGCTTAGGCGAGTACTCCGGGTTGCTTTTGTCCCACCGCATCCCAATCTCATCCAGCTTTGCAATACGCTCCTCTGTCAGAACAGCACCGCTTTTTTCGGGATTCAGCCGTGTGTAACGCTGCCGCTTGACCCATTTACCGAGGGCATATCCCTCCGGCGAAACATAGTTGACCGGGACCCTCAGATCACCGTGGGCTTCAAAATAACGTTTTGCTTCCTGATATCCTTGGTTCCACTGGCGGTCATTGCGGTTGCCCCAGTACATCCCGATCCTGTTGAGCCGTTCGATCTGCTCCTCCGTCAGCTTTCCTTTCGGGTACGACCATTGCTGATTTGCGAGCCATATTCCAAGCCGTTCCCCAGCCGCTGTCACATAGGAGCGGGGAATATTCAAGTTCCCGTTTTCCTCGTAATAGGCCACAGCCAGGGCATAGGCCTTTTCCCACTTGGCGTCGAAGATGCTCCACACCATACCGATCTCATCCAGCTGTGCGATGCGTTCTTCCTTCAAGCAGCCATTCAACTTCTGCTGCCGGGTCTTGAGGATCCATTGGCCCAAGGGATAGCCCTCCGGGTCCACATACTTTCCAGCCACCAGCAGATCTCCGTAGGTGTCATGGTATTTCTTTGCAGCCTCGAATCCGTGCTGCCATGCAATCTCCTTCCGGTTGCCCCAAACCATGCCAATGCTGTCCAGCCGTGCGATCTGCTGCTGGGTCAGATCGCCCTGGATCTGCCCTTCACGCACACGGCGCTGGGTGATCAGCCACACCCCAAGGCTCAGACCTCCAGGCGTGGTATATCGTTTCGGGACGTTCAGGTCGCCGTGCTCCGCATAGTAGATGCTCGCCTCAGAAAAATAGTGCTCCCAACTGGAGGACAAACTCGCCTGTAGCCGTTCGAACAGTACCCGACAATCGTGCACCTGCTCGATGACCTCAAACCGCTCCGTGACGACCTTATCGCCCTCACCGTTGGCATACAGACGGCGAACGGCCTCCTGCATCTCGTTTTGCAGGCTGGAAATACTGGTCAGGCCCTCAAAGTTGTTGACCACATCCAAGATCAGCGGTATTGCAGTATCCCCTGCAGTCAAGGCCCGTCCGATCTGCTGTTTGTAGACGACAGGGGAGATGGTAGGTCGGAACAGGATGACCCCGGAAATGCCCTCCACATGAACGCCCTCGTTGAGCATATCAATGCAAAACAGCAGCTTCAGCCGGCTGCTGGCATCCGTCTTGAAGTCCGCAAAGGCCTTGTTGGCATTCGGATCATCCGAGTAAGCCTCGTACACCGCCACATCCGGGTTGACCCCTGCAAACCACTCCGGCACATGGGACACCATCTCGTCCATATGCTCCTTGTTGGCGCAGAACACGATGTACTTACCAGATTTGTTTGTGATATGATGGGCAAAGACCTTGTCCAGACCGTCTGCTTGTTCCAAAGCGCGGCGCAGCTCGTCCAGATATTTCTGATTCACATCCTGAATGCCCGGTGTTCGCAGGTTGTCCACCCGTGCCTGATACTTTGCAAGTGCTTTCTGGTACTGGTAGACTGTGGTCACATATTTCGGGGCAGGCAAAATACCCCTGACGACTGCTTCGCCAAGGGTCATGTTGCTCGCAACACGGCTATCAAAAAGTTCTTCAGCCATGTCACGGTTATTATCCAGATATCGGATGTTTGTTGCCGTCAGCCCCAGAATCTTTGCATCCGGGCATAACTTTAATAAAGCCACCGTGCTTTCGCCCCAACATTCAGCACCAGCACGGTGGAATTCATCGAGTATAATATAGGCAGGCTTCTGCGCTGCTATTTCGTCCAGCTGTGCCTGCGTGCAACACATCAGCTTGGCGTAGGTATAAAAGTGAATGTTTGCCAACGGAAAATCCGGGTCGTTCCTTTTCAGGCTTTCCAGCTGGGTCTTGAAGATATATTCACTGGGAGAAAGCCAGATTACAACCTTCTCCGGGTTGTCCTCGATCAGCTTGAACGCAATGTAGCTCTTTCCGGTGCCGGTGGGATGAACAATGGCAGCCTTGCCATACTGCTCCATCATCCGGACTGCCGCATGATATGCTTTTTCATTGTGCTCAAACAGGCGCAATGCCACCTTGTTCACCCCTTCCCGCATAAAGGGGTATCCTCCACATGGAAAATGGAGGATACCAATCTTTCGACATCATTGTTTGATTCTCCCTATTATTTTATCATGGTTATATCTGGGAATCAATAGAAATCCGTACAAATGTATCCCACATGACCTTAGAAAAAACCTCGCAGAAGCTGAAAGTTTGTTGCACATTGCCCATTTTTGCATGAAAAATCCAGCTAAAAACGATGGTGGACAAAATAAGTGGTCAAATGGGTGTCCAAGCCGCAGGAGGAAACAGAAATGGCACGACGGGGAGAAAACATTCACAAACGCAAGGATGGTCGGTGGGAAGGTCGATACATCAAAGCGCGCACACAGGAAGGCAAAATCCAGTGGGGCTACGTCTATGGCGCAGTTTATGCAGATGTAAAACGAGTGCTGATTCAAAAGAAAGCAGAGGCAGGCTTCTACAACCTGAAAAGAACCGACCTGACCTTTGAAGTATTGGCTGAGGTGTGGTTGCACTCCCTGCGGAACAGCATAAAAGAATCCACCTATGCGCATTATTCGTACACGCTGCATAAGTATCTTCTCCCGGTTTTGAGCAAAGTGCCCGTTGCGTCCCTTGACGAGAGCTTTCTGGAACAGGCCATGCAGCAGATCATCTCGCCCGCAGATGCCACGCACAAGCCATTGGGAAACTCTTCTGCCCGGGAATGCCTCTCTATGCTGCGCCGCATCTGCAAATATGCCGCACATTTACGTCTGATCCGTCCGATGGAACTGGAAATAGCGCTTCCAAAAGCCATCGACAAAATTTCTGTGCCGCTCTCCCTGGCGGAGCAGCAGCGGCTTTATCAGTATGTACAGGAGAACCCCACGCCCCGCAAGATTGGCTTATTATTAGGGTTTGAATTAGGTCTGCGTATTGGTGAGATCTGCGGCTTACAATGGGGCAATTTTGACCTGAAACTTGGCACACTGAAGATCAACCGGACGATCTGCCGAATTTCCTGTGGAAACGGGCATACAAAGGTGGTCATCCAAACACCTAAAACCCGCACCTCCCGCCGGGAAATTCCAATCCCGAAATGTTTATTGGTGATGCTGAAAAAACTGCATTGGAACGCCAGTAATGCTACATGGTTTCTATCTGGTAATGAATCCAAACCCACAGAACCTCGTTGCTACCGAAAAAGCATCAAGGCATATCTGAAACAGGCAACTGTCCGGCAGGTACGTCCGCACGCGCTGCGCCACACCTTTGCAACGACCTGCTTGCAGGCGGGGTGCGACGTAAAGACCCTCAGTGAACTGTTGGGGCACGCCAACGCCAACATTACTTTGCAGCGCTATGTGCACTCTGACCTGACCCGAAAGCGCCGGGAGATGAACCGGATTTTCTCCCATCAGGTGTCCATGAGGGGAAGGAAAGAGCCGAATCTGATGGAATAACGCTCGATTTTAGCCACGGTCTTTCATTTTCCATGTGGAGGATACTTTTTTGTTTTTTAGGTGTCATTTTCTTAACGCAAAAAGGCCCCTGCCGATCACATTTCTGTGAAAGGCAGAGGCCTTCTGCTGCTGGATTTTAATCAAGTCTGGGGAGATGGAACAACTATCTCATTCTACTGGGTCAGTGTCCCATTCTAGATTTTTAACTACCCCCGGGGTGTCTGACATGGCGTTTTCCTGCTGCATTCTGGCACATACAGCTTCGTAGATATAGGCGTTTACGCTTTGCCCCGCCTGTTTCGCTGCCTGCTGGATAGTTGCTTTTTCTCCTTTGGGCACCGATAGCTCCAAACGGTCATAATTATTTTTCACATATTTGTGAACTGCACGCTGTTGTGCTGCACTCGTCTTTGCCATTATTTTTCCTCCCGTACATTATAGTGCTTATTATATCATCTGCCGCCTATTCCCGTGAATATACATTTTGCACAAATTTGCGCCCAAATCATTGTACAACATTCCATCTTGATATATTCCCGTGAATAGTTTATACTCATGCCATCGGGAACACCGGTTCTCACATCCGACCATTCATCAACGATTTGAAGAGAGGTACACACATGAGTATCAACGTTTTACTGACCCTTGTCGAGCAGTATAAGGAGGCCGCCCAACTGATCGAGGCTGCACAGGCTGAACAGGAACAGCTGAAGATCCAGATCCGCGAGGCACTGGCTGAGCGCTCCACCAACTATCTGGAAGTAGGTTGCCACAAAGTCCGCCTGTCCGATTTTTCCAGCACCCGACTGGACAGCAAAGCCATCAAGGCCGTAGCGCCCGACCTGTACGACCAGTACAGCAAAACGGTCACCGGCACCCGCCTGAGCATCACCTGAAAAGAGCCCCATACAGCGTCCACCGTCCAAAGTTTGCGCTGTACAGAGCCCTAAACCACCCGCCGGGGCGGGCTACACCAATATTATACCTGTCCCGGCCTTTTTTATCAAGAGAAAGGTTCGAAAAATCATGAAACAGACTGTCAAAACCTCCCGCGCTGCTGGTCAGCTGGAAAAGATGTTCCGCGAGCTCAACAAGCATTACTTTGCAGGCAAGCTGCCCGAGCCCATCATCAGCCTGAAAAAGACCCCGTCCGCCTATGGTCATATCACCTGCTCCAAGGTCTGGCAGGCAGGCGGCGAAAACAAGTACGAGATCAATATTTCGTCGGCTACCCTTGACCGTCCCATTGAGGAGACCGCATCCACCCTGCTGCATGAGATGGTGCACGAACACTGCATGGAGACCGGCATCAAGGACACCAGCAACAACGGCGTGTATCACAATAAGCGATTCAAAGCAATGGCCGAGGCGCACGGACTGGAAGTAGAACATCACCCGAAATACGGTTGGACAATCACCAGCCCCGGCATCGAACTGCTAGACTTCATCGAGCAACAGGGCTGGCAGGACTTACAAATGGTCGAGGGTGTTTCACTTCTTGATGTTCTCGGCACGCTCCCCAAAGGCGGGAGCAGAACGAAAAAGCCCAGCAGCACCCGCAAATACATTTGTCCCAAGTGCGGCAATAGCTGCCGAGCGACCAAGGTCATCAACATAATCTGCGGTGATTGCATGGAGCAGATGCAACCCGCAGAATAACACAATTGACAGAGAGGACGGTCGAGTGAGATTAGACCATTTTATTTTAATTGTGTTTTTTAGGGAGTTTTCACTATGAATTACACATTTTATAAATGCCCATACGACCCGGACATAGGGGCTTTGCCGTGCGGCGAGCGTCCAGAATGTACAATGTGCGATTGGTACCATTTTGCCACCTACAAAGCGCCCAATTGTGCAAATTCAGATTTGAATGTGCACTTATAAATGTTACAATTTGCTGGATGGTATTGACCGACCGGAAAGCTGTATGGTACTATATCCAAGGGCAAACCAAAAAGGACAAAAGGACAGCACAAAAATCAAAAACGCAGGCCCCTCCGCCTAACGGCTCCGGGGCCTGCTTCTTGTTTTTTACGGGTTCTTTTCCAAGCCGCCCCGCGCCCGGCTTCTCCGGGAAATTCTAAGCAATATCGCAGAATTTTCTTGTTGCGCCGGACGAGATAAATCGGACTTTCTCGGAATTGACTTTGAAGCGAGCGGAACGGAGTGGAGCGAGCGCCCCTCGATCACTTTTGATAACGCTTTTGCCTTTTTGGAAAATTTCGGATGCCCTTGGATATAGTATGGCGGCTTGATTTTTCTGAAAAATTGATAAAGCTTTGCCCCTTTTGGTGCATTTGGCGTTTTAACGTCAATGCACAGAGGCAAAGCTTTTTCTTTTTTCCAAAAAGGGCAAACAAATATCAACTTTTTCCGATTTTTTCACCCACTGTTCGATTTTCGAAATTTTTTGATATGTTGTTTGCCCCTGTAAAGTGTCCTTTTGCCTGTAGTCAATTAAAGCCCCGGAAAGAGGTTTTATCTATGAGGAAGCAAGTTCAAAAAGGACGCTGCACTCGGCTCAAACTCCAAAAGTGCCCGCAGGTATGTGCGCTGTATGACAAGGTGCAGCTCGCCTATGCGCGGCAGTTGGACGCGGAGGAAAATGTCGTGTCGTTTGAGGTCAATGTCCAGCTCAACGACAACACAGGGTCGCTCAACGACCTCGGATTAGCGGACACCTACACCACCGACTTTTTGCTCACACTTGCAGATGGCACACAGGCAGTCCGAGAAGCGGTCTACCGTCAGCATCTATCACGTCCCAGCGTTGCGGCGCTCTTAGAGTTTTCTAAGCGCTATTGGGCAAGTAAGGGCATATCTGATTGGGGTATCATAATCGACCGCGAGGAGGCAACACTATGAAAAATCTCGACATTCTACAAGCTTCGGACGGCTCTCATCTTCGCGTTATCCTATATGCCGAACCGCAAAGTTATGTTGTTGACTGCCAGCATTTTCGTATGCCATCGCTTATCCGCAACACAGACCTTGCAGCCATGCAGACAGTCAGTGCTGACCAGTACGCTGCTTTCGTTCTGGAAGATGATATTCCTCTTCGGCAGCGTGAGCAGCGCGACAAACGCTTTGCACTCCTTGAAGGGCTTCTCTGTTCGCAGGCAATCACTGATAAGGCATACCGCAGCCGCACAGCGCAGGAGCAAGCCGCCCTTGCCGGGGTCACTCGCCGGACGGTGCTGCTTTATCTTTGGCGCTATTGGGTGCATCAAAATAAAAATGCACTTTTAACTTCTTTGGGCTCTGAGCGCAGCAATGACCACGCCTGCACTTTAAGCGTGGATGACAAAAATATTCGGTGGGCGCTCAACAAATACTACTACACGCCAAAAAAGCAGACCTTAACCACTGCCTACAAGATGATGCTGCAAGCCCGCTACTGTGATGCATACGGCAAACTCCTGCCGCAGTATCCTTCCTACTGGCAGTTTCGCTACTATTTTCGGTGCCACCGTGACCCCATAAATGAAACAATCAGCCGCCAAGGTATCAAGGCATACCAGCGCAATCATCGTGCATTTACAGGCTCTGTGAGGGCATACGCAGAGACTATCGGCACATACATGACAGATGCCACTGTTGCGGACATCTACATCGTCAGCCGCATCACCCGCAAGCCCATCGGTCGCCCCATCATATACACGATGGTGGACGCATATAGCAACTTAATCACCGGCGTATATGTTGGCTTAGAGGGTGGGCAGTACGCCTTGCGTCTGCTGATGCAAAATACCTGTACAGACAAGGTTTCCGCCTGCAAAAAATACGGCATAGAAATAGACCCGCAGGACTGGCCGAGCCATCATCTTCCTGCAAAAATCATAACCGACCGAGGGACGGAATTTTTGGACGGTCCACTTGAAAATCTGTGCGAGTGTTATCACATCGAGGTCGAAAATTTGCCATCGTACCGCCCCGACTTAAAGGGACCAGTTGAAAAGCTGTTTGACCTTATCCAGAGCGCCTATAAGCCCTTACTAAAAGGCAAGGGCGTTATTGAGCCGGATTTTCAAGAGCGCGGAGCTCCCGACTATCGCAAACAGGGAATATTGGATATAGACCAGTTCACACGCATCGTGCTTAAATGCGCCATTTATTACAACAGCAAGTATGTCATGGAGCGCTTTCCTCTTACTTCTGCCATGATGCAGGCGGGAGTTCCGCCGATTGCTGCGCAGATTTGGGCATCTTGCCCTTCGACATCATTAACAACGGTTGATAGTGCAAAATTAGGGCTGACGCTGCTCCCCAGAGCGGACGG
>ERZ827522.893-NODE-893-length-31562-cov-5.667820_pt1 | contig 31562 bp, 20 predicted proteins | sample MGYA00519580_ERZ827522 | MGnify/ENA primary metagenome ERZ827522 (study PRJEB31778, sample SAMEA3449340) | human gut metagenome | biome: human gut; feature: human-associated habitat; material: faeces | place: United Kingdom | collected 2010/2012 ... | reverse complement strand
GTGGCACTGGACGGGGTGGTAGTCACAGCCAACCGCAATGAGACTGCCCGGCGCTGGCAAAGAAGCTCGCGGCCGTGCTCGATCTGGATGCGGGCTGGATCGAGGAGCAGGCCGCCGATACGAGCCTGCGCTACAAGGTCATCAAGCGCCGCCAGGCGCAGGAGGTCTGCGACAAGGTCCGCGAGATCATTGCGGAGGATAAGATCATCGGCGTGCATCTCGAGCCGGATTCTCAGCGCTACTATCCCTATCACGATGTCGCGGCGCAGATCATCGGCTTTACGAACACCGAGAATGTCGGCTCCGAGGGGCTGGAGGCCTATTATAATGACGAGCTGCAGGGCACGGCCGGAGCCGTCATCACAACGAAGGGCAACTACGAGACGCAGATGCTCTATTCCTATGAGAAGTATTATCAGGCGTCCGACGGCGACAGCATCCACCTGACGCTCGACACGACGGTGCAGTATTATCTGCAGAAGCAGATGCAGGACGCCGTGGACCGCTATGACGTGCTCAACGGTGCGTTCGGCATCGTTATGAACTGCAAAACGGGCGAGATCGTCGCCATGTGCACGCTCGGCAGCTATGACCCGAACGATTATCAGGAAATTTATGACGAGGACCTGCGCACACAGATCGAGGAGCTTTACACCAAGGCGGAAAAGCAGCCCGAAAATTCCACGGCCCGCACGGAGGCCTTCAACGCCTATAACGCCGCCGTGCGCGACGCCCGCCTGAAGCAGTGGCGCAACCGCTGCGTCTCCGACGGCTATGAACCTGGCTCGACGTTCAAGATCCTCACGCTGGCGGCGGCGCTCGATTCCGGCGCAGTCACGACGGCCGATACGTTCTACTGCGGCGGCTCCGAGAAGATCGAGGGCCGCGAGCAGATCCTCAACTGCTGGAACCATGCCGGCCACGGCAGCGAGACCACGGCGCAGGCCCTGCAGAAATCCTGCAACATCGCCTTCGCCCACATCGGCCTGCGGACGGGCGGCGGCACGCTGTATGACTACTGCCGCGCCTTCGGCCTGATGGAGCAGACGGGCATCGACCTGCCCGGCGAGGCCTTCGGCGTGTTCCACACGCGCGAGCGCCTGGCCAACACCGCCTCCTACGGCACGAGCTACCTCATCGCAACGTCGTTCGGCCAGACCATCAAGCCGACGCCCATCCAGCTCGTCACGGCTATTTCCGCCGTGGTGAACGGCGGCTACCTGCTCGAGCCCTATGTCGTCTCGGAGATCGTCGACTCCGAGGGCAACGTCGTGCAGCAGAACGCCCGCACCGTCGTGCGGCAGGTCATCTCCGAGGAGACGTCCGCCACGATGCGGCAGATCATTGAGTCTGTCGTCACGGAGGGCACGGCAAAGAACGGCAGCGTCGTCGGCTACCGCATCGGCGGCAAGACCGGCACGGCCGATAAGGGCCAGACCGGCGACGTGGTGGTGTCGTTCCTGTGCTTCGCGCCGGCGGACGACCCGCAGGTCATTATGCTCATCACCATGGATACCCCCAGCCGCGCCACGGGGACCTACGTCTCCGGCGGCAACATGGTGGCACCCACCGCCAGCACCGTCATGGCGGAGATCCTGCCCTATCTGGGCGTGGAGCCCAGCTACTCCGCCGAGGAGCTGCTTGGCATGGACACCACGGTGCCCAACGTCATCGGCATGAGCGTTGAGGAGGCCAAGACAAAGCTGAAGGACCGCGCGCTGAGCTATAAGATCGTGGGCGACGGCGAGACCATCACCGACCAGACGCCGGCCGGCGGCGCCATCATCCCCGGCAAGTCCAGCGTTATTCTGTACGTCGGCGAGGAGAAGTCCACGGACAAGTGCGTGGTGCCGCATCTCATCGGCAAGACGCCCTCAGAGGCCAACACCACCGCCACGGCGGCAGGGCTGCTGATACGGTTCTCCGGCACCACGGGCAGCGAGTCCAGCTCCGTCCGGGTACTGAGCCAGTCCATCGACGAGGGTACGGAGGTGGAGGCCGGCACGGTCATCACCGTGCAGCTGGGCGACACGTCCGTGACGGACTGACGCCACACGTTTTGCGCCCAACAGAGCACACGGTTCCCTTTTGTCCGCGGACGAAATGTGGTAGAATAGTGCGTATACCATTATGCACAGACGCAAAGGAGAGTTGATGATGAAACTGCGTGAGCTGTTGAACGGGCTGGATATTCTGGAAACAAACGCCGAGCTGGATAGCGACATCCGGGAGGTACGGTACGACTCGCGGCTGGTGGAATCGGGCGATCTGTTCATCGCCGTCACCGGCGCGGAGACGGACGGACATAAATATATTCCCATGGCACGGGAGAAGGGCGCTGCCTGCGTGCTGTGCGAGCGCGCGCCGGAGGACGGCGCGCCCTTCGTCCGGGTGGCGGACAGCCGCCGGGCGCTGGCGGTGGTGGGCGGCAATCGCTTCGATCACCCCGCACGGGAGATGACCATGATCGGCATCACCGGTACCAGCGGCAAGACCACCAGCACCTACCTCATCAAGAGCATTCTGGAACAGAAGGCCGGGGCCAAGGTGGGCCTGATCGGCACGATACAGAATATGATCGGCGACCGGGTGCTGCACACCGAGCGCACCACGCCGGAGTCCTTCGAGCTGCAGAAGCTGCTGCGGGAGATGGCCGACGCGGGCTGCACCCATGTGGTGATGGAGGTGTCCTCCCACGCACTGATGCTGGACCGGGTGTACGGCATACCCTTCGCGGTGGGCATTTACACCAACCTGAGCCGGGACCATCTGGACTTCCACAAGACCATGGAGGCCTATTGCGACGCCAAGGCGCTGCTGATGCGGCAGTGCGACGTGGGCATCTACAACGCCGACGACCCGTGGGCGGAACGGCTGATGGCCGATGCCACCTGCCCACGGCGTTTTTCCTACTCCGTGAACGGTCAGGCGGACCTGATGGCGAAGAACGTGGCGCTGGAGCCCGGCAGTGTGGATTTTGACGCGGAGGCGGACACGGAATGGTGCCACGTCCACGTGGGCATACCGGCGCTGTTCACCGTGTACAACACGCTGGACGCCATGGCCTGCTGCTGGAACCTGGGCGTGCCGCTGGCGGAGTGTGCCGACGCACTGGCGAAGAACCACGGCGTGAAGGGCCGGATGGAGATCATCCCTACGCCGGGAACGGGCTACACCGTGCTGAACGACTATGCCCACAAGCCGGACGCGCTGGAAAAGGTGCTGCAATCCGCCAAGTCCTTCGCCAAGGGGCGGGTGGTGGCGCTGTTCGGCTGCGGCGGCGACCGGGATAAGACGAAGCGGCCCGTGATGGGTGAGATCGGCGCAAGGCTGGCAGACTTTGTCATCGTCACCAGCGACAACCCCCGGACGGAGAAGCCGGAGGCCATTATCGACGACATCCTGGTGGGACTGAAGGGCTATGACACACCCTATACGGTGATCCCCGACCGGGTGGCCGCCATTCACTACGCCATGGACCACGCCCAGCCGGGCGACGTGATCGTACTGGCCGGCAAGGGCCACGAGGATTACCAGGAGATCGACCACAAGCACTATCCCATGGATGAACGGGTCATCGTGGCCGAGCACCTGAAGGAAACGCAGAAATAAAGAAAAGACCTCCGCGCGGCGCGGAGGGAAGGAGCAAGATAGTATGGGAATTATGGAGATCGTGCTGCCTGTCGCGGTATGCTTTATCGTCACCGCCATCGCAGGCAAGCTGCTGATACCGGCGCTGGTAAAGCTGAAGGCGGGACAGTCCATCAAGGAGATCGGGCCCTCCTGGCATATGACGAAGCAGGGCACCCCCACCATGGGCGGGCTGATGTTCATCATCGGCATCGGCCTCACCATCGTCGTGTTGGGCTGGCAGCGGATGATGGCCGGCAGCTTCGTACACCTGTATGTGTACCTGTTCGCGCTGGTATTCGGCGCTATCGGATATATCGACGACTATCAGAAGGTGAAGCACCACCAGAACACCGGCCTGACCGCGCCGCAGAAGTTTATTTTGCAGCTGGCGGCGGCGGTGGCGTTCCTGTGCCTGATGCGGTACGAGGGGATGCTGAGCCCCAACCTGTATATTCCCTTCTGGAACACCCACATCGTGCTGCCGTGGATCGTGTATCTGGTGTTCGCGGCCTTTGTGATCGTGGGCACCGTCAACGCCGTGAATATCACGGACGGTCTGGATGGACTGAGCAGCAGTGTGACCGTGCCGGTGGGTCTGTTCTTCCTGGTGATGGCGGTGATCTGGCCCGGCTTCGAGCAGCTGGGGCTGTTCTCCGGCGCACTGGTGGGCGGTCTGCTGGGGTTCCTGCTGTACAACCACTATCCGGCCAAGGTGTTCATGGGCGATACGGGGTCGCTGTTTCTGGGCGGCGCCGTGGCGGCGCTGGCCTTCGCCTATGATATGCCGCTGGTGCTGATCCTGGTGGGCATCGTGTATATCTGCGAGACACTGAGCGACATTATCCAGGTGGGCTATTTCAAGCTGACCCACGGCAAGCGCATCTTCAAGATGGCGCCGCTGCACCATCACTTCGAGATGTGCGGCTGGAAAGAGACCAAGGTGGTAGCGGTGTTCACCGCCGTCAGTGTCATCGGCTGCGTCATCGCCTATCTGGCCGTGTGCCAGCGCTTCAGCTTCTAAGGCTTCGCACTATTTTCACAGGGAAGGAGGGAGACTATGACACGGGAGGAACAGCGCGCCCGGAAGGCCCAGCAGGAACGGATGCGGCAGGTGGAGCGCCGACATAAGGAAGCCGCCCGCGGGCAGATGGATCTCCCCTTCCTGATCCTGACGCTGCTGCTGACGGTCATCGGCCTGATCATGCTGTTTTCCGCCAGCTTTCCCCGGGCCTATTACGACACCGGGGACGGCACCTACTACTTCAAGCGGCAGGCCGCCTTCGCGGCGCTGGGTCTTGTGGCCATGTTCATCGTCAGCAAGATCAACTATCAGCGCTGGCGCGGCGCGGGACGGCTGCTGGTGGGGCTGGCGCTGTTTCTGCTGATACTGGTCATTATCCCCCACAACCCGCTGGCCATCACCTCCAACAACGCCACCCGGTGGCTGGGCATCCGGGGCGTGTTCCAGTTCCAGCCCTCGGAGATCGCCAAGTTAGCGGTCATCGTCTACTTCTCTGACACCATCTCCAAAAAGCGGGAGAAGATGCTGACGTGGCGGCAGGGCATACTGCCCTACGTGGCGCTGCTGGCGGTCATCGGCGTGCTGATGATGCTGGAGCCTCACCTGTCGGGCACCGTTCTGATCTTCGCCACCGGCGCGGTGCTGATGATCGTGGGCGGCATACAGGGCTGGCTGGTGGCGGTGGGCGTCGGCGGCGTCAGCGCACTGGGCTTTCTGTTCATCAAGCTGGCGGAGGCTGGCGTCATCAAGTACGGCGCGGCGCGCATCGAGATGTGGCACAACCCGTGGGAGGACTACTACGGCGACGGCTACCAGCTGGCGCAGAGCCTGATCACCATCGGCTCCGGCGGCCTTTTGGGCGTGGGGCTGGGCCGGGGACGGCAGAAGTTCCTGTACCTGCCGGAGCAGTACAATGACTTCATCTTTTCCGTGATCTGCGAGGAGCTGGGGCTGATCGGCGCGTGCGTTATCATGCTGATCTTCTCCATGCTGATACTGCGGGGCTTCTGGATCGCGCTCCACGCCCGCGACCGCTTCGGCGCGCTGCTGGTGGTGGGCGTGATGACCCATCTGGCCTTGCAGACATTTCTGAACATCGCCGTGGTGTCGGGCTTCGTGCCCACCACGGGCATCTCCCTCCCCTTCTTCAGCTACGGCGGCACGGCGCTGTGTTTGCAGCTGGTGGAGATGGGCATCGTGCTGAGCGTATCGCGACAGATACCGGCGGCACGGGCGGGATAAAAGCGCAAAATCCGACAACAAATCGTAATATTTGACAGATAAAATACAGAACGTATCGAATTTTTAGGTATAAGCCGCCCAAGGCGGCTGGCAGGAGCAACCGTATGAGAGTGATATTTACCTGCGGCGGCACCGCGGGACACGTAAACCCTGCCCTTGCGTTGGCGGGGTATATGAAGGAGAAGGCCCCGGAGACGGCCGTGCTGTTCGTGGGCACGCCCACGGGCATGGAGCGCGAGCTGGTGGCCAAGGCGGGGTACGACTACGCCGCGGTGGAGGTCAGCAGCTTTCAGCGGAAATTCAGCATCGAGGGTATACGCCACAACCTGCACACGGTGCGGGTGCTGGCGTCCTCCGGACGGCAGGCGCGGGCCATCCTGCGGGATTTCAAGCCCGACCTGGTGGTGGGCACCGGCGGCTACGCCAGCTATCCCATGGTAAAGGCGGCGGCCAAGGCGGGCATCCCCACGGCGGTGCACGAGAGCAACATGGTGCCGGGGCTGACCACGAAGATGCTGGAAAGCTACGCCGACGTCATCATGGTGGGCTTTGAGGACTGCCGGCAGCACTACAAGCACCCGGAGCGCATCGCCGTCACCGGGACGCCGGTGCGGGGGGATTTCTTCCGGCTGAGCCGGGAGGAGGCCCGGAAAAAGCTGGGCTTTGACGACGAGGCACCCCTTGTGGTATCCTTTTGGGGAAGCCTGGGCGCCAGCCACATGAACGAGTGCATGGTGGACTTCTTCCGCCGGGAGGACGCAGCGGGCTATCCCTTCCGCCACATCCATGCGGTGGGCAAGGGCGGCTGGGAGGCCATGGAGCAAAAGCTGCGGGAGCTGGGACTGCCCAAGTCCGACCGGTTGGACGTGCGGCAGTACATCTATGACATGGATGTGGTGATGGCGGCGGCGGACGTGGTGCTGTGCCGCGCTGGGGCCTCCACCATCAGTGAGCTGACGGCGCTGGGCAAGCCCACGGTGATGGTGCCATCACCCTACGTCACCAACAACCATCAGGAGAAGAACGCGCGGCTGCTGGAAAAGCACGGCGGCGCGGTGGTCATCACGGAGCCGGAGAGCACCGGAGACGGGCTGTACGACGCCGTGAGCGCCATCCTCTCCGACAGCGAAAAGCGCTCCTCCATGGCCCGGGCCATGAAGGAGCTGGGTATCCCCGACGCCACGGCGCGTATCTACGACACGGTCATGGCGCTGGTGCGGAAGTAAGGGAGTCACCCCTCTCCCCTGTCCGTTCATACAATGGCGTAGCTGTTGGATGAACGGGAAAGGGAGGGCACATGAGGTATATCACCATAGAGGGCGGCACGCCGCTGCGGGGCGAGGTGGCGGTGCAGGGCGCGAAAAACAGCGTACTGCCCATTCTGGCCGCCACGCTGCTCAGCGGAGATGTGTGCCGCATTGAGGGCTGTCCGCACCTGAGCGATGTGGACTCGGCGGCAGATATCCTGCGGTACTTAGGCTGCGCCGTGCAGTGGGACGGAGACGATCTACTGGTGGACAGCACGACACTGACGCGGTGCGACATACCCCAGACGCTGATGCGGCGGATGCGGTCGTCCGTGATCTTTCTGGGGGCGATACTGGCGCGGTGCGGCTGGGCGGAGCTGAGCTATCCCGGCGGGTGCGAGCTGGGGCCGCGGCCCATTGACCTGCACCTGGCGGCCCTGCGGGCGCTGGGGGCGGATATCGACGACGCAGGCGGGACCCTGCGGTGCCGGGCGCGGAAGCTGACCGGCTGCCAGATCGTGCTGGCCACGCCCAGCGTGGGCGCCACGGAGAACACCATGCTGGCCGCCTGCGGCGCAGAGGGCGAGACGGTGATCTGCAATGCGGCACGGGAACCGGAGATCGCGGACCTGCAGGACTTTTTGTGCGCCATGGGCGCGGAGGTGCGGGGCGCGGGCGGCTCGGTCATCACGGTGACGCCGAAGCGCCCGCTGCACGGGTGCGTGCACCGGGTGATACCGGACCGGATCGTAGCGGCCACCTATCTGTGCGCGGCGGCAGCCGCCGGCGGAGAGGTCACGCTGCGGAACACGGAGCACCGGCACCTGGCTGCGGTGACCACGGTATTGGACCAGGCGGGCTGCGGCGTCCGCTGCGGCGAGGGGTACATACAGCTGACGCGGATGGGGCCGCTGCGGGCCGTGCCGCCGGTGCGGACGGCGCCGTATCCGGGGTTCCCCACCGACTGCCAGGCCATACTGATGGCGGCGCTGCTGCAGGCGCAGGGCACCACGGTGTTTGTGGAGAATATCTTTCAGAGCCGGTACCGGCACGTGCCGGAGCTGGCACGCATGGGCGCGGACATCCGGACCGAGGGACGGGTGGCAGTGGTGTGCGGCACGGAACGGCTGCACGGCACGGAGGTCGTGGCCACCGACCTGCGGGGTGGGGCAGCGCTGGCGGTAGCCGGGCTGGCCGCCGAGGGCATGACCACGGTGCAGGGCATCGGCCACATCCAGCGGGGTTACGCGGACCTGGCCGGGGACCTGCGGGCGCTGGGCGCCCGGATCACAGAGCAATAGACGAGACAGCAGAAACAGCGGAGGAGCACGGACGATGGCAAGGCGCAGACGGTACAACCATAAGCGGCGGAGAGGAAGCCTGAGCTTCCTCTACAAGCTGCTGGCTTTTGTGCTGATCTGCACCGCCATCTCTCTGGCTCTGACGCTGTTTTTCCGTATACGCAGCATCGAGGTCAGCGGCAACGACCGCTATACCCGGCAGGAGATCATCGACGCGGCGGGCGTCAGCGAAGGGGACAATATGTTCCTGATGAACAAGTACAGCGCGGCGGAGCGCATCCGCAAGGCGCTGCCGTATATCGAGACGGTGCAGTTCCGGCGGTCGCTGCCGGACGGGCTTTCCATCATCGTGACGGAGTGCGCGGACCCGGCGGCCATCGTGCAGGACGGGAAAGCGTACCTGCTGTGCGACACGGGGAACATCGTGGACGAGGTAACGCCCGCTGCCGCGAAGCAGCGGATGCAGGTAAAGGGCCTGACGCTGACAGACCCGGCGGTGGGTCAGCCGGCAAAGGCGGCGGAGGGGCAGGAGCTGGCACTGGAGCAGCTGCTGACGCTGATGCAGGCGCTGGACCAGCGCGGCATGACGGCGGACGTATCGCTGCTGGATATGAGCGACCCGGCACAGCTGACGCTGCGGTATCTGGGACGGTTCGACGTGCAGCTGCCCCGGGAGGCCGACTACGGCTACAAGCTGGACTATCTGATGGCCGTGGTGGAGAAGCTGGAGGTCAACGAAAAGGGCGCTATCAATATGATGCAGGAGGGGAAGGCACGGTTCATTCCGGAGTGATGCCGCGCGTACCACACCGCATCGGGGGCGCGGCGTAGGTGCTTCATGCTCCCGGCACAAAACTTTTTCGGTAAATTAAGTGCTTACACTTGACGCTTGCGTCAATTCGTAATACAATACAAGATATAGCATTTACCAGGAGATAATCCGTCATTTTCATACAAATTATGGCAGGAGGAGCAGACATGGCTTTTGGATTGGAAACCGGCCCGGAGAACGTTGTCAGCATCAAGGTCGTGGGCGTAGGCGGCGGCGGAAACAACGTGGTCAACCGCATGGTACGCAGCGGCGCGCAGGGCGTGGATTTTGTGGCCGTGAATACGGACAAGCAGGCGCTGAATGCCTCCAGCGCTACCTATAAAATTCAGATCGGCGAGAAGCTGACCGGCGGTAAGGGTGCGGGTTCCAACCCGGATGTGGGCCGCAAGGCCGCGGAGGAGAGCCGCAACCAGATGGCCAAGGCGCTGGAAAACACCGACATGGTGTTCATCACCGCCGGCATGGGCGGCGGCACCGGCACCGGCGCGGCACCCGTGGTGGCTGAGATCGCCCGGGAGGCAGGCATTCTGACCGTGGGCGTGGTGACCAAGCCCTTCGGCTTCGAGGGACGCCGCCGCATGACCCAGGCGGAACAGGGCATCGAGGAGCTGCGGAGCAAGGTGGACTCGCTGGTCATCATTCCCAACGAGCGTCTGAAATACGCCACCGACCAGAAGATCACCTTTGCCAACGCCTTTGAGATCGCGGACGACGTGCTGCGCCAGGCGGTGCAGTCCATCTCTGACCTGATCCGCGACACCGGGTTCATCAACCTGGACTTCGCGGACGTGACCGCCATTATGAAGGACGCAGGTCTGGCCCACATGGGCGTGGGCCGCGCGGCCGGCAAGGGCAAGGCCGAGGAGGCCGCCAAGATGGCCATTTCCTCCCCCCTGCTGGAGACCTCTATCAACGGTGCACGGGGCGTGCTGATCAACGTCACCGGCTCCATGGACATCGGTCTGGAGGAGGTGGAGCAGGCCGCCACGCTGGTGCAGCAGGCGGTGCATCCCGACGCGCTGACCATCTTCGGCGCCGCCTTCGACGAGACGCTGGACGATGAGATCCGCGTGACCGTCATTGCCACGGGCTTTGACGAGGCGCAGCAGGCCGCCAATGCCGCTGCTGTGACCCAGCCCGCACAGACGGAGAACAGCGGCGCGCCCCAGCCCCTGGACGAGGTGAAGGGCGAGCAGGGACAGGACGAGATGGACAAGTCCTTCGACGAGATCCTGCGGATATTCAATAAGGATAAGTTCTGAGAAACAGGCCCCCCGGCTTCGCCGGAGGGCCTGTCTATATAGAGCAAATAGCCTCCCCCACAGGGGAGGCTTTTGTATCACCATTGTGCAAGGTCAACGGGAACGACGACCTCTTTATCCATGCCGGAGAAGAGCAGGTAAGTCTCCTCCGTAAGCTCCTCCATCGGCGACAGGTCATACGTGCATATGAACACATTGTCGTCGGTGTCTGAAACGACAACATCCTCGGGATAGCACCAGTTTTCAAAGCCGTCGTCGTCCACCCAGATAAGGTCGGGGAAGGTCTGGTAGTCCCCCTCCTCCACCACATAGGCCAGCAGGGACAGGTTCTCGTGGTCCAGCTCGGTATAGGCCACCACAAAGGCACCGCCCTCCAAGGTGAAGCATTCGCCCATCTCCGCGTACTCCCGCGCCGACGCTACCGCCTCACCGACGTACTCCGGAGTGCTCCAGTCGTAGTCGGGCATCGGCTCATTGCGGTCAAAGATGTCACCGGACACGCCGCGCAGCGTGTTGATGAGCACGATGACAATGGACACGGCGATCACGACCCCTATGGCGCCGGAAGCGGCATTCTTCTTCGGTACGTGCCACTGGATATGGGGCCGGGGGCGGCGGGTCTGGTTTTCATAGCAAACCTTCTCTTCGTGGCACTCCTTCTGCTCGTAGCAGACCTTCTCCTGTTCGGCGTAGTGGACGTCGCCGCCGGCGTCCACCCACTCCCGGCGGGGTGGGCGGTTATAGGCGCCGCACTTGGGGCAGAAGCCCTCACGGGAATCATAGGTCTTGCCGCAGGCCTTGCAGCGGATGGCAGGCATAGGCGGTCCTCCCTTCTGTGTGTTTGGATCTATTATACAGCAGATCGGGCAGATTGTCTATCAGCCTTGGGTTGCGGCGAAAAAAAAGTGGGAAACCTGAAGTTGCACCGCGCGGACGCGCCCACCCCGACGGGGTGGGCGCGTCTGCTTATTCCACTAGGCCGTATTTGATCTTGATGCGGTCCAGCTTCTCCAGCATGGGCTCCGCCAGCACCAGCAGGAAGAATACTGTGGCTGCGGCGTGGACGCAGTCCATGGGAAAGCCGGTGACATAGTAGGCGGCGATGACCTTCCACTCCAGCGTGCGGGCATAGAGCAGGGCGGAGACGGGGTTCATGATGCCGCCGTAGATGAGCACGGCGGAGATGGCACCGAACACGCACAGGGCGGCGCGGCTGCGGCGCAGCCAGCCCCGGCGGAACAATACGCCCGCCAGGAAGCCGATGATGCCCATGGCGAACATCTGGAAGGGCGTCCAGGGACCCTGGGAGAACAGGACATTGCTGGCCAGCATGGTCATGGCGCCCACCAGGAAGCCGGTCTCGCCGCCCAGGGCCACGCCGGAGATGATGGTCAGGGCCAGGACGGGCTTGAACTGGGGCAGCATGAAGAAGGCGGCGCGGCCCGCCACGCCCAGGGCGCAGAGGGAGGCCACCAGCACCAACTCACGGGCCTGTGGCTTCCGTCCCTCGAACACCAGGAAGAAGGGCACCATGCATTCCAGCAGCACGGCGAAGGCGATGGGGTAGTAGGCAGTGTTGCCCAGGTAGAAAAAGCCCAGATAGAGCGTGGCGGGGATGCACAGCAGGATCAGTGCCGCCGCCAGACGGGTACGGTGGGAGAGCCTTCGCTTCTGCACCGGGGTCTGGAGCAGCGTCAGGGGCTTGGAGCGCCGGCCGATGGCGGCGATGCAGCCGAAAAGCAGGGCGATGAACAGGCCGTAAAGGCCCAGGGCCTGCCAGCCGGCTTGGGAGAGCGTGCCGCCGCCCACCAGGGCGGTGAGGTCGGTGTGCTTGGCCGCCAGCCAGAAGATCGCCAGCGCACCCGCACCGCATACGGCGGCGATGGTCCTGCGCCACCAGGGGAGCTTTTTCGGCTTCCAGGCGGTGGACTCCTCCGCCACCGGAGGCAGAGGCTGCCAGGCGGCAGGCACCTCCGGCTGGGGCGGGACGGTCCCGCCGATGACCGCGATCACGTCCTCCGGCGTGACGGCACAGGGGCAGAAGTCCCGGGCCATACGGTTAGCGGAGGTGGTATAGAAGCTGTTGCCGGAGAAGAAGTCACGGGGTGTGCCCTCCGCGACGATGCTGCCGTCGAAAAACAGGGCGCAGCGGTGGGCATACCGGGCACAGAAGGCCACGTCGTGGCTGACCATCACCACTGTCGTGCCGGCGGCGGTCAGCGTGGAAAGAATAGCGGCAAAGGACTGCTTGAAGGCGGCGTCCAGGCCCTTGGTGGGCTCGTCCAGCAGCAGGATATCCGGCTGGTGCAGCAGCACCTTACCCAGAGCGGCCCGCTGCTGCTCGCCGCCGGAGAGGTCATAGGGATGGCGGTCCAGCAGCTCGGTCAGGCGGCAAAGGGCCGTCACCTGTTCTACCCGGCGGTCACGTTGGTCTTTGGGGAGGTCCGTGCCGTCAAAGGACTCGTAGAGGTCCTGACGGACCGTGCTTTTCACGAACAGGGCCTGCGGGTCCTGGGGCAGAACGCCGATGCGGCCCGTATGGGTCACGGTACCCCGCTGGGGCGTCAGCGCGCCGGACAGCAGGCCCAGGGTGGTGGACTTGCCCGCGCCGTTACCGCCCAGCAGGGCCAGCAGCTCACCACGACGGGCCTGAAGGTCCAGACCGCGGACCACGTCCGGCTGGTCCGGCTCATAGCGGAACCAGAGACCCGCGCCGGCAAGGGCGGTATCCCCGGCGGGATACACCGGCTCCGGCGGCAGCGGGCACAGGGGGTGTTCATCGCACCAGCCGGACAGGAAATCGCGGCCCTCGCGGACGGTGATGGGGCAGGGCGCGTCGCTGTCCACTCCGGCCCAGATACGGACGGCGGCGGGCATGGCCAGGAACATATCGTGGCCGCAGCCCCGCAGGGAACGGCACACCGCCTCCGGCGCGCCGGCACAGAGGAGATGGCCGCCGTCCAGCACGGCGGCGTGGGTGGCCAGGGGCAACGCCTCCTCGAGACGGTGCTCCGTCAGGAGGACGGTGATGCCCAGCTCGCGGTTCAGGCGGCCCACAGTCTGCAAAAAGTCGGCGGCGGCAATAGGGTCCAGCTGGCTGGTGGGCTCGTCCAGTATCAGCAGACGGGGTTGGAGCACCATGACCGAGGCCAGGGCCAGCAGCTGCTTCTGGCCGCCGGAGAGCTCATCCACTTTCCTATGGAACCAGTCCTGGATGCCGAAGAAGGAGGCCATCTCCGCCACGCGGCGACGGATGGAGGGCGTGTCGCAGCCAAGGCTCTCCAGTCCGAAGGCCAGCTCATGCCAGACCTTGTCGGTGACGGTCTGCTCCTCCGGAGACTGGAGGACGAAGCCGATATCAGCGGCCTGCCGATGGGGCGGCAGGTCATCCAGCGGCTGACCGTCGAAGAGGATACGGCCCTCGGCCGCACCGTGGGGGCGCAGGGCGGGCTTCAGCTGGCGGAGAAGCGTGGTCTTGCCGCAGCCGGAGGCGCCGCAGAGGACCCAGAACTCGCCCTGACGGACCGTGAGGGACACATCCGCCAGCGCGGGGCAGGGCTGCTGGGGATAGGTGAAGCCAAAATGCTCCAAACGCAGCAGTTCAGGCACGGGGTGTCCCTCCCTTCCGGACGAGATAGCGGCGCTGGGACAGGGCGTCCAGCAGCACCGGCGTAAAGCAGAGCAGGCCGTAAACGGCGAAAAAGCTGGCCGTCAGCGGTGTGACGGGGCCGCTGAGCAGCATGGGGTAATACTGAAAGCGCAGGCCGCCGGCCAGACCGCCGCCCAGCAGATACAGGCCGCAAAAGGCCAGCCAGAGGGCGACGGCACCGTCACGCCGGTCAAAGCGGTAGAGGGAGAAGGATGTCCTCCCCGGCAGGCCATAGCCCCGGCAGCGCATACTATCGGCGGTGATGAGGCCACTTTCCAGGCTCCAGGTGACAACGATGGAGAACACCCGAAGGGCGCTTCTGACGCGCCGGGCCGGGGCGCCGGTCTGGGTATCACGGCCCAGATGCCGCTGGGCCCGGGCCACGGCACGGAGCCGCCGGACAAAGCGGGGCACAAAGCGGAGGATCATGCTCAGCAGCAGGGACAGCGCCGGGATGACGCGGCCAAAGAGGTACACCACCTTGTCCGAGGTGATGACATCGGTGACGCAGACGAACCACAGCGCCACGGCGCTGAGCATGGCGCCGGCGGCCAGACCGTAGAGCAGGCTCTCCAGCGTCAAAGGATTACCGGAGGGCAGGTAGGCCAGAATGGTGACGCCCTGGTGGACAAAGGCCGGGTTCAGGGCCGCCGCCAGGAGGGCCATAGGCAGCAGCCACAGCAGGTGGCGGCGCAGGCCCTTGCCGCCCAGCAGACGGGCAACATACCACCCGCCGCCCAGCGTCGACAGAACCAGGCACACCGGGTGCATCAGCAGCATCGCGCAGGCGATGACCAGGGCGAAATAGGCAAAGCTCACCGCCGGATGGCAAGTGCGCAGCGTATCGTCCATGGGATCACCTCCTGCATACATGATGTCTTAACCTTTTGATTATACCCTGCCGCCAGGGGATACGTCAATCCTGCGTGCGGAAAAAGGGCGGCAAAAGCCGCCCTTTTGTCAGCCCATGTAGGTATTGCCCACGTCTGCACCCATATTACAGGTGTAGAGCCACTGAATACTCTCGCCGCCGGAGAGCGTATAGCTGTCCGCGCCATAGTTGGGGAAGGTTCCCCCCACGCAGTACATCCAGCCGGAGCTCCTGCCTACGTTCTTTTCGAACAGGCCGTTGATGCCCCTGACATAGCTGCCGCTGGAGCTCACCGGGATACCCGCGTCACCGCAGGCCCGCTTCAGTACGGACATGACAGACTCACCCTCGGTGATGGTCACCGTGGTGGACAGGATCACGCCGTCGGCGGGGATAAGGCCCTTCACGCCGTCGGAGCACTTGTCCATATTATCAAGCACCGTGGCGCAGGAGATGTACAGCGATACGGATGCCGCCGGCGCAGGGTCAGGTGCAGGCGCAGGGTCCGGGTCCGGCGCAGAAGGCTGCTCCTGTTCCTGCTGTTTCTTCTCTTCTTCCAGCCGCTTCTGCTCCTCCAGGCGCTTGGCTTCCTCCTGCTTTTTGGCGTCCTCCTCGGCCTTTTTGGCTTCACCAGCCGGCTTCTGCTCGTCAAACTTCTTGTCGTCTGCGGTCTTATCCTTAGTCTTTGCCGCGTCCTGCTTGCCGTCAGCCTTGGTGGTGCCCGTTTCAGCTGTGTCGTCCTTCCTGGTGTCCGTGGTCTGCTCCTGCGTTGCCGTGGGAATGTTGCCGGGGGCGTACGATACGGTCTTTTTCCCGCAGGCGGCGCAGGTCAGCAGCAGGGACAGCGCCAGCGCCAACAGCCAAAATCGGTGGTTTTTCTTCATATCTCTCATTCCTCATAAAAGCGCCATACGCAGAGGCGCTTTCGCGCCCCTGCGTCGGCTGTTCTGTTGTTACTTGGAAACGCGCTTCCGCTTATGGGTCAGCACCACAACGGCTGCCGCCGCCAGGACCGCGCTGCCCAGCCAAATGACCATCTGGCTGTCGTCCGCCGTATTGGCGGAGTCGGTCTTGCCGCTGTCGGCCGTACCGCTTCCGCCGTAGTAGTACCCGGAGGACACCGTCTCATAGGAGACGATAGCGAACGCGGAGGCCTTGTCCGTCTGGAAGGTCAGGACATAATTGCCCTTGGTGCCGCCCAGCGTAGCGGACAGCTCGGCAGTGGTCACATTGCCGCTGCTATCCGTGTGGCTGCGCACCACGCAGACGTGCTTGCCCTGAAGGGCCGCGTACAGCTCGTCGGTGATGGGGATGGTCACGGTGACGCTGTGGGGCAGCTCGATAAGCTGCGCCACGGTCTTGATCTCGTTCCCTTCCGTCTTGACCAGCGCCACAGTCACGTCTACGACCTTCTCCAACTGCGCGTTCTTGCGGGATTTGTCGCCGCGCAGGGCGTCCAGCTTCTCGGCCAGCTTGTTCAGCTCCTTCTTAACCTCGTCACCGGCCGCCTTGGCCGCCTCGGTCAGGGCGCTCTTGCCGCCGTCGGCGGCCTTCTGCTCGTTGGTGAGCTGGAGCGTATCCGTCACGGTCACGGTGATTGCACCGTCGCTCACTGCTGCCTTGATGTCCGCCAGCACCTCCTCGGTGATGGTATCATCGGCCTTGATGACCAAGCCGTCGCCCGCGGCGGTCTTGTTGTCTTTGCTGTCCACCTTGATGTCATCGCCTTTGACGTTGGCCATCGGGTTCTTGACGCCGCAGACGGTGCAGACGCCGTTGACGTAGGTGTGCTTGCCGGTGGCGGGAATGGTCGCGCCAGCTGTGATGACAATGCCGCAGCGCTTGCAGTAGGTATCCGCCTCATGGCCGGAGGCGTAGCAGGTGGCCGCCACCGCCGCGCGGGTGGCCTCATCGTGGCCCAGGGCCGCGATGACCCAGCTGTCCTTGGCGATCTCGGTCTTGCCCGCCGCATCGCTGAAGAACTTGTGGCAGCGAGAGCAGGTCCAATAGGCACTGTTGCCTGCCTCGGTGCAGGTAGCAGCCTTGCCCGCCGTGGCAGTCATACTGTGCCCCAGAGACGGGACGATCATCGTCTCCTCCGTGCTGCAAACGCTGCACTTACGGGTGCTGATACCGCTTTCGGTGCAGGTGGCCGCCTTGGTCACCGTCCACGCGCCGAAATTGTGGCCCGTCGCGGGAACAGACTTTTCCTCCACGGCGCCGCAAATGGAGCAGATCCGGCGGCTGACGCCGTCCTTGGTGCAGGTGGCGGCCACGGTCACTTGCCACTCGCCGAAGCGATGGGCGCAGGCGGCGTCGGTCATATCGTAGAGGGCGTTGGCCTTCTCAGTAAAGCGCGCATAGGCGGCCATGGCGCAAAGCGCCTGCTCCGTGGCCATCTCGTTGACGGCCTTGTCTGCGAACTGATGCTTAAAGCCGCCGTTCTCCGCCACGCGGTACTGCAGGAGGTTCCCCAGCACGCTCAGGGTCTTCCCCTCCACGGTCTTGGTAAAGCGCGCGTCCGTGTTGGCATCCAAATTCAGGGCGGAAAGGGCGATGACCACCTGCGCGCAGCTCTCGGAGGAGTCGTAGCCGCTTCGATACTTGCCGGAGAGCCAGTTGAGGGCTTTCTCCACGGCCGTGTTCACGGTTTCATTGCCGCCGTCCTTATAGTAGGGCGCCAGCGCCTGCAGCGCCATGGCGGTCATGTCCACGTCGCCGACGGGTTTTGTGTCGGCGCTGGCTCTCCAGCTGCCGTCTTCGTTCTGCTGTGCAAGAACAGCCTGCACCAGCCAGGAGGTGTCGGAGGTGTAATTGCGGCTGTTGAGCGCCAGCAGACCCATGACGAGGCCGTTGATATCCGTGTTACTGGTATCGGTGACCTGCATGATATCCTTGTTCTGCAGCGCCTTCAGCAGGTTTTCGCCGCCCACGTTGGCGGGGTCCTTGCCGATGGCGGTAAGAGCCAGGGCAATACGCTCATTGTCGGTGATGACGGGGGTGTTTTTATCATCGGGAGCCCGGAGGATGCCGTCAGAGCCGATGTTCGCCTTTACATAGGCCACGACCTTCTCATAATAGGCCGCGATATATGCCTCGGACAGAGGCACCTTGGCGCGAGCCTGTCCCAGTACCGCCCACTCGCCGAAGAGATAGCTGACGACCGGGGCGCTCACCGCGCTTTGGATATACGCCTTGGCGCCGGCATACGCCTCATCGAAGCCGGGCACTTCCGCACCGGGCACGGCGGGATCCGTCGGATCCAGCGGGATATAGGTGTCGGTAAAGAACAGGCGCAGGGTGTCGCCGTCTTTGAGATAGGTGTTGTCCAGCGTGGTCTTGGGCAGAGTCTCGTTGCCGCCCTTGACGGCGATGCCGAACATCCAGCCGGAGGACTTGCCGTCGCCCTTCTCCTTGAGGGTGTGGCCCGCCGCATCGGTGATGCTCTTGATGTAGGCGCCGCTGCCGGTATAGGTGTACTTGGCACTGTCAAGGCACGCCTTCACAGCGTCCCAAGCGGTGGGATCCTCGTTGGCCTTGCCGGTGAAGGTAAAGTCGGAGATTCCCCGGAAAGTATGGCCGTTCTTGTTGTAGCCGTCCACCTTGACCTTCACGGTGAGGGTCTGATTTTCGTTGGGGTCATTCTGCCCCGTGGTACCGGGCACCGTCAGGTCGATCTGGATGGGCTGCTTGTAGAATTGGGCAAAGTCCTTGTAGCGTTCCTTGCTCTCCTCGGTGCCGTTGATGCCGAACTTTTCCCAATACTGGGCGTACTTGGTGTAGGTCAGGACGCTGTCCAGCGTAACTGTCGTATTGTACTCCGGCTGGTGTACACGCAGCAGCTCATTCTCGATGACGGAGGGTCGGGAGGATCGGAAGCAGCGGTACTTCTCCGTATCGAGCCAGCCGGGGATATCGTCGGCCTCGATGCCGTCGAAGGTCATATTCACCGTGCCGCGGACGTATTTCAGCGTGCCGTCCTCGTTTTTGCAGATCTCCGCAAAGGGATACAGGTCGGAGGTAACCTTGGTCTTATCCGTATTCTCGTTCTTGATGCCGTTCCAGTAGGCGTTCTCGGTCAGCGCCGCCGTCATAAAGTCGGCAGCGTCATCCAACTCCTGCTTGGTAAAAGGCTGAATGGTGAAGCTGAACTCCTGCCGCGCCAGCAGAAGGCCAGAGCTGCGGGTGGTGATGGTCACCACATACTTCGCCTCCACCGGCTTCTCACCGGGCAGTGGGCGGTAGACCATGGCGTGATACCCGTTGAAGTCCAGCACATCCGGGGTGAGGCTCACCATCGTAACCTTCTGGTTATAACTGTCGGTCATGATGCCCGCTTTCTCCAGAAGAGCGGGTCTGGGCATCTGCATATCGTCGCTGACGGCGGTCAAGTCCACGGGCTTTGTCTTGTCCACAAAGTCGCGCAGGAGCCCCTGATACTTCTCCGCCAGAGCGTTTTGCATCTCGCTGGTCACGCTGCTGTCGAAGGGCGCAACGGTGGCGTCAAAGAACACATCGGCATAGACCTCCACGCCGTTGTCGCCGGTGATGTGCGCCAGCGTGTAGTCATCGAAGGCGTCATAGGTCACGCGGGCGATCAGCCGGAACTTGCCGGCCTTCTCGGGCAGCGCCGTGCCGTCTGCGGGCTGCAGGGGGCGGTTGACGGTGCCCACGCCGGTGCCGTTGGTGCCGTTGGTGATGTAGAGCCACTCGGTGTTCCGGGTGCCCCACTGCACCTTCACATCATAGCGTCCCGCAATGCCGGAGGGAAGCGTGAGGTTGGAGGTGATGCGGTCGTTCACGGTGTAGAGCGTCCAGCCCGCCACCTCGCTTTGGGTGGCCCCGTTGGTATTCTCGCCGCGGATGAGTTCCCAGTTCAGGGACCCGGCGGCGCTCTCCAGCAGTTTCTGCACCGCGTCGGCGCTGCGCCCCACGGTGGCACGGAGGGTGATCTCCTTGGTGACCCCGGCATAGGTGATGTTGAACTTCAATCCCGTGTACTGCACGGTCTGGCGGGCGGTGCCGTCGCCGGTGAAGTAGGTGATGTTGCCGTTGTCGGCAATGTACTTTACCTTGGTATCGTCAAAGCCGTTGGCCTTGGCGCTGCCGTTGACATAGGTGATCTCGGAGTTGTCCGCCACATCCGCATAGCCCTGCTCTGCCAGCAGGCGGCGGAAGGCTTGAGTGATGTTGGTTTCATTATAGAGCCCCACGCCTTGCAGGGGCTGCACGGCGGTATTCTTGCGCGTGAACTCGGCGGCAATATCCTCCAGAGTCTGCACCTTTTCCGCATTCTCGGACCAGAGGCACAGCGTGAAGGTCTTGACCTTTGTGGCCGCGCCGCTTTGGAGCGTGGCGGTGAGGGTCACCGTGACCTTACCTTCCGCAGGCGCGGTGAGCGCGCCGGTGGCGGTGTTCACCAGAGCGTTATCCGCCGTCCATGTGAGGGAAACGGTCTTTTCCTCCCCGTCCACGGGAACGGTGACGCTCGCGGGCAGAGTCAGGCAGGCGGTATGGGTCTGCGCGATCTCCTCTTCCTCCTCCGGGTCGCTGCTCACCGGGGTAAGGCCGCGGAGCTGATAGACGCCGTTGGCATCGACCTTCAGAAGGTCTGCATTCTCGGCATCGAGCCCCAGTTCCTCATAGAAGTGCTTTTGCAGGGCGTTCAGGAAGTAGCCGTGCAGGTCCGTGACCGCCTCACCGGGCGCTTCGATGCCGTATTTCTCACAGAGGTCGGCCTTATCGCTATAGTCCGTAAGGTCATAGAGTCCCAGCACATTCTCGGCGTTCCAGTCGGCCTTGGCTTTCTTGGCGGCGTCGGCGGCGCTCATTCCGCGAAGCTGCAAGGCGTTAGCGGCGGCGGCAGCGGCCTTGAGGTCGGCATTATCCACGGGGGTGCCGCCCTGCCAGGGCAGCACCGGGAAGCCGCCGTTGCTGTTGCCGCTGTCAAGGTGCATCCCCATCTCCGCCGCAAATTCCGGGGTGCGCATATAGTCCGCGGTGCGGGCAGTCATACCGCTGGTGGTGCCATCCGCCGCGGCCTGTGGTGCGACGGTGTCCAGATAAGCGCAGTTGGTGATGGTGGCGCCGGAGTTCACCTTGCCTACCACCGCACCGAAGCTGCTTTCCGGACCGGTGACAGCACCTACAGTGTAGCAGTCTTTCATAACAGCATTACTGCGCGCACAGCCGACAAGTCCGCCAAATCCGCCAGCGCTAACACTCTTTGCGTTAGTGTGGACGTTCCCCGCAAAATAGCAGTTCTCTACGGTACCGTAAGTATAACCCACGATACCTCCCGCGCCATTTTGCACCGCATACCGGGAGTACTTGAACAGAATATCCGCTGTGCTCACACAGCCACTAATGACATTGCCTGCCACACCATGACCAACAATACCGCCAACACCAAAGATCACGTCATCGCCGCCTTTGATGTAACCACTGACGAGGCAGTTTTCAATCCGGCCTTCACTCTTATCCGCAATACCTCCGACATTACTTGTACCGTCAATGGCGCAATCCACACACAAACTCTTGACAGTTCCATTGGCGCTCAAATAATAGACTAATCCGCCAGTTCCTGCCAAACCACTAACGGTGTAATTATCGCCGTCCAGGGTGCCGGCAAACTTATTACTGTCGGTACCGATGGCCGTCCAAGTCTTGCCGTTGAGGTTGATGTTGGCGGTGAGCTTGCCGCTGATGGCTTTCTGCCCGCCGTTGACCGCATCGGCGAACCACGCCAGCTTCGCGGCGGTATCGATCAGGTAGACACCGCTCTTGTCCTGCGTGGGCGCGGTCTTGGTCGTGCCGTCCCAGCCCGCACCGGCATAGGTCAGTGTTACCGTGATGGTGTCGTTTTTGGCAGCGGTAAAGCTGCCGCTGACCGTGATATAGTCCGCCTTGGCGACGGTATAGGCATAGGTCTCGCCGAGGTAGAGTTTGTAGCCACCGTCGGCCCCGGGCTTGATGGTGCCGCCCACGGGGTGGGTCAGCGTAACAGACGCATCCGCCGGATCAGCGACAAACTTCACCTGGTACGCCGTCAGAGCAGTGAGGGCCACATCCTTGGACACGTCCCCGCCTTCAACCTTGATGGTTCCTGTCTTAGTCTCATAGCCGTACTTGCTGACGGTATAGGTGTAGGTACCCGCGGCAACGGTGTATGCGCCGTTTTTGCCGGTGATCTCCGCGCCGCTACGGTCCTTCAGCACCACCGTTGCACCGTCGGGAGTTTTAAGGGTGAGGGTATAGAACGGAACTGCTGCAAAATTCTTCAGGGCTGCGTAATAGTACCTGGTATAACCATCATAACTAATGGTCAGCACATCACCCTGCGTAAGCTCCACTGAAAAATCTTTCCAAGAAGTTTCTCTGTCAGCACGCTTGACTTGTGTACTGTTCTTCTTTATGGTGAAATAATAGTATGCATCCGGCTCATCATCATACCAGTCGCCTTCCACATACCCTGCCGCATTGGCGATATAGCTGAACGACAGCTTCATATTCTTTGTAGCTGTGAGAGCCAGTGTGGTCGTTTCTGTGGTCTTGAGATAGGAGTCCTTGCCAGCACCCTCTATGGTAAATTTCCCCTTGTCACCGCTGACGGTGATACCCTGGCAATTGGCAAAGAAATCCTCAAATATCGCCTTTTTTGCCAGCGTCACTGTGATATTCACCTTATCGCCATTCACAGAGAATATACCGCCGGCATTATCGCAGCCATCGCAGGCAACTGTATAAGCGTAGCTGCCATTGGACAGACTGCAGCCTGTACCATCACCGGTATATACCGCCTTACCGTTGGTTCTGACGGTCACTGTCGGATCCGCCGTGATCCCTGCGGGGCGCGAGATATCAAACGCCACGGAATAGGCCGCAGATTTGGTCAGCGGCACCGTCTTTGCCACATCTGCAGCAACATTGATCGTTTCCGTAACAGTGTCATACCCATAAGCCGACACCGTGTAGGTATACTCACCTGCAGAAACGATGTATACACCATTCGTACCTTTAAGTTCTGCGCCTGTGCTGTCCTTCAGTGCAACGACCGCATCAGCCTCTTCAGGCTCCGCTGTCAACTTCACCTCATACAGGGACGAAACTGTGAAATCCTTGAGCTTGACATAGTAATCACCTAAGACATATGTCTTTATAAGATTCAGTCTCAGCGTATCGCCCTTTTTCAGATCAATGGTGAAGTCCTTCCACTGAGTACTCCCCCATGACCGCATCTCTGGATTATAGCTGTTGTTTTTTACGATCGTAAGAGCTGCGTAAGAAGAATCATAATTGCAGCCCCAATACTTAAAGCTAAGCGTCACATTGGCCTTTGCCTTCAGCGTAATCGTAGATGTACTGCTTGTATTTCCTTGAACCGGATTGCTGGAGCGCAGGCAAAGGCCGTCGCTGTCGGTCATGTCCACCACATAAGGATAGGTGGCATCATTCGTCACCTCAACACTGTTAACAATACCAGCGAAGAAGTCATCAAACTCAGGCTTCTTAATGACCTCGATCTTAATGGAATCCGTTTTTTCCTTGTAGGTCACAGTCACCGTCTGCTTTCCCGGCGCGGTGCTGTCAAATCCCGCCACCGTGAAACCCTTGGTGATGACCTCGCTACTGTTATCGTCATAGGTAACTGTAACACTGAGCTCCAGTTCATCGCCGGTATAGCACGTCGTTTTAGCCGACTTTACGGAAATAGACACGACGTTCTTTTCCACCACTGGCTCCGGGTCCTTCAGCGTAGGATAGCCGCCCACATTGTACTGGAATGCGCTGCCAAGGGTGGCGGCAAACTCCGCGGACTGCATCTCGTCTAAGGGCTTAAAGCAAGACACATCGTCAATTTGAATCTGATACGAACTACTATTTGCTTTTGGCACAAGCGCCTTACTGCTCGCAGTATTCTCCAACGCATAACTGTTGGCAACAGAACATTTGTTTTTGCCGCCACCAACCAATCCATAGCTTAAATTGCTACTTCCCTCTATAATGCCAATTTGACCAGTCGTATAGCAATTCTTTACTTGAAGTGAAGTGCCACTGCTTCCGGAGCCTACAATTCCAGCTACATTGCTAAATCCGTTGACATCACCCGTATTATAGCAGGATTCAATAGTCGCAGTAGCTGTAATACTACCAGCAATACCACCAATTTGGGTATTTGCTCCTGCTATTGTACCGGTATTTGCACAACTATAAATTGTAATCCCATTTGTATTTGTTCCCTGCCCCAAAATACCACCAACAGCTTTATAGCCGCTGATGGCAGCCGTGTTCTTGCAGTTTTCGATAAGAATGGGGTTTTCATACGCATTTGCATAACCGGCAATACCGCCGACATAACTTTTTTTGTTAGTATGATCAACCGTGACACTGCCTGCGGTGATCACATTCTTCACCACGGCGCCGCCTGCCAGTTTGCTGAACAGGCCGACATTGGCCGTGGAAGCGGTGATATCCAGCGTTACGGTGTGGCCGTTGCCGTCAAAGGTGCCGGTAAAGCCGGTAAAGCCGGTAATATCGTTGCCATAGGGCGCCGTGACGGTGATGTCCGCCGTCAATTGATAATTGCCGTCGGGCTCCATCGCCGCAAACGCCTCCGCGGTGCCGATATCCTGCACCGCGCCTGCCGCCGCCAGCATCGGCGCCGCACCGCCGCGGCGGGCCATCTGGGACGCAGGCGTTTCCGGAGCAGGCTCCTGCTGCTCCTGCTGCTCCTGCGTCTCCTCATCCTCGGCAAGGACGGTGTTCTCCATGTCCACCGGAGCTATCTGTTCCTGCTGGGTCTGCTGCTCCTGATCCGCGGCCAGCGTGTCGGCCAACACGGAGGTGGGCAGCAGGCTGACGACCATCACGACGGTCAGCAGCCAGCTTATGACTCTCTTCTTCATGTCTCTTTCTCCTTTATGTAAATTTTTTGTCGACGTGAGGGGGTGGGCGGGGATGCGGCAACATCCCCGCCCCACTTATGGAAAAGCACGCGGCCAATGGCCGCCTCAGCTTGACAAAGGGGACTTGTCTGCACAGTTTCACGGTGCAGATGGAAAGCGCACGGCGCCTCAGCTTGACAGTCGAGTTTTCCGCACCGCTTCGCTGTGTATGGCAGCGTGTCAGCCTGGCAAGGGAAATGTTTTTCATGCAGGGCATGAAAAACGGGACAGAGTGCACTCTGTCCCGCGAAAATGAAACGCTGCCCGGCGCAAAGCCGGACAGCGAACGCAATAGATACGACCCCTGCACCACGGAAAGACGTCGCCGCCCCCGCCGCCCGCCCAAAAGGGCCGGCCGCGAAAAAGGTGGTGCAAAAAACACCGACCTCCCGTTCAGGAGGTCAGCGTGGTACATCTACATGGTGGTACAAGATTCCCGCACACGGAGAGCGCGCCCGCTGCAACTTTGTCCTACACAATGCAATTCTCCTGGCTCGCGCCGCGGGGGGCAGACATCCCTCCTCGTTTGCAGCCTACCTTCTCATGGGCTTACCCACAATGGCGGACTTTCGTCCCGGCGGCTTACGCCGCTTCGGTGCATCCTTGCGCTCACAGTACCGGTCGTGCGGGGTTTGGCTACCCCTTTCCTTCTATGCCGACGCCTGGCCCGTGGTGGGCTGTACGGCCGCCGGCGACATTGGATCAACAGACTGTTTATTTACTTGTCAGCGACATTATATTACAGGAATTGGCCGTTGTCAACCCTCCTCCCTACCCCAGCGCCACATCCAGGATCATCATTACGGTAAAGCCCGCGGCAAAAGCCAGCGCCCCCGGGCCGGGGTCGCCGCGCGTGGGCAGCAGCTCGGCGGCCACCACATAGAGCATGGCCCCGGCGGCAAAGCCCAGCAGCCAGGGCAGCGCCGGAACGATGAGCGCCGCCGCCAGCACCGTAACACCGGCGGCCAGCGGCTCCACCGCGCCGGAGAGCACACCGCCCAGAAAGGCTCTTCCCTTTCCTGCGCCGGCGGTACGCAGGGGCAGGGCCACAATGGCGCCCTCCGGCACATTCTGGATGGCGATGGCCAGCGCCAGCGTAAACGCCGCAGCGGGCGCGGCGGCTCCTGCCGCCACACATCCGGCATAGGCCGCACCCACCGCCATCCCCTCCGGGATGTTGTGCAGCGTCACCGCCAGAAGGGTCATGGTGGTGGAACGGTCGGTAACAGCCTCCGGCAGCAGTCGCTCCAGAAGCCGCAGGAACAGCACCCCCAGCCAGAAACCGCCCGCCGCCGGAAGGAAGGACCAGCGGCCCATGTCCGCCCAGTCGATAGCGGGGAGCAGCAGGCTCCACACCGAGGCGGCGGTCATCACCCCGGCGGCGAATCCCTCCAGCACGCGGCGCAGAACGGCGGAGGGCGCTCTTTGCAGGCAGAATACGCACGCCGCACCCAGCGACGTGCCCCAGAAGGGGAGCAATATCCCCTGAAGGACAGATGATTGCATAGACACTCCCTTTTCCGTATCCGTAGTATGCGGAGCCGGGCGACTCCGTACAGTCTATCCTACGCAGCGGGAAACGAAAGGTGAAAAGACAAGGGCCCCCGCCGAAGCGGGGGCCTTTGGGAAAATACAAAGTCATCCAAAATGCTAAGATAAGGCGGGAGCGCCCGAAGGGTGCTCCCGCTGCGCGGCTTATTGCTTTATGTGAGATGCAGCTTCACTGTATCGGCAGCTCCACCGCGATGGTCGTGCCCTTGTCCGAACTTTCCTCCACCCAAACGGAGCCGCCGTGGAGATCGGCGATCTCCCACACCAGCGAAAGTCCCAGCCCCACGCCGCCGTACTCCCGGCTGCGGGACTTGTCCACCCGGAAGAAGGGCTGGAAAATACTGCGCTGATACTCCTCCGGGATGCCGCGGCCGGTGTCGGAAACGCGGATCAGGACTTTTTCCGTCTCCTGTGTGACGTAGACCCACACCGCGCCGCCAGGGCGGTTGTACTTGACGGCGTTCTCCGTCAGGTTGAAGATCAAACGGTAGATCAGCGCGTCGCTGCCGGTCATAATGCCGTCGCCCTCCGCTTTTAGCGTGACACCGCGCTTTTCTGCCAGTGGGGCGAGGTCTGTGAAGATCTCCTCAATCATTGGGATAAGCTGAATCTGCTCGTTCCGCGCCACCTGCTGCAAATTGCTCATTTCCAGCAGCGTTTTGGTCATCTGCGTCAGCCTCTCCGTCTGCTCCCGCAAAAGCAGGAGAAACTCCGCCGTCTCCGGCAGCACATCGGTGTGCTCTGCGGAAAACAGCTCCAGCTGTGCCTGCATCAGCGCAAGCGGCGTGCGCAGCTCGTGGGCGGCATTGCCGGTAAACTGCCGCTGGGCGGTAAAGGCGTTGTTCAACCGCTCCAGCATCTGGTTGAAGGAGTGGCTGAGCTGCCGGAATTCCGGCAGCACGTCCTCATCGATCCTCACATCCGCCAGATTGTTCAGCTGCACCTTCTCTACCTGAGAGGCGAAGCTGTGCAGGGGCTTGAGGGCTCGCCCGCTGACGAAATAGGCCAAAATTCCGCTGAGCAGTGTCACTATAGCCGTGATATACCAGTTGGTGGTGCGGAAGCGTCCCTGCGCCCCATCGACAACGATGGTCAGCTCCTCGCTGGGCGCAACGAGCTGCGGGTCAAAGCTTGCCGCGCCGCCCTCATTCAGGATCACCGTACCGCCGCCCTGTAAGCTGTCTGCAATGGTGTCCATATAGTACACACCGGAGGAACAGAGCAGCAGATTCATGGCCACGCAGGTGATGCCGATGAGCAGGACGGACATCAGTGTGATGCGCCACTGCAGGGAAAGCCGCTTCATTCTTCGTCCCCTCCCATCAGATAGCCCTCGCCGATGCGGTTGCGGACAGGGTCGTAGCCCAACGCGGTGCGCAGCTTCTTCCGCAGGGCGGAGATGTGGACGCGGATGGAGTTGCTGAAGCTGTCCACGCTGTTGTCCCAGACGTGATCCATCAGCTCCTCCTGACTCACAGGCCGCCCCTGATGCGCCATCAGGTATTCCAGGATCCCCGTCTCCTTGCGGGTCAGCGTCAGGGGCTGCCCGTTGGCGGAAACTGCCCGCGCACGGGCATCAAAGGTGAGCTGCCCGCAGCGCAGCACCACATCCTGCTGGGTAAACTGCCTCAGGGTCAGGCTGCGGATGCGCGCCTCCAGCTCCGCCAGATGGAAGGGCTTTGCCAGATAGTCATTGGCGCCGGCATCCAGACCCGTCACCTTATCCTCCACCTCGCCGCGAGCCGAGAGGATCAGCACAGGTGTCTCTCTGTCGGTCTGCCGCAGGGTGCGCAGCACCGTCATTCCGTCCTTTTTCGGCAGGTTCAGATCCAGCAGCACCAGATCGTACCGCTCCGTTTCCAGCAGCTCCAGCGCCTTCTCGCCGTCGTAGCAGCAATCCACGCTGTAGGCCGACCGCCGCAGGCTGCGGGCGACGGTGTCGCACAGGGCGCGCTCGTCCTCTACAATCAAAAGGTGCATAGTTGCCTCCTTAATGAACAGGTTGTCTCCTATTATAGCAGAGCCGGATAAAATTTGTGTTAAATTTCTGTTCTTAACAAAGATTTTAACCCGCCTGCGCTATGATAGGCCGCAGAAACAGGAAAGGGTGATCAAAATGAGTCACAGGAAGAAGGCAGCAGCGCAGGTCACGCTGCTGCTGGCGGGAGCCGCCATGCTGTGCTTCGGCGTCTGGCGGGGCGAGGCCGCCACGGTGCTGAGCAAAGCGATCAAATTATGTCTGGAGTGTGTGGGCATTGGATAAGAAGAATACTTCGGGCGTGTCCCATCTTTTGGCCCGTTTTCGGGGCTGGATACAGGCGGGGGCGGCCTTATTGACCAACATGCACCTGCCGAACTTTCTCAAGGGCGGCTTGTATCAGGGCGCGGGCAAGACCGTCTGCGTGCCGGGGCTGAACTGCTACTCCTGCCCGGCAGCCTCCGGCGCCTGTCCCATCGGGGCGTTTCAGGCGGTGGTGGGGTCCTCCAAGTTCAGCTTCTCCTATTATATCACAGGCTTTCTCATTCTGCTGGGCGTACTGCTGGGGCGCTTCATCTGCGGCTTCCTGTGTCCCTTCGGCTGGTTTCAGGAGCTGCTGCATAAGATCCCCACGAAGAAGCTCTCAACAAAAAAGCTCAAGCCCCTGACGTACCTCAAGTACGCCGTGCTGTTGGTGATGGTCTTCCTGCTGCCGGCGTTTCTCGTCAACGACGTAGGCATGGGTGACCCCTTCTTCTGTAAGTATCTCTGCCCCCAGGGCGTGCTGGAGGGGGCCATCCCACTGTCCCTTGCCAATTCCGGCATCCGGGCGGCGCTGGGCAGCCTGTTTACCTGGAAATTCAGCATCCTGCTGGCAGTGATCGTGCTGAGTATCGTATTTTACCGGCCCTTCTGCAAGTGGCTGTGCCCGCTGGGTGCGTTTTACGCGCTGTTTAACAGGGTGTCCCTGTTCCAGATGAAGGTGGATAGGAACAAATGCGTCTCCTGCGGAAAATGCGCCAAGGCCTGCAAAATGGATGTGGACGTGACAAAAACGCCCAACCATACCGAGTGCATCCGCTGTGGGATGTGCATCCGCGCCTGTCCCACCAACGCCGTCAGTTTCCGCTACGGCTTTGGAGACGGCAAAAAAGAACCTGTAGAACCTGCAAATACATTAAAAACGGAGGAAACAAAATGAACGTAAAGAAAATCATCACACTGCTGCTGGCGCTGGTGCTGGCCGCCGGTATGGTCGCCTGTGGCACAAAGCCCGCGGAGGACACGGACGGCAAGGATGGCAGTGAAGAGGCAAAAGCGCTGTACGAGCAGCTGAAGGCGCAGGAAAATGCCATCCTGTCGGAAAACACAGCTCTTTGGGAAAAGGTCTTTATGGCAGCCGATAAGGGCATGGCCATGATAGAGGACGGCGGCAACTACGGCGATTTTCTGCTCAAGACCATCGAGAATGCCAAGGATCAGTTCACCGAGGAGGAGCTGACGCTGCTCACCGGCGAGGCCACCAAGATCAAGGATATTGAGAACCAGCGGGCGGAGCTGGAGACGAAGTATCCCTGGCTGTCAGAGACGCCTGATAGTGATGACAATACGAGCGTCCCGGCGGGCAGCGATATGACCACGCCGCCTGACGATGGCAGTATGCAGAAGTTTCCCGCCTTTGAGGGCAAGGATCTGGACGGTAACACGGTGAAGAGCAGCGAGCTGTTCGCCAAAAACGCCGTCACCGTTGTGAATTTTTGGTTTACCACCTGTAACCCCTGCGTAGGGGAGCTTGCCGAGCTGGACGCGCTGAACAAGGAGCTTGCGGAGAAGGGCGGCGCCCTCATCGGCGTCAACACCTTCACGCTGGACGGCAACGAGACGGCCATTTCCGAGGCCAAGGATGTACTTGCCAAGAAGGGCGCGACCTATCAGAACGTGTATTTTGCTTCCGACGGTGAGGCGGGAAAGTTCACCACCAATATCTTTGCCTATCCCACCACCTATGTGGTTGACAGGAACGGCAACATCGTGGGTGACCCCATCGTGGGTGCGATCACGGAAAAGAAGCAGGCGGAGGCACTGCAAGCCCAAATCAGCAAGGCTCTATCCGCCGATATGGGCTGACAAACAGACTTGTAGATATCTCCTGTACCTGTTTGTGGTCTGATTTCAGATACATATCAGCAGAAAAAAACGGGACGGCTGTTCTTTTGAGGAACAGCCGTCTTTTTCTGGGAAGACAGCGAATGGGGCGCGGGGCTATTTGCCCGCGCCCCTAAAGAGCGGCGCAAAGCGCCAAAAGTGATCCTGTGAGTAGTTTTTTCCCTGTTTTCATCTTCTTTCCTCCGTTCAGAATTGTTTATCACGGCGAAGCTCACCCTCAACGAAAGCCGTTGTCGGCAGCAGCGTCAGCACCATGCAGCACAGCAGCAAGATGCTGCGTATTCGTTTTTTCATTTCTTGCTACCTCCGTTTTCGTGTATATCTGCTCAGTCAAGAGCGGTGATTGTAACAGAGCCTCTGAATGAAAGCAGATAGGTTTTGTAATCACCTTGCTCCAGCGAAAATTTGAGTTCAACATCGTTTCTCGCGCCGGTAAGGTCATATATTCTGTTGAGGCAGAGAGAATTTGATCCCCTGCCGTCTTGTTCTATCAGTGTAATATATCTGCAATAGTCATCATCGTAACCGTCAGTCATCCGAACGGAATAGTTTCCGCTATTATCATTTGTCATCGCATTAACCATGCCGCTTACACACACATTGTAGGTATATCCTTTTTTCAGCCTGAGAGTTGTTTCGGTGCACGATATAAGCCCGCCGCGGTTATGCATTTCCCGATAGTACAGGGGGACTGCACCGCCTGAAAGATGGGTTGACGGTACATACCCCGTGCCGTAAAAATACCCGGAGCTTCCGCCGTTCTGACCGGGGTCGCCCTTGTCGCCTTTATCACCCTTATCGCCTTTGTCGCCTTTTTCGCCGGGGTCACCCTTGTCGCCTTTTTCACCGTCAACACCTGCGGCTT
>ERZ827522.855-NODE-855-length-32523-cov-5.731151_pt1 | contig 32523 bp, 29 predicted proteins | sample MGYA00519580_ERZ827522 | MGnify/ENA primary metagenome ERZ827522 (study PRJEB31778, sample SAMEA3449340) | human gut metagenome | biome: human gut; feature: human-associated habitat; material: faeces | place: United Kingdom | collected 2010/2012 ... | reverse complement strand
CGTTATGTGCATGGTGTGGACTCTGTATGTGTCCAAAAAATCCATACCACTTCAAAACACTTCAGAAAAAAAAAGCCCGCGGTGCTTTGGCATCGCGGGCTGGAACAACAATCGGACGCGGCATGCTTGCATTAGTAATGACGACCCGCTAAGCGGATGGACATTCCAATACAGCCCCTCGGAAGCGCCCGATGTCGACGCACGCCTTGCCGACTCAAGTGAGTCGGAAGGAGGAATTGATCCAATAAGAATTCTAGGCACTTTCAACTAGTGCACCATAAGGATAATCCCTGCTGAAAACGTATTCAGTGCAAAGTATGGAGCTGCTCAATTGTTCATTGAGCTTAGTGAAAACGACGATCGGTAAGGTATTTTGCGTTTTCTTGTTTTCGGCTGGATTCACTGAGGAGTTGAGAGAGACACTCGGGTTAACGATTGATTATCGAATTCCGTTGCAAAGAAAGATCCAAATGCCGTGGTGTGCAAGGAGTTTTGAAGGATTCAGGAGGTGATTTTTGAGCACGACGCGCCTGTCAAGACCTCTTTAGGTGGAGGCGGAGGTCAAACTGACCTGTTATAGTTGAAGGCAATTTAAAAAAAATCAAATACAACATATGGTTGTAAAAATTTAACTTTATAACTATAGATTGTATTTATTGTTGAATAAGATTGTTTTGGGGATGTGCGTAATGACTGAATCTCTCCCTCTGCATCTCATCAAGCGTGATGGAGCCGTGCGGGACTTTGATGCGGAAAAAATTGTGCAGGCAGTAGTCAAAGCGGGGCTGGCCACGCAGGAATTCGATGCTGCACGAGCGCGTGAGATTGTTCAGACATATGTGTTGCCTCGTCTCATGAAGCACGATGCTGCACGCACTCCCACGATCGAATGGGTACAAGATGCTGTTGAGCACGGACTCTACGAAGCGGGGTGTTTCCCAACGCTGCGTGCTTATATCGTCTATCGCGAATCACGGGCGAAGGCTCGTGATGCGAAGAAGAGCTGGGTCAATGTTGAAAGCTCAATCAACGAATATTTGGATCGACAGGATTGGCGCGTTCATGCCAATGCCAATCAGGGCTACTCACTGGGCGGTCTCATACTGAATGTTGCCGGCAAAGTTGTAGCCAACTATTGGCTCAATTTTGTCTATCCGCCGGAAGTGGGACGTGCGCATCGAGAGGCCGATATTCACGTACACGATCTTGATATGCTCTCGGGCTACTGTGCCGGTTGGTCGCTTAGGACGCTTCTTCAGGAAGGTCTGAACGGCGTGGCGGGCAAGATTGAAGCTGATCCTCCGAAGCATCTCTCTTCTGCAACGGGACAGATCGTCAATTTTTTGGGGACCATGCAGAATGAATGGGCTGGTGCACAGGCATTCTCGTCATTTGACACTTACCTTGCGCCGTACATCCGCAAAGACAATCTGCCCTATCGTGAAGTTCTGCAGAGCATTCAGGAACTGATCTACAACCTGAATGTTCCTTCACGGTGGGGGACGCAAACCCCATTTACAAATCTGACCTTTGATTGGACCTGCCCGGAAGATCTCCGTCAACAGCACCCGGTGATCGGCGGAGAGACCATGCCCTTTACATACGGCGAGCTTCAGCCGGAAATGGACATGATTAACCGTGCCTACATTGAAGTCATGATGAAGGGAGATGCCAAAGGGCGCGTTTTTACGTTCCCAATCCCCACTTACAACATCACGCCGGATTTTGATTGGGAAAGCGAAAACTCGCTTCAGCTCTTTGATATGACGGCTCGATATGGGCTTCCTTATTTCCAGAATTTCATTAATTCGGAATTGAAGCCCAATATGATCCGGTCGATGTGCTGCCGGCTCCAGTTAGACCTTCGTGAACTGCTCAAGCGCGGCAATGGTCTTTTTGGTTCCGCGGAACAGACAGGGTCTGTGGGTGTGGTAACGATCAACTGCGCACGGTTGGGCTACCTCTTTAAGCACGATAAAGAGCATCTCTACGAGCGCCTCAGCTATCTGCTTGAGCTAGCCAAAACAAGTCTTGAGATTAAGCGAAAAGAAATTCAGCGTCATATTGACGGCGGTCTTTTCCCATACACCAAGCGCTATCTGGGAACGCTGCGCAATCACTTCTCGACCATTGGCGTCAACGGTATCAATGAGATGATCCGTAATTTCACGGACGATAAGGAAGACATTACGACAGAAGCGGGACACGCTTTTGCGCTTGAGTTTCTCGACTATGTGCGAGCCAAGCTTGTGAGTTTTCAGGAAGAAACGGATCATATGTACAACCTGGAGGCAACGCCAGCTGAAGGCACGACGTACCGTTTTGCCAAGGAAGACAAGAAGCGCTTCCCGCAGATCCTTCAAGCAGGGACGCCCTCGAATCCTTATTACACCAACAGTTCTCAGCTTCCCGTGAACTTCACGGACGATCCGTTTGAGGCGTTGGAACGTCAGGACGATCTGCAGCGTAAATATACGGGCGGTACAGTTCTCCACCTTTATATGAATGAGGCGGTGTCGAGTCCGCAAGCCTGCCGTGAACTTGTGCGCCGCACACTCACAAATTTCCGACTGCCCTACATTACAGTGACGCCGACCTTCTCGATTTGTCCGAAGCACGGTTACCTCTCTGGGCGACATGACTTCTGCCCGAAGTGTGATGCTGAATTGATTGCCAAGAAGCGCAGCGAATATCAAAAGGCAGAAAAAGAACGGGCGGTAGCCAGCTGACAACATCTGGTGTAATCGTTGCTGCTTCAATACTATTAATTGTTGCTATTTAAAAAATGAATGCTTGCGGGAAGAGGATCTTGCTATAGTTCTTTTTCCTGCTTTAAGCAGATATCACAAGTGAGGGAATGCTCATGACTGAAGCTAAAAATACGATCGAACTCAAAGATTCCGAGCGTCAGCCCTGCGAAGTGTGGACGCGGGTGATGGGTTACCACCGTCCCGTGCAAAGCTTCAATATTGGCAAAAAGGGGGAGTTTGAAGAGCGCGTCTGTTTCACGGAAGGTGCGGCGACTCACCACGGAGAAATTCATCGTCCTTGCTGCGGCAAGTAAAAACATCAATAGGGCACAATTGAATTAACCGTGATGGCGGAGCTTTATTCTTCAGCGCCTCAGTCAAGGCCTGTCGTCGAGATTTTTCCGCAAGATTTCGATACAGGTCATACCTCGGCCGAGGCGCTCCGTATTGCAGCCATCACGCCTTTTACCACGATTGACTATCCTGGCAAGTTGTCAGCGGTAGCTTTCGTTCAAGGCTGCCCGTGGCGCTGTATTTATTGCCAGAATCCTTGGATGCAGCCCAAGGATTTTGATCCGTCGCTTTCACATGAGTCATGGCACAGGCTCGAAGAACTGCTGAAGCGGCGCAGGGGACTTTTGGACGCAGTGGTTTTTTCGGGCGGGGAACCGACCGTTGATCCGGCGCTGCCGGACGCTGTTGCTCGTGTCAAAGCAATGGGTTTTAAAGTGGGACTGCATACCGGCGGCATTATCCCTGCGCGTCTCGCACGTGTACTGCCAATGCTGGATTGGGTAGGTATTGATGTTAAAGCCCCGCCCACGGATGCTGTGCTCTACGAACGTGTAACAGGGCGTTCTCATGCGGCTCTGCACTTTCTTGAAGCTTTTCGAATGCTTCAAAAGGCCGGGATTCCATTTGAATGTCGAACCACCGCTCACCCTGACTATCTTCCCAATACGAAACTTTTAGAGCTTGCTGTCTGGCTTAAGTCTGAACGGGTTGATACTTTCGCCTTACAGATCTATCGTCGGCCAAGAGGGATCTTTGCAACATTGCCAGCTGTTGGAAGTGACTATCCGAATGAATTGGTTGTTTCAGCGCTTAAAGGGGCTGTGAAAACATTCATTGAACGCCGTTGACGTGAATGCGCCAAGACGGCTCATGACGCGTTGAGCGGCAAAAAAAACGGCAGAACTCAAATCTGAGTCTGCCGCTCGGATCATCCAACTTCAAGCCGCTGATGTGGGCGGCTTATGAAAGGCTGGATTACTTGGTCTCGTTGATGAGCTCCTTGAAGGAAGTGCCAGGTACGAATTTCGGCTTCTTCGTGCCGGGAATGCGGATCGATTCGCCCGTGGAGGGATTGCGGCCGGTGCGCGGCGCACAGTCGACGGCCTTGAAGGTGCCGAAGCCGATCAGCGTTACGGATTCACCGCAGCGCACGGCCGAAATGATTTCTTCGAGGGCGCTCACGATAATGCGGTCAACCTCGGCTTTCGAGGCCGTATTGCGGGCGGCGACGCGGTCTACGAGTTCAAGACGGTTCATAAGAATCCTTGTGTAAAAGCGATGTTTTTGTATTGTTCCGCCTAACAGGTCTCGGGGTGGCTTCAGGCAGCATGAAGAATGTGGTATGCGAAGGAGTCAACCCTACACGCTATAAACATGTCGGGTGGGGCGCCTCTGGGGCTCCCCGCTGACCGGCAGAGCTTCGCATATGTCTACTGTATCACTCGCGCGCGGCGTTTGAGAACTTTCAGAAGAGGAATCAACCGCATCTGCTGCAGACAGAGATCGATATGATCGGCTGTTTGGCCGTGATTGTGCTCTGTTGAACGTTCAAAAGTATGTTTTTTTGTGCATCAGGAAACACATAATACCCACTAATTGGTATGATATAAACCCTTATGTTTAGGATGGCTGTCCGAACGATTTTGTTTAGTAACAAGCAAACAAAATTCTTTTACAAGAAAAACAAAGAATCCCCTTCTAAGGGTTGATACGGAGTGCGACAATATCCATGTCGCAAGTGATTGCGGCAAATGTTTCGGGTAACCGAGACATCTCCTTTGGTGGTATTTCGAGTCATTGCATCTGCATCGAGCGGACAACAGCGCATATGCTGACGTCCCATTGCGGGGCATTCGGCTGAAGGAGGCCTCCCTTGAGTTTTTCTCTGAGTGAGCCTTCAGCCGAATACCTCGGTCGAAAGAGGCAATGACTCTTTTTTTGTCTAAATTTTTTGCCGAGAAGAGCCTTTGGAGAGCAGTTCTAGCGTTCGGAGCGAGGTATCAGCTTCTCGAGAAAAGACTTCGAATCCTTGATGCGCAAAAGCGAGCGCTGCACTCGCTTCTCCTGAAGAGGCAGCTGTCTTTCAAGAATTTTTGCTGTGGCAGCAGCATTTTCGTTGCCCATTTTGGCTGCACGCATAAACAGCGCCCAAGCGCGAGCCGGCGAGTAGGCGAGACCGTTTCCCGTCATGAGAAAACCAGCCAGCATTGCCGCGGCTTTGGCGGAACCGCCTTCTGCAGCGCGGCAGAGCCAACGAACAGCCTCGCGCTGATCGACTTTGCCGCCGATACCAGACCAGTTCGCTACTCCGATGCGGAACTGAGCATCCACAATGCCGGAGAAAGCTGCTTCTCGCATCCATTTGCGGGCCGCTGCTGGATCGCGTTCACTCACCTCTCGGCGCCGAAGCAGCTCAGCGAGCTCATACTGAGCTTCCGGGATACCTGCTTTGGCGGCCTCAGTGAAATATTTTTCCGCTTGCCGATGGTCCGTATTGAATATTGCTTGGTGCGTATTCTGCGGGGATAGGGCAGTGCTTTCGTTGAGAGTCTGTTTGTTTTCGGAATGGACGGATTGGCTCTCACCGTCGCGCAGGATGCGGGCTGCTTCCAGAGCACTTTGCTCATCGCCCTGTGCAGCAGCCAAACGCAGCCAGTAAAGTGCTTTTGCTGTATTAACGCTGGTTCCGATACCGTCGAGCAGAGCGTGTGCAAGATCGGCTTGAGCGGCTTTAGAACCTCGATAAGCTGCGGATTCAAGGAGCTCCACGCCCTTAGTGAGGTCTTGGGGCAGGCCTTGACCGCGCAGGTGAAGCAATGCCAGCAGATGCAGTCCGGTTGCCGAGCCCGCAGCCGCAGCATGCCGCAGAAGGATCAATGCGCGGCGATTCTTGCGGGCGTTGGGGGCTTCGGTCAGCAGACGACGAGCCAATTCAGCCTGACTTTCCGGATCTCCGGCGCGTGCTCGCGCTTCCATCTCGTTGAGGCGTCGAATAGCTTCTTCGCCGGAAAGCGGCCGCGGTCGAGCCACGCCGCCAAGAAGATCCAGCACCGGTTCGGTGAAAGCTTGTGGCTGCGGGATGGGGAACCGTTCGTCCGGTTGCTTCGGCATCAGGCGTTAAGAGTGAGACGGGTTCGTCGTATCCGCTGCCGGCGCAGGGGTTGCCGCAGGCGACGTTGTGTCTTGGTGCTCCGGCGCTGTCGTTGCATTCTTGTCGTCAGGAGCTGGAAGCGGTTCGATAACAGGTTTGTCAGAACCCTCTGGGATACGGATGACGACGCCATTTTCGGGGGCCGATTGGTTGAGGGGTTCTATACCGGCCAAAGATAACCCCAAGGCCATGGTGAAGCTGATGAGACCGTAGAAGAGCCACCCTGCGGCGCCGAGAATCATCGGGCGTCCGATCGGCAGACTGTCATAGTTCTTCCCATAGGTTTGGTTGACAAAGGCCAGTTGGCGCCAACCGTTTGTGAGCATCCACGAGCCCCAGAGCACGATTAGGAAATAAGGGCCAAGCCAATTGGCAATCTCTTCATTGCGAAAGAGTGCCTGCAGAACCAAATAAACAACAATGAGCCAAACAGTGGAGCGAACCCAGACGCGGCTTGCTCTGGCATTCTCAGGAATACCCATCTCTTCCCAATTGCGTGCTTGCAAAAGTGCCCCAAAAATCGGAGTGAAGAGCAGAGCGCAGGCGCAGACGAGCTTGGGGTTGTATAGCTTCGGGCGGGAGGGAGACATGACGTGAAAACTATTGAAAGTGTGCCGCACATCAAACAAGTCAGCGTGCAGCTTTGTGACGGGAGGATTCTAGCCGACGAGTGTCTCTCGATCGATTCTCCACCCTCAGACGGATGAAGCAAATAGTGAACAAACAGAAGCTGGGGGGCTGCTTCCAAAGCGTTTGGCCAACAGCATTGGACGACAATGGTGAGGAAAAACGAGAGTTCTTCATACGGCCTATTGAGACGACAGCTGCACTGTGTTTGCGCTAATCTCAGAAGATCTAAATTCGAGAGGAAGTAGATGTCGATTATTCGTCGCGCCTTTGCCGTTGGTTTTTGCGCCAGTATCTTCCTGCTCGGCGGCTGCACCACTAATGTTCAGCAGCCGGCTGACTTGTCGGCCCGTTCGCATGATCCACGAGGATTGATTTCAGGTCTGCCTGCTGCCGGTGAAGCCGTATGTCTGACGGCTGCTTCAGATCACTCACCAACGATTGACATTGCAGTGCGTCAGGCGCTGCGCGATCGTGGCTACAAAGCTGTGATGTTGTCGGCTCAGGAAAGTCCGCGGCCAAAACAGTGCCGCTTTTTAGTTGCTGTTTCGGGACGTGGCGCAATGCTGCCGGGAGATCCGCCGTCCATGGTGGCGCTTGACTATCGTGACCTCTATACGGGAGAGACGCAGCGTGCGGTTTGGAAACTCGATCGGGCTGCTACAGCTTGGAGACGAGCTTCTGCAGATTCAAACGGAGTGCCTTACCGAACGGATGTGCAGAATCTGCTTGTGACCCCTGCTGTTGGCGACTTTGAATTGATTTTGCGTGATCTCGTCGATCAGCTGTTCCCTGCGGTTCGATGATTCATTTGGGATTGCTGGGCCAGGCACCGGTGAAATCTGAATTTTGGAACGCCCCTTCTCCAAGAATCAGAAGGGCGATTAGGAAAACCTTTGTGCTTGAATACATAAACACTATGGCAGTTGATAGGACTGCAGCGCTAGTATTCATAATGAGGTACTTTAGGCCTTGAGCAGCTCAAAAACGGTTGGCTGGGACAGTCCTCTCAGGGAAACCTTGTTCAAACGTTTCAGGCCTCTCAATCCGGTTCTATGTGCAGTTTGCTATACGGCGGTATGTGGGCATTTTCTCTTTTGCGCGCTTCTGATGCGCAAAGTGCCTATGCAGACCAGACGGCAATGGAACTGGCAACTCATCCTCATTCGAGGCTCTCATGGAAGAAAAGAAAGAAAGCGTGAACGTTTCGCCCGACCCCAGCGAACAACGCGCTCCCCTCAGCCCCTCTGCAGATGAGGCACAAGCTGCCTCAGCAGGATCTGCGCCTATGGATCCGGCCAAGTGTGGCGCGCACGAGATTCACTGCATCGAGCAAGAAGCTGAACTCGCTGAAGCTCGTGTGCGGGAACGCGTGCGTACGGAAGCTGCAGAAGCTGAAAGGGCGTTGACAACGCTGCTCATTGCGCTTCAACAGAACAGAAAAGTGTATTGGCTAAGGAGCAGCCAGATAAAGCCCAAAACACTCGGCCGAGCTCAGCAAAGTCACCGGCACCGAGTGATGAGCAAGCGGTATTAGAGGCACAGAATTCCGCCAACTGGAAGATGACGCTCGTCATTCTCACCACGGCATCGGTTCTTATGAGTTTGAGCTATACGATGCTCATTCCGTTTCTGCCGATGTACCTGCTCGAAGAACTTCATGTTGCGCAGGAAGACGTCAATCTTTGGTCTGGTCTGGTTTTTTCGGTTTCATTCCTGATTTCCGGGGTGATGGCGCCAATCTGGGGGGCGCTTGCCGATAAGCGTTCAAAGAAAATGATGGCTGTTCGTGCGGCAGCGCTGCTCGCTATCAGCTATGGGCTTGGCGGCATTGTGCAAAACGAGTGGCAGCTTTTGGCCATGCGTGCATTTCAGGGGTTTGCCGCAGGGCTTTGGCCCGCTTGTCTGGCGATTTTGTCTTCGAGCGTACCTAAAACAAAATTAGGCTTTGCGTTGGGGACCATGCAGGGCGGTCTGACGGCCGGCGGTGTGATCGGCCCATTGGTCGGCGGCATTCTTGCCGAGGCATTCGGCATGCGTGCGACATTTTTCCTCGGTGCGGCTGCGCTGCTGACGATTACCGTACTCATTATTTTTAAGATCAAGGAACCCCAAAAACGACGTCAGCCGCAAAGCGGGACGAATTCACCGCGGCAGAAGACCAATCTTCTTCGTATTCCGGTTGTGCAGCGAATGCTCATTACTGCCGGCGTAGTGCAGATGACGATTCTTTTTCAGCAGCCGATCATGCCGCTTTATGTGGCTGAGCTCCAGGGGAGCATGGATCGCATCGTGCTCGTAACCGGCATTCTTTTTTCGGCGGTGGGTCTCTCTGGCGTCTTTGCGTCTCCGGTTTGGGGGATTGCGGGACAAAAATGGGGGTACCGACCGGTGCTTTATTCCGCACTCCTTGGCACGACGATATTCGGCGTGATCCAGGCCATTCCGAATGATCTCTGGCAGTTTGGCTTCTGGCGCTTCATCGGCGGTCTGGCCTTTGCAGGTATTTTCCCCGCTATCAACGCAGTGCTGACAAATTCAACGGAACCCGAGGATCGCGGCCGAATTTTTGGTCTTTCGTATGCTGCCCAGCAAATCGGCAGCGTCATAGGGCCGATTGCCGGCGGTGCACTCGGCATGTGGCTCGGACTCAAATTCGTCATTTTCTTCTCGGGCATCTTGCTCTTGCCGATGCTGATCTGGCTCTATCTCAAACGCCCGAAAGTTGAGGCAAGCACGGCTGGGAATGCGAAGTCGCTTTGAGCTGTGCGCACAAAAAAGTCCTTTGATTCTCACGAGGGAGATGCAAAAACGCTCTTTACGGCTGCATAGAGCTTTTTTTAAAATTGCGGCTTTCGCTAATAAGAAGATTGCCTTATCAAAACTTTAAACGGATTTGATGGACGGCCCCTCCTTTTGCGGGCGCAGCGTTGAAATGCGGCGCCTGCAGGAGGCAAAGAATGAGACGCAACTGCTGTGGAACTCTTTGTTTATACCCTCTTAGGACTCTTGGCGGCGCTTGCCTGCTGTGACCTTTTCGTCGGCGTTTCCAATGACGCTTCGAATTTCCTTAATTCTGCCGTTGGTTCCAGAACGGCTCCGTTCTGGGTCATTCTCGCCGTGGCAAGTGTCGGCGTGATTTTAGGGGCAACCTTCAGCTCCGGGATGATGGAGATAGCCAAGACGGGCGTGTTTGTTCCGGAAATGCTGTCCTTCAAGGAAGTGATGGTGATTTTTTGTGCAGTAATGGTGACGGACGTCCTGCTGCTCAATACTTTCAACTCTCTAGGGCTGCCCACCTCTACTACCGTTTCCATCGTTTTTGAACTCCTCGGCGGCACCATTGCGGTGGCCTGCTGGAAGATTTGGGCAAACGGTTATCCGCTCACTGACCTTGGCCTATACGTCAATTCGGGCAAGGCGCTGGCAATGATTATGGGCATTCTGGCATCCGTAGTCATTGCATTTTTTACGGGGCTTATCCTGCAGTACTTCCTTCGACTGCTGTTTACTTTCAGCTACGAGAAAATTTACCGGTGGCTGGGCGGCACGTTGGGCGGCATTGCACTTACCTCCATTCTCTACTTCCTGGTGGTGAAGGGCGCACGCGGCGCAAGCTTCATGCATCCGGAATGGATTGAGTGGATTGAAACGCACACGAGCATCATTCTGATCTCTTCATTTGCGTTTTTTACGGTTATTTTTCAGGCTCTGATTCTCTTCTTTCGAATGAACATCTTTCCCGTGATCATCCTCGCGGGAACATTTGCACTGGCCTTTGCTTTTGCCGGCAACGACTTGGTGAATTTTGTGGGTGTTCCGGTAGCGGCCATGGACAGCGTGATGCTCTGGAAGGCCCAACCCGGCATGGATCCCGGCATGATGATGGGCGGACTGCGCGATGTGAAAGTCACGCCTACAGTCATTCTCGGTGCTTCCGGCCTCATTATGTGCTTAACGCTTTGGTTCTCTAAGAAGGCTCACCGTGTTATTCAGACGGCGGTGAATCTCTCGTCAGCCACTCGCGGCGGCAAGGAGCAGTTTGGTTCGTCGCTCCCGGCGCGCTTGATCGTTCGCAGTGCCATTCAGATGAATGAAGTTATTCATCAGATGCTGCCGAAGTCTGTTTTCAGTGCTATAGACTCACGCTTTGTGAAGCGTAAACTTCCGCCTGGAGAAGTTGAACCTCCATTTGATGAACTGCGGGCGAGCGTGAATCTTGTTTTAGCCGCCATTCTGATTTCAACAGCTACGAGCATGAAGCTCCCGCTCTCGACCACTTACGTTACGTTTATGGTCGCAATGGGATCTTCTTTGGCTGATCGTGCTTGGGATCGTGAAAGTGCGGTCTACCGTATTTCGGGTGTGCTGACCGTCATTTCCGGATGGTTCATGACGGCTTTCTCTGCGGCTACGGCCTGCGGTTTCGTCGCTACTTTGATGTGCTGGCTCGGCAGCCCGATGATGATCCTCGGCATGATCTCTGCTTTTGCGATCATTGTGCGCACCAATTTATTGAGCAAGCAGCCTGAGGCGGTAGTGGAGGAAGCCAAGCATGTCTATAAAGGCGATCAGAATTCGATACGAGAATTGCTGACAACTTCGGTTAACCACAATCTGGACCTGACACTCACGCTTTATTCCGAAGGTCTTGAAGCCTTCCTGCGGGAGGACTATGAGCGTTTGGGTGAACTGAAAAATCAAGCCGTAACGCTTTACGACGAAATCATGCTTCGGCGCGGCGATTATTACAGTATGGCTTTGCAGGGGGGCGGCGCTAAACGCGACTATGACGCGCGAAACTTCTATTACCGCGCCTTTACAAGCATGAAGGAAGTGGGGCATGCATTAAGAGATCAGCTGGGCGTGGCGGAAAATTATGTTGCCAACAGCCATTCTCCTTTCCGCGGGCAGATGCGTGAGAACACCATTCTTTTGGCAAAGGATCTGCAGCTTGTGCGTGACAACTTTACCCCGCAAGCCTGCACACGCATTCTGGGTATGCTTGACGAAGCTCAGCAGAGCTTCCTCGTGCAAATCGGCACGGAACAGATCTCACTTCGTAAGAGCGAGCTTTATTTGGGCTATCTGCTTTTTGCCCGTGAAGTGCTTAACCGCTACATGATGGTGAAGCTTCTGCAGACGGAGCTGGAAGCTGCTGCGGCGAAGACTGCTGCAGTAGAGGCGGCAAATGCCAAACTGGCCGATCGAGCGCTCGAAGAAGGCCGCAAGTAGCAGTCAGCAAAGTCTCCTTCTTGATGCGCCTCAAGCGGTCTGGGTGGTCCTTGAGGCGCTTTGCATTGGGGAACTGGGTACAGCTTCTTAAAATCCCTCAAGCACATTCGTCCAATGGCAAATGCCGCGGACATCTTTATTTCTTCCTTCCATTTCAATCATGATGCCTCAGGCAACTCAGACGATTCCCCGCCGTCCTTTGATCGGAGTGACGGGCGGTCTCAATGAAAAGGGCTTCCTCAATATCCGCAATGGTTATATGCAGTCCGTTGTTCGTGCGGGCGGCATCCCTGTGCTGTTGCCTCTTGATGCACCTGAAGAAATTCTTCGTGATGCATTCGAGCGCATGGACGGGGTTTTGATTTCAGGCGGGGCAGATATCGATCCTGCGCTCTACGGTGAGGAAACGCTGCCGGAATGCGGAGCGCTAGACCCGGCTCGGGATCGTCAGGAAATGCTGATGGCTAAATGGTCGCGCAGTGCTGGAAAGCCGGCATTAGGCATCTGCCGAGGCTGTCAGGTGATGAATGTGGCTGCGGGCGGCACGCTCGTGCAAGATATTGCATCGACCTATCATATTTCGAAGGATGTTCATTCTCAGCCTGAAGACTATGCCGTCACGACTCATTGGGTGGATTTGGTCCCCGGGACACTCGCCGCTGACGTCATGGGCTGTGAGGAGGTTCGCGTCAACAGCCGCCACCATCAGTGCGTGAAGGATCTCGCTCCCGGCATGGTACTGGACGGCAGAAGCCGCGACGACGGCATTATTGAAAGTTTCCACGATCCTAAACATCCTTTTTACCTCGCAGTGCAGTGGCATCCGGAAATGCTTTCGGCAGATCGTCCAGAGGCCTTGGCGCTCTTTGAAGCGCTTGTGCGCAAATCTCAGGAGATACGGGATCAGCAATCTGCATAACAGATGAAGATCTGTTTGAAGGTCTATGAAAAACGGCGCATTTCTCTCGCGAGAATGCGCCGTCTGCATTTAGGCGCTATTGCTTAGGGATTAAGGGTTAGAAGTCAAATTTAGGATCAGAACATTCTTGAATATTCCTGTGATGCAGCTATCCCGCCTCTTTTTTTGTCGACATTTGAGTTTCAAAATGCAAGACAAGCAGAGCATCTCATCTTGTTTGTGAGCGGGGACCCGCTCATTCCCGCCGACAAGCGCCGGATGCTCGATGAGGAGAATATTGCAATGACAATGGCGTACAACTTCATGTCGGCCTTCGTGGCCTGTTTGGTCATCATCCTATTGGGTGAATGGCTCGCAAAACTGACCAAGGGCTGGATTCCTTCAGTCTTTATTTCGGCAGTCATTATTCTGTGCTGCTTCTGGACGTTTCTTCCGAAGACCGTCGTTGCAGACTCGAAGCTGCTGCCCGTTGGCAGTTCTGTCGCCATCTTTTTGCTGATCGCCCATATGGGGACGCTCTTTAGCCTCAAGCGTTTGCTTGAGCAGTGGAAAACCGTCGTGATCTGTCTGGCCGGTTTGGCCGGTATGTGCGGTCTTGCTTGGGTGGTTTGTCCGCTCTTCATGGATAAAGCGCTGGTGATCACCGGTTTGCCCCCGCTCGCCGGCGGCATCGTTGCGACGACCATTATGCAAAAGGCGGCTAATGATCTTGGGCTCACGTCAGCAGCCGTATTTGCCATTTCCATGTACTGTATTCAGGGCTTTGCCGGCTACCCGCTTACGGCAGTCTGTCTCAAACGCGAAGCTCAGCGCTTGCTGAAGGACTATCGAGAAGGCCGAGTTGAAGGGACCAGCAAGGACGCCACTAAGATTGTGGCTGAATCTATTGCGCTGCCCGACGGCGGCACACGCGCAGGCTTGCTCGCCACGCCAGCCTCCTGGAATACGCCGTTTTTCATCCTCTTGAAGCTCGCGATTGTCGGTTGGATCGCCTTCGTGCTTGGCATGCTCACGCCGGTCAACGGGGCCATCTGGGCATTGGTGATGGGCGTCGTCTTTTGCCGCCTCGGTTTTCTTGAACCGGATGTGCTCTCCCATACGGGGTCGAAGGACTTCCTTTTCCTCGCTTTGATCATGTTCGTGTACTCTGGCTTGGCCGACTGCACGCCGTCCATGCTCTTTGACTTGATTGGACCGATGCTTACGCTGATCGTCGTAGGTCTGATTGGTATGGGCATCGTAGCCGCAATTGTCGGCCGCATTCTGCGCATCTCGCCCTACCTTGGCTTTGCCAACTGCCTGACGGCTCTCTACGGATTCCCGTTCGATGCCATCATGACTGAAAAGATCTGCAACGATGAAGGGGCGACCAAGGATGAAGTGGACTATCTGATGAGCCGGCTCTTCCCGTCGATGATTGTGGGCGGTTTCATCACGGTGACGATCACCTCTGTGCTGCTCGCCGGTTTCTTTGTGAAGCTGCTTTAACCCATCTGCCATCTTTGCCGTGCGCTCTGCGGCATATAGTGGAATCCATTATTTTTGAGCGAAGGCGCAGCCCCGGGCGTTCAGGGACCCCGCGGAAAGCGCCTTCCTTCGTTTCGGGACCGTTGAAATGACACTTCAGGACCTTATTGCTAAATACTCTGACTATCAGGTCGAAATGCGCCGCTACTTCCATCAGCATCCGGAAGAAAGCGCCAAGGAATTCAAAACGGCGGAGCGCATCCGCGCAGAACTCGACAAGCTGGGTGTGCAATGGCGCCCCTGCGGTATGGGCACAGGGACGCTCGCACGCATTTCCGGGAAGCAGCCGGGCCGCACGATTCTCCTGCGAGGCGATATTGACGCTTTGTCGGTGAAGGAGGAAACCGGATTGCCTTATGCCAGCACGAATCCTGGTGTGATGCATGCGTGCGGTCATGACTGCCACATCTCGATGCTGCTCACTGCCGTGCACATGATTCATGACATTCAGGATCAGCTCAAGGGCACAGTGGTGTTCGCTTTCCAGCCAGCAGAAGAAATTGGCCGCGGTGCGCAGTCAATGATTGCAGAGGGTGCGCTCGAAGGTGTGGATGCTTGCTTCGGCATGCATGTCTGGTCAGATGTAGCCGCCGGCAAGGTTGCGATGCGCAAGGGAGCAATGATGGCTTCCGGCGACCGCTTCAAGGTCAAGGTTATCGGCAAGTCTGGCCACGGCGCACAGCCGCAGCGTGCGGTTGATGCCGTAGTGATGGGCGCGGCCATTGTGCAGAACCTCCAGAGCCTCGTTTCCCGTGAACTCGACCCGATCGACACAGCCGTTGTGACGGTGGGCAAATTCACCGGCGGCACGCGCTTCAATGTCATTGCAGGCACGGCAGAACTTGAAGGCACGACGCGTGCTTTTAATCCCGAGGTGCGCAACAGTTTCGCTGAACGTATTACACGCATTGCCAAGTCGACGGCTGAAGCCATGCGCGGCACTGCAGAAGTGGAATACGAATACCTCGTGCCGGTCACCATCAATGATCCGAAGATGATTGATGTAGCGGCCGGGGCTGCCAAGAAGATTTTCGGCGAGGACGGTGTGCTTGAAGCTCCTCAGATGATGGGCGGTGAAGACTTTTCCTATTATCAGGAAAAGATTCCAGGCGCTATGGTGCTCCTTGGCGTACGTAATGAAGCGTTGGGCGCTGTTTGGCCCCAGCATCACGGCTGCTACCGTGTGGACGAATCAGTGCTGGTCAAGGGTGCAGCGCTTCATGTTCAGACCGCGCTGGACTTCCTCGGCGTTGAACTGCATTGATGCTGTTGGCTGCTACTTAAAGCTGCCGCCATAAAACCTTGTTGCTGCCGCTCTTCAGATGGGTCTGGAGAGCGGCAGTTTTTTGGAGGAGCTGGTGCCTGGCATTTATGAGATCAGCGGCAGGCAAAAGTGAGTGATCACTTTACTTTCTAAGGCAGAAAATCACTCTTAGACAATGCAAAGACTGATAAAGATGGTGTTCGCTTGGGAAGATTGCCGAGCTCTCGAGCGATGGAAGAACGCTTGAATCGTCATAATCCATTTTGACGTTGAAGACTAGGCTGCCGCGGGCGGCGAACCAATACGATGTGCTTAAGGAGAAGCTGGCCATGCACGATTTGAACTGGGCGCAGACGGACTTTACGGAGCAGTCCCAAGCTTTTGCCGAAAAGATCTTTGCGGATGTTCGTTTGCTTTCACAGTCGCCGGCACCGCTCACAGGCGTCACGCGAACCTCCTATTCGCCCGAAGAAGGACGGGTGCTCAAGTATTTAAGCGATGTGTGCTGCGGACTTGGGCTTCAAGTTGAGACAGATCCTGCCGGCAATGTTTGGGGAACCCTGCGCGGCTCAGACCCGGAATTGCCTGCGGTGGTGTCCGGCAGTCATTGTGACAGCGTACCCGACGGCGGAAACTATGACGGCTTGGCCGGGATTGTGGCGGCGCTCTGCACTGCACGGTGGATGCAGTATCTGGGTTTTTCACCCAAGCGGGACTTTCGCGTTGTCATCATGCGCGGAGAAGAGGAAGGTCTCCTCGGTTCACTCGGTATGTTGGGACAACTCACTGAAGACGATCTCAGCCGCCGTATGCGGTCTGGTTCAGCCGGTCCAACGCTGAGGGAATTGCTGACGGGTATCGGTGTGGATCCGGCAGCAGTCAGTTCCGGCAAACATTGCGTCGATTTTGCAAAAATAGCCGCTTTTATTGAAGTTCACATTGAGCAGAGCGCTCGTTTGGATAATGCCGTCACTGATCGCGTCGGCGTTGTGACGGGCATTCGCGGATTGATTCGTCACCGTACGATTCAAGCGATCGGTGAGACCGCACACGCAGGGGCAGTGGATTTTCCGTACCGCAAAGACGCGGCGCTTGCCTGTGCAAGGTTTTCTTCCAGACTCTATGACTTCTGGCAGCACGAGCTCTCGCTCGGACGTGATCTGGTAGCAACGACAGGCGTGATTCGCACGAGCCCGTCTGCGTCGATGAATAAGATCGCGGGCGAGTGCATTGTGTCGCTCGACGCTCGTTCACTTTCGGCAGCCGAACTGAACCTCTTCGAAAAGAAGGTTGAAGCCATTCTCCAGGAGACTGCAGAAGAGACGGGGGTCATTTTTAAGACAGATCCGCTGATGCGCATTGCCCCCGTGGAGGCCGACGAAGGCGTGATGAAAAAGCTTGAAACGTCAGCAGATATTTTGAAAATCGGCACGCAGCGGATGCCGTCAGGTGCCGGGCACGATGCTATGAATTTTGCGGCGGCAGGCGTTCCCTTTGCGATGCTCTTTGTTGCCAATCGGTTTGGCTCTCACAATCCGAATGAATACATGGCAATGGACGATTTTCTGAATGCTGCCGGCATTTTGGCGCGCACGGTCATGGATTTTGACAGGTAGGCGTCTTGCCGCAGTGATAATCAGCTGCCGATCAGCGCTTTCAAAAGAACACTAACGCCGAAGCAGCAAAAGAGCAGAGCACTGATGCGATTGATGAGCTGTGCTGCCCGCGGGCTTGCCAGAAATTTCCTCGCCCAGGCTGCAGCGTAGCTGTATGCAAAGTGAATCACAATGCCGTTGCCGGCAAAAATGGCGATGAGGAGTGCTGTCTGCGGGACATAAGGGTCTGACGGGGTGATGAATTGAGGCAGAAACGAAACCTGAAAGACGTACAGCATTGGGTTCGTTAGCTGCAGCAAAAAAGCTGACGTAAAAAGCGAGGCGCCGTGCGGCCGTTTGGCAGGGGGTGCTGACGGGTGATGGACGGCAGCCGCAGGGTCTGCGAGCGAAGCAAAGCCGTTAGCCGGTGCATGCCAGCTGCGCCAGGCCAGATAAAGGAGTACCAGAGCAGAGAGTCCCTGCACGATGCTGAAGACGAGCGGTGAGGCAGTCAATATCGCGCCAATGCCGGCCGCGCAGGCTACAGCGACGCAGGCTGATGCGAGGACATTACCCAGCGGAGCCTGCCATGCATCTTGAAAGCCGCTTCGAAGCGCACTCGTCACGGTGAAGAGCACACCAGCGCCAGGCGAGAGAATCGTGAGGAAGGTAAGCGCGAAGTAGAGCGGCAGGTCGTTCATGAGAAAGCGAACGGTACTGTGGGGGTGACTTAACAGACAACAGGTGTACAGCAATACGCCATCCATAAATTCTAGAAAACTATAGAAAGTTGAGCAGAGATCCTCAAGGTGGATAAACGCTGATCCATCGAAAGACCTTAGTTTGCCGTGAATGATTGGGAAGCGTATGGACTGGATTCGCTGCTGACACAGCTGAGGCGCAGTTCATCAAAGATCGTCGCCAGCAGGTGTTTGAGTTCAAGCCCATCGTTAAGCTCGGGGGGCCTTGTTTCTTCGGATCTGCGGCTCACCTATACTCAGGCATATGTTCTCGCACCGTTCTTATTCCATCTTTCAATGCCGGCGGCATCGCCTGCCTCAATGGCTCTGGGCATCGATGGTTTTGGCAATATTGCTGCTTTTATCGCCTTTCAGTGTTTCTGCCGGCGGGAATGCTGACATCAAAGTTCCTTTGGATGGGCGTTCAATCGGGCAAGAGGAAGCCATTCTCTCGCCCGATGAGGCCGCTTTGTCGGCGGTGCCGCCCAATGGCCGGCCGCTTGTTCGTTTCGGTTTTTTAAAACCGATGCTGGCTTACGGCGAAAATAATTACCAACCGGGCGAAACCGATATCCGCAGGCCTTTGGTTGCGCATCTGCGCCGCATGATGCCTGACGTCCATTTCCAGTTTATAGAGTACGAACTGCCGGCTCTCTCTGAAGCGGTTAAAAGGCATGAGGTTGACTATGCGCTCATGAGTGCAGGGCAGTATGTGGAGCTGCGGTCATACGGCGCTTATGCGCTTGCGACTGTTTATACCGCCCGCTTCCCGGATCCCAATCGTTTTACTGCGGCACTCTTTGTGACCACCGCAGATCATCCGGAAATTCAAACGATCGCAGATGTGAAGGGCGCTCGAGCCGTCTTCAATAGTCAAGCGAACTTCATCAACTATCAGCTGCCGCTTGCCGCTATTGCCAATGCTGGGTTTAATCCAGATCGGTTCTTTTTCAAGCAGTATTTCACCAACGACAAACCGCAGGAAGTTCTCCGGCTGCTTTTGGAGCGCAAAGCCGACATCGGCGTTTTTCGTGTCTGTGAATATGAAACGCTGATTGCCAAATGGCCGCAGCTCAAGCAGTCCTTCCGGCCAACGGCGCTCGTTTCGGGGGGCAATCAGTCGTGCCTGCGCTCGACGGAACTCTTTCCCGGGTGGACAGTGGCACTCACCACCGACAACATGGCCCCTCATTGCAGCTGCGCTTGCTTTGCTGGCGGGATTTGTATTCCATTCCGTCTCGGTGGAACGTTTGGCGCAGTCTCGTGCCAGGGAATTGAACGATGCTTATGTTCGGCAGCGAGAAATTGAAGACAAGGCTTTGAAGACTGAAGAGCGTCTTGCGGCGCTCTCGCGTCTTGGGGTTGTGAGTCAGCTTTCTTCGATATTTGCGCATGAAATGGGACAGCCGCTCTCGGCTATTCGCTATCGTGCCCGCGCACTGAAGACGCTGCTTGCCGCACCGACCCCGCGCCGGGATTTAATGAATGACTGCTTAAAGACCATAGATGCGCAGAGTGCAAAGGCTGCCCGCATTCTGCAGAAGGTTCGAGCTTATGCCAAGGGAGAAACATCGCGCGAAGCCCCCGTTCGTTTGGATTTGCTGGTGGAAACAGCCGCTGCCGATTTGCGGCGTTCAGGTCGGCTGACTGTGCCGACGCGCGTCAAGACCGTGGAGGTAGAGATCCCGGGAGACGAACTTGAGCTGGGACTTGCGGTTTTGAATATTCTTAAAAATGCGGCAGAAGCCGCTGCAGGCGGCATCAATGGGGAAGACGGTGCATCCGTTCGCGTCAATCTTTCTGCCAACGGCCGCTGCGCGCGGCTTCAAGTGGTCAACACTGGTCGACGTCTGGCGCCTGGCGAGCTCGAACGGCACATGGCGCCGATGAGCAGCGAAAAGAAGGAGGGCATTGGCCTTGGCATCGTCATTATTCAGTCGATTGCAGAAGCCCACGGCGGCAGTTTCAGTCTGCGGGCGCTTGAGGCGGGGGGCGCAGAAGCGGTGCTCGAACTGCCGCTGAAATTCGAAGGAGAGACTGCTGACCGTGAAATTCAAGAGACTTGTGATGTGAAAAAGTCGATGCCGAGCGGTTTGGCGCCGAATACGCTCGACAATAAAGAGGAGCCAAAAAAATGAAGTCAATGAAACCGCAGGAACCATTGATACGCGTCGTTGATGATGAAGAAGAGGTGCGCGACTCCTTAAAGTTCATGCTTGAGTGTGAGGGCTGGCTCGTCTCCGCTTATGCGTCCGGCTTTGATCTTCTCAAAGATTTTGATCGCTCCAGACCGGGCTGCATTCTCTTAGATGTTCGCATGCCCGATCTTTCCGGACCGGAACTTCAGGAGAAACTCAACCTGATGGGCTCAAGGGTTCCCATTGTCTTTATCACCAGCTATTCCGACATTCATGCAGCCATCGCTACGCTCAAGGCCGGGGCCGATGATTTCCTTTTGAAGCCCGTAGACCCTGAAAAACTTCTGGAGGTTGTTGCGCGTACGGTTGAACGTTCCCAACTTTTGGCGGCGGGCGCGGTACTGCCCGAAAATCTGGCGGCCTCAGCAGCGTCGCTCACGGAACGCCCTCGCCGTGTGCTCGACCTCATGATGGATGGGATGAACGACGCGGCGATTGCTGAACGTCTGAATTTGAGCGAACGCACTGTGCAGGTTTACCGTGCTCAGATTTATAAGGCGTATGGTGTTCATTCTGTTAAACAGTTCGCACTCCTCATTCCGCGCCTTAAAGCGGCGCTCAGTTCCGCTGATGCCGACTCTTGACGACTGCAAAATTACTTAAGGAAATGATTTTTTATCTTTCTCTTTAAGCACGAGGTTCATAACCTCGCGAGCACACCTCACTCATCAAAGGGAGAAAGATATATGAAGCAAGTTCTGATCGCGGCTGCAGTGGCCATGACTTTTGCTCCGGCGTGGGCAGCTGACCAGACCTATAACGTTGACGTCGTTGTGGTCGGTGCTGGTGCGGGCGGCACAGTCGCGGCCGTGAGCGCCGTTGAGGGCGGCCTCAAAACTCTGATGCTTGAGAAGAATGCCTTTGCGGGCGGTGCCGGCAACTTTATGGAAGGTTCGTTTGCCGCGGAATCCTTCATGCAGAAGGAAAAAGGCGTCAAGCTCACGAAGATTCAGGCCTTCAATGAAATGGCTGCTTATCACCACTGGCGCATCAATGCACCGTTGGTGAAGGCCTTCGTTGATCTCTCCGGCGACACGATCCAGTGGGTTTACGACCACGGCGTGCATTGGAAGGAAGTGAAGACCGCCTGGCGTGACAAGGCTGATCTGACGTGGCATATCTATCCGAGCGCCGGTTCGCTCCCAAAGGCCATGGTTGAAACCTTTAAGGCCAAGGGCGGCACGCTGCTGCTCTCCACGCCGGCAGAGAAGCTTATCTACAAGGACGGTAAGGTTGAAGGCGTAGTGGCTAAAAATGCCAAGGGCGACACCATCACCGTTAACGCCAAGAACGTGATTCTTGCCACCGGAGGCTACAACTTCAATGTGGACATGGTGAAGAAGCTCACCGGCATCGACATGATTCCGGTCGGCGCGCCCGGTCGTACGGGTGACGGCATCAAGATGGCCATGGATGTCGGCGCCATCGGCGACAACATGGGGCCGATGATGATCAACGGCGCATTCATGCCAGCCGAGGGCGAGGCCATCTGCAACGGTGCGAATAAAGAGGTGCGCGCGCTCTTCCGTCAGGGGCTCCTTTATGTGGACAGCACCGGCAGCCGTTTCTTCAATGAAGAGCTGACGATTGACTGGCCCCAGGCGTCGAATGCCATCGCTCGTACGGGTGAATGGACCTACATCGTCTTTGACGAAGCCACCAAGCGCGAATTCTCCACGGAAGGCAAAGGCTATCCCAATCCCTGCGGCAACTTCATTCAGCGCCATCAGGCTGCTACGCAGCTCGATGCACTCCTGAAGGCTAACGAAGCCAAGGGCAACGTCTTCATCGGCAATACGATTGAAGAAGTCGCTAAGAAGGCCGGCATGGATCCCGCCACGCTGAAGGCTTCCGCTGACATGATGACGAAGTTTGCCAAGCAGGGCCGTGATGACCAGTTCGGCAAGGATAAGTACTATCTGCGCGCCGTGAGCGAAGGTCCGTTCTATGTGGTTCGCGGCAAGCTTAATACGCTCACGAGCTTGAACGGCGTCAAGGTGAATGCCGACCTGCAGGTGCTTGATAAGAACGACCATGTCATCCAGGGGCTTTATGCCATCGGTCATGACGCCGGCGGCGTGTACGGCGACTCCTATGACCTGAAGGTGGGTGAAGGCACGGCTTCCGCATTTGCCATCAACTCTGGCCGTATGGCAGTGCGCAAGATTCTCGCTGACAAATAATCCGGCGAGGCATTGAGGGGGCCCGGTGACCAATTGTCTCGGCCCCCACAAGAAACAAGAATGGGAAGTTGCATCAACGACTTCCCATTTGTTTGTCTGGCCACGCAAAGGACTAAGGATCTTTGATCCTCGCTGAAAAAAAAGGCCGGCAGTTTATGCCGACCTTTCCTAACGTAGATTATTTAGTGCAGCGCGTGGACCCGCCAGGCAGGCATTGAGGCTTCGTAGGCCGCGATCTTGTCTTCATCCTGAAGTGTGAGGCCGATGGCATCCAGACCTTCGAGCATCATCCAGCGGCGGAAGGGGTCAACGGTAAAGGTAAAGTGAAGACTGCCCGCATCGACCGTCTGCTTTTCGAGGTCGACTGTGATCTCCATGCCGGGATTGGCTTCCAGCACCTGGAAAAGTTGGTCGATTTCGCTTTGTTTAAGTTCAACCGGCAGCAGTCCGTTGCCGAGCGCATTGTTCTTGAAAATATCCGCAAAGGACGGCGCAATAACGCAGCGGAAGCCGTATTCAAGAAGTGCCCAGGGGGCGTGTTCGCGCGACGAACCATTGCCAAAATTGGCCTGAGCGACGAGGATGCCTGCACCCTTGTACACGGGGAAGTTAAGTACAAAGTCGGGATTGGGCTTTGTTTCTTCGGCATCCAGCCAGCGGTGATCGTGAAAGAGGTGATGGCCAAAACCCTTGCGATCCACTGCAAGCAGGAACTGCTTGGGGATGATTTGGTCCGTGTCGACGTTCGCGCGGTTGAGCGGAACGGCCTTCGAAGTGAAACGAGTGAATTTCTGCATGGCTGCTCTCTCAGAGATAATCGCGCGGATCGGCAATGGCACCCGCTATTGCGGCTGCGGCAGCAGAGGCCGGGCTCATCAAATGCGTACGGCTGCCTTTGCCCTGTCGGCCGACGAAGTTGCGGTTGGACGTGCTCGCCACGCGCGAGCCTTCTTCCGCGCGGTCGTCGTTCATCGCGAGGCACATCGAGCACCCCGGCAGACGCCACTCAAAACCGGCATCCGAGAGAATCTTGGCAATGCCTTCGGCTTCGGCCATTTCGCGAACTGCCATAGAGCCCGGAACAGCAAGTGCTTGCACGCCGGGTGCAACCTTGCGGCCCTTGGCGACTCGTGCAGCTTCACGGAAGTCTTCAATGCGGCCATTTGTGCATGAGCCGATGAAAACAGTGTCGATCGGCGTGCCGATCAGCTTTTGTCCCGGCTTCAGATCAATGTAGGCGAGCGCGGCCTCTGCACTCTGGCGTGCGACAGGATTGTCGAAGCTTTCAAGTGTTGGGACGCAGCCCGTGAGGGCACCTTCCTGACCAGGGTTCGTGCCCCAGGTCACCTGCGGTTCGAGCGCAGCAGCGTCGAGCACCACTTCTTTGTCAAACTGAGCGTCTTCGTCTGTGGCCAGTGTCTTCCAATAGGCAACAGCCTCGTCCCATTCTGCGCCCTTCGGTGCGAAGAGGCGTCCCTTCACGTATTCGAAGGTGACTTCATCCGGTGCGACCATGCCGACTTTGGCACCCATTTCAATCGCCATGTTGCAAAGCGTCATGCGCCCTTCCATCGTGAGGGCCTTCACGGCTTCTCCTGCGAATTCAACGGCATAGCCCGTTCCGCCGGCAGTGGTGAGTTTGCCGGCAATGGCAAGAATCAAATCTTTGGCGTAGACGCCCGAACGCAGTCGGCCGTCGCAGCGGATCCGCATGGTCTTTAAGCGCTGCTGCTTGAGCGTCTGCGTCGCCATGACGTGTTCGACTTCGGACGTACCAATGCCGAAGGCCAAAGCACCGAAGGCGCCGTGAGTGGCCGTATGCGAATCTCCGCAAACCAAGGTTGTGCCGGGCAGCGTGAAACCGCTTTGCGGTCCCACGATATGCACAATCCCTTGACCAGGATTGCCCAGACCGTAGAGCGTGACGCCAAAGTCTTGACAGTTGGCCATCAGCGTCGTCACCTGCTTTTTGGCAAGCGGCATGCATGCGTCAAGCGTGGGCTTTCGGGTAGAGATGTCGTGGTCCATCGTCGCGAGCATCAGGTCGGGACGACGGAGCTTGCGGCCGGCTGCGCGCAGACCAGCGAAAGCCTGAGGACTCGTGACTTCATGAATGATGTGACGGTCAATGTAAAGCAGAGGCAGTTCGCCGGGCTTTTGCATCACCACGTGGGCGTCATAAACCTTTTCGTAGAGTGTTTTTCCCATGGTATTCACCTCTCAGTCAGGCTAGACGGCGGCAGATCGCATCGCCCATTTCGCGCGTGTTGAGCGGCTTGGTGCCAGCCGCGCGGGCAAGGTCCGCAGTGACTTCTCGGGCGGCAAGCGTATCCGTAACGGCGGCTTCAATGGCATCGGCTGCCTGCGGCTCGTTGAGCGAATAGCGCAGCATCATCGCTACTGAAAGGATCTGAGCAATGGGATTGGCAATCCCTTTGCCGGCGATATCGGGTGCAGAACCGCCGGCAGGTTCATAGAGGCCGAAGCCGCCTTCGCCGATAGATGCTGAGGGGAGCAGTCCCATCGAACCCGTGATCATGGCGCACTCGTCAGAGAGAATGTCGCCGAAGATGTTCGAGCACAGCATCACATCGAACTGAGAGGGATCGCGGATCAGCTGCATCGTGGCGTTGTCGACGTAGACGTGTTCGAGTTTGACGTCAGGGTAGTCGCGGGCCACTTCATCCACTGTTTCGCGCCAAAGCACTGAGGTGGCGAGCACATTGGCTTTGTCAACTGACGTGACGTGTTTGCGGCGTCCTTTGGCGGCTTCGAATGCGGCCTTGGCGATGCGGCGCACTTCGCGGCGGGAATAAACCTCGGTGTCAAAAGCCTTCTCGTCCTCGCCCTCACCAGTACGGCCTTTCGGTGTGCCGAAGTAAATGCCGCCCGTGAGTTCGCGCACGATGACCATGTCAAAGCCTCGAGCAGAGATGTCTGCGCGCAAGGGAGAAAGACTGTCGAGTCCCGGGAAGATGCGTGCCGGACGCAGGTTGCAAAAGAGCTTGTAGCGCTTGCGCAGCGGCAGCAGCGCCCCCGCTTCCGGACGCTGTTTGTGCGGGAGATGATCCCACTTCGGGCCGCCGACGCTGCCAAAGAGAATGGCTTCAGCAGCGTCACAGGCTGCAATTGTTTTTTCCGGAAGCGGCGTGCCGCAGGCATCAATGGCGGCGCCGCCCACGAGTTCTTCCGTACGCTCAACGGTAAAGCCGAATTTGCTTGCGGCGGCATCGAGTACGCGGAGTGCCTCGCGCATAACTTCGGGGCCGATGCCGTCGCCGGCCAAAACTGCAATGCGATGGTTGCGGGTCATATTCTTCAGGTCCTATGCACGGCTGCGGTCGACTGCCTCGGAAGACAATTCCGGTCAGCAGCCGCAGTCAGTATTTATGAAAGTGGCAGAAGCTTCGGGAAGCGGGCGATAGGCGTGCGTTTTTATAGTCGTAAGCCTGGAACGTGCGGGTCCTGAGCTTATTGAAATGATGTGGAGTCGCTGAGGTGATTTGAACTGCCTGCGAAGTCGGCTTCGCAGGCAGTGGCAGGTTTTTTTAAAGGATGCTTACGCTTTTGGAGCGCGGGTGCGCGGTTTGCGAACAGGTTTTGCCGGCTTGTCTGCGTCGTCACCGAGACTTTCGGCTTCAGCCTTATAGAACTTAGCCGTATGTCCCGGCCGCTTTTTCTCGCTCTGAATGCGTTTGGCGCGTTCGATGTTATTGATGGCACGCAGAAGTGCCAGGCATGACGACTCAATTACATCGGTTGAGAGTCCCATGCCGTGGAAGATTCGGCCGTCTTCGCTTTCAATCGTGACGTCCACCTGACCCAAGGCGTCCATGCCGGAGCCATTAGCAGAAATCTCATAGCTCTTCAGCGTGAACTTCACCCCCGTCAAATGAGTGATGCAGTTGAAAACGGCATCCACCGGACCGTTGCCAATGCTCGACTCCGTACGCGTACGGCGGCCGACGCGCAGGCGAACCGTCGCCGTCGGGATGGAGCCGTTTGACCCCGACATGACGTTCATTTGGTCAAGATGATAGAGGTCGTCCTCTTCATCGAGTTTCGTGAAGAAGAGCAGCGCTTCCAAGTCGTAATCGAAAACCTGTCCTTTACGGTCTGCCAGTTTTAGGAAGCGCGCGTAAATATCGTTCAAATCGTATTCGTCGTCGGCGTAGCCGAGTTTGCGCAGGCAGTCCTGAATCATGTGGCGGCCGGAACGTGCCGTCATCAACATCGTATTGCTCGCAAAGCCCACGGATTCCGGCGTGAGAATCTCGTAGGTTTCGCGGTTCTTAAGGACGCCGTCCTGATGAATGCCGGAGCTGTGAGAGAAGGCGTTCGAACCGACAATAGCTTTGTGGGCAGGGACAGGTTCGTGGCAGATCTTAGAGACGAGCATTGAGGTGCGGGCAATATTTTTCGATACGATGCCGGTTTCAACGCCGCCCAAAACTTTGCCGCGCAGGCGGATAGCGGTAGCGACCTCTTCGAGAGAGCAGTTGCCTGCCCGTTCGCCCAAGCCGTTCATGCAGCATTCGATCTGGCGCGCCCCCATCTGCACGGCTGTGAGTGAATTGGCAGTGGCCATGCCGAGATCATTGTGGCAGTGTACAGAGAGCACAGCCTTATCAATATTGGGGACGCGGTTCAGAATTTGAGAAATGATGCCGCCGAACTCCATCGGCACCGTGTAGCCCACGGTGTCAGGAATATTGATGGTGGTAGCGCCGGCTTCAATGGCTTCTTCAACCATGCGGCAAAGCTGATCGATCGGCGTACGGCCCGCGTCTTCGCATGAAAATTCCACATCGTCGGTATATTGGCGGGCGCATTTGACGGCAGCGACGCCCATGGCCAGAACATCGTCAAAGGATTTGCGGAGCTTATCCTTCACATGAATGGATGAAGTGGCGATAAAGGTATGGATGCGGAAGTGCTCGGCAACTTTCAAAGCTTCGCCGGCACATTCAACGTCTTTGAGTATCGCGCGCGACAGACCGCATGGGATGGAGCGCTTCAGTGTTTGAGCAATCGTCTGAACGCTCTCAAAGTCGCCCTGACTCGAAATAGGGAAGCCTGCTTCAATGACGTCCACGCCGAGCTCTTCGAGCGCGAGCGCGATCTGCAGTTTCTGACGCATGGAGAGACTCTGAGGCAGAGCCTGTTCACCGTCGCGCAGCGTCGTATCGAAGATGATGACTCGGTTATCGGCCATTTTGGAAATTCCTTCGTTCTTTCTTTTGAGGATGGTGGTTGTGTAGTTTCGGGCAGACTCCTCATTCTGCCGAATGTCGAAAAACATACCCCTCAACCTCGATATTGTCAAGGAATGTTCAAAGAAAGGATGAATATTTGAGGTGTGAACTAGATGTTTTTACTCAATTCGTTCTTTTGAAAAGTTGGTTAATCACAAAAACGCTGATTGCAGAAAAAAGTTTTTTGCGAACAGAGCGCGTGCTGCTGCGGCAACTGGCGACAAGCAGTGTGCACCGTCCGAGTTGTCCGCAGTAAGGATTGCGGCTCAGGAGACGGCGGCGACAACCGGGGTCTGTCGACCGTCGAAATCAAGCGTGCGGATGCGGACGTCGATACCGAACAGCGCTGAAAGCTTTGCCTCTGAAAAGAGCTCAGCGGCCGTTCCAAAGATCGGCGGCTTCCCCTGCGGGACGAGGATGCCGGAAGCTGCACGAGCGAGAGCATGGGCGGGGAAGTGTGTGTTGAGGATGACTCCCAGTCCTGAACTCGTCAGCTGATCAATGACATTGAGCACTGCGGCTTGATTTTTGAAGTCAAGGCTGCTTTCAGGTTCGTCCAGTACGAGGAGTTCAGGTTCTGCAGCCAAAGCACGTGCGATGTAGGCAAGCTGGAGCTGTCCTCCAGAGACCTCGGTAGTGAGGCGCTCAGCCAGCACACGGATACCGACAAGCTCCATGGCATGGTCGCAAGCCGTCCAGTCGGTGCGGCTCGGCTGCGAGAAGGCGCCGATTCTCGCGCTTCTGCCGAGCACAACCAGTTCTCGCAGAGTCAACGGCGCGAACGCAGACGCTCGAGCCTGCGGCACATACGCTGTGCGGCGCCAAAATTCACGCGTTGACCACTCTCGGCGATCTCGTCCGTTGAAGAACGAGGCGCCGGAACTCCAAGGCAGCAGGCCGAGAAGGCACTTAAGGAGCGTTGTTTTTCCTGCTCCGTTTGGTCCGAGCACGGCAAAGACGCCGCGGCCGTCGAAGCTGAAATTCACGCTTTGCAGAACGCTTTTCCCATTAGGGTAGTGAAAGGCACCGTTGCGAACTTCGATTTGCATCGGGCGGCCCCCTTTAACCGAACCGTCCGCCGGTACGGCGAAGCAGCAGGATGAATACCGGCGCACCGACGATCGCCGTGAGGATGGAGACTGGGATCTCCGCTTCTGATAAAGAGCGGGCAGCCGTATCGATAAGCAAAAGGAACAGTCCGCCTAAAAGCAGACAAGCCGGCAGAACGCGTTCATTGGCGCTTCCAAAGAGCATGCGTGCAGCATGCGGCACCAGGAGGCCTACCCAGCCGATCAGGCCGCAGATCGAAACGACGGAGGCCGTCACGACAGTAGCGGCCAGAATCACCGTCCAGCGAAGCGCTTGGGTATTGACGCCGAAGCTTGCCGCTTCATCAGCGGGAAGCGCCAGAATGTTAAGCCGCCAGCGAAGCAGCAGCAGAACGGCAGAGCCGATGACAAGCAGCGGCAGGCTGGCAAGGATCTGCGGCAGTCCCGCCCCCGTGAGGGATCCCATGATCCAGAAGGTGATTGAAGGCAGTGCATCCTGCGGATCAGCGGCAAATTTCACAATGCCGACGAAAGCCGTGAAGAGTGCGCCGACAACCATGCCGGAAAGCACAATCATCAAGATGGAGCCGGATTCTCCGGGCCGGGTGCGGCTTACGAGCATCACCAGCAGTATGGCGGCAGCGCCGGAGAGCACGGCGCCCATCTGAATGCCGGCGGCAGGGAGGCCAAAGAGAATCGCCAGGACGGCCCCAAAGGAGGCGCCAGTCGCAACCCCCAAGGTATCCGGGGCGGCCAGCGGATTAGCAAAAAGCGCTTGAAACGCTGCGCCGGATAGGGCTAGACCGCCTCCCGCCAAGAGCGCAAGCAAGATGCGCGGCAGGCGAACATGCCAGACGACATTGGATGCGGCTGTGCCGGCATTGGGATGGAGAAGTGCGTCAAGAATGTCGGCGATGGAGAGGCCGTAGCGGCCGGCGCAGAGCGAAAAAACGGCTGCAGCGGCTATAACCGCAGCGATGCCGAGGAGTTTGAGTGCGGTACGGCGCCGATTCTCAGCAGCAAGATCGGCGGAATTGGGCGCAGGCTGCGGGTCAACAACGGATTCGTGCATGGTTTGCACCCGAGGTTATCGGATCAGCGCGAGCTTCTTACTGAGCCTGTCAGACCGACTGAGGCTCGGGCCTGTGGTGCATAGATGGTTTTGATTTGCGCCTCTGTGAGCGACAAACCGAAAACATCGCGGTAAAAATGCTCGGTTTCGGCCTGAAGATCAATATCGGCAAAGCGTTCCGGATAAATGGTCTTTGCGAGCCACAAAAGCGTGAGCGGCGTGTCCGCTGTCGGCGTAAAGGAACGGTAAAGGCCGAGCGGCATTTTATAAACGCGCCAGTCCTTCACGGCTTTGACGGACGTCCAATCACGGCCGGCATCGCGGCCTTCAATCAGATCATTGGGCTGGAGCGGCGTGAAGTTAGTGAGAAGCACAATGTCTGGATTCCATGCATAAATGCTTTCCATCGTGACGACGGCATTGGCGTTTTCGGCTTTAAGCTCATGAGCGGCATTTTTAGCGCCGACCGCTTTGGCCCAGTATTCGCCGAAGAATTTTTCACCTGACACCACCAGCTGACGAGCATCCGTGCGGACAATGAAGAGAACGGTACGGCGCTGAGCGTCTGAAAGGTTGGACGTCCGTTCAGCGATGAGGGTGCGGTAGTGCCGGAATTTTTCGGCCATCGCCGCAGAATTGGCTTTGGCATCCGGAAAAAGCGCCTTCAGGGATCGCATCCAGCCCTCGTAGGTGGCTTCTACGTCATAGTGCCACTTCACCGCACTGATGCCGAAAGCGGTGAGGCCGGCAGCGCGCACCCGATCAAGCATGCGGCGATCGGAGGCATTGATGAGCACAAGATCAGGCTTTAAAGCCATGAGCGATTCCAGGTTAAGGTTTGCGCCCTGAATGAAGTGCGTATCAGCCTGAAGCACCTCTGGGTGAAGCTCACCCAAAAGTCCAGATTTCGCCGCTGACATACTGGCCGGATGCATGCCGACAATGCGCGAGCCGTCGCCCAAATACATGGTGACGGCGGAGGCCAGCGGCAGAATATTCGTAACGACGATGCGGCTGATGTGTTCAGGCACATCAACTGAGGTGCCGTTGTCATCCGAAACGAGCCGAGCCTCAACCCCGTTCAATGCGAGCAGCCCGCTCAGAAGAAGACCGCTGGCAACTCCTGAGAGTTTGGCAAAAGTGTTCTTCAAGCGCATGACAAAAGCCTCCAGTCAGATATTGAGCGTTTCAGTGCCGCATTAACCGTTGAGAATGTGACGCCCGCGAGCATCCTTTTTCATGATGCGTTCCTGCTCGCGCTTCCATTCCTTCTTGCTTTCGTCATCGCGCTTTTCATATTCCCGCTTGCCGCGGGCAAGTGCGAGATCAACCTTGACGCGGCCGTTTTTGAAGTGCAGGTTGAGCGGCACTAAGGTGTAGCTTTGACGCTCCACTCGGCCGATCAGCTTCATGATTTCACGGCGATGCATCAGAAGCTTGCGCGTACGATTCGTTTCAAGCGTTTCGTGCGTGCAGGCTTGGTCTGCTGGATTCATATGTGCATTGCAGAGAAACAACTCGCCGTCACGAATGTAGATGTGGGCAAGGTTAATTTGGGCGCGGCCTGCGCGAACGCTTTTGACTTCCCAGCCATGGAGGACGAGCCCTGCTTCGTAGCGCTCCTCAATGGCGTAGTCGTAAGTTGCGCGCTTATTCAGAATGCGCGGCTGGGTGTTTTTGGTTGTTTTTTTATTGCTGTTGGCGGCCATGACGGCCTCCTTTTTCAAAGTATTTCGGCTGCTGACCTCACGCCTGCAAGTTGGGCAGGATGGGCAGCTCCGAAGCTGGGCGGCATTGCTTTACGTGCCGCAAGGCTGTAAATTCTATCGTTTTTCTGTTTTGGAGACCGACATGCGCATCACGTTGTGTGAAATTTGGGCTGAAGGTGGCGCAACGCACGCCAAGGAGCGTGAACTCGATCTCGAGGACGGCGTCATTGCGGAGGAGGCGCTCGCTCAGGCCGGTCGAAAGTTGGCGTCAGGAGAAGGACTATCTGTTTTCGGCCGTCGGGCGGACGTGATGACGGTGCTTCATGACGGGGACCGGCTGGAAATTTCTGCGCCGCTCTTGGTAGACCCTAAAGAGGCGCGCCGTCGCCGTGCTGAACGTCAGGGCGATGTGCGCGTGGTGACAGCGGGGCGCCATGGCGGCAAACATCGCTTGGATAAGGAAGAGTGAGGAGTCGCGTCTCCTTTTTGAAGGAGAGGCAGCTCGATGCCGCCTCTCTCTAGATGGGCTGATCTTCGATCTTTTAGAAGACCACCGTCAAAAGCATTTTGAAGCGCTCTTCACCGTACACCGCATGAGGATGTTTGGCCGGCATGACGATGGTTTCGCCTTCTTTAACGAGGTGCGGCTCTCCGTCAATCGTGAACCGTCCGGTACCTTCAAGAACTGTCACCATCGCGTCGCCGCCGGACTGATGCGTGCTGATTTCTTCTCCTTTATCGAAAGAGAAGACCGTTAAGCTCAGAGAATCGTTCTGTGCAAGCGTCTTGCTGACAACTTGCCCCGCGAGGTAAGGAACTTGATCCTTCAGTTTGATGACAGTACTTTTTTCGAGATTTTTAATCATCTTGAATCCTTGCAAGGATATTTTTAATACTTGCAACCCAAACTCCCGGAGACTAGCTCCGGGAGGTCCTGATCTGACGCAAAGTCGGC
>ERZ827522.854-NODE-854-length-32537-cov-8.365772_pt1 | contig 32537 bp, 33 predicted proteins | sample MGYA00519580_ERZ827522 | MGnify/ENA primary metagenome ERZ827522 (study PRJEB31778, sample SAMEA3449340) | human gut metagenome | biome: human gut; feature: human-associated habitat; material: faeces | place: United Kingdom | collected 2010/2012 ... | reverse complement strand
CGAACAAGGACCGGAATAATTCTACGTTTATTAGTGTAAATATGTATATAACTGCCAAATTTTATTCTAGATATTGCGTAATAGCCATAAGATAAGAAGAATAGCAATAAGTATTAAATTTAGAGCAAAAAAAGACTTTTTTTGCTATTAAATCATTATTTAGGAGAAATAGATAAGCTCCGATTAACTCTTTTGTATTTAAAGTGAAATCATTATCTGGCATATTTAGTATAACCAAATCGTGTATTTCCATTTTATTAATAAAATCTTGTACTTCCTTTTGTGTAGGGAATGAAGTTATGATTATAATTTTTCTTTTATCGGTTTTTGGGATTATTGACTTTAATTCTTTTAACATTGGTCTTATACAAGCATCACAATAGGAAATTGGTATTTTGAAAAATAATTTATATTTAGAATTAATAAGAGTATCTAATGAATTTTCTTGTATATTATTTATATAAACTTTTTGGTACTCATATATATAACTTTTAAAAGTTGCATAAGCTATTTCATTCTTTTCCCATGATTCATTATTTTGTTGCTTGTTGAATTGCTTTTTTATATATTCAAATTTTATTATAAGAATTATGTTTAATACTATTAGTAGTATAATAGTTGTTGTTTTCATTTTTTATAATTTGTATTTTCTGATAAAAGAATATTCCAGGTCATTATAATTATCTATTGTGGCAAATAAATAGGTATCATTGGCATCGACACAAATGGAATAGAGAAGTTCCGGACAAGGGTAGATGTTTTTAATATTTCCTGACCAATCCATGACAATTAATTGTCCTGATAATTTCTGAGGCTGATTTTGCAATTGTATTCCGGTTTTATTTGCTCTTAAGATATAGCAATATTTGTTTGTACCACAAATGCTTAGATTATAAAAAGAGGCTTCTGGTGCCATCCCGGAAGCTACGGTAGATAATAAAGGTTTCTGGATTTTAGAAAAACAGTGTTCTTGTAAGAGTTTACCTTCATCATCGTACAACTGGATGAGATCAAAATAACGATAGGCTACTATGATTTTTTTCTTTTGCGGGTGAACACAAATGGAGTTCAGGTAAGATTGATCTTCATATTTTTTATCGGGATATCGGAATTTGTGATTAAATTTTATCCATTTTTTTTCTTTACTCCTACTATTATATATAAAGAAAGATCCATAATTCATGTCAATGCTTCTCCCGACAAAAGTAGAGTCGTTTAATATATTCAAATTATCGGTAAAATACAATTTAGTAGGTAAATATCGTCCTTTTATTTCTTTTTCAGGCTGAGGATTTTGTATGAATTTTGTCAGGTTGAAATATTTTTCTTGAAGTAGATTAATGTCAAATATGTGAATAATGGAGTCGTGGCAGTCGATAAAGTTAGTATTAAAAAATTGGGGCATATTGAATTCTGAAAAAAGTTTACCCTTGTTGCCCACACTGAATTTAAAATTGAAAGCTGTGTCATAGACATGAATGAATTTTTCATCAGCATCTCCATAAGCGATCATAATTAATAAAGAATCCTTGGTAATACTGTAACCAAAGCTATTATTTGTAACTTGTTTCTCTCCGATCAAAGTTAATGATTTTGTAATATTTAAAGGAGTGATCGGTATTTCTTTGCAAGAATGTAGAGAAAAAACTATAACTAATAATGATATTATTATTCTCATTTTTCTATGTTTATTAAAACTATGCTATACTTACAAATATAGCATAGTTTATTGTTGATTATTTATTAAATAATTTGCAATCACCATCGTAGGTGGGAAATACCCAATGAGCTAAACAGTCTCCACAATATAAACAAGCTATTGCACCATGGGCGGGGAAAAAAGAGACGTTTCCTTGCTCACACTTTTTAAAATCATTACCTCCATCTCCCCCTTCGGTATCATTAGCAAATGCAATTTGTGATAATTGGAGGCTTCCAGTGGGTAATGAATTATAGGACGGAATAGTTAAATTTATAGTAATAATACTTAGAATTGTAACTGAAAGAAAAATTTTTTTGTATTTCATCATAATTAATTCTTTTATTCAAAACTTTTACAATGTCCTGTTCCTGTTCGTAATCCGACACGGGCAGATTTACAGTTTCCGCAATACTTTTCTATAGGTAAATAAATATCTTTTGGATTTCCTGTTTCTCCGGTAAAACAAGAAAATTCTTTTAGACTTGGTCCACTTCCTTCTCCAGAACTTGCTATAGCCTCTAAATTATTTAGAACTATATTAAAGTTGCTGTTTGAAGAAGTTGTTATTGAAATATTAGTAATAGCAATACTAATAAAACAAATGAATATTAAATAATATTTTTTTTTAGCTTTCATTAGTTGTCGATTGATTTTAAATTTGTATATTCCAAATTCTTTTTTAGTATAAAAATTTACTATTAATTTTTTTCAGATTTAGCACCTCTCTTTCTTTTTTAGAGGGAGTGTCGGGACGGAAGCTGATTTGATTTGGAAAATGCTGTTCAGCTTTCCGTCCTTTTTCTCCTGGGTTAGACAATCAAGTTGACTTTCATGATAGCATAATCGAAAGGATTGTTAATTTTTACCACGCGCGTGAAAATTTATTCGATTACATTACCACGTATCTTTAGGTTGATTTTGTGTCCGGCCACATTGCAGCGGACCTCTATGTTTTTAATAAACATACCGAGTGAATTCGGGCTGTATACGGTTTGGATCTCTCCTGATTCTCCCGGTTTGATGGGGCGTTTTTTCCATTTCACAGCAGTGCAGTCGCACGATGGCACTACATTGTAGATCAATAGCGGAGCTGTACCGGTGTTTGTAAAACGAAATACTGCTTTTTGTTCTGTCCCGTATTTGACTGAGCCTAACGATAGGGTATCCTTTTCAAAATGGATATTTGTGGGAGTGACGAACTGATCTTCACTACTGTAGCCGGGCTGGTGAAAAATAGACCATCCGGACAAGAGCAAAAGTATTATTACTGTGATGAAGAGCAAAATGTTGAATTTCTTCATTATATTGAATATTTATTTTTCAAAACAAATTTAAAGATGAATTCTTGTTTCATGAAAAAAGCAACATTCTATAATCTACCCAATTTATAAATTTAAGGTAATAATTTCACATTTCCCCTTTTCGTGCGACAGGGCATAAATCGCATCCGTTACCGGGTCGTAGCTGATGGACGAGCAACTATTCGATAGATGGTAGGTGCGGACGTGTGAGCCGTTCCAGTCGAATACCAGAATCACGCGGCCTTTGTCGACATCATTCCGGTATTGCCGGTAGGTACGTCCGGAATAGAGGGCAAAAATGTAATCGTCGGAAGTGGTCAAGTCACAGAAACCGAACAGATTATGGTCGGTGTAGGCTACCGGATACCACATTTTCCGGCCTTTGGGACGTTGCAGCCGGATACTTACTCCGGGCCGGTTGAGGTGTACTTCGTTAACCCGGATCAGCTGGTCTTCCCGGATGTCACAGAGGTCCAGACAACCGTATTGCATATTGGCACAGGCGAGACGGGTCTGGGGCCGGTTAAGGGCCAGGCAATTGCTGGCGTAGAAAATACTTTTCAAGCTGTCGGATAAGGACGGCAGGGCGCATTCCGGATAAGCGACGCTGTAAATATCTTCGTTTTCCGCCGGGTTTGTGCTGCAATAACGGCCTGAGGTATAAATTCCGGTGGAAATAATCCGGTTGCCGGCCCGGACAGCTCCTAACGGCGTTTTACCGTGGGTCGTGAGGGAGGTGAACACAGGGCGGTAATCTGCTTCGGTGCAATGGTTGAGATCGATTTCAACCAAACGGCCGGTGCTGAAATCCAATGCCGAAACGATATTGCCGTTGAGGTGGAGGTTCAGGTAGCAGTGCCCTTCGCCTTCGCCGCTTCCCGCCGGTACTAAATGATGCAGGGTTCCGTTAAGGTGATTGTAAATGGCAAAGCGATAAGCGCTTTGGGGGGTTAGGATGACATACAAAGAATCTTTACGGACGATTTTGGTGGGATGGACGATCCCCAGGGCGTCGAGATTCAGGTTATCGGTTTGGGCGAATTGCAACGATCCCGCCCGGGTATGTAACAAAGGGGTAACTTCTTCTGTAAAATCCGGCTCTGCCTGGCAGGCGGAAATAAATAAGGCGATAAAAAGGTAAGATAGCTTTTTCATATCGTATTACTCTCCTCTCATTAATCCGTGATGTTCTCCATCTATTCCATTTTTATCTATACCGACACATATATAACCGGCCTGGAGGCACAGGTCCTTTCTTTCGCCGTCAGGGCTTTCTTGTTCTGCCATCGCTTCGATATTGGCTAACGTCAGACTGGTTTTCGCTGACCGGTCCGAGAATACGATATTCAGGAATAAAACAGATAAAATAATTATCGTTCCTGTCAATAAGATTCTTTTTTTATGCATATTAATTTTTATTTAAATAAACCACTTTCTTTAAATAATATTTCAAGATCAGTTCCTTTGATTTTCTTTTTAACTATTTTTATAGCTTGCTTTTCAGCAAATGTTAATGGAAGTTCATCAACTGATTTTTTATCTACAGCATAATAACAAGCTTTCAATAATTCTCTAACATCATATTTACTACCCCAAACTTCTGGCACAGCTCTATCTACTTTTAAAAGTGTATAAACGGCTTCCATACCTGTACGTATTGAATATTCTGTAGTAAATATTGTATCTCTTGGTGTTTCGGCAAATTGTCCAACAAATGCAAAGTTAATTGATTCTTTTGGAACTACAAGTGGTCTATCTTTTTCTTCACGTGGTTGAAAAAATGCATTTATATATGGCATATAGCATGTTGTTGTATTACATTTATCAGCATACTTTTCGATTTCATTCGTTGGAATTCCTATATGATATAGCCATTCTTCACATATTTCTTTTCCTGTACATGTTTTTATTGATTTTTCTATAAAATTACCTGGTTTATTAGTATTTAAAGCATATACCCAAACTAAAACACTATTTTTATTTTGAGATTTAAATTGTGGTTGTCTATTAATTGTCCAAGATAAATACCAATTTTCTGTACTATCTTTTACAGTTACAATTCCTCCTGTTGTAACTTTTCCTTTTCTTGGGTCACGTTTACATATATCTATAATATGTTTCATTATATTTTCATCACTTACTTCTATAGTCGCACTCATCCAGTTTGTTAAATCTACATTACCACAGAATTTATCTGGATTACCAAATTCACCATTAGAAGCCTGTGAAGCAATATTTTTCCATAAATCCCATGATTCACCATTTCCATTTTTTATTGTTGATAAATCTGGTGCATTATTTTGATCTCCATAACAAGATGTATCTGTACAACAACCATTTGTAATAAATACTAAATCGTCTTCTATTAAATCTATTGTTTTTTCTTGTCCTTCATTCTCATATATAATTTGAGTTGCTACTTTTTTATTTTGTTTAGATTCAAATATAACATTTTTAACATCTATTCCATATTCAATTTTTACACCATTACTTTCTAAATATTTTGTAAGTGGTAAAATCATTGATTCATATTGATTATATTTAGTAAATCTTAAAGCTGAAAAATCTGGTAATCCATCTATATGATGAACATATCTACATAGATATCTTTTCATTTCTAATGCAGATGACCATTTTTGAAATGCAAACATTGTTTGCCAATATAACCAAAAATTAGTTTCCCAAAATGAGTCTGGCAATACATCTGAAATTTTTTTATTTTCTAAATCCTTCTCGGGTGTAATAAATAACTTAGATAAAGCAATTGCTGATTTTCTATCCAGTTTAAACATTTTATCAGTATGTGCATCTTCACCACAATTTATAGTTGCTCTACATAGTGAATAATTTGGGTCATGTTTATTAAGCCAATAATATTCATCTAATACTGATATATTTGGTGTTTCAATTGATGGAACACTTCTAAACATATCCCACATACATTCAAAGTGATTATCCATTTCACGTCCACCACGCATATAAAATCCTTTAGTGACATCCTTTCTTCCATCACATGATCCACCGGCTAAATCTAATTTTTCTAACAAATGAATATGTTCTCCTTTCATTTGTCCATCTCTTACTAAATAGAATGCTGCTGAAAGACCTGCTAAACCTGTACCAATTATATAGGCAGATTTTTTATCTACTCCTTCTGGTTTTTCTGGGCGAGCAAATGTTTCATATGTTCCTGATCCATAATACATAAATATTCCTCCTTATATGATCATCAGTTAAATTGTATTATTTTCAATATTTTTATTCAATAATCAATTTTTTTAGTATGTAGAAACATTAATACACAAAAATAAAATTGGAGTAATATCTATACATTAACAATCAATTGTAATAATTTTGTACAATATTTCAAATTTAAATTACTATTTTTTCAAAATATTTCTCACTTCCACCATACCCTGCTATTCCAAATAAAAATACTTTTTTATCTTTTAATTGTTTTAAAATCTATCTTTTATATTACAAAAAGACAAAGTTTATAATTTATCCTTTTACTAAATTATTTAATTTTATGTAAAATAATTCATTTGAAAACTAACAAAAAATCTTGTTTTTAAATCAAGATTTTTCTTTGTTTTGAAATAAAAAACATTCTTTATCATGCGAAACGATAATTCCAATTGCCTGTAAATAAGAATAGATAATTGTTGTTCCAACAAACCGCATACCACGTTTCATTAAGTCTTTTGAAATAGCATCTGATAAATCGGATCTTGTTTGATTCCATTCATAAAATATTTGATCCTTTGTAAATGTTTTTAGGTAGTTGTAAAAGGAACCATACTCATTTTGAATTTGACGAAATATTTTTGCATTCGTAATACTTGCTTTAATTTTTAAACGATTTCTAATAATTCCTTTATTTTGTAAAAGTTCTTCTATTTTAGTTTCATCATAAGAACAAATTTTTTCTAAATTAAATTGATCATAAGCCTTTTTAAAATTGTCTCTTTTATTTAAAATACATTCCCAAGAAAGTCCGGCTTGAAAAGATTCTAATAGCAACATTTCAAACAAATAGGATTCGTTAGAATTGAAAACTCCCCACTCTTTATCATGATATTCAATATACTTTGGATTGTTTAAATTACACCATTTACATCGATTCATAAAGCAGTTCCTTTTGTTGGAATTTTAAATTGGGACACATCTAGTTTTTCTAATTCTAATAATTTCACTTTATTCTGAATACCTCCACCATATCCTGTTAAATTACCACTGGTACCAACTACTCTATGGCAAGGAATAATAAGACAAATTGGATTCCAACCTACAGCTCCTCCAACAGCTTGAGCAGACATTTTAGAAATTCCGTTTATTTTGGCAATTTTGTTAGCAATATCTTGATAAGTTACCACATTTCCATAAGGAATCTCTTTCATGATTTCTATTACTTGTTTTCTAAAAGGAGTTAAGTTGTTTATTTTATAAAGTGGGATAAAATTAGGTACTTGGCCAGAAAAATAAAGATCAAGCCATGTTTTTGTTTGATCAAAAATTGGTAAATTTTTAAAAGTTAAATCACTTTGATGCTTCTTTGAATCTCTTGAATGTTCAAACCACAATCCTGTCAAGTAGGTTCCATCACTACTCATTAAAATATCAGAAAATTGAGAATTTGTTGAATATCTTTGTACAAACATAATAACACCTCGCTTTTATTATATCAAAAAAATACTAATTATAAATTAGTATTTATTGTGCTGTATAACCACCATCAATTGGAACAATAGCACCTGTTATAAATGTTGCATTATCACTTAATAAATAAGTAATTAGATTAGCAATTTCTTGATCTTTTCCAAGTCTTCCAATTGGCAATTGATTTGCCATCATATCTTTCATTTCTTGAGGCACTTGCGCTAATATTGGAGTATCTACATATCCTGGAGCAATAGCATTTACACGAATGTTATCACGAGCATAAGTAAGTGCTAAAGAACGAGTCATTTGGTTAATTGCTCCTTTTGTAGCAGAATAAGCAAAACTCATAGCAGATCCTACTAATCCATACATAGAAGAAGTATTGACAATGGCTCCTCCACCTGTTTTAAGCATTTCTGCAATTACATATTTATTCATTAAAAAGATACCTGTTTGATTGACTGCTACAACTTTATTCCACTCTTCTAGACTAACTTCATGAGCTTTATTAGGACTTCCACCAATTCCGGCATTTGCTACTAAGCAATCTATATGTCCAAAATGTTCTAATGTTTTTTGAATGCAATTTTTTACATCTTCTTCGTTTGAAACATCACATTTTATTCCAAGGCAGCGACTGCCTAAATTAGAAGCAATGTTTTCTACTTCATCATTTAAATCAACAATCACAACATTTTCTTGTTTTTCTATTAATTTTTTAGCAGTAGCAAGTCCGATTCCACTTGCTCCTCCAGTAATAATTGTTACTTTTTCTTTCATTGTATCACTTTCCCTTCTTAGAATATCGAAATGGTTCTCTATTCTAAATCATTATACCATAAGATGAATCTTTATACTTAATTTTGTCTATAAATTTGTTCTCCTTGAATCATTGGATAACGAATTAATTGACTACTATCTAAGTTTTCATGATGTATATCAATAGCTGATATTTGATGATTATGATAAGTTGTATAATAGTAAATTCCTTCATTTAAATTACAGCAAGAACTATAAATTGTAATTTCATATTTTCCAGTTTCTACTTCACAACAACCTCTTTGTTGTTCAACAGAATTTAAAATATGAAAAAACTGACTTACACTTTCTGTTTCGTCTTCACTAGAAACAGAATTCATTTTGATAAAAGAAGCTCTTATAAATCTTGACTCAGAAGATAAATCTCCTGGTAATCCAATTGCTCCCATTCCTCTACTATATGGAGTCAAATCAAGTTGATTAGAAAATGTATTGTTTGGATTTTTAGGACTTAGTCCCATATATTTACGAAGTTCAAATAATTGTTGTTCAAAAGGAGGATTATTTGTTAATGCTCCAACAGGATTATCATATATCATAATTTCTTTCTTTTTTGTTTCTACTGTAATACTTTCTGTCAAATCAGAAATCATCCAATGTAATTGGGCTAAAGGAAGATTCTCATGAAATGGAACGTTTAAAAAGTTCATAGTTTCTATTAATCTTCTTGCCTCTTTTACTGTAGAACATTGACTTAAAATCCAAGGAATAAATTCGTATTGGGTAATATTATCTTTTCCTTCTATTTTTTGATTGTATTGACAATTTCCTACGAAGTTTAAGCCAGCAATGGCTAATCCCTTTTCATTCATTGCATCATAATATAAAGGATAATCATCCATGACATAAGCAACTCCTATGATTGCATAATGACTTTGAATTGTCTCTTTTTCTTTAAAATGAAAAGGATAATTCCTAGGAGTGATGGTAATTTCATCTTGATAAGAATATTCATAGTCTAAATTACGACCAAAATAACTATTTTTTGTTTTAAAATGAACTGCTGTACACATATCTTAACCTCCTTATTTTATTATATATTAAATATTCCTATGACTTCAAGGAAAAACTATTATTTATAATAAGGGTACTGTAAAGAAATAAAATATCTTGATTTTGAATTTCTATATAATTTCCTATTAATTTTGGGGATATATAACGAGTATCAATTAAAGTGATTTTATCATAACCATTTAATAATAAAGGCGCTAAACTACTAGCAAAAGAATCTCTAAATATAATTAATTCTTTTCCTGTATGGGTTTCTTTCTTTTGAATGGTTACAATTGGCGTAGATCCAGATAGATAAATATCATAGGGATCTATTGAATTTTGATTTTTATAATATAATTTTGTTTCTTTTTTTGTTTCGTAGTTATATAAATAACTATTTTGAATAGTACCATTTACTAATACTTTTAATTCATCTTGTTTTGTTTGAATTGGTAATTGATAAGCATAAGTACCTTTAAAATTGGCTATTTTTTTAACTTCATAATCATTTTTAAAAGGAACTTTTAATCCATTAGAAAGAGTACTCGCTACTTCTATTAAAGTTTCTTGTTTCCAATGAGGATCTGTTAAGTAATAATTTTTTAATGTTAAAGAATCCATAATATCAATATAATCCATATTTAAATGTTGTTTTAGATAAGCTTCCAGTTTAGAATAATCCATTTTTAAATGATTGGAACTGCCAAAATAATTTTTATCTGGGATAATAGAAAAATAAACTTGATTATTTTTTAAATACATATTTTGAATTTGATTGATTTTTAAGACAAACTGTTCTAAAGATTTTTGATTAATCGGATATAATTGTTCAATCAAATAATCATGATCAAGATAAATTTGATGATATTCTTTTTTTAGCTGTAATTCTATATGGGCTTTCAAACTTCTAAATTGATCCCTTTTTATAAATTGATCTAATGAATATTGATCAAATTTTTGAAAGAAAGTTCCGTCTATTAGATTGTTTATAGAAATAGAAGGAAATTGTTCTAGTTTTCTTCTTTCTGATAAGGAGATTTCCTGATCTTTTTTTATAATATTCAGTATTAAGAAAGTAACCAATACCAAAACAAATAAAATTGTAATGATTCTATTTTTTATTTGATCAATCATTTTGTTCCTCCTTAAAATCTAAAATACAAAAATGGACTATAAGAACTATCTATTAAATAAGCTGTATTAATCAATAATAAGGCTATTAAAATGATAGGTTCTAATATACTAATAACTAAATTTAGTTTCTTATTTTGACAACATTGTTGAATTATTTTTTTTATCATTGGTGTAGAGGCTATAATAGCAATTATTAAAATAACGCTATAGTTTTTTAAATAATAAATTGTAAAGTCATTCAAAAATGGAATTTTAAAATTAAATAAACCCACTATATTAGAAAAAGCATCTTTCATATTTTTGGCTCCAAAAATAATAAAACTAATCATTACCAAAAATAAAGTATAGATTCTTTGAATCCATTTTGGAAAGTGAGAACATCTTTTTTTTAAAATTAGTTTTTCAATCAATAGTAAAACTCCAAAGAATAGTCCCCATATTATAAAATTCCAACTTGCACCGTGCCAAATACCAGTTAAAGCCCAAACGATTAAAACATTTCGGATAAAGTTTTTTCGATTTCCTCCAAGTGGTATATAAACATAATCACGAAACCAACTTCCTAAAGAGATATGCCATCTTCTCCAAAATTCTGTGATACTTGTTGAAATATAAGGATAATTAAAATTTTCTAAGAAATGAAATCCAAACATTCTTCCTAATCCTATTGCCATATCGGAATATCCTGAAAAATCAAAATATATTTCTAACATATAACTAATTGCATAAATCCAGTAAAATAAAACTGTTTTTTCACTAGAGGCTAAAAAAATCATGCATAACTCCCCTAGTATATTTGCAATTAAAATTTTTTTAGAAAGACCTATGATAAATCGTCTAACACCATAAGCAAAGTTAGAAAAATTATGATTTCTTTTTTTGAGTTCTTCTTCTACTAACTGATAGCGAACAATTGGTCCAGCAATTAATTGAGGAAAAAGAGAAATATAAGTGGCTAGTTGGAAGAAATTTTTTTGAACTTCGACTTTTCTTTTATAAACATCTATTTCATAACTAATCATTTGAAAAGTATAAAAAGAGATTCCAATAGGAAGTGCGATATTAAAAAGTTGCATATTGGTATGAAAAAGATGATTTATATTACTAACCATAAAGTTTGTATATTTAAAAAGACAGAGTATTAAAATATGAGTAGTGACTGTTATAACTAAAATATCTTTACTTCGATATTTTTCAATGAATAAAGCTCCAATATAGGATATTAAAATTTCTATAATCATTAAAAAGATATATTTTGGTTCTCCATAAAAATAAAACAGGAAAGAAAAGAATAATAAAATAAAATTTTTAAAAGAATTGGGGACAATGAAATAAATGATTAACACGATTGGTAAAAAATAATATAAAAAACTAATGCTATTAAATAACATATTACACCTCCTATAATAAAACTTCCAGATTTGAAAGTTTATTCGACAATCATTTCATCTGGAAGTTCTATATCTGATTCTGTTTTTTCTAATTCTTTTCCTATCTTATTATTTACATAATTTTTAAAGGCCTGATATGTAATTGTTGCCCATTCTTCATCCGACATAACAAAGAAAATAATTTGATCAGAATTTGTTATATATAGTTTTTCAGCAGTTACACAAATCCATTTGCTCATATCGATATGGTCTAAAATTTCTTGTTTCATGTTTTCTATGTTAGCACCATTTTTTACTTTAATTGCTACAGCTGAATAAGCTTGAGAACCTATCATTGGTTCTGCTACAACTAATCCTTCTATATTTTCGTTAGAAGTTAATCCTGTATAAGATGTAACTTGTTCTTGATCTTTATAATCAATTTTTTTTGTTTCTAATTCTGGCAATTCACCATTTTTTTTGATTGAATTCATCATAGAAACAAGGTCCTTTGTTGTGTTCAAATTCGTACTTTTTGAATTAGAAAATAATATAACTCCAAGTACTACCATTAGTACCATCACTACTACTATTATTATTGTTTGTTTTTTCATAAATATCCTCTCTATTCTAGTAATAATTTATCATAATAAAATTTTTTTGTAAAGAAACGATTGTCAAGAAAGAATGAAGAAATTTTTATTTTTGAAAATCTATTATTTTGATAATATTCTTTTAATATCATTTTCTAGTTTTCTTTTTTCTTCTAATCTTTGATTTCTTTTTGTTTTATAATTAATTAAAATATTTGGATAAGAGCTTTTCAAACGACGATAAAGTATGGAATTATTATTAATCCATTTTAAAACTTCTTCTCTAACATATTCTGTATTATCTTTATTCATATCATTGATATGATTCTTTATTTTAAACGTAACAAAGAAAGAGACAATATTATCTATGATAAATAATAGTAATATTAAAGTTGCTATAACGGTTAATAAATTACTTGGAATAAGTTCTACAAGAGAAACAACAAATGGATGAATAATATAAACTACTAGACATCCTAATATTCCAAAAGGAATCATTGTATCTAAACATATTCTACCATTTAAATTGAATTTTTTTGTCGAATAATCCCACCATTTCGCATGAAATATTTTTTCCATAAAATAAGAGGTAAAATATTCTAATAGGGAACATACAAATATGGCTTTTAAGAAAACGCTTAGTATATCTGATTTATCTTTTCCAATTAATAAAACGATTGCTAAAACACCATAACCGTAAATTGTACATAAAGGACCTATTAAAAATCCTCGATTGATAAATCTTTTATATTGAAAAAATTTACAAGTTACTTCTAAGCACCAACCTATAAAAGAATAAATAATAAAGTATAAAAAATATTTTGTTATCATTAAAACCACTCCCTATTTTCATTATACTAGATAATATTAATGTTTTAAAGACTCAAAAAAGAATTCTATTTCAAATTCTTTTTACTATATTATTTACTTTTATTTTAAAACTAGTTTCTTTATATGACTTTGTTCGTTAACTATTTTTAAATCTAATTTCTCATGCTCTAATTCATGTGATGCTTGTTCCATTAAACATTCATGACAATTATGTTCGAAAAAATCACATCTATTTTTTGATAATAGGTTTTTATTTCCTTCTACACACAAGTCATTTGCTTCCCATAGTTCTACAGCTTCTAATGGAGTTAATTTACTTCTTGCATGAATTTCATCTATTTTTTCTTGAGTTATCGAATTATAAAAATTATTTACTTTTTTCTTCACTACGATATGTTCACATAATCCTCTTAAAGCAACAATTTGTCCTTTACTTCCTCTTGTTAATATTGCTAAATCAATTATATCATTATCAATATCATCTAGATACATTAAATAAAATCTTCTATATTCATCATAATCTTTAAAAATATAAACTTCATTTTTTTTGCTATCTCTAACAAACATTGTTCTTTTTTCATCAACATCAACAACTGGTATATGTTCAACTTTTATTACATTCATAATGTGTAGAAATAACCATGTTTTAAAATCCAATCTTGATGTTGAATTTATTTTTTTGTCAATTGCTTTTTTCTCATCAAAATTCATCATATATCTTTCTCCCATTTATTAAGTTCTTAGGATATTATACAATAAAAAACATTCTATTTATATATTAAAAGTATAATTTACTACTTTTTACCTTTGATATCTACTAATATTTAAAACAATTCCCATTCCACATAAGGTAATTAACAAACTAGATCCTCCGTAAGATAAGAATGGTAATGTTATTCCATTTGTCATTTTAGAGTTATAAAAAAATAAAGGGTTGCCCGTACTATTGTGATAACTTTTTAAATATTAAACTAACTTACTTGCTATATTGGTAAGTTCTTTAAATCTTAAAAACACTTTAACTTCTTTTTCATTGCCTTCATCATATATAACAATTCTACTAATCAAATTTTTTATTGTACTCCTAGACGGAGTTTTTAATTTCATAAATTTTTTCTACTGCTTCACGACATTTAGTAAATTCTTTTTCTTTTGATTTATCAGGAAATATCTTTAATTTATTTTCTAGTTCTTCTTTTTTATTTTTAATTGTCTTAATTCTTTTTCCATATCATCTATATCACAATTATAAACATATACAAAATCTTCAACCAAATTCCTAACATCATAATACTTGAAAAATTCTTCACCAACTTCGTTTAAAAAATTGATTATATCTTTTTCTAATAAATGATAGTTAAGCCTGTTAGGAGTATACATCAACTTTGTACACCTTTTCTTATGTAATGATTCTTCTTTTTGTATAATAAAAAGACCAATTCGTTAAAATTGATCTCCTGAATGTTTTTTTATTTTCTAAATCATATTTATCCATTATAGAACAAGAACCATCATCATAAGAATAGCATGGATATGCATATTGTTCTTCTTTATTACCATCGATTTCATTAATATTAATAACCTTTATTGCAAGAATATTGTATCCTTCGGTATCTTGAGTTTTTTCTAAAATTCCTTCTATTTCATACCAAGTATTTTCTTTTACTTTATATAAATCATATTTGGCATAAAATCCACCAAATCCAGCATCAGCTGCACAACAACTTATAATATATTTACCTATAGCGAAATATCCACTTGGTAGATAAGGAAGTCCTTTTCTTACAGCAAAACCTCTAACTTTAATTTTTTTACCAACATATTTATCAGAATCATAACTAGGAAAATTTGTTGATACTATTGTAAGTTTATCTTGAGTTTCTTGTTTTTTGTTGCATCCAGTTAAACTTACAATTTCAAAAATAGACACAACAAAAATTAATAATAGTTTACTTATTTTTTTCATTTTTTTCTCCATCTTTCACTATTTATTTAAAGTAAAAGATGAATATCAATTATTTAATTGAGCCTTTAATTCTACTAATGTTAAATCTTTTTTATAAAATATTTTTTTTGATGTTTTTTGTACTTCAAAATTGTATAGAAAAAATGAAAATATGATTAATGAACTAAATCCTAATCCTAAACCTTTTAAATTATCTTCTGCTTGATGTATTAAAACACAAATAGGACAATCAGGCGTATGAGTACAATCATGATTATACTCTTTTAAAAGAAAGCAAAAATTTAGTATTACTGATACTAATAGTGAAATAACAATTAATTTATTAATATTTTTGCTTTTCATAAATTTCGCCCCTATTATTTGCTACATTTCTTACAGATACCTTTTATTATTATATTTACATTATCAACTTTAAATGAATGATTTTTTAAAACATGATTTGTAAAATCATTTATACAATCACAATCAACATGAGTAATAGAACCACATTTATCACATTTTAGATAAAAATGATTATCACATTGACATTCATCTAAATATTGATAGTGAACAACATTATTATAATCTATTGATTTTTTTATTTTACCTTCTTCTACTAGTTTTGAAATTGTTCTATAAATTGTTGTTAGACCAACATTTTGATTTAACTTTTCATAGATTTATTTTATAGTAAAATCGTTTTTAAAATTCTTAATTACATCTAAAATCAGTTCTTTTTGTCGTGTTTTATAAGTTTCATTTCTAGACATATTCTTTATCACTTCTTCCAATATAAAAATCTTTTTCATTTTCAATAATTTCAAAAAAAAAATTACCACATGAAATTATATGATAATTTTAAATTAACTTAATTATTTTTGCTATCTTTTTTTAGTGTTTCCGTTGTAATATATGCAGTTATAGGTATAACTATAATACAGCCTACTGCACTAAATAATATTTTAATCATTTCTGAAACAAACGTCTTTGCATTTACAATTTCTAAAAATGAATAATCTCCTTTATAAAACCAGATCAATAATGTCATGAATTCACCTAAAAAGGCAAACATCAAAGTATTATTTGTCGTACATAATATATCTCTTCCTATGTTCATTCCTGATAAAAATAAATCTTTTTTTGACAAGTTTTTATTATTATCATAAACCTCATATAATGCAGATGAAATTGCTATTGAAGAATCAACCGTTGCTCCAATTAAACTAATTAATATCATAGAAATTGCAATGTTAGTAAAATCTATTTTTACATCATAAGAAAACATATTTATCTCTTCATACGATTCGTATCCAAAACCAGCGATTCTTGATATTTTCGTTACAAAAAATATGAGAAATGATAATATAATTAGAACAATAATAACTGATTTCAAACTAGATTCTGTTTTTATATTTCTTTCATTTACATAATATAATATTATATAACTTATTATAAAACAGCCTATTAAAGAACAAATTATAGGGTTTAATCCAATAGCAATTAAGTAAAAAATAATCATTAAAATAATAAAATTAAATAATATAGATAAAAACAATTTTATTCCTCTTTTTATATCAATATAAATCATTAATAAAAATAATAAAATAATTAATATTATATTCATTTTGCACCTCTTTTCATCAATTTAATTGATGTATGTGCTGATACTGGAATAGTTAAAACAATTCCAATGCTACCAATTAAGAATCTGGTTAATTCTAATGTAAAATTAGTTGAAATATAATTATACATTGAAAATCCGTTACGTAATGCTAACACAAAAATAGGAAGTCCTGAACATAAATAAGTAAAAAATAAAACATTACTCATCGTACTCATTATATCTTTTCCTATTTCTCTAGCAGATTTTTTTAAATTTTTAACAGATATATTATTGTCTTTTTGAATAAGTTCCGATATAGAAGATGAAATTGTGATTGCCACATCCATGATTGCCCCCGTAGATCCGATTAATAGTTCTGGTAATATAATATCTTCAATAGGAACAGTCAAAAATGATAATTCATTGAAATTTATCCCTTTATAACCAGTAAAATTTATAATAATCACAATTGTAATAAGCATTACTAATGTTGATATAATTACAGAAATGATTGCCGATAATGTTTTCTTGTTAAATCCACTGGCTAATATCAAAGAAATAATAGAAAAAATAATCATTTCTATTACACATAAAAATAATAAATTAATACCTTTAAAATATAAGGATAAACCAATATAAAAAATTATTAAATTCAAAACAACACTTAACACAGACAACAATCCTTTATAAGAACCAACTATATAAAGTAAATTTAAAAATATGACAATCATTAAAGTTAAATAAAAATCTCTTTTTAATTCAATACCACTCGCATCTAGTATTATTTTGTCATTAACTTTGTATTTGTCTGTAACAACAGATGAATAAGATTCATCATATGAGATGTTTTTTTCATTTCCTTTTTGGTTGCCATTGGTTATTATGCCAGTTATCTTTCTTGTATAGTATTTTTCTTCTAATCCTAATGAATTTTGAGATGTTTCTTCGTTAATTGTGTCGATTTTTGTTATTTTAATAATTTGATTAGAATATAAGAAATCATCATTATAAACAAAAACCAAAGAAATTATAGATACTATAAATATTACAATAAAAATTTTTTTTGTATTAGACATATTATCACTTCCAATGTACATTATACCATATTTATAAAATTTCTATAATCGTCTTACTTAATTTAAAAATATTGTATTTATGTAAATTAAAATATTTATATCTTTGATATGAATCTACATAAACACCTCTATAATTCTTTTTTCATTTTTTATCTCCGAATAGTTTAGTCGTTTACCACTATCCCTATTTTAAATATTGTAATCAGAAAATAACGCCTAGAAATGTTGCAATCTTTTCTCAATTCATATCTATCATTCAAATTAAGTGTTCAATATAATCAAAAAGAGAATTTTATTAATTCTCTTTTTGATTACTTATCTTTGATATCTACTAATATTTAAAACAATTCCCATTCCACATAAGGTAATTAACAAACTAGATCCTCCGTAAGATAAGAATGGTAATGTTACTCCTGTTACAGGAATTAATCCTACTACTACCATTAAATTTAAAATTGCTTGAAAGGCTAATTCAAAGATGATACCAAAAGCTAAATATTTAGAAAATTTATCATTTGTATTTCTAGCAATTCGAAATCCTCTGATGATAATAGTTAGAAATAAACTGACTACAATTACTACCCCTATAAATCCAAATTCTTCACTAATAATAGAAAAGATAAAATCTGTTTGAGGCTCTGGTAGATAAAAATGTTTTTGTCTTGAATTTAAGAATCCATATCCAAATAGTCCTCCTGGTCCTATAGCGTATAAACTTTGAATAATTTGAAATCCACTTCCCAATGGATCACTCCAAGGGTTTAAAAAAGATAGTATTCGCTGTAAACGATAAGGTGCCACTAAAATTAATCCCACTACACCTAATGCTCCAATGGCACCTAATCCCATAAAAAATTTTAAGTCAACACCTGCTATAAATAATAATCCAATAATACTCATAACAATGATGACACCTGTCCCAAAATCAGGTTGTAACATAATAAGACCAAATACTAAAAAAGTTATTCCCAAAATCGGTAAAACACCCCGTTTAATATTTTTAATATCTCGTTCATTTTTAGTTAAGTACTTTGAAGTAAAAATAATTAATACTAATTTTGCTGCTTCACTTGGTTGAAGTCCAAAGGGACCTATTCCAAACCAACTCCGACTACCATTACGAACTGTTCCTATTCCTGGGATAATTACTAAAATTAATAATATCAAAGCAAAAATTAAAAGAGCATTTGCTTTATCAAAATATTTGTGATAATCAATTTTACTAATAAAATACATCAAAATTAAACCGACGAAAAAAAATAAAGCTTGATGTTTAACAAATTTATAAGGATCATTAAATTTATATTCTGCCCAAACATAAGAAGCGGAATAGACCATTACTATACCAAATATAGAAATTAAAAGAATAGAAATTAAAAGCACTATATCAATTTTTTTCATATGATCACCTTCATTACAACCAAACACCATAAATAATTGCTAACATCGATCCTAGTAATCCAACGATCCAAAATAATTTGACTATATCTCGTTCATTCCAACCTAATTTCTCAAAAGTATGATGAATTGGAGTCATTGGGAAAATCCTTTTACGTGTTAATTTATAATAGTATCTTTGTATCACACAAGATAGTGTTTCCAAAACAAATACAATTCCAATTACAACTAATAGTAATTCATGTCTAGTTAAAATAGCAATTGTACCCAAAGTCGCTCCTAAAGCCAATGATCCTGTATCTCCCATAAAAATCTTAGCAGGATTTACATTAAATACTAAAAATCCAAGTAATGCTCCTACTAAAGTAAAGCAAAACATAGCAATTTCTAAATAACCATCTAACCAACCGGTAGCTGCTGTAATAATTCCAAAGGTGAAAAAAGCAATTAAAGAAAGTCCTGTTGCCAATCCATCTAAACCATCTGTTAAATTGACAGCATTACTACTTGCAATTAAAACAATTAAAATAAATAAGCCATAATACCATCCAATATCTAATTTAATATTGAAAGAATGAATCCAAAGTAATGGTTCGTTATTTGCAATCAAGAATAAATAAAAAAATATGATTGCTATAACAACTTGTAATAATAATTTTTGAGTTTCAGATAAACCATTATTACTATGTCTTTTGATAATTAAAAAGTCATCAATAAATCCAATAAGACTATATCCTATAAATGTGAAAATAACAATTAATAAATTATAACTAAGTTCTATTTTGTCAAAAAGATATAATATTGTCATAGGAATTAAAGTTGCTAAAACAAAAATAATTCCACCCATTGTAGGAGTATGTTTTTTACTCTCATGTCTTTCACTTAAATAAATACTTAAGTATTGATCAATCTTTAATTTTTGAAGAAATGGAATTAAAATAAGACCTAAAAATAAAGCAAACAAAAAACCAATCATTGCAACTAATACAAATTTTGTCAGGATTAACATAAAGACCTCCCATCTATTTAAATCATATTTAATTATAAAAAAAAAATGTATCTTTAAGATACAATTTTATTTCTACCATTGTTTTTGGCAATATATAAATTTTCATCGGCTTTTTTGATCAACGAATTTTTATTCATATTTTTATTAAATTCGCAAACTCCACCACTAATAGTAACTGTTTTTTTCATCTCTTTAATTTTTAGTTTTTCTTCTACTGATTTTCTAATTTTTTCAGCTAAGTTTTTACACTCATTCAAATTCATATTTGGAGTAATTACTAAAAATTCTTCTCCACCATAACGAATAGCAACAGCGTTTTTAGGAATTATTTTTAAAATTATTTTAGAAAATTCTTTTAATACTTCGTCACCAACTGGATGTCCATATTGATCATTAATTGATTTAAAATAATCAATATCAAACATAATAATAGACATTTCAATGTTTGTACTAATTAATTCATCTAAAAAATAATTCATATAATTTCGATTCCAAAGATTTGTAAGGGGATCTTTTAATGCAGCACTTCTTAATTCTTGATTAATTTTTTCTAAACTTTTTGCTTTTTCTTCATACATTTTCAAAATAATGGAAAAACAAATCATAATGGCTGTTGTTGAAATAATCAATTGAATTAGTAATGTTGTATAAAGCATAATATCATTTTCTTGTAAGTTTAAAGAAGATATTACCACTCCATACAATAAAGTTTCTAGAAATAAAAAGAATACTTCTTCCTTCTTATCAAAGCCTGTAATTGTAAAGATAATATTTAAAGTAAAATAAGAAAATACAGTTATTTTAGAAATACCTTGTAATATTAAAACCAATAAAATAATAAATAAATTACAAATAAAAAACAATATAACTCGATAAGGATCTAGCTTCTTTTTATGGAAAGAAAGAGAAAAAACAAGAACTGTTAAAATCATGAAGATAATTTCTAAAGCTAACCTCATTGGTTGAAAAGATAAATAATTTAAAATAATTGAACATATCAAGGCAAAGAAAAATAAACTGATACATTCTACCCAAAAAATCTTTAATTTAACGTCATATTTTGATTTATAAAAGCGATTCAAACAACTGTTTATTTTATTTATCATCATTAATCACCATGAAGACATTATATATCATTAAATGATTTTGCGCAACTAATTTAAAAACAATTTAACGGTTTCCCCTTCAAAAACACGTTCTCCAGATCGTGGTGTTTGATAAGATACTGTTTCGCCACTTCCTGAATATTCTACTTTAAAACTTTTTAATTCTTTTATAGCATCTTTTAAGGTCATATTGGTTACATCTGGTACAGTAACATATTTTTTTTCATTATAATTATAATTTTTTTCACTAGCGCCTTCTGGTTTTTGAATATTTAAAATATCAATCGCATCTAATAAAATATTTCTTACAATAGGTGCGGCAATTGTTCCTCCATATTGAGTAATTCCTTTTGCATTATCAATTGCTACATAAACGATAATCTGAGGATCATTAGCTGGTAAGAAGCCAATAAATGATGTGATGTAATTACCAATTAAATAAGCTCCATTTTCTACTTTTTGAGCAGTACCTGTTTTACCTCCTACACGATATCCATCAATAAAAGCGTTTCTACCTGTTCCATTTGTAACAACACTTTCTAAGGCATATCTTACTTGTTCACTAGTAGATTCACTAATTACCTTTCTGACAATTTTAGTATCATTTAGTTTTATTACACTATTGGTTTCAGGTTCATTAATACTTTTAACAATATAAGGTGTTAGTAAATTTCCTCCATTAATAGCAGCACTAATTGCTGTAATTTGTTGAATTGGTGTTACACTGACACCTTGACCAAATGATGTGGTAGCAAGTTCAACAGGACCAACTCGATCCAAATTAAATAGGATTCCCTTACTTTCTCCATTTAAATCAATTCCTGTTGGATTACCGAAACCAAATTTTTTGATATATTCAAACAATTTTTCTTTTCCTATTTTTTGTCCTAAGGATACAAAGCCTGGATTACAAGAATTTTCTACTACTTGTAAGTAAGTTTGTTGCCCATGTCCACCTGCTTTCCAACATTTGATTCTAGCATTTTCAACTGTTACACTTCCTCCATCATAAAAAGTATCATTATTCAAATCGACTAGTTTTTCTTCTAAGGCTGTAGCAAGTGTTATGATTTTGAAAGTTGAACCGGGTTCATAAGTAGACCAAATTGGTAGATTTCGATTAATCTCTTCTACAGTATAATTTTTATAATTACTTGGAGAAAAATTAGGACGTGCTGACATTGCTAAAATCTCTCCTGTTTTAGGATCCATGGCAATTCCTAAGGCCTGATCTGGATTATATTTACTTACAGCATTATCTAATTCTCTTTCTAAGACAGCTTGTAATTGATAATTAATCGTCAATGTTAAGTTCATGCCATCTTGAGGTTCTTCATAGCTTTCTTCAAGTTCTAATTTATTTCCTTTTGCATCAGATGTATATTTAATAGCACCATATTCACCTGTTAAATAACTATCATAAATTAATTCCAAGCCACTAAGACCTTGGTTATCAATTCCTACATATCCAATTGTATGAGAAAGCATAGAATCGTAGGGATAATAACGTTGAGATTCTTTAATTAAATACACTCCATCAAATTTTAAATTATTAATTTGGTCTGCTATTTCATAAGATAATCTTCTACCTTCTGGATGTACTCTTTCAATAGAAGCTTTTTTATTAACATGAGCATACATTTCATCATAGGTAACATTTAATATTTCACTTAATTTTTGAGCTACAAGTTCTTTATTTTTAATTTGATTTGGTATTAAAACTAAGGATGTGGTCGTTTTATTATCTGCTAGAACAACTCCATTTCGATCATATATTTTTCCTCTATCTGCTTCCACTGGTAAATTTCTATTCCAAAGACTAGCTGCTAAAGAATTTAATTTTTTATAACTGATTACTTGAATGTAGAATACTTTAAACATAATAACAATAAATAAAAAAATAATTCCTAATAATACAATTTTAATTCGAATATGAATATTTTTTGAAAACATAAGGATCCTCCTTATTTCACTATATGAAAAAATAAGAAAGCTTATGTTTCTTATTTTATCTTATAAGGTGAATCTTTTGATCCAACTGCAACTTCTGGATTTGTAATATATGTATTAGAGCCTACATGAATTACAGGATATAAGGCTTTAATACTTCCTGAATTTTCTACTTTTAAAACTCCATCCGTATCCACATACCATACTTGACTGCCATTATTATTAATTGTCCAAGTAGAATTGTTAGAAAAAATAGTATAAAGGTAATTATTATTCTTACAACTATCTGACATATAATTATTCATACAATCATTATTACTAGAAGCATTTACATAATCTAAAACAGAAGGTAAACCAACTTTTAGACTAGATTGATTTTTTTCTAAAGTAGAAGCAATTGCTTTTCTAGAGTAATTTGATCCATCTACTATGTTAGTTTTGAAAGAATACTCTAGTACTTTATCAAATTTTTCAATATCTGAGAAGATTGATATATTTTTACTACTAGATTCTTTAAATTCTATTTTTTTACCTTCATCAAATGAATTTAATATACCAGAAGTGGCTATTAAATTTAAAGAAAAATCCTTTTTATCAATGCTTAGTATTCTCCAAGTTTTTCCAGCAAATTCTACATAGTTATTTACATTGTCACCTCTAAATACATAAGCATCATCGGTTTCATATAAACCATTATTAGTTTCTCCATCTATATAAAGAATACTATTTTTTACGTAGTAATTATAAATAGAAACACCTGTTGATTCAGATTTTTTAGAATTACTACTTTCTATTACCTTTTTTTGTTTAGAATCATAATTATAAATAACATAGCCTGATTCTTGACTTTCAGCATATTTTTCGCACGTCAACTCTTCATAATCATAATTATATTTTTTATTATTTAAATCATATTGAATTTGAATACAACCATCCATTTCTTTTTTTGTTAATGGATCTAATACTTTTTCTTTTTCTAGATAACCTCCTGATTGAATTACAGAAAGAGGAACATAAGTTGTATTTAAATGATATGAATCTAATAATTCTATGTTATCAGTAGCCCATTTTTCAGCAGATTTATTAATATCTTGAATTTGTTCGTCGTGTAGTCTTTTTCTAGAAGATATAATTACTTTATTAATATTAGGAAATACAATTAAAGCAACAGCTGATAAAATTACAATAACGGCAATTAGTTCAATTAACGTAAAACCCTTTTTCATAAGATCCCTCCTATTTTCATTATATCATAATATTTTATTATAAATCATATTTATTTGTTAAAGTTAAAGTTATCTCTGTATCCGTTGTAATCAAAGTTCCAGCAGGTAATGATTGATTAGTAACATATCCATATCCATCAATACTATATTTTATATTCAATAATTCTAGTAAAGAAGTAGCATCTTTTCGACTCCATCTCATCATATTTGGAATTTCGTAATGATTTGAATTTGTTACTAATACTATTTTTTCGCCAGGTGCTAGAACTTCTCCCTTTAAAATGGATTGTTTTACAACTTTATCTCCAGATCCAATTGTTATTACTTCAATTCCATTTGCAGATAATGTATTTTTCACTTCGTCTAGAGATTTTCCTAAATAAGATTCAACAGTATAAGTAGTTGTCTTTTTTTCTGTAATCTCAGTAAACATATTTTTATATTTCGCAATATTTTCCATTAATGATTTTACATTTTTATAAAGACCGGATGATTTTCCCCATGATGGTTTTTTTATAGCAGCATAAATAATAATTTCTGGATTATCCTTAGGATACATACCAGCAAATGAGAAAATATAATCATTATCTCCTGTTGAATATGTTCCTGTACTTGTGTTATAAATTTGACTGGTACCTGTTTTTCCAATGATATTAAAACCATCTATACGATAAGTATAACCTGTTGAGCCTGGATCTGTTCCATGAATAACGTTATACATCAAATCTTTCATTTTATTTACTATATCTGTAGAAACGATTTGTTTGCTTTCTTCCACTTTTCTTTTATAAACAGTTTCATTGGTATTGGAATCTACAATTTTACTAACAATATGTGGTTTTAATAATTTTCCATTATTAGATATTAAGGTTAAAGCTTGTAATTGTTGAATTGCTGTAGTAGAAATTCCTTGACCAAATCCAGCATTTACATATTCTATATCATAATTAAATTTAATATTTCCTTTATTCTCATTACTAAGCTCTATTCCAGTCAGTTTTCCAAAGCCATAGTCATCAAAGCATTTTTTTAATTGTTTTTTTGTTAGTCCATTTTCTCTGCGAAGAAGATTAGCAATTCCGACATTACTAGAGTACTCGAATCCTTTATCAAATGTAACCATACCCCATCCTGGATGATACCAATCATTAATGACATCATCCCCAATTTTATAATTACCTGAAAGGTAAGTAGCATTTCCATCATAAACACCATTTTCCATTGCACACATATAGGTATATGTTTTCATAACAGAGCCAGGTTCATATACTTTGGTAATTAAAGGGTTTTCATAATCTGTAATATTCTTAACATTAGGATCATAAGAAGGAATCGATGAAGTTGCTAAGATATCTCCTGTTTTAGCATCCATTACAGCAATCAAAGCCCATTCTGGAGAATATGTTTCAATATCTTTTACAGCAGATTCTGTAAATCTTTGAATATTAGAATCTAGTGTCAAATAAATATTGTATCCATTTTTAGCTTCTACAGATCGTTCTTGAGTTCCTGTAATTTTATAGCCATATTTATTTTTTTGATATTCTAAGTAACCATCCGTACCAGACAATTCATCATTATATTTTGATTCTACGCCCATTTCTCCTACAATTTGATTCGTAACAATTTCATTATCTTCATCATCATAGCTTTTTACTTCTGATATTTTAGCATATCCAATCATATAAGAAGCAAAATCACCATTAGGATAGAATCTTTTTTGGCTTTCTGTAAAATGAATTCCAGGTAAGTTTAAAGCTTCTATTTCTTCTTTTCTTAGTTCTGTTAGTCCTCTTCCCTTGATTCCTAATTCAACCTGATATTTATCTTGTGATAATTTTTGTTTTAATGTTTCTACATCCATATCTAGAAGGGGGGCAAGTTTATTTGCTGTATCTTCTACATCATGAACATAGTCATCTCCCGTATAAACAGTACTTTTTGGTAAAGAGACAATAATTGTATAAGAACTAACATTAATCGCTAAGGCATTTCCTTCTACATCATAGATAGTTCCTCTTTTTGCTTCAATTGTTTTTTTTACAGTATTTCTTTTAGAGGCAAATTCAGTCATATTCTTTCCATATACAGTTGGAGATAAACAAAGATAAGTAAATTTTAAATACAATAAAAAAATACAAAACAAAAAGAGTTTTAAAAATAATTTTGGAAAATTCCATGATTTACTCTTTTGATTTGTATCCATGATAAACACCTCATTAGTTATCTATTATTACGATATTATCATTATTATACGCCAATCCCATGTCTGACACAACATCTTTTACTTTGGCATAGGCTGTTAGTTCATTTACTTTCATTGTTAAACTTTCGTTCATTTTTTCTTGATCTGCAATATCATAACGCTTTTGTTCAATAGACATATTTAGATTTGTAATACCCGCACTAAAAAAGATTTTTAAAACAACAACACTAAAAAGACATATAAAAGCCAAACTATATAGCATTACTTCACCTTTTGTAACTCTTGCTCTTCTTTTTTTTGCCATGGTATTCTCCCTCTATTTTATTCTTTCTATTACTCTTAATTTAGCGCTTCTAGCTCTTGGATTTTTATTTAATTCTTCTTTACTTGGTTTAATTGTATGAACTACTTTAAAATCTGGTAAATATTCTTTTGGTATCATAGGCATGTGTTTTAATTCAGGGTTAATTTCACTGACTTCTTTAAAAATATCTTTACAGATTTTGTCTTCTAATGAATGAAAGGTAATGACACATACTCTACCATTCTTATTAAGAAGTTCTAAAGCATTTCTTAAAGCAATTTCAAAAACTTCTAATTCATGATTTACCTCAATACGAATTGCTTGAAATACTTTTCTAGCTGGATGATGTTCTCTTTTATATTTTTCTGGCACAGCTGATTTAATAATTTCAACAAGTTCTAAGGTTGTCTCTATTTTTTTGTTTTTACGATATTCTACTATTTTAGAGGCAATGGAATTAGAATATTTTTCTTCTCCATATTGATAGAAGATATTCATTAATTGTTCTTTACTGTATTCATTTACTACATTGTAAGCGGAAACAGGATTACTAGTATCCATACGCATATCAAGTATAGCATCTTTATGAAAACTAAATCCTCTATAGTCTTCATCCAACTGAGGACTAGAGACACCTAAATCAAACAAAATTCCATCAATTTGTTTGATGTTATTTTTTTCTAATTCTTCTTTCAAATGGACGAAATTACTTTTTATAATTTGATAATTTGAAGCAATTTGATCTAGTCTTTTTTTAGAAGCATCAATTGCTTCATCGTCTTGATCAAAAGCAATTAATTTTCCTTTGGGAATTCTTTTTAATATTTCACTACTATGTCCAGCATAGCCTAAGGTAGCATCTACAATAATACTATTTTCTTTTAAGTTTAGATTTTCAATGCTTTCTTGTAATAAAACTGATTGATGCATTAAATATTCACCGCAAATAATTTATCTGCAATATCAGACAAATTTTCTTCATTATTGTTTAAAAAGTTTTCCCATGCTTCTTGATCCCAAATTTCTAGTCTTTCATTTACTCCAATAATAACGCAATCTTTTTTTAAATCAGCATATTGGATTAGTGTATTGGCAATATTAATTCTTCCTTGTTTATCAAATTCATTGGTAGTGGCTCCAGATAAGAAAAATCTCATAAAATTTCTAGCATCTTTTGTGTTTGGTAGTTCACGGTATTTATTAATTACGTTTTCCCATTCTACTTTTGGATAAATGAATAAGCATTTATCTAGTCCTCTAGTAATGATAAAATCATGTCCTAGTTGTTCTCTTATTTTAGATGGTATTGTAATTCTTCCTTTTTCATCAATTGTATGATGATATTCACCCATGAACATATCTATTCACCCACTTTTAACCACTTATCTCCACTTGATACCACTATTGTACTATTTTTATGCATTTTTGTAAATAGTAGGTTTGTAAAATATTTGTCTAAAAAGAAAAAGTAATCGATTGAGATTACTTATTTATTTTAATAAAGTGTTATACTTGATAAATTTTCCTTGATTTATATTAAGAAATTTTGTTTTTTAATACTGTGATTACTGGACGAACGCCATAATAACCATTTCCATAATATATAGAACCATTGCTTCCTACCCACCAAGCGTAAGTTGAAACACCTGTAACTGTACTGTAATCGAAAACTGGTGTACTTGTCCAATATCCGGCATTAGAGTTTTTAAATTCTATACTACAGCCATAGTTTGTACACCCATCTGTATAATCGTATAACCAAGCATATTTACTTGTCCCTTGACCTTTTGCCGTTTGTGTTTGATTATTACTATCTAAATAAAACCATTGCTTATACGTTGATGTAGAACTATTAAAATTAGTATTTCCTGTTATTTTTGCAATTTCATCTACCGTTATTAATCTAACTTTTAGAATACTATTCCAAGTTGAAGTATCATTTTTCAAAGAAAATATAGCTTCTTTTGGTTCACTTTGATTTGCCTCTGAATTCCAATATGCTTTATATGATGTACTATGATCTAATATCATATTTACTATGGATGATTTTTCCCCCTCATCATTAAATGTATACCACTTCATACATCCTGTTTTATTATAGTATCTACTGTTTTCTTCTGTATAATCATTACATTTACTATTTGTTTCTGGGTTAAAATAAATTGCCGTTCCATCACGATATACAGAATATGTTTTGTCTAACTTTTTACCTATTATTTTTTTTGAAACAGTTATTACAGGACGAATTCCACTAGCATAAGTACAAACAGTTCCACTAAAATTCGAGGCGTAACTATTAGCTTGTAATTTTCCTTCTCTGAAAATGTACCAATACCATTCATGATCAGAATTAGACTTTATTAAAGCAGGAGAAATTGTCCAATATCCCATAGAATCATTATTAAATGTTGTATCTTTTATATTACAACCATAACTTGTACATCCACTTGTATAGTCGAACAACCATGCATATTTGCTTGCTCCTTGACTTGTTGCTGTTCGGGTTTGATTGTTACTATCTAAATAAAACCAATCATTAGTAGTTGATATTGAACTATTAAACTTTGTATTTCCTGTAATCTTAGCTATCTCATCTGCTGTAATTAACCTAGCCTTCAAACTGCTTTGCCATGTTGAAGTATCATTAGAAATTGCTTCTTCTAATTTTTCTTTTGATGTATAACTATATCCTATTTGAGCATATACATATGCAGTGGTGTTATGATCTAATATCATATTCACTGTAGATGAATCCTCTCCTTCATCATTGAATGTATACCATTTCATACAGCCTGTTTTTGTTCCTGTCGTACTAATTACCTCATTTTTATCACAAATTTCATTTGTTTCTGGATTATAATAAATTGCTGTTCCATTATTATATACTGTATATTTCTTATTATCATCTGGATTATCTGGATTTGTTGTATTATCATCTGGTTTCTTAATAACCTCTCCATCTTTTTCGATAACTTTATTATTATTTTCATCTAATGTTATCGTATATCTTCCAAATTTTAAAGAATATGCTACTGCTCGTCCATTCTTTACTTTTACCCATGATTCATCACTTGGACTTTGTCCTTTGATACTAACTTCTAATTTCTTTAATTGACTTACTGTATATACTCCATCTTTAATATCTTCTTTTTCTAAATCTAAGCTATTTAAGGATACTTGCATTTCCACTGCATCTATATATCCTAGTGCGGATTGTTCAGCTGCTCCTCTTCTTGCTTTTTCGATGACTCCTAGTATTGTTGGAGTTGCAATCAAAGCAATAATTGCTAGTACTACAATCACTCCTAATAGTTCTATTAGTGTAAATCCTTTTCTTCTCATTGCTATCATTCCTTTCCTACATACTAAAAAAGAGGGTTGTTTACCCCCCCCCGTTTGCTCTCGGCAAACGCGATATTTTGCCTTCTACAAACTATATTATGATTTACTTTTGACAATTTCATTATAGCAAAACATTATCTACTTATCAATATCTTTTATAACTTTTCTATTTCTTCTCTTATAAAGTCTATAATGTTAATATAAAATTGTTCCTTTTTGTTTATTTATTTTAATTCTATAATTCCTTTGTTTTTGTTTATTTATCATATTTCTATTATGAGATTACAGATTTTGAAACAGTTATAACTGGGCGAATACCACAAGTTGAGAAAGTATCCTTGTAACTCAAAGTGATCCTTTTTTCTCTCATCTCCACATACCATGCTTTAAGTTTATAACCTAAATAAACACTACTTGTCCAATAATATCCATCCAACCACTTATATTCAATGTCATACACATAATACTCATCCTGATTGTTAGTAGGTAAATAAAACCAATTTTCTCTTGTTTTGCTTGCATCAAAACTTGTATTACCTGATATCTTTGCTACTTCATTCGCTGTTATTAATCTTGCATTTAAATTTCTAGTCCAAGTATATGTATCCGCCTTTAGATATACTTCTGCTTCTTTCATTTCATTATACTCAAATGTTCTTTCTGAAGTCCAAACTACTTCTCTCGTTGTATTATGATCTAATATCATGTTTACTGTTGATGAATTTTCTCCTTCATCATTGAATGTATACCATTTCATGCACCCTGTCTTTGTTTCTGGTGTACTTACTGATTCATTTTCATTACACTTTTCATTGGTTTCTGGATTAAAATAAACTGCTGTTCCATTACTATATACTGGATATTTCTTACCATCATTTGAATCATCTGGATTTGTTGTATTATCATCTGGTTTCTTAATAACCTCTCCATCTTTTTCGATAACTTTATTATTATTTTCATCTAATGTTATCGTATATCTTCCAAATTTTAAAGAATATGCTACTGCTCGTCCATTCTTTACTTTTACCCATGATTCATCACTTGGACTTTGTCCTTTGATACTAACTTCTAATTTCTTTAATTGACTTACTGTATATACTCCATCTTTAATATCTTCTTTTTCTAAATCTAAGCTATTTAAGGATACTTGCATTTCCACTGCATCTATATATCCTAGTGCGGATTGTTCAGCTGCTCCTCTTCTTGCTTTTTCGATGACTCCTAGTATTGTTGGAGTTGCAATCAAAGCAATAATTGCTAGTACTACAATCACTCCTAATAGTTCTATTAGTGTAAATCCTTTTCTTCTCATTGCTATCATTCCTTTCCTACATACTAAAAAAGAGGGTTGTTTACCCCCCCCCGTTTGCTCTCGGCAAACGCGATATTTTGCCTTCTACAAACTATATTATGATTTACTTTTGATAGTTTCATTATAGCAAATTATTATTTAATTAGCAATACCCTTTATAACTTTTCTATTTCTTCTTTCGGTAAGCCTGTAATTTTATGAATTAATTCTAAATTCATATTTTCTTGTAACATTGATTTTGCTATTAAGATTTTTTCTTTTTTCATTCCTTGATTAATTCCTTGATTAACTCCTTGTTTGATTCCTTGGCTAATTCCAATATTAATTCCTTCTTGAGTGGCACGATAAAGTTGAGTATTTTTAATCATTTGTTCATCTTTCTCTTTTGTGATCCAATTGATGAATATTGGATCTTCATTTAATTTTTCTATCTTTTCCATATACTCCCTCACCACTTGATCTTTTGATAATTTTTTTAAATCACTAATTTTCATATCTAACATTAATAGATACTTATTTTTTTCTATCTCTAATTCATTTTTATCATACCATATTTCTTTTAGCTTTTCCATATTTATCTCATAAATACAAAAGTTTTTAATATATTCTTTGCCCGTTTCATCTCTTACTTTATATATCCTTTTATACTCTGTAT
>ERZ827522.853-NODE-853-length-32561-cov-8.357934_pt1 | contig 32561 bp, 34 predicted proteins | sample MGYA00519580_ERZ827522 | MGnify/ENA primary metagenome ERZ827522 (study PRJEB31778, sample SAMEA3449340) | human gut metagenome | biome: human gut; feature: human-associated habitat; material: faeces | place: United Kingdom | collected 2010/2012 ... | reverse complement strand
TGACAAGTGACATAAATGCCGCCGATACGAGAATTGCAAGTAAGTATGTTAAACCTAAATTAACAGGTTCAAATCCATTAATTAATCTTAAAGCAGTAACCATTACGATAGCTGCTAATGTAGAAACTGTATACATAACAGTTGCTTTACTTGCCCAATATTTCCATGCATTTTCAGCTTTTTTAATACCATGTCTAATTGGATACATTAAAGCAAATGCTAAGCATGTTACATATAAACCAACTGACATCATATAAGGAGCCATTGCATGACCGTTATTTTCAACTTTAGAAATTTCTTTATGACTTGTTTCAACAGGAGTAGCTACCATATCAGTAGTTTTATCTGTTGAATCAATCTTACTTTCTTCTGCCCCAGATTTTAATGCATCATTTAAAGTAGTTACACCATCAGCTGCACTCTTAATTCCATCACCTAAAGTATCAGAACCAGCAGCCAACTTACTAGCACCATCACTAATTTGACCAGCACCATCAGATAATTGATTAGCACCATTCATTAATGTAGCATTATTGCTTACTAATGTTGAAGTACCATTAGTTAATTGATCAACACCTCTTGTTAAAGCTGTATTATTACCAGCAATTTGTTGTAATCCTGTTTGTAAGCTCGTTACCCCAGCTGTATAAGCTTTAACTCCTGAGACTAAAGCATCTTTGGAATCAACAGTTACTTGTTGAATATTTCCATCATTATCAACAGTTACATATTTACCACCATTAACTTTGGCATTTACTTCATTTAAACCAGCTTGTACTGTTTGAGAACCTTTTAACAATCCTTCTGTTTCAGTACCATCTTTTAAAGTTCCACCATTAACAGCTGTATTTAATTCAGTTAAACCACTACTTAATTTAGAAATAGCTTCTTTATTTCCTGATGTAACTTGAGAAACAATTCCATTATAAGAATATTTTTCAAATGTTCCTATAATAACTGCCTTTTCTTCTTCCGTTTTACCCGTTGCATTTGCAATAGCAGTCCCTACTACTGTTGCTTCTTGTTCCGATAATTGAGAATTCATCCATTTTAAACCTAAATCTTTTAATTGATCATTTCCCAACATTGCATTTAAAAGGGTATTAGCAGATACTAAACTATCATTTCCAGCACTAGCTGCTTTGATTTTAGTTGTATTTTCAGTAGATAAACTATCTTTTAAACTATCCGACACAGTTTGTAAACCAGCAACTACTTGTTGATTTCCTACAACTAATTTTTCAGCTCCTTCACCTAATGCTTTAACACCAGCATTTAATGCTGTGTTATTTTCAACCAATTGATTTGCACCAACTAAAGCTTGACTAACACCTGCAGTATAATCACTAACACCTGTTTTTAATTGATAAGTACCGTTATTTACTGTAACAACACCATCTGTGTAATCTTTTAAACCTTTAGTTAAAGTATTTGTACCATCTTTAAATGTTAAAGAACTACTTGCTAATACTTTTAAGTTATCACTAATAGTTTTGTTACCATCTTCTAATTGAGTCATACCATCTGATAATTGTTGAGTACCATCGCTGGCTTCAGCAAATCCATCTGACATTGTTCCAATTGAAGTAAAGATTGTTTCAGCATATGTTTTTGTTACTGAAGCTGAAACTTCAGCTTTAATTTTTGCTATTGCTGAATCATCCATTTTTGATGCAACATAGTTTGTACCTGGGTTTGTTGTATAATTTAAAACCATCTTTTTAGGATTTTTATCCAACAAAGTTGTTGCATTTTTGGAGAAATTGCTTGGAATCGTAATGACCATATAATAGTCACCATTTTTTAGTCCCTTATTTGCTTCTTTTGAATTTACAAAATGGAAATCTAATGAATCGTTGTCTTTTAATTTTTTGACTAATTGATCACCAACGTCTAATTTCTTATCGTTGTATTCAACTGCCTTATCTTTATTCACGACAGCGACAGGAAGATCTCCACTGTTTCCATATGGATCCCACATAGATCCAAGGAAGACAACTGTGTAAATACTAGGAATAAGAATAAGAGCAACTAAAACGATTTGAATCCAATGATTTTTTAAAATGTTTTTCCACTCTTGCTTAATCATAAATATCCTTCTTTCTATCTTCTATAGACATTTTACATCTATAGATATATAATGTCTATAGAGTATTATAATTTTTTCAATATAAATGTCAATATTCTTACATACAAAATATAAAAAATTAGTTATAATAAAAAAAGGGAAGGGATTACAATGAGAATAAGAAAAAGTTTTGAACAAGCAATTTGTATTTTATTGCTTATTGGAACAAATGATGGACCATTAAAAAGTCATGAACTTAGTAAAAAGCTAGATGTTTCTGATTCATATTTAAAGAAAGTAACAAGACAATTGGTCGTTGCTGGTCTTATTACTTCTAAGGCGAGTAAATTAGGTGGTTTTATTTTAAATAAAAAAATTGAGGATATAAAAATTTTATATCCTAAAATCATAGATGATGATCAAGAAGAATTTGTGCAAACTTTAAAAAATAAGACTTTTAAAGAGATTGATCGTGTAGGGAAATATTTGATTTTTAAATTGGAGGATGTTGCCTTTATTTCTCATCTTAGAATGGAAGGAAAGTATCAAATATGTAAAAAAGGGGATATACTTTCTAAACATGACCATGTTATCTTTGTATTAGATGAGGGCATGGAGTTAAGATATAATGATGTTAGAAAGTTTGGAAGAATGAAGTTGGTGGATCATGATGATTATAAAAATCAACTGCCTTTAAGTAAATTAGGCCCTGAACCTTTTGAAATAGATTATTTAGAGCTTTATCAAAAACTTAAAAAGAAAAATAAAGCGATTAAAACAGTTCTTCTAGATCAAAGTATTATGACAGGGATAGGAAATATTTATGCAAATGAAATTTGTTATCAAATGCATTTAAATCCTTATACTAAAGCCAATGTTTTAAGTAAAAAGAGAGTTAAAGAATTAGTGGATGTTGCTTGTGAGATTTTAAATAAGGCTATTTTACAAGGTGGAACGACAATTCATTCTTTTAGTGCTAATGGAATTGATGGTTTGTTTCAAGTGCAATTAAAAGTGCATATGCAAAAGCATTGTCCATTAGGACATGAGATAAAAAAAGTAATGATTAATGAAAGAGGAACATATTATTGTCCAATATGTCAAAAGGCAAAACGATGAAAGTATACGGAATAACAGGAAGTATTGCATGTGGGAAATCGACAGTCACACATTATTTAATAGAAAGAGGTTATCTTGTTGTTGATGCGGATTTGATTTCAAGAAATGCTCTAACAATTGATCAAGAATGTATTTTGAAGGTTCAAGAGTTATTTGGATGTGTTAAAGATGGAATTGTTGATCGAAAGGCATTAGGAAGAATTGTTTTTCATGATAAAAATGCTAAAAAACAGTTAGAGGCTATTATACATCCTTATGTGATTTTAAAAATGAAGGAAGAAATTGAAAAAAATAAATTGTTCATTACTAATTTAGGTAAATGTACACAAATAGATGCAAGACCATTGCCTGATGAAGTGTTGAAAAAATATCTTGATTTATTATTCAAAGAAATAAACATAATTAAACCAAAAATAATTATTACTTTTGGGAACCAAGTTAGTTCTATTATTTTAAATAAAAAGATATCTGTATCTGAAAATAGAAAAAAATGTCACAAAATACAAATTAATAAAAACGAATATAAAGTTTATCCTGTTTATTATCCAGTAGGTAATGGCATATTTAATATTGATAAATCGATAGAAGATATAAAATGGATAATTGAAAATGAAATAAAAAAAGAAGAACCAAATCTTCTTTGTGAAATTTTATAGAAAGTTGTAATATTAAGATGACATATAAGGTAGCAGCGTATCTTCGTTTATCAAAAGAAGAATATAGTAATGAAAAAGAATCAAATAGCATAACTAATCAAAAATTAATTATAGATAATTATTTAAAAGAACATAGAGAATATAAATTAATTGATTATTATATAGATGATGGTTATTCGGGTACTAATTTTGATAGACCAGAATTTCAAAGAATGTTAGAAGATATAAAAAATAAGAAAATAGATGTAATACTTATAAAAGATTTATCAAGACTTGGCAGAAATTATATTGAAACTGGCAATTTTGTAGAAGTAGTATTTCCTGCTATGGGAGTATCTGTAATTTCGGTAGATGAAAATTATGAAATTGATTCATCGGATTATTATAGTGATGATTATTTAGCATTGAAGAATTTATTTAATGATATGTACGCAAAAGACATATCAAAAAAAGTAAGAAGTTCTCTAATTGTGAAGAAACAAAATGGTGAATTTGTTGGAAAATTAGCTCCTTATGGATATATAAAAAATCAAAAAGATAAGCATAAATTTTTAATTGATAAAAATGTATCACATATAATTAGAAAAATATTTGATATGATACTTGATGGCAAAAGTAGAAGACAAGTTACTGACTTTTTAAATGATAATGATATATTAACTCCAAGCGAGTATTTAAATATTGATAAGAATAAAGATGTATCAGTTATGAAAAAATGAAATCCTGAAACGGTAAATACAATATTGAAAAACGAAAATTATACAGGAACATTACTCCAGGGCAAGAGAAGAAAATTAAATTATAGAGTTAACAAACAAATTCAATTAGAAAAGGAAAATTGGATTATAACTCCTAATCATCACGAAGCAATTATAAGTAAAGGAAAATTTGATAAAGTGCAAGATATTTTAAATAGACAAGCTCAAGTAAATAAAGATGGAAGTATAGGCATTTTATCTGGCTTTTTAAAGTGCAAATGTTGTGGTGGTAATATGATAAAACGAACTTCAAAAGAAAGAGTTTATTACTATTGCTCTAACCACTATAGAAATAAAACTTGTGAAAATAATGAATCTATTAGTGAAAATAAGCTAATTGAAATTATAAATGAAAAATTAAATTTATCTAATATTACTAGATTAGAATTAGAAAACAAAGTAAAATGTATTTATATTGATAAGAATAAAAATGTTAAAATTGATATTAAATAAAAAATTTAAAAGAAAGGAGAATAATAAATGGACAATAAAAACTTACAAATAACTAATCATGACTTTTTAATATATAGAGATTCAAACAATGATATTAAGGTTAGTGTAATGTTAATAAATAATGACATATGGCTTACTCAAAATTTAATTGCAGAATTGTTTGGTGTGGGAAGAAGTACAATAACAGAACATATTAATAATATATTAAATAGTGGTGAACTTGATGAAAATAACACCGTCGGAAAAACCGACATTGATAATTCTAAAAAACCTGTTAAGATATATAACCTTGATATGATTATTGCAGTTGGATATAGAGTAAATTCAAAAAAAGCAACCAACTTTAGAATTTGGGCTACTAAAATATTAAAAGAATATATGATAAAAGGTGTAGTTATGGATGATGAAAGATTAAAAAATCCTAATTACATATTTGGCGAGGACTATTTTGAAGAAACACTTGAAAGAATTAGAAACATTCGTTCAAGCGAGAGAAGATTTTATCAAAAAATAACCGATATATATTCTTCTTGTAGTGTTGATTATGATAAAGATTCAGAAATAACAAAAGAATTTTTTAAAACAGTTCAAAATAAATTACACTTTGCAATTTGTTTCTAGGCTAGGTTAAAAATAAAAAGCCCGTTAAATAAGGCTTTTAACATTTTTACAATAAGAAAAAAACGTGTTTAGATACTAATTATATACTAAAAATTATTAAATGAAATTGATTTTTAATATATATTTGATTTTTCTTGTAGTATCTAAAATATAAAATAGAAAGGAAGGATAATATATGAATAATAAAATTACAACAAAAATGAATGTAAAAGATAATTTGATAAACGTAATGAGAATTGATAATATAGATTATATATCTTTAACAGATTTGGCAAGATACAAAAATCCAGATAATCCTGGGGATGTTGTTATTAAGTGGATGAGCAATAAAAGTTCTTTTGATTTTTATTCACTTTGGGAAGAACTGTTTAATGAAAATTTTAAACTAGCGGAATCTCGCGAGTTTAAAAATGACTCTGCAAATAATTCTTTTACAATGAGTCCTTCTAGATGGATAAGTACTACAAATGCTAAGGGTTTTGTAAGTAAAAGAGGAAAATATGATGGTGGCACATTTGCACATCCAGATATTGCCTTAGAATTTGCGTCTTGGATAGATCCCGCATTTAAATTATATTTGATTCAAGAATTTGAAAGATTAAAATATAATGAAACATATCAAGAAAAAATAGAATGGTCTGTTAGAAGAAGCTTATCAAAAATAAATTATAGAATACATACTGATAGTATTAAAGAAAATTTAGTTCCTACTTTAACAGATAAACAAAAAGTTTTTGTTTATGCTAACGAAGCAGATGTAATAAATGTAGCATTGTTTGGAATGACTGCAAAAGAGTGGAGAGAAAATAATCCAAAATTGGAGGGTAATATAAGAGATTATACAGATATTTTACATTTAGTTGTCTTATCTAATTTAGAGGTATTAAATGCCAGTATGATAGAAAATAATATTGGTCAAAAAGATAGATTAGAAAAATTAAATGAAACTGCTAAAAGACAAATAACTATTTTAGCAAGCGATAATAATATAATAGGTATAACGAAATTAGATAATCAAAAATTAATTGAAGGGGCGAATGAGTAAGTATTGCATGATTGAAATTGCTTTTAATAATAAAGAAGAGATTAATGAAGCAAGAATGATAGAGAATGGAAGTGATAAATAATGGATATGTACCAAAAAAGAGAAATGAGAAAAAATAAAAAAATGAACGAAGATAAAGAAAGTTTACCATCAACGAGTATCAACTGGTACCCAGGACATATGGCAAAAACAAAAAGATTAATTAAAGAAAAAATGAATCAAATTGATATTGTTTATGAAATAATTGATTCTAGAATTCCATATTCTTCAAAAATTATAGATATAGATGAATACATTAATGGAAAACCTAAAATATTGATTATGACAAAATATGACTTATGTGATGCCAAAGAAACAAATAAATGGATTGAATATTATAAGAAAAGCAATTACACTGTTATTGCTACTAATTTAAATAAAGATAATATTTTACCTAAAATATTAGAAGCAACATATAATCTTTTAGCACCCAAAAATGAGGCTAGACTCCAAAAAGGAATGAACAAAAGAAAAGCTAGAGCTTTAATTGTTGGAATACCTAATGCTGGAAAATCTACATTAATTAATCGATTAGTTGGTAAAAAAGCTGTAGTAACTGGAAACAAACCAGGAGTTACTAAAAATTTAGATTGGATTCGTATCAGTGATCAATTAGAATTATTGGATACACCAGGTATTCTATGGCCAAAATTTGAAGATGAAACAGTCGCATTTAATTTAGCTTGTTTAACAGCAATCAAAGAAGAAGTTCTTCCTATTGAACATGTAGTTTGCTATGTTTTAACAACATTACTGAAATATTATCCTCAAATATTAGAAGAGCGTTATGGAATTACATCTTTAACAGAAGATTTTATAGAGGCTTTTGAACAGATAGGCAAAAAACGAGGATGTTTATCTAAAGGTGGTATAGTTGATTATGATAAAGTTTGTACTGTTGTAATGAACGATTTAAAAGATGGCATGATAAAAAATATTACATTTGATCGTTTCGAAGAAAAAAGAATTGAACAATAATTCTTTTTTTTATATAATATAAGATGTAGGTGATAAAATGAGTTTAAGTAATATTTTTACTAGCCATCTACCAACTTTAGATCTTCACGGTGAAGATCGAGAAAGTGCAAGAGTAGCAATTAACGATTTTATTCGCGATAATCAAAAAATGAAAAATGATAAAATTGTGATTGTTCATGGAAAGGGGACTGGCATTTTAAAAAAGACAACTCAAAATGTTTTGAAAAAAAATAGAAATGTAGTGGAATTTCAAATTGATTTCTACAATGAAGGAAGTACAATTGTTCGGATCAAAATTTGACAAAAAGCTTAATTTTTGCTATAATTTGTCTTGAAATCAACCAAGAAATTTCTTATTTTATAAAGTTTTTTTAAAAAATGAGATGAAAAGTTGACAAATAAAAAAAATAGTGATAGTATACTCGACATAAATCAAGAGGGGGTTTTATTTATGTATAATGAGAACACAAATTTTTCACTAAAAAATGTGATTATTCAATTTTTATTTTTAGCCTTATTAGTGTTTATACTAATATGGTTGTTTCCATTAAAAAGTGATTTGAATAACTTAAATAATGGAGATAATAATAATGATGGTATTAATGTATTAGTAGATCGTATTTTTAATGAAAATATCATTGCGATGAAAGATGCAGCCAAGAGTTATTATACTACTCCAAGATTACCACAAAATGTTGGTGATAAAGTAAAAATGACTTTAGGAGAAATGTTAGATAAAAAAATCATTTTACCTTTCACTGATAAAAATGGTGATTCTTGTAGTTTGACAGATTCATACGTTGAAATAACAAAAAATGATGATGAATTTGTTATGAAAGTAAATTTAAAATGTGGTAAAGAAGAAAACTACTTATTAGTTTACATGGGATGCTATGATTATTGTTCTACTGCTATTTGTGAGAAAAACAAGCAAGACATGAAAGCACCAGTGATTTATTCATCAAAGACACAACAACCTGTTAAAGAAAATACAACAAGTAATTCCAATACAAACAATAATGTAATCAATAATATTATTAATAATATAATCAATATTGTTAATCCAACAAAACCAGATACGAAATATTATTGCTCTGTTGTAAATGGTAAATTCTATGACACTAAAGGTAATGTTGTAAGCGAAGCTGATTATAAAAAGTCGTGTGAACAACAAGAACAAAAATATTATTGTTCTATTGTAAATGGTAAATTCTATGACGCTAAAGGTAATGCAGTAAGTGAAGCTGATTATAAAAAATCATGTGAACAACAAGAGGAAGAAAAATATTATTGTTCTGTTGTAAATGGTAAGTTCTATGATGCCAAAGGTAATGTAGTAAGTGAAGCAGCATATAAAAAATCATGTAACCTTGAAGAAAAATATTACTGTTCTATTGTGAATGGTAAATACTATGATATTAATGGTAATGTAGTAAGTGAAGCCACTTATAAAAAATCTTGTGGTATTGAAGAAAAATATTATTGTAAATTAGTAAATGGAAAATATTATGATGCTAATGGTAATGTAGTTGATCAAGCAGCATATAAAAAATCATGTGAGCAACAACCAACTCCACAACCAAAAGTATTATATGAATATAAGAAAACAACAGCAGGAACATGTACAGAAACAGCTTGGTCTGATTGGAGTACTACTCCAGTTACAGCATCATCTACTGTAGCTGTAAAAACAAAAACAGTAACTGAAAAGAAATTAGTTGGTTATAATGTAACAAAAGCTACAGATTATTCAAAACCAATTTATGGTACAAAACAAACTGTAGTTGGTAAAGAAACAAAAGATGTTTGTACAAAATATGATTATGTAGCAACTGGACAATATTCATATAGTGATTGGCAAGATGTTGGAATAGTTTATTTAAATTCTTCTCCAAATAATACCAACACTGAACGTTATGTAAAAGTTGGAGAAGATAACTGGGTTTGTAAAGAAAACTGTACAGCAGGTGCAACATATGCTTATAGAAAATATGTTAGACAGACTGTTCCTGTTACAAAATATCAATGTACAAAATGGGAAAAACAAACAAAAAACATTGTTGCTACTGTTAAAGTAATTACAGGATATGAACAAAAAGTGGTAAGCAAAACACCAGTTTATAAAGAAACTACTAAAAAATTATATAGCTATAAAACTAGAACTTGTACTTCTGCTAGTGTAGATGTAAAATGGAGTACTTATAATGATAAATCATTATTAAATGCTGGTTATGTTTATACCGGAAGAACTAAAAATGCTTAATAGAATGAAAGGGTGAAGATGGCTATGGATAAAAATTATGAAGTTTTATTGAATGCGTCATTAGAACGTTATGAAAAAATGATAGAGAAAGGAGCTGTAGATTCTGAAGAATTTTCAGCTTCTAAGCTTAGTAAAATAGAAAATAAAATAAATTTATTAATTCAAGATTCAGGAGTTAAAGCAAATTTCTTAGAGAGACTTAATAAAATCAGAACTTATATTCCTGAAAATGTTAGTGAAGAAACAACTGAAAAAAATATTTCACAAGTATCTCCTAGATTTTTCAAAGTCCCTGTAGATTTTATAAAAAAACATAAAGCAAGTACTGCTGCTGCAATCTTTGCAGCTGTAGGATTAACTGCTGTTACTTTACACGGATGTGGCAACGAAGATAAAAATTCTGAACCAATTATAGTTGAATCAACTGAATCAACTGAAAATGCAACAGAAGAGGTACAAAAAAACGATACTGAAGTGCAATTTACTGAAATGGATTCTGAATATGTAGAACTTGCTGAATCTATTACTAAAGGTTTAAACGATGAAATTTCTAAAGGCTTAGAAGTTACAGAAGAAAATAAGGGTGTTGTTTCTAAAGCTTATACAGAATATTATATGTTAAATCAAGTTGATACATTGACAGATGAAGAGTGGGCTAATATTTTCCCAAGTAGTAATATTACTTCAGAAGATATAATGCAGGCAAAGTATGATTTAGAACTTGTTGATGAGAAAAGAGTAACTGTAAGTAATCAATATCTAGATTATAGTTTAATGTTCAATGAAACAGATTCTAAAATGTTGAGTGACGCAGGTGTTGCTTTAGATAAGGTAAAAAATGCTACAACATCTGTAGCAAAAAAAGAAGCAAATGCAGAATTTATGGATTACATAACAGATGTGTTCAATTTAGAATCTGATAATCAAATATCACCTTATTCTTTTAGAGCGATAGATACTTTTAGAAATGTTTACTTTAATGCTTTTGATGAATTAACACTTCATAACGTAATTAATGATGAATTAGAACATAAAGTAGATACAGCATCTCTTTGCAGTATTTCAAATAGTGATTTAAATGTAGAAGAAAAAAATATTAATAGTATCCAATCTAAAGTAGTAATTGCTACTCAGGAAAAAATAGATACTCGTTTACAAAATGGGTGGAATTATGCAAATACACATGAACTAAATCCATATAATGATATTGATGATATTGTTGAATATGTGGAGAGTCATATTGATTTGAGTCTATATCAAGAATTACCAGATTATGAAGAATATTTGACTAAGATTACTCTACCAGCTAGTACAAAATCAAAAGATGATAGTGGAATCTCAGATGGTAAAGGTGGACACATTTCTAAATCTGATATGCAAGCTCATGGTGCTACTAATAAAGAAGAGTATGAGCAAGCAGTAAGAGATGAAGATGCTAAAAAAAGCGAAGAATCAAAAGTAATTACTGACAATGATGGTAATACTATCTCTAGTGGCTCAAATGCAAGTGAACAAGATGCAGTTGATAACTATGAATCAGAATATAATAAAGGTTATGAAGCTGGAAGTAAAGCTTATGAAAACGGTGGCTCTAGTACAGCACCTTCTGAAAGTAGTAGTGCTTATAAAGAAGGATATAGCAATGGCTGGAAAGACGCTAAGAAAAGAAATGAAAATAGCCAAACAACTTATATTCCAACAAATGATGATGATACAACAACATCAGAAACAACCGAAACAGTAGATGATTATACAACAGATCCAACAACTCCAGATAATAATACAAATGACAATACAACGACAGAATTTGTTCCAATAGATGATGGTGATACAACAACATCAGAAACAACCGAAACAGTAGATGATTATACAACAGATTATGTTCCAGTTGATGAAACAAATGATCAAACAACAACATCAGAATCAACAGAAACAGTAGAAGATTATACGACCGATTATGTTCCAGTTGATGAAACAAATAATCAAGTAACAACGACAGAGTCATCTGAAGTAGAAGAAGGATATACAACAGAATATGTTCCAATTGAGAATTCTGAAGTTCAAAATATAGAAGAATCATCTGAAACTATTGAAGAATATAAAGAAGAATCTAAAGGTCAATCAAGTGATGATATTTCAAGTCAACTCGAAAGCTTAAAACAATTGAGAGATTTAATTTTAAGTGATACAAATGAAGTAGTAGAAACTAAAGGTATGAAAATATAGTGTGTAAACCACTATATTTTTCTTTGACAAGAATACCTTATTTATGGTAATATCTATTATAGATGATAGTATCCAGGAGGCAGAATATGAAGGGAAATTATGCATTTGATTATGTAAATGAAAATGAATTTCATAAACTAGAACGTTCATTAAAAAAATATAATATGTTAGCTTACAAAAAATTATATTTTGATTATTATCCTAAGCTAAAAGACGGAAGTTTTTTAGGTGAATTAGTTTCTACAAATAAAGAAAAAGCTACAAAAAATTATGAATTGAAATTACCAACTGATATTATGTTTTCAAAAGTTCATGGCGATATAAAATTACATTATACTGTTTATGAAAAAGAAAAAATTGTAATGTTAAATACGATTACTCCCGAAGATATTTTAGCCGAAGGACATCAATCTGAACTAGTAACATATAAAGGTGTTATGGTTTCTAAAGAACATTCAGATAAAGATTTATTTAAAATTAACTTATTAAATATGTTAAATAAGTAAAAGTAACTTTTTAATTAAAAAGAGTTACTTTTTTTGTTCTTAATATTTTACATGAGGAAGTATTTAAAAATTTTTGATTTTGTACTATAATAATATCGGTGATAAAATGCAACAATATATAGGACAATTTATAGATTTTATTACAAATTTTGTTGAAGGAAATAACATGTTTTTAAGTGTTTTTTTTGGTGTATTTGCAATTGTCTTAGAGTCTATTATTCCAGCACTTCCACTTGCTTTATTTATTGCTATTAATATTATTGCATTTGGAAATTTCTGGGGTTTTATTATTTCATGGCTTTCTACTGTAGCAGGGTGTACTCTTAGTTTTTTTATTTGCCGAAAATTTAGAGGATTTGTAGAAAGAAAATTCAAAAATCAAGAAAAAGTATTAGGATTTATTAATCGTGTTGATGAAATTAAATTTAGTAACTTAATGCTCATAATATCAATGCCATTTACTCCTGCTTTTTCCATTAATATAGCAGCAGGTTTATCTAAAATGAAGTATAAAAAATATTTGTTAGCTCTTTTAATTTCAAAAACATTTATTGTTTATTTTTGGGGCTATATAGGTTCTACATTCCTTCAAAATATTACAGATGTTGATATGTTAATTCAATTAGGAGTAATTGTTGCTATTTTATTTTTAATTTCTAAAATGATTATGAAAAAGTTTGATATATAAGGAGGTATTTATGGAATATGTAGTAATTATACTTTTAATCATTAACTTAATTGTTACACTTTCTTTGCTATTTAAAAATAATAATAAAGAAGAAACTAATATTACAGAAAGAATAGGTAGATTAGAAACTAATATTATTAAGGAATTTGGTGATTTTAAAAATACACTAATTCGTGAATTAAACGAAGATTTCATTAAATTAAATGAGAGAGTAGAAAATAGTTTAAGACATATTAATGATGCAGTAAATGAAAGATTAGATCAAAATTTTGAAAAAACGAATAAAACATTTACTAGTGTATTAGAACGTCTTTCCAAAATTGATGAAGCTCAAAAAAAGATTGATACATTATCAAGTGATATTGTATCTTTACAAAGTGTATTAACTGATAAAAAGACAAGAGGAATTTATGGCGAAATCAACTTAAAAAATATTATGGAAAATGTGTTTGGAGAAAATAATAAAAAGATCTATCAATTACAATATCCATTTTCTAATGGGACTATTGTAGACTGTGCTTTATTTGCTCCAGAACCATTAGGATTAATAGGAATTGATTCTAAATTTCCTTTGGAAAACTATACCAGAATGGTAGATAAAAACTTATCCGTTTTAGAAAGAGAAAGTGCAACAAAATTATTCAAAAGCGATGTAAAAAAGCATATTGATGCCATTGCTTCTAAATATATTATTCCAGGAGTTACTTCAGACCAAGCTATTTTATTTTTACCTGCTGAGGCTATTTTTGCAGAAATTAACGCATATCATCAAGATCTAATTGAATATGCTTATAAAAGAAGAGTATGGTTAACAAGTCCAACGACTTTAATTAGTACTCTTACAACTATACAGGTTATTATCATGAATATGGAACGTGATAAATATGCTAGAGTCATTCATAAAGAATTAAAACTTTTAGATGAAGAATTTAAACGCTATAAAGATCGTTGGGATAAATTATCTAGAAGCATTGAAACCGTTGGTAAAGATGTAAAAGAAATTCATACCACAACAGAAAAAATTACAAAACGTTTTGATTCCATCAACAAAGTAGAAGTGGAGAAATTAGAAAATGAAGAAATGTAATCAATTTTTAATTTTATTAGGATGTATACTTAGTATCATATATACATTAAATACAACCGAAACTTATGAAATTTTGATTCGAATTAGTTTTATTCCCGTTTTATTATTGCCAACTTTTTTGAGAAAATTAAACATAAAAATTAGCTTAGATGGAGAATTTATATACCTTGTATTTGTTTATTTAGCGCATTTCTTAGGTTCTATTGTGGAACTTTATAATCAGATTTATTTCTTTGATACAGTGACTCATTTTCTATCCGGAATAGTAGTTTCCATCTTTGCCTTTGGCTTTTTGAAAAAGAATAAAATAAAAACAAATCTTCCCTTTGAAATTTTATTTATCTTAGGGGTTTCTTGCCTTGTTGCCTTTTCTTGGGAAACTTTTGAATTTACTTGTGATCAACTATTTGGTAAAGATGCTCAAAAAGTAATTGAAACAGGAGTTACAGATACCATGAAAGATATGATAGTAGCGTTTCTAGGAGCTAGTTTATTCTGTATTTCGTATGCTTATGAAAAAATAAATCATAAAAATTACTTAATCAATCATTATGAAAATAATTTAAAATGATAGAAAATAACTTGTAAAGAAGCAGAGTATTTGTTATAATACTATTGGCTTTTTCAAATAGTCACATTATGAATTCTTATGCCTAGTGCCTATTAGGTGGTATGAGTTAGAAGTAATGGAAGAAATAACAAAAGGAGGAAAAAAATATGGCAGTAGTGTCAATGAGTTATTTATTAGAATCAGGAGTTCACTTTGGTCATCAAACTAAAAGATGGAATCCTAAAATGAAAGAGTATATTTTCTCAAGTAGAGATGATATCTATATTATCGATTTACAAAAAACAGCAAAGAAAATCGAAGAAGCATATAGTGCTTTAAAAGAAATTGCTGCAAATGGTGGAAAGGTTTTATTCGTAGGAACTAGAAAACAAGCTAGTGAAGCTGTAAAAGAAGAAGCACTTCGTTCAAATTCTTACTATGTTTCAGAAAGATGGTTAGGCGGTACTTTAACAAACTTCCGTACAATTAGAAAAAGAGTTAAAAGACTAGAAGAAATCGAAAAAATGGAACAAGATGGTACATTCGATAAATTACCTAAAAAAGAAGTAATTGGTCTTAAAAAAGAATATGACAAATTAAATAAATTATTATGTGGTATTCGTGAAATGAACAAATTACCTCAAGCAATGTATATTGTAGATCCTTCAAAAGAAGAAATCGCAATTAGAGAAGCTAGAAGATTACATATTCCAGTATTTGGAATCGTAGATACAAATTGTGATCCAGATATGGTTGATTACGTAATTCCAGCTAATGATGATGCTATTAGAGCTGTAAAATTAATTACAGGTGTTATGGCAAACGCTATCGTTGAAGCAAATGGTGGTAAAATCGTTGAATATGTAAAAGATGAAGATAAAAACGATGAAAATATTATGGAAAGAGCTTTAGAAACAGTAAAAAGAAGAGAAGACCGTCCAAGAAGAAATTTTGATAAAAAATTTGATGGTAAAAGAAACTTCGATAATAAGAATAGAAAATCTTTCACAAAAAATGAATCAAAAGAAAATCCAAAAACAGAAAAGAAATCAGAAACTGTAGAAAGTCCTAAAAAAGAAGAAGCCAAGGATTTAACAAATTTAACAGTTGCTGAACTTAGAGATTTAGCAAAGTCTAAAGAAGTTAAAGGATATTCAACTATGAAAAAAGCAGAGCTTTTAGAAGCTTTAAAATAAATGAAAGATGATTGAAAAATCATCTTTCCGTGTATAGGAGGAAAAAATATGGTAACTGCTAGTTTAGTAAAAGAATTAAGAGAAAAAACAGGAGCAGGAATGCTTGACTGTAAAAAAGCCTTAGAAGCAACTAATGCTGATATCGAAGCTGCTATTGATTGGTTAAGAGAAAAAGGAATTTCAAAAGCGGCTAAAAAAGCTGATAGAATTGCAGCTGAAGGAATTGCAGCAGTTCTAATTGATGGTAACACTGCTGCAATTGTAGAAGTAAATTCAGAAACAGACTTTGTTGCTAAAAACGAGGAATTTAAATCATTAGTTCAAACAATTTTAAAAGCAATCATTCATTCAAATGCTACTACAGTAGAAGAACTATTAGAAGAAAAAACTGAAGATGGATCAACAGTAAATGAATTGATTATTTCTAAAACTGCTACAATAGGAGAAAAATTATCATTAAGAAGATTCACAAAATTAACAAAGAATGATAATGAATCATTTGGTGAATACATTCATATGGGAGGAAAAATTGCTGTTTTAACTTTAGTAGAAAACACTACTAGTGAAGTAGCTAAGGAAATTTCTATGCATGCTGCAGCAATGCGTCCACTTTATACAAAATCAAGTGAAGTTCCAACAGAAGTTCTAGATAAAGAAAAAGAAATTATGAGAGAACAACTAATGAATGAAGGAAAACCAGCTGATAAGATTGATAATATTTTAATTGGAAAAGTAAAAAAATATTATGAAGAGGTTTGCTTAGAAAATCAAATATTTGTAAAAGCAGAAAACAAAGAAACAGTTGGAGAATATGCTTCAAAAAATGGTGGTTCAATTGTTACTATGATTCGTTATGAAGTAGGCGAAGGAATTGAGAAAAAAGAAGAAAATTTCGCTGAAGAAGTAGCAAAACAAATCAATGGATAAAAGGCAACTTAGGTTGTTTTTTTTCAAATTTTTATGGTAGGGAGGAATTATGAGCGATAGCAATTTGGGAAATTTAGATTTTCAAAATTTTTGGAAATTGAAAAAATATTTTTCAGGTGAGAATAGTATCTTTTTAACAGATGACAATATTGGATTTCATGAAAGTATTTCAAATGATGTGATAGATAATATTACCAATATTACCAATCAGTTAGACTCATTCATTTATGATTTTTTTCACAATCATGATTTTGATTATCATGAAAATTCTCAAAATGGTTGTTATATGCTTTCCAGTCTTTTTTGTCTTTCTGATTCTAGTTGGAATTTAGTACAAGGGGAGTATAAATTTCAAAATAAAAAACATCCATTCTATCATTCTTGGTTAGAAAAAGAAGAAATTGTTTATGATCCTGCTATGAGAGTAGTTACACCAAAAAGATTATATGAGAATTATTTTAATTCAAAGTATCATTATGAAAAAGAGGAATTAATAAAACTTCTAAAAAGAACAGCTACATTTACTTATTATGAAGAAGATTTACAAAGAGGATGCATTAATCCATTAGGTCAATTATTTTATTATGATACAAAAAATGCTGAATTAGCGGCTAATAAAATTTTGAATAGTCTAGATATTTATTTCCACCAAAAGACAAAATAAATTACTTGAATATTAAGAGCTACTATATTATAATATTAACAAGGGAGAGATATTGATGGATGAAATTTTATTAGAAACAGAAGAAAAAATGACTAACACGATTTCTAATTTAGAAAAAAGATTACTAAATATTAGAGCAGGAAGAGCTAACCCTGCTATCTTAGATGGAATTAGTGTTTCTTATTATGGAGTAGATACACCATTAAAAGGACTTGCTACAGTTTCTATACCAGAAGCTAGACAACTTGCTATTAAACCTTATGACCGTTCTACTATTGGAGCTATTGAAAAAGCTATTTATGAGGCAAATATAGGATTAACACCTAATAATAATGGTGAAGTTATTATATTAAATATTCCTGCTTTAACAGAAGAAACTAGAAGAGAATACGTAAAACAAGCCAAAAATGTTGCCGAAGAAGCAAAAATCGCTTTAAGAAATATTAGACAAGACGCTAATAATGATATTAAAAAGTTGGAAATCACAGAAGACGAAATAAAAAATGGACAAGAACAAGTTCAAGAACTAATTAATAAATATAATAAAATAGTAGATGAAAAGGCAAAAGCAAAAGAAACAGAATTGATGACTGTATAACAACATGAATAATGTTGTTTTTTTTCACGAAAAATTTGTTATAATGAATTTAGGTGATAAGATGGAAAAATTAAATCAATTAACTTCTTTATTAGCAAAAGATTTACCAATCGAAGAAATACTAAGAGAACTAAATTGTAATAGACAACAATTGTTAGAATATTTAAAAAAATTAAAAGCAATTAATTACTATTTTGAATATCATATTTTTGATAATAAAAAGACAATATTGACATCTAATTATGATTCTAATGGAACAGGTGTTAATATTTATTCAAACAAAGAAGTTTTATCTGTTATAACAATATCAGATATCCGTTGTGGTTCTAAATCCGAAAGAGCAGATTTGTTAGATGAAGTATATAATTATGCAATAGAAAATAATATTCATATTATATTTAACTTAGGTGATCTTATTGATGGAAAAAATTCTAAAGACCCAACTCAAAAACAGTTAGAAAAATTGTATCAGATATATCCTTATGATCCTTCTATAACCAATATTGTTTTGCTTGGGAATCATGATTATCATAGTTTTTATTATGATGATTATGATATTTCAGAAGACTTATTTATCAATAGAGATGATTTCATTGTTACAGGATATGGGCTTTCCTATGTGGCATTAGAAAAAACATTAATAGGATTACATCATGATTTAAGTATTGTCCCAAATCCAATCATTCATGCTCCTGCTCCAATCCACTTACATGGGCATTCTCATTATTATAAAGTAACAACGGGTAGTTTATTAAAAATAATGGTGCCCACTTTAAGTAATCATATATTTGATTACAAAAATACATTCCCTGGATTTTTGAAAATTGATTTTTACTTCAACTATAATAAAATTACGAAAGTAAATATTCAAAGTAAAATATTGTTAGATAGATTAATTACTACCAGTGAATTAGATTATTCAGTTCCTGTTTTAAAAAAGAAAAAATAACTACAAAATTATATTTTTCTATGATATAATGAGTCAAGGTGATGTTATGGAACAATTAAATAGAAGTGAACTTAGAAAAAAAATAATGACAATTTTGTACCAAATTAATGTATATAAGACAAATAAAATTCCTTATGAGGTGGATCATGTAATTCATGAAGTAATGGAAATTGATAACGAATTTGTCAAAGAAATCGTGTATGGTGTCATTACATATGAAAAAGATATTATTGAAATTGCGAATAAATATTTAGATGGTTGGACTATTGACCGACTAGGAAATACGGATAAAGCAATCTTAGAAATGGGTATTTACGAGCTATTATATACAAATACACCAGATATTGTTTGTATTAATGAGGCAATTGAATTAGCGAAGTCTTATAGTGATGATAAAGTAAAAAATATGATTAATGGAGTCTTGGATAAAATTTATCACAATAAGTAGGTGGATATATGAATGATAAATATCTAACAGTAACCGCTTTAACAAAATATATTAAATATAAATTAGAGTCGGATAACAATTTAAAAAAAGTCTATTTAAAAGGAGAAATTTCTAATTTTAAAGCACATTCAACAGGACATTTTTATTTTTCGATAAAAGATGAAAATAGTATTATAAGGGCTATTATGTTTAATAGTAATGCCAAAAAATTAAACTTTATTCCAACAGAAGGAATGAAAATTTTAGTAACAGGTACTATTAGTGTTTATCCAGCAACTGGTAGTTATCAAATTTATGTAGATGATTTGATTGAAGATGGAATTGGGAATTTATATGTAGCCTTTGAAAAATTAAAAGAAAAACTATCAAAAGAAGGCTTGTTTGATCCTAAATATAAAAAGAAAATTCCTAAAATACCTTCTAAAATAGGGATTGTGACAGCGAAAACAGGAGCAGCTGTAAAAGATATTATATCAACCATCAGAAGAAGGTTTCCTTTATGTGAAACTTATCTTTTTCCTTGCTTAGTGCAAGGAGAAAATGCGAGTGAAGATATTAGAAATAAGGTAATTCAAGCGGATCAATATCAATTAGATGTTTTAATTGTTGGTCGTGGTGGTGGGTCTTTTGAAGATCTAAATTGCTTTAATGATGAAGCATTAGCTCGTACAATTTTTGCCTGTAAAACACCTATTATTAGTGCTGTAGGACATGAAATAGACTTTACAATAGCTGATTTTGTAGCAGATATGAGGGCACCAACACCAACAGGAGCTGCGGAGATGGCAGTCCCTAATAAAATGGATCTTTTAACTCATGTGAATCAGTTAAAAATTCGATTAGATGAATCTATTATAAAAAAACTAAAATATCAAAAATTAGTTTTAGATTCTTTTACAAATTCATTTGTAATTAAAAACCCATTGTTGTTGTATCAAAATAAACAACAACAGTTAGATTTAGATATAGAAAAAATCAATAAACTGATATTAGATAATATAGAACGTAAAAAAATAAAACTAGATCAATTTAAAAATAATTATATTTTAAATAATCCTGTTATTCTTTATCAAAACTATATGAAGGAATTAAATAATTTTTTAGAAAAACTAGAATTATTAAATCCTATTTCAGTGTTAAAAAAAGGATATAGTTTAACTTATTATAATGGAACTATTTTATCTAGTATTAAAACAGTGAAAAAAGATGATTCTTTAAATATAAGACTATATGATGGTACTTTAGATGTTGTTGTAAAGAATGTGGGAGGATTAGATGGAAAAGAAAATTAAATTTGAAGATAAAATGAAAGAACTAGAATCTTTAATCAATGAACTTGAAAATGGAGAAATTGATTTAGATGACTCTATTGAAAAATATACAAAAGCTATGAAATTAATCAAAGAATGTGATACAGAACTAAAAACTGTTGAAAAACAAATCAGCAAATTAGTAACTGAGAAAAATGAAACCGAAGAATTTGAAATAGAAGAGGAACGTTAATTTGAGAATTGGCGTTGATATAGATGGATGTATTACAGATGTTGGAAAATTTCAATTAGAATATGGTAGTAAATTTTATTTTGAAAAATATCATAAATCTATTCAAAATCATAAAGGTTATGAGATATCCAACATATTTCAAGTGTCAGGAGAATTAGATGATGAATTTTGGAAAAAGTATTTTTTAGAATATTCAAAAAATACTAGTCCTAGAGGGTTTGTAAGTGAAGTGATGAAAAAATTAAAAGAAGATGGAAATGAACTTTACATCATTACAGCTCGTGGTAATTACTTTTCTCATTCTGGTAGTGTATTATCCTATGAAGAAAATAAAAAAGTTGTTTTAAATTGGTTAGAAGAAAATAATGTTATTTATGATAAAATAATTTTTAGTCCGGAAGATAAGTTACAAATTTGTAAAGAAAATAATATTGATTTAATGATAGAAGATAAACCAAGAAATGTTGAAATGATATCGCAAGAAATTCCTGTTATTTGCTTTCACAATGAATATAATGAAAATATTCAGGGAGAAAATATTATAAGATGCTATAGTTGGTATGATATTTATTCTAAAATATGTAGTCTAAAAAACTTTAATTAAAATTGAAAGGGATAATTATTGGGTAATTATCTTTTTTTATAGAATAATATAATAGTAATAAAGGAGATTTGAAAATATGAAAACTAGAAAAATAGTAGGGATTTTAGGAATTCCAACTGTAGATGATGAAAATGATAGTGTGATTGCTTTGTATAAAGATTATAAAGATGTTATTATTCAAAGAGATTGTATTCCTTTTCTAATTAGTCCAATTTCTACTATCGACTATACAAAAGAAGAAATAAAAAATATTAAAGCATTAACAGAAAAAGAAAAGGAATTTTATCAGGACATGGTAGATTTATGTGATGGAATCATTATTCCTGGTGGATACCATATTTATAACTATCTTGAATATATAACAAGTTATGCGATTAAAAAGGATATACCTGTTTTAGGTATATGTATGGGAATGCAATTGTTGGCATGTTTAGATAATAAAGAAGAAAAATGTATTGAACTTAATGAAACAGTAATTGATCATAAAAAGAGCAATCAAAAATATGTTCATTCTGTAAATATTTTAAAAGATACATTATTATCTGAAATTATTGGCAAAGAACAAATTGGTGTAAATAGTAAGCATCATTATCATATTTCACAAATAAAAAATTTTAAAGTTTCTGCTTATTCAGAAGATGGTTTAATAGAAGCAATAGAGGATCCAAATAAAAAATTTGTATTAGGTGTACAGTGGCATCCTGAAAAAATGGTTCGATATGATGAATTCGCAAATAAAATATTTGATAAGTTTGTGGAGAAAATGAAATCATAAAAATATGTTCAACCTGTATTTTTTTTTAAACATTTTTCATATTAATAATGTAGTCTGTAGATGAAGGAGACGGTCAGATGCTTTTAAAAAAATTAAAAAAATCGACTTCAATTCTACTTCTTTTATTAATTAGTATACCAACAACTGCCTTTGCTTATTCAGACTACATTATTCCAGGTGGTGAAACTATTGGGATTGAAATTAAGGCAACCGGAGTTATCATCGTAGGAACTTACGAAATTAATGGCAAAGACCCTGCTAAAGAAGCAGGACTCCAAGTAGGTGATATTATCCAAAAAGTGAATGATAAAAATATCACTACCATTGATGAATTAGTTCAGGCAATTAGTCATAATGACAGCACAGTAGAATTAACATATCTAAGAGATGATAAAGAATATCAAGCAACACTTCCAGTTACTCAAGAAGATGGTATTTATAAAACCGGTCTTTATGTAAAAGATAGTATTACAGGAATAGGAACATTAAGTTATATTGACCCTGGAACAAATCTTTTTGGGGCATTAGGTCACGAAGTCATAGAATCTAACACAGGACAAATGCTAGAAGTGAAAAATGGACAAATTTTAAAATCTACTGTAACAAATATAGAACGAAGTGAAAATGGATCACCAGGTAGTAAAAATGCTCAGTTAGAATTTGATCAAATAAAAGGACAGATAGCAGAAAATACTTCTAGTGGTATTTTTGGAAAATATACTGATATAATTCCAAGTCGTAAAGCTTATAAAGTAGCCAGCGTGAGTGATATCAAAAAAGGTGAAGCTAAAATTTTAACGGTTGTAGACGGAGAAGAAATTAGAGAGTATAGCATTAATATTACTAAAATTAATAAAAATGATAAAAATAACAAAAACTTATTATTTGAAATAACTGACCCAGAATTATTAGAAAAAACCGGTGGTATCGTTCAAGGAATGAGTGGATCTCCAATCATTCAAGGCGATTTCATTATTGGAGCTGTAACACACGTAGTTGTAGATGATCCAACAAAAGGATATGGTATATTGATTACAAACATGTTAAAAGAAGGAGAAAATTAGAGACTTAGGTCTCTTTTTTTTTTTTTTTAACTATGATATAATATGCCAAGGTGATTTTATGGAATTAACAGAAGAAACAATTTTAAAATATGATTATTTAGTTAAATCAATTGCTGGCTTTATGAATAAAAATTCCAATTTGTTTGATTTAGATGATCTTATTAGTTTTGGCTATTTTGGATTAATAGATGCTATAAAAAAATATGATTCTAGTAGTCAAGCAAGTTTTACAACTTATGCTAATATCCGAATTAGAGGAGCCATTTTAGATGGAATAAGAAAAGAAGGAAAAATTGGAAGAAACAAAGAAAAGATAGATCTAGAAGAGATTGCAAATAGTAAACAAAAACTAACTAAAAAACAAAGAGAAATATTACAAAAAATATCTATTGCTACGACAAAGAATTATGATTCATTGATACAAAAAGGAATAACCGATTATAATTTTGAAATTGTTGAATTATATGAGTTAAAGCATATCTTAGAACAAATGTGTTCTAATTTAACAGCTCAAGAACAACAAGTATTAAAGTTACTTTATGATGATCAACTAACTTTAACAAGAATTGGAAAGCAACTTCATATATCAGAATCTAGAGTGTCACAAGTAAAAACAAAAGCTTTAAAAAAATTAAGAACAGAAGAAAATATAAAAAAATTACAAGATTATTTATAACTGTTTTGACTTTAAACGGAATATTGTGTTATCCTATTAATGTAGAAAGTAGGGTTTATTATGAAACAAAGAGTAATTAGTGCTATTGTAGCTTTATTAATATTGGTACCGATCTTTTTAATGGGTGGTTTTATTTATGATGCTACAATTGTTATTTTATCATTACTAGGACTTAGAGAATTTTTAAAAGTAAAAGAGACAAAAAAAGAGCTACCTAGCTTTATTCAATTTATTTCTTATATCATGTTATCATTAATTGTTGTGAGTGGAGTTAACTCACAAGAAATGATTTTTTCGATTGATTTTAGAATTATTTCTGGATTACTGGTAGTATTTCTATTACCAACAATTTTATATCATGATCGTTCGTTATACAGTATTAACGATGCCTTCTATTTAATAGGCGGAGTCTTCTTTTTAGGAGTTAGTTTTTCCCTATTAATTATTATTCGAAATATTAGTTTAAATTATATTATATATTTATTTTTAATATCTATTATGACAGATACATACGCTTATATTGTAGGAAGGTTAATTGGTTCCCATAAATTATTAGAAAGTATCTCACCTAATAAAACATGGGAAGGAATGATTGCTGGAACATTTTTTGGCGTATTCATTCCAACACTTTATTATGTAACAGCTATTGATATGAATGCTAGTTATTTATTTATTATTGTAATGACACTTTTCTTATCAATACTAGGTCAATTTGGCGATTTAGTATTTTCAGCTATCAAACGTTATTTCAAAACAAAAGACTTTTCTAATATTATGCCAGGACATGGTGGAATTTTAGATCGTTTTGATAGCATTATATTCGTAATATTAGGATTTATTTTCTTCATTACCATTTTATAAGGAGGTTATATGGTACTAATTTGTTTTATTTTCGTTTTAGGCGTTACTATTATGATTCATGAATTAGGACATTTTGTAGTCGCTAAAAAAGCTGGAGTATATATTTATGAGTTCAGTTTAGGAATGGGTCCTAAAATATTTTCCAAAAAAAGAAAAAATGACCCAACAGAATATAACATCCGTCTTTTTCCTATTGGTGGATTTGTTAGTATGGCAGGAGAAGATCTAGAAACAGATCAAAAAATACCAAAAGAAAATCAATTATGTAATAAAAGTTGGATTGCCCGTTTTGCAACTTTAATTGCTGGAATTGTATGTAATTTCTTATTAGCAATCATCCTTCTTTTTATTGTTGGATTATGCAATGGTGTTCCAAAATATGATACTAAAATTGCTTATCTAAATGAGAATTATCCAATTTATAATACTTCTATTGAAGTGGGAGATAACATTAAAAAAATCAATAATACTAAAATTAACTCTTCAGAAATGCTTGTTTTAGAACTTGCTGTTTATAGTGGAAAAGAAATTTCCTTACAAGTAGAACATCAAGATGGTACTTTAGAAACGGTAAAAGTAAAACCAATTTATACAGAACGAGTTGGTCAAAAAGGTTATGCTTATGGATTTAATTTAGATAATACAAAAGAAAAAGGTTTCTTACCTGCTATTCAATATGCTTTTAAACAAACTAAAAATTTAATCACTCAAATGGGAAAAATGCTTTATTATTTAATAACTGGAAAATTAGGATTAGATAATTTATCTGGACCAGTTGGTATTTATACCATTGTTGGAACTGCAGCTAGTGCTGGATTCTTAAGTATTTTATATTTAATTGCTTATTTATGTATCAATGTAGGATTAATTAATTTGATTCCTCTTCCTGCCTTTGATGGAGGTAGAATTTTATTCTTAATTATCGAAAAAATAAAAGGGACTAAAGTTAACCCAAAAATAGAAAATACAATTCATACAATAGGATTCATGTTACTAATGGTCCTAATGATTTATGTAACATACCATGATATTTTGAGGATATTTAAATAACAGTCAATCTGTTATTTTTTTCACCAATTTTATAAGTTTCTTTCACGTTTCTTTCACAGCTAAAAAATATAATGAACTAGGAAACGGAGGAAAATATGTATATTTTAAAAAACGCATGGACATCAATTACAAGAAATAAAGGCAGAAACATTTTGATGGGAATTATTATTATGGTAATAGCATGTGCCACGGCAGTTAGCTTAGCTATTATAACTTCAGCCAATCAGTTAGTAAAATCTTATGAGAATAAATATGCTATTACTGCTACCATTGGAATTAATCGTCAAAAAATGATGAAAAATTTTAAACCAGATGGTGAATCAAGCAAAGAACAAATGAAAGAAAATTTCAACGCCATAGAATCTATTACCATTGATGACATTGAAAAATATGGAGATAGTCAATACGTTAAAAACTACTATTATACTTATAGTGTTGGATTAAATTCATCAACGATTGAAAAGGCAACATCCGATAGTTCTAATCATGGTGATATGGATAAACCAAAAGATATGCAAAATAGTGCTGATTTTAATTTAGTGGGGTATAGTTCTTATGAAGCTATGAGTGAATTTATTGAAGGAACCTATAGCATGAAAGAGGGAACTATTAGTAGTGATTTTGAAAGTAATACTTGTATTATTAATTCAGAACTTGCCACTTATAATAATCTAAGTGTTGGTGACACTATTACATTAGTCAATCCTAATGATTCCACGAAAATATATACTTTAGAGATTACAGGTATATTTAGTGATAATGAACAAAATGGAATGAATATGTTTAGTAATTCTACGAATAGTATTATTACCAATACAACAGTTGTTACAAATATCTTAAATGAGAATACAGATTTAACAGGAAATCTAAATCCTACCTTTGTCTTAACAAGTAAAGATGTGATAGAAAAATATGAAGCAGAATTACAAGAAGAAGGTTTAAATGAAAACTATTCAGTTACTACAAATTTAGATGAAATTAATAATGAAACAGAATCGATTAAAAATGTATCTAATTTTGCTCAAACATTTTTAATCATCACATTAATAATTGGTGGAGTTGTATTATTAATTCTAAATATGATTAATGTAAGAGAGAGAAAATACGAAATTGGAGTACTTAGAACAATTGGAATGAAAAAGAAGACTGTAATTCAACAATTCGTTTTAGAACTTTTAATTGTATCAATCATATCACTTAGTTTAGGTGGAATATTAGGATCTATCATCAGTGTTCCAACAGCTAATAATCTACTAAAATCAGAAATAGAAACAGCTAGTAACCAACAAGAACAAATTAAAGAAAATTTTGGAGAAAAGAAAGATGATAATAAAAAAATAACACAATCAATGAACGGGGTTAATAAAATTGAATATGTAAGTGAAATTAATGCTGTTGTTGATATCAAAATTTTACTAGAATTATTAGGAATTGGTATATTGCTTACAGTTCTTAGTAGCTTAACTGCCATGATTAGCATTGCTAGATTTTCACCACTTACAATTTTAAAGGAGAGATCATAATGAGTGCAATACTAAAATTAAGTCATGTTTACTATCATTATAGCGATGCCAAAGATAATGACTACGTATTAAAAGATATTAATTTTGAATTTGAAAAAGGAAAGATATATGCTATAAAGGGTAGAAGTGGTAGTGGTAAAACAACATTGCTATCTTTAATTAGCGGACTAGAACAATGTAGCGATGGAATCATTCTTTATGAAGGAAAAAATTTAAAAACAAAAAATTTAGATGAATATCGTAGTAAAGAAATTGGAATTGTTTTTCAAAGTTATAATTTGTTACCACATTTAACAGCAGCAGAAAATATCATTCTATCGATGGATATTAATCATTTAAAAGAGAAAAATAAAAAACAAAAAGCCATCGAACTATTAAATCAAGTGGGATTATCTAGTGATTATGCAGAACGTAAAATATTAAGATTGTCAGGTGGTGAACAACAAAGAGTAGCCATTGCTAGAAGTTTATCTTATCACCCTAATATGATTATAGCCGATGAACCAACGGGAAATTTAGATAGAGAAACCGAAGATGAAATCCTAACAATTTTAAAAGATCTAGCGCATAAAGAGCAAAAATGTGTAATTATTGTTACTCACTCTAAGAATGTATGTGACAATGTAGATGTTGTATATGAATTAAAAAAACAAAAAGTCTAGAATAATACTAGATTTTTTTGTATAATAAATATGGTGATAGAATGAAGCCACTTATTGTAATAGAGGGTACAGATTGTTCTGGCAAAAAAACACAGACAAAACTATTAAAAGATCATCTAGAAAAAGATAATATTTCAGTAGAGTATTTTAGTTTTCCTAATTATAATTCTCCAACAGGAAAAATCATTGAAAATCCCTATTTAGGAAAATATGAAAAAAGTTATTTCAAAGAAGATATTTTAAAGATAGATCCAAAAGTAAGTTCCTTATATTTTGCTGCTGATAGAAGATATCATTTAGAAAAAATAAAAAATACGCTAGAAAAAAATATTGTAATATTAGATCGTTATGTAGATTCTAATATGGCTTATCAAGGAAGTAGACTAGATCGAAAGAATCGTATAGAAATGTATCATTGGCTAGAAAAATTAGAGTATGATTTGTTAGAATTACCGAGACCTAATTTAACAATCTTTTTATATGTTCCACTTCAATATATGAGACAACTAAGTCAAAACCGTGAGAAACTAGATAATTATGAAAAAAATATAAAACTATTACAAATGGCAGAAGCTTCTTATCTTGAATTAGCTGAATTCCATCATTATCAAATAGTTCATTGTGTAAAGAATAATAAACTAAGAACAATTCAAGATATTCATAAAGAAATCTATCAAATAGTAACAGAGTTTTTAGAATCAGGAGGTTCAGTATGAATCAATTTGAAACTTATCGAAATCAATATCCTAACTTTATTTATAAACAATATCATTTAATAGAAGAAGAAAACAATTTAAAAATTACTTATGATTTTGAAATTGAAAATTTAAAAGAATTTCATCCATCATTAACAATTCCTAAAGAAATTATAACAACTAACGTTAATCAAGATTTTTTAAAAGAGTTAGTTTTTCATTTAGGACTTGTAGAATTAGTTAGTTACTTTAAATGTACTTGTAGTAAAAATGTTATTATTCAAGCAGGTTATTTAAATAAAGATCAAATTGCTTTTTTTAAAAAACTATATTATTTGGGTTTAGGAGAGTTTTTGTATACTAACCACATTGAAATAGCAGAGCAAGATTTAATGAATGTTATCATCGATCATCCTATTTCTAAAATACCTAAGATTGATTATAAAGGAAATGGTAATTTAATTCCTGTAGGTGGTGGGAAAGATTCTTGTGTAACTTTGGAATTATTAAAAAATATGGATAATACTTGTTTTGCTATTAATCCTAAAGAGGCAAATTTAGCTTGTATTGAGCAAAGTGGTAAAAAAGCGATTTATGTAAAAAGAACAATTGATAAAAACTTAATTGAACTTAATAAACAAGGTTTCTTAAATGGACATACTCCTTTTAGTGCGATTGTAGCATTTACTTCTTATATTGTTAGTTATTTAAGTGGTAAAAAATATATTGTTTTATCCAATGAGGGTAGTGCGAATGAATCAACTGTCTTAGGGACTAAAATTAATCATCAATATTCTAAAACGTATGAATTTGAACAAGACTTTAATCATTATGTGAAAACTTACTTTCAAATTGATATTCATTATTTTAGCTTTTTAAGACCTCTTTCAGAATTTCAAATAGGAATGATTTTTTCATCTTTGAAATCTTACCATAAAATTTTTAAAAGCTGTAATGTAGGAAGCAAAAATGAAAATTGGAATTGGTGTTGTAAATGTCCAAAATGTTTATTTGTTTATATGATTTTAAGACCATTTTTAACAAAGCAAGAAATGTTAGCTATTTTCCATGAAGATTTATATGAAAATAAAGAGTTATTAAATACTTTTCAAGAATTATTAGGATATGCAAAAACAAAACCATTTGAATGTGTTGGAACATATAAAGAAGCTAGATATGCAGTATCTACTTCTATTCAAAAAGAAACAAATTTACCATATTTGTTGACATATTATAAAGAGCACTATCCTTTAGAATTTGATTTTGATACTAATGGATATAATCATCAAAATAATTTGCCAGAAGAGTTTGAACAAGCATTAAGAAAAGAGTTAGAAAAATATGTACAAAAAAATCATTAAAAAATTAGAAAATAAAAACATTGCCATTTTAGGATTTGGTTTAGAAGGAAAATCCACTTATCGTTTTATTCGAAGATATCTATCTCAAAGAATTACAATTATCGATCAAAATGACATTACGACAAATGAATTATTAAAAAATGATTCTCAAATAGATTTTGTGATAGGACCTGATTATTTAAATCATTTAGATCAATATGATTTAATCATTAAATCGCCAGGAATTTCTTTAAAAGACATTGATATATCTAATATAAAAGATCGTATTACTTCTCAATTAGAACTTGTTTTGGAAGTTATGAAACAAAATATTATTGGGATAACAGGCACCAAAGGAAAAAGTACCACAACCTCATTAATTTATGAGTGTTTTAAAGCCAATCATAAGGATGCTTTTATACTTGGGAATATTGGAAAACCTTTATTAGATCAAATAGAGCAATATCATAAAAACACCATTCTTGTGATTGAAATGTCGAGTCATCAATTAGAATTTGTTAAAACATCTCCGCATACGGGAATCATTTTAAATTTATTTCAAGATCATTTAGATCATGCTGGTAGTGTAAAACATTATCATGAATGTAAATTAAATATGTTCCGTTATATGACAGAACAAGATCGTGCTATTTATTGTGAAGATAACCCAAACCTAAATTATTATATGACTCATAATCATTATGAAGCAAAAAAATATTCTGTTAGTTTACAAGAAAATAGTTATGTATCTTTAAAAAATAATCAAGTAATATGTGAAGATAAAGTATTATATGATGTAAATGAAAAAAGAAACTTAGTAGGCAATCATAATTTAGAAAATATTATGGTGACTTTATTAGTTTGCAAATTATATCATTTAGATTTAGAAAAGTGTAGAGAAGTGATTCAAAACTTTAAACCATTAGAACATCGCTTAGAGTTGGTAGGAACTTATCAAGATATTATTTATTATAATGATACTATTGCTACCATACCTGCTGCTACAATAAATGGAATTGAAGCTTTAAAAAAAGTAAACACACTAATTTTTGGAGGAATGGATCGCCATATTGATTATGAAGAGTTTATAACATATTTAAAAAATTGTGATGTAGAAAATTTGATTTGTATGCCAACAACGGGATATCATATTGGAAAGCTATTAGAACAAGACAAAAAAGTTTTTTACGCAGATACATTAGAAAAAGCTGTGGAGATTTCCAAAAAAGTGACAAAGAAAAATATGATATGTCTACTGTCACCAGCAGCTTCAAGTTATGAATATTTTAAAAATTTTGAAGAAAAAGGAAATGCCTATAAAGCGTTAGTAAGAAAATAAAAAATCAAAAGTTTATTCACTTTTGATTTTTTCATATATTTCTGCCACATTCACTATTTTTTGAGAAACCTCATAATTAGGAATTAAGTGTAAATGATAATGTTTTACTTCTTCTGATAATCCATTATTTTGAACCAAAGTTACTCCATCAATTTGTAACTTTTCTTCTAATAGTTTTTTAATCTTTTTAGCAGTTTTAAAAATATGAGATAATGTTTCTTCATCAATATCATCTAAATCTTTAAAATGTTGTTTTGGAATAATTAAGGTATGACCATTTTCTTTTGGATCAATATCCAAAAATACTTTGACTAAGTCATCTTCATATAAAGTGTAAGAAGGTATATCGCCTTTTATAATTTTACAAAATATACAATCCATATTTTCACGCTCCTATTTTTATTATAACATATATTTTTTATGGAATCATATTGTTTTACTAAAATATTTTTGTTATAATGAGACCATCAAAAGTAAATCATAATATAGTTTGTAGGAGGCAAAATAACGCGTTTGCCGAGAGCAAACGAGGGGAGTAAACAACACTTTTTTAGTATGTAAGAAAGGAATGATAAAATGAAAAGAAAAGGATTTACACTAATAGAACTATTAGGAGTGATTGTAGTACTA
>ERZ827522.848-NODE-848-length-32713-cov-3.118746_pt1 | contig 32713 bp, 34 predicted proteins | sample MGYA00519580_ERZ827522 | MGnify/ENA primary metagenome ERZ827522 (study PRJEB31778, sample SAMEA3449340) | human gut metagenome | biome: human gut; feature: human-associated habitat; material: faeces | place: United Kingdom | collected 2010/2012 ... | reverse complement strand
CGATCTAAAAGCTCAAGGACGCGGGCATGTCCGCGTCCTTGAGCTTTTCGTAGAACGCGAGCTTGTCGAGCGCGATCGAGCTGTCCTCGGCGCGGCGGCAGGCCTCCAGCGCCTCGCGGTAAGGGTCGAGGTCGGCCAGCACCTCGCGCACGCGGTCGCGCACCTTGCCCATGGCGAGCTCGGAGGCCTTGCCGATGGGGGAGGTGATCAGGAAGAAGCCCGCATCGTCGGAGAGCTGGAAGGACAGAGACTTGCGCCCATCCCTGTATTCCTGGACCCCGACGGTCCAGCGCCCGCCGGACATGTTGCCCGCGAGCGCCGCCATGCGTTTGACGGACTGCGTGAGCTGATGGTCCAGCTCCGCACAGCCCTCAAGGTACATATGCCCATCAAACCAGGTCTCTGCCGCCTCGCGGTTCGAGAAGGCTTCGCACGTCCAGGTATCCGGGTCGAAATCGTACACCTCCCAGGTGGCGATGCCGAGTTCGTTGCCGCAGCGTCGGACGAGATTGCGACCGGTCTCGACTTCCGCTCCTAGCTCGACGGCGCGCGTGCCGTCCTCGTCGTAGAACGCTGCCATGCGCTCCACTTCCTTCGTATCGCTGACGTCATGGTTCCACATGGCGGCCGGTCCTTTCATCGGGCGCCGTGCGGCGCCGCGGGTACATTCGCCCTCGATGCTATCCGCGCCCGGTCCGTACCGCCCTCGCGCCAGTCCATATTTCCCGAACGGGAAGCCCCCTCTGCGCCCTCATCGCCCTGGAACGCATACTGAAAGAGCCGCCGTCCGATGGGCGACGGCTCCAAGGCCTCCCGTATCGCTTTCCATGTTCTCTGGTAGGCGCTGTGGAGGGCGCGCCTACCCGAAAAGCTCGATGAGCTTTTCGGCCTGTCGCTGGCCGATGCCGGCCACGCGGCGCGTCTCAGAGATGCCGATCGCGGTCATGGCGCTCTGCGCCTTCGCCGCGCCGACGCCCGGCAGCGCCATGAGCAGCCGCTTGGCCTTGATGCGCCCGACGACGGGGTCGCCCTTGCCTGCCTCGAGCGCATCGGCGATGGACACTTCACCCGACTTGACGCGGCCAAGGTACTCGGCGCGCGCGGCGCGCATCTCGGTGGCGCGCTTCAGCGCGGCGGACCGCTGCTCGGGGGTGAAGTTGTTCCCGAAGGCGGCATTCTTCTCGGTCATGGTCGTTTCCTTTCAGTCATGCGGCTGCGATTCGGGCCGCTCAGAGCCATTCGATTTCGGTCTCGCCGGAATGGACCGAGGCGAAATCGACGCACAGGGTCCGGCGGCGTCCCGGCTGCGTGTGCCTGCCGTCGTTCACGGTGAAGATAGCGAAGCTATCGAATACCTGCGCGAGCGTGCAGCGCACCTTCGCGAGGTTCGCCGCGGTGCCGCGTTTCGAGCCCGTGTGTCCCGAGATAGTCGCCCGATGGCCCAACTTGCCCGAGAACTGTTCGCGGTATTCGGCGATCGTCAGCCGCCCGTCCCTCGCGGGGTCGCACTCCCATCCGAACAACTACACCGCCCCCATGCCAAGCATATGGGCGCCGCGTCCGGCGGCAAAGTCGATGATCGGCTTCATAGATGCTCACGCCTTCCAGAGGTCTTTCAGATACGGCAGGAGGTATACCCCGCAACTGCCTAAAAGATGCGCTCAGACCGCAAAAACCTTACATCCTCGACCGGATATGGAGAAATGGGGCCGCTAGATGGAACGCCGCGCCACAAGGTAGAATCGATAGCAAGCGGAACCCGTTCCTTATGCTGTCACACCCTGGGAACGCGGGCAACGCAGGTGCGCGCCCCGGGGCCGGGCGAAAACGGCCCCCTCCCTTCCCTCAAAAACATCTCCGATTGCAAGCGGCGCCCTGCCGAAACCGACAGGGCGTTCGCCCCGTTCATCCGCAGGAGACCCAAGGGCGATATGTACCCGGACGCCATGCCCACGGGCTACCGTCAATCGTCCCAACGGATCATCGTCAATCGTCCCAACGCAGCAGGTAGACGCCCATATTAGATTGGCTGGAATTGAAGGGCGACGCACCCCGCGAGCAGGCGGGCGGCGGGGTTGTCGCAGAAAAAGGCCGGGAGTGCAGCCCGGCCTTTAAACCCGAAATCCGCATCGTCCGCGTAACTGGCTAGCAACCTGCGCAGGGTCCGCTTCGTTCACCTGTGATTCTACCCGGTGGACCGGAGTTGATACGCAGATGCCCGGGGTGGAGCCCGGGCATCTAACCAAAGCTGAAAACTAGGCCGCCCGCGCTCCTTGTCGCTCACACGGGGACGCATCGTCTTCTACGGCCATCTTACCCAACTCCGGCAAGGTATAGACGCGCCCTCAGATTCTATATTTGAGCATATCGACCTCGGCCGTCCGCCGATCTCCCTAGCGCTTCGCAAATGCGGCGATAAGCTCGGCGCGCTGCGCTTCCGTGAGACTGTCCGCATTGCGGGCTACGTGGTGCACGGCGTCATCCAGCTCCTGATCGCAGGAGGTTCCGATGATGTCCGACGGTTCGACCCCGAGGGCGCGCGACATCGCGGCGATCGTGGCAGGCCACGGCAGACGCTCGCCGTTGACGTACCTGCTCACCGAGGCCGGTGTGAGGCCTGCCGCCTCGGCAAGCTCCTTTTGACTCATACCCCGTTCCGCCGAAGCCGGCCGCGAGGCGTTTCCCACATCTGGCGGCCCTACGGGACGGATGGGGTCCCTCCATGCCGCCACCCATGGAAAACGCGAAGGCAAACCGGGCGCGATACCCAAAAGCCGCCTGCCTACGCCTACACAGGCAGACGGCGGCATCGCGGGCGTGATCGCCTATTTCCTCTTCTTCGGGCGCGCGATCTCGGCCGGCCTGTCCGCGGGGTCGAACGACCCGGCGCGGAACTCCACGCAGCCGGTGGCGCCGCGCGGCGCGGCGAAGAACCGCCAGGGCTTGAGCGAGACATCGAGCGATACCGCCTTGAGCTCGCCGGGCTCGCCCTCGCGCACCCAGACCACATCGATCGGCACGCGCATCATGCAGGTGTGGATCGACCGGCATCCGGGGAAGTAGAGCCCGCAGGCCTCGGGCACCTCGCGCTTGAGCATGAGCCCGCAGAAGCGCTCGAGAAAGCCCCGGCAGGTATGGGTGAGGATCGGGACCCTCTTGCCCGAGGCCGTGACGGCCACGGCCTCGTCGAGATATCTGTCGTTCATATCGGATGGCTCCTTGATCGGAAGGTTAGAAGAACTGACCGAGCTGTAGGATCATCGGCGCGAGCATGAGCATGATGATCGAGGGCAGCATGAGCAGAAGCATGGGGAAGAGCATCTTGGTGGACAGCTTGTTGGTCATGTCGTCGACCCTCAGGCGGCGCTCGGTGCGGACGGACTGCGCCTGCATGCGGATGATGTCGACCAGAGAAGATCCCGCGCGCTCCGCCTGCACGAGCGATGCCGTGAAGAAGGTGATCGAGTTCACCTGGGCGCGGTCGGCCAGTCCCAGCAGGGCCTCGGAACGGCTCGAGTAGGCGGCCTCCTTGGCGACGCGGGCGAAGGCCTCGGCGATCGCCCCGTCCATGCGGGTGCCGACCGATGCCAGCGCGCCCTCGAACGACGACCCGGCCGAGATGCAGATGGCCATGAGGTCGAGCGCGTCGGGCAGCTGGCGGTCGAGCTCGTCGCGCCATTCGGCGCGGCGGGCGAGCAGCCACGCCTGCGGCGCGGCGAGCCCGGCGACGGCGAGCGCGCCCGCCGCTGCGAGCCCCTGCACGCCTCCGACGAGCGGCATGGCGATCAGCCCCGCGGCGGCGCCGGCCGAGAACGACGCCACGCGGATGGCCCAGAACGACGCGGCGGGCATGGTGACGCCGGATCGCGAGAGCATGTCGCGCGTGGCGTCGGCGACCTTCTCGCTCATGGGGACGTAGCGCGTGACGCTGTAGGTGAGCGTGTCCAGGCGCGTCTCGCCGCGCCGGCGCCGGCTCGGCCGCTTGACCGGGCCCGACTCGATGCCGCCGAGCCGCCTGAGCCCCAGGAAGGACAGCAGGCCGGCGACCGTGGCGGCGCAGAGCGACAGCGCGACGCCGCGCAGGATTTCGATGTTCACGGTGCTTCCAATCTATCCGGCGCCGCCTAGTCGAGCTTGACGTCGCCCATCTTCCTCATCATGAGGTAGGCGAGCGCGTCCAGCACGACGGCCAGCGCGATAAGTGCCCAGCCGGAGGGCTGGCTGTAGAACTCGCGGTGGGAAGGCGAGATCGCGAGCAGCGCCGCCATCATGAAGACGGGCAGGCCGACCATGATCTGCGACTCGATGCGGTTCAGAGAGGTCTTAGACTTGATGGCCTTGCGTGCCTCGACGCGGGCGCGGACGGTCTGGCCGACGTTCTCGGTGATGTCGGCGAGCGAGCCGCCGGTCTGCTGCGAGATGTCGACGGCCGTGGCGAACAGGCGCAGGTCGCGGCTGCCGGTGCGGTCGGCGACCTTGTCCAGCGCCTCGGGCACCGGAGTGCCGGCGCGGATATCCGAGGTCAGGCGCCTGAACTCGGACTTGATCGGGTCGCTCATGTTCTCGGCGACCGGCCCGATGGCCTGGGCGACCGACGACCCCGCGCGCAGGTTCGACGCGATCAGCGGCATCGCCTGGCCCAGCTGCTCCTCGAACTTCTTCTTGCCGGAGTCGCGGCGGACCTTGAGGTAGAGGGGGAACCCGGCCGCGCAGACGGGGAGCAGCAGCAGCGACAGGGGTCCGACGCCGAGCGCGAGCGCAGTGAGCGCCGGCAGCGTCGCGGTCGCGGCCCACACGATTTCGGCCTCCTGGACCGACAGCTGCGGGGACGCCTGCTCGCAGACGGAGACGAGCGCCGCGGCGACCTTGCCGCTCGGCCGCTCGTCTGCGGACTCAACGCCGGCCTGCTCGCGGGCGATGCGCCCGCGGCGCGCGATGACGAGCATCGCGACGCCGAGCGCAAGACCTGGCAGGGCCGGCAGCAGGTTGACGATGTTGGAAAGCGACCCGCCCATGCTAGAACACCGCCTGGGGGTTGAACCAGTCGTCATCGACGAAGACGCCCTCGTTCGCCATCTTCTCGATATGGCGGCGCATGAAGCGCTCGCCGGTCGGGACGAACCAGCCGGAGTGCTCGGGGTCGTTCGGGTCGTGCTCGAAGCGGACGATCGGGGCGATCGTGACGACGTCGCCCTGCATGCCCTGGACCTCCGCGATCTCGGTCACGCGGCGCACGCCGTGGGAGCGCTCCGTGTAGATGATGAAGTCGATGGCCTGGCTGATGTACTCAAGGATCTCGCGCGAGGACATGCCGGTGTTAGCCTGCTGGACGAGCGTGCGCAGGCGCGTGGGCACCTCGCGGCAGTTGTCGGCGTGGATCGTGGTGAGCGAGCCGTCGTGGCCGGTGGTCATGGCCTGGAGCATGTCGAAGGCCGCCGCGTCGCGGCACTCGCCGACGATGATCCGGTCGGGGCGCTGGCGCAGCGCGTTGGTCACGAGGTCGCGGTAGTCGATGCGGCCCTTGCCCTCCACGTTGGCGTCGCGCGTCTCCATGCGGGCGACGTGCGGCTGGTTCAGGCGCAGCTCGGGCGTGTCCTCGATGGTGATGATGCGCTCCTCGGGCGGGATGTAGAGCGAGATGGCGTTGAGCAGCGTCGTCTTGCCCGATCCGGTGCCGCCGGCCACGATGGTGGACATGCGGCCCTGCACGATGGCGCGCATGATCTCGAGCATGCGGCCGTCGAACGACCCGTTGGCCATCAGGGCCTCGGGGGTTAGCGCGTCCTTGCGGAACTTGCGGATGTTGATGAGGTGGTGGTCGACCGCGACGCCCTTGAGCACCGCGTTGACGCGCGAGCCGTTGAAGGGCGTGCCGGGCCGGACGATGGTGCAGTCGCACAGCGGCGAGGCCTCGTCGCAGCGGCGGTTCATGCCGGCGGCGATCCGGTCGATGGTGAACTTCACGTGGTCGTCGTCCTCGAAGCAGACGTCGGTGAGCATGAGCCTGCCGGAACGCTCGACCCACACCGACTCGGGCCCGTTGACCATGATCTCGGAAAGCGACTCGTCGTACAGCAGGTCCTCGAGCGGCCCGAAGTAGTACAGGTCGTTGATTGCCGCGCGCAGCACCTCCTGGTAGGCGTCGTCGGCGATGCGGCCGGTCTGGTCGATGAAGCGCTCGGGCACGAGGTGGTAGAAAGCCGGGTCGTCGATGATGGGGCCGATGACCGAGGCCGCGTCGCGGTCGCGACTGCGCACGTCGCCGTCGGGCTGCTCGGTCTGGTTGTCGGATGAGAGCTGTTCACGCGCGGCGCGGTATACGGCGCGCTCGAGCGCGATGAGGTCCCTATTCAGCATCGCTGGCCCCCTCGGCGGTCTGCGGGATGGCCGTGAGCGTCACGTTCGGGTTCGCCACGATGGCCGCGGCCTGGTCCTCGGTGACGTCGAGCGTCACGAGCGAGTACCCGGCGTCCGGCGAGCCGGACAGGGCGGAATCGAGGGCGATGATCTTGACGTTGGCGCACACCGTCTCGGCGCTCGACGTCGCGCCGTCGGAGACGACGGCCATGACGTTGACGCGGTCGCCGACGCGCAGCAGCGGCGACAGGCTCTTGGAGGAGTCGAGCGACAGGGCGATGGCCACATGGCCGTCCTCGATGGCCGACGTGATGTGCGCCGGCGAGCTCGATGCCTGGAGGGAGGACAGCGAGATGGAGGTCCCGGCGGTCTGCGTGGTGAGCGAGGTGTGGCCGGCGACATCCGAGACCTTGGTCGCGGCGTCGGTCGGGCAGTACGCCTTGGGGACGGCCTGCGTCTCGAGGTCGGCTTCGGTGATGGTCTCGCCGGCGGCGACGTCGCGGTTGGTCACGACGACGTTGACGGAATTCGCCTCGTTCTTGGCGATGATCGCCGAGGACTCCGCGACCCGCATGCCGGAGAACACGGTGGCTCCCACCGACACGGCGATGGCCGCGGCGGCCACCACCGTGAGCGCGCGCGTGCCCTTCGAGGGGCCGGCGGGGGCGGGCTTGGGCGCCGCGCGCCGCGGCGCGGTCGAGGGATCGCGCCCCTCGGCGGGCTTGGCATCCTTCTTGCCCTCGGCCTTGCCGAAGCGCCCGCGGCGCTTCTCCTCGCGCTTCTCCTCGCGGCTACCGCCGCGCTCCTCGGCAGCGGCCTCGGTTTTCGCACCGCGGTCATCGCCGGCGTAGGCCGGGCGGCTCGGCTCGGGGCGGTATGCGCTCTCCTGCGCGGGCTCGTGGCGGTATGTATTCTCCTGCTGGCGGACGTCGGCCTCCATGCGGCGGGCGTCGCGCGCCTCGCGGCGGGGTGCAGGGGCTCCCTGCGGCGCGGACGGGGACGCGGGCTGCGGGGCCGGGGCCGATTGGCGCGGCGCGGGGCCGTGCTGGTCCTCGTAGGCGGGACGGCCCTGCGCGGGTCGCTCGTCGCGGCGCTGCGGGAAGGGCGCCCCCTGCGGTGCGGACGGGACGCTTGCCGATGCCGCGGGCATGCCCGTGATGGGGTCGATGGTACCGCCCGCGGCGGACTCGAGGCGCGCGAGGTCGGCGCCGATCGCGTCGGCGCGGCCGAAGTCGCCGCGGTTGATGGCCTCGGCCCTCATGGCGCGAAGTCGCTGGATCTCGTCTCGGTTATCGTTCATGTAGCTTGGTTCCTTTCTCGGGGACGGCCGCCGGCCGTCTCAGTCTCCGCTTTTCCCGCTGCCTGGGTTTCCCTTGGCCGCCGCCGCGCCGTGCACGGCGTCGAGCAGCGCGCCCGGGGCGTCGGCGAGCCGGGTTGCCGTCTCCTTGCGGCCGGTCACGGTGCCGTCCTCGAACGTGGCCTCGAGACTCCCGTTGCCGACGTCCGCCGGCCGGTACACGTTGCCGGTCGAGTAGGGATGGATGGTCCAGACGGCCGTGGACCTTGCGGTCAGCTTGTCGCGGCCGGCGAGTTTGAGGAAGGTGGTCTCCGTGTCGTTGGAAAGCCTCACGTAGACGCCCGCGTAGCGGTCGTTGGAGCCCGACTCGGACTCGGGCAGCTCCGCATACCAGATCTCGGCGGTGCCGGTGTATCCGTTGTCCGAAAGCAGCTCGACGACCTCCTCGCGCGCCTCGCGCCCGGGGTTCTCCGAGTACTTGACAGCGTTCGACATGCCCAGCGACGACTGCCGGACGGACTCGAGCACGGCTTCCTGGCCGGTCTTGGCCGAATAGGCCGTGCTGACGTCCACGCCGAGGCCCACCGCGATGAGCAGGCAGCTGATGGCCACGACGAAGATGACGGCGACCTGGCCGGGAAGGCCGCGGGTACGCAGCGGTTTTCGCGATGTCATCACAGCACCTCCCAGTCCGTATAGGTCGTATAGCTGTGCGAGACGTGGCGCGTGAGGGTCGTCTTGCGCCCGAGCGAGAGCGGGTCGTTGTACTCGTAGGCGATATCGGCCTCGACGGCGACGCGGCGCGTCTCGGTCCTGAGCGTCGAGGCCCCCAGATCGCTCGCGATGGAGTCGCCGTCGTTGACGGCACCGCTGGTTTCGGTCTTGACGCGCGCGTTGGTCACCGTGAGCCTGCTCTTGTCGAGGTCGGTGCCGTCGCAGACGAGGTCGCGGACGAGCTCGTTTCGGTCCTGCTCCTGCCATCCGGCGGGAAGCGCGTCGGCGAGCGTCGCCAGCGAGTGCTGGATCACGGTGTTCTGGTAGGAGAGCATCGCGAACGACCCGATGGCGAAGAGGAACGTGAGCAGCACCGGCATGATCAGGATGAACTCGACCGAGCCCTGGCCGGGAAGGTGCGCATGCGCGCGTGCCGTTGGAAAGGCTGCCATGTCACGACCTCTCTATCTCTGACCTGATGGACGACGTCTCGGAATGGACCTGCCAGCCGTCATCGGTGGCGCCCTTCACGCCGAGCGACTTGAGCGGCAAGATGCAGCCGACATCCTCGACGACCTTGACGGTGACCTTCTCTCGCGCATAGCGCGCGGTGACCGACTTGTCGCCGCTCTTGAGCGTCACCGGCTTCGACGGCGCCTCCGCCGATGTGACGGTGACGGTCGCGCCGTCGCCCAGGGCGCACGCCTCGCGCACGTAGGCGGCGATCGCGTCGTTCGACAGGGTGGGGTTCGCCGCGGCGTAGCGCGCGCCCTCGGAGCTCGCGGCCTGCACGTTCGCGGTCTCGCGCGCGACGTGCGCGTAGTCGGCGACGGCGACGAGCATGAGGACCAGCAGCGGCAGGATGAGGACGAATTCGACGGTCGCCTGACCGCGCCGCCCGCGCGCCCTGGCCGCGCTCATGACAGCGCTCCCGCCGCGAGGGCCGCGATGAGGGCGAGCGAGATGACGGGGGCGAGCGGCATGGCGTCGGTCTTGACGCCGATGCGCCGCGAGCATGCGATGAACAGCAGCGCGGCCGCGCCGAGAGCGGGCACGAGGCCGACGATCAGCGGCGTCGCCGCCGTCGACCCCAGCACGGCGCCGAGCATGAGCGAGTCGCCGTCGCCCCATTCTCCGCCGATGCGCCGCACGGCGGCGCCGACGGCCCAGGTGAGGGCCATGCCGGCCGCCGTGATCGCGGCGCCCGCCGACGTCGGGCAGAACGCCAGGACGCAGGAAGCGGCGAGGACCGCGAGGTGGGGGATCGGCACGATGCGGAAGCGGATGTCGCTCGCCGCGATGGCAAGCGACGACACCGCAGCGACGGCGGCCGCGGGAGACATGGCGGCGCCGGCGAGGCCGGCGGCGAGGTATGCGGGAATCCAGTAGGCCTCGCCGGCGAGCGTCGGGTTGTAGCGGCGGGCGTAGGCCCCGGCCGCGCGGGCGGGCAGCAGGCCCGCGTCGATATCTCCCGATGCGGCGAGCGCGTCGATCGTGGAGGGCGCGACGGCCTGGATGGCGACCTGGGCGCCGATCGCGGCCAGCCAGTCGCGGCGCTCGGCGGCATCGGCGCCGTCCGCGAGCATGGCCGCGTCCTCGCGCTCGTAGAAGGAGTAGCGCAGGGATTGGTAGGCATGTTGCAGCAGCCAGCCGGCGACGGCCGACCCGGCTGCGAGCGTGAGTGTTCCAAGCATACGGCTCCCTCCGGTGCTGTGGTTATCTGGAAAGCGCGCCCTGTCGGCGCGCGGGAAGGTTCGGGATGCCCGGGGGCGGGGGTGTCTGCCCCCGGACGGATGGCTCCGGGATGCGCTAGTGACCACCAGTTCCCGGAACGGCGCCGGAGACTTTGGTCTTGCTCAGCGTGTCGGCAATCGTATTGATCTTGATGTTCATCTCGTTGGACAGATAGGCCAGCGCGGCGATCAGCGCGACGGCGATGCAGACGACGATGACGACCCACTCGATGGAGCCCTGTGCGGGCAGGGCCTCCTTGGCGCGGCGCTTCATGTTGAAAAGGCCGCAGGTGGCGATGGCCGCCGGCTTGGCGAGGATATCGTGCATTGGACCTCCTCCTCTCTTTGATGTATGCGCGGGCGCACCCGCGCAGCCTGTGCCACGTCTGTGGCGGTACGGCATAAACTATGCCCCCGGGAAAGATGCGGGTCAGCACCCTGCCCAAAAATGGGAAAGACCCGGTATATCCCCAGCTCAGACCACATTCTTACCTATGGAGGAATTATGGAGCGAAGGGCCCGTCGTCCCTATGAGGCGGCGGGCCCGGTGCGGCTCCCGTACGGGGCCGGGGCGCTATGCGGCTGTCGGCGGCATGCGGCCCCTATGAGGGCTTGCGGGCGAAGACCGCGAAGGTCCCGTCGTCATGCACCAGGGAGAACCCGAGCCCGGAAAGCGAGTCCTCGAGCGCGGGGTAGGCCCCCGAGGGGACGGCCGCGAAATCGGCGCCGGTTCCCTCGATGGCGTCCTCGTCGCCCGCCAGCACGTGCCGTGCTGTCCCCCAGGCGTCCGCGCCGCCGTTGAGCTCGGGGCAGAAGAGCTCCGCCCGCGTGTCGAGCAGCGGCCGCAATCCCGCGAGCTCGAGTTCGCTTCCCACGTCGATGTCGCATATGACGGCATCGCCGCTTTCTGCCCCGGCGGCCTCGAGGGCGGCCAGCGCCGCATCCGCCGACGCCTCGGTCACGGTCCTCGCCGGCAAGGTCGCGGCGAGACAGCCTGCGGCGGCGGCGAGCGCGGCCGTGCAGCACACCGCGAGGGCCCATGGCCTCCGCGCACGCGGCCCCGCCACCTCACCCTGGATATCGGAAAGGGAGAGCGCCATGGAGGTGAACAGGAAGAGCTCGTTTCTCACGTTGGCGAGTGCGAGCGCGAGCGTGCCGAGCACGAGGACGTCACCGGCCTCTAGAAGCACCCGGCCGCCGCTTCGCCCGCGAACCCGGCACCGGAACAGCAGGAGCGCCGCGGCGAGGGTGCAGGCGCAGGCGGCCTGGGCGGGCGCGGCCTGCGTCCACGGCGCGAGCTCGCCGATCCCCACCGATTTCAGCGACTCGGCGCCCATGGTGAGGAAGGGCAGCATGAGCAGCCTGGCGCCGTAGGGGTTGAGCATGCAGGCGGCCACGGTCGACATCGCCGCCGTGAGCGCCTTGAGCCTGCCGTACCGGTCGAGCCTGCCGTCGAGGACCAGGCAGCACGGGACCATGAGGGCCACGGTCCACAGCGCCCCGTGGAGCTGGGCCATGGCGAGGCCAGCGGCGGGGAAGACGGCAAGCAGGGAGTCCCGCCCGCCGCGCGCCCACTTCCCGCCCGCCGCGTAGCAGATGCACAGGGCAATCACGTCGATGCCGCGGGGCGTCGAGTTGCAGAGCACCGCTATGACCGCGGCAAGCGCCGCCGAGGCCGCCGCATGGACGGCCCCGGTCCTGCCGCGGTCGAGCGTGCATGCCCAGACTGTCGCCGCTGCGGCCATGTCGAGCATCGCCGCAGCGCACTTGATCCCAGCCTCCCCGAACGTATCGAAGACGGCCGCAGCCGCGAGGCACAGCGGCCACTGCTGGCAGGTGTAGGCAAGGCCCTCGTTGAGCGTCAGCGGGTCGGCCGTCGGCAGCTCGCCGTTCTCGATAATCCAGCGGCCGATGGCGACCATGTAGCGGGTGTCGGGTTGGAAAAGCGACCATCCCGTGAGCGAGACCGCCGCGAGCGCCGCCGCGCATGCGGCGAGCGTGGCCGCGAGCGACGCCCACAGCAGGATGCGTCCGCGGCGCATATCTTCCGCGCGCTCCACGCTATTCACAGCCTTCCGTCGGCCTGAAGAGGGTGTATCCGCCGCCGGCCGCCACCTGCTCGACGGCGCCTCCGGACCGCAGCGCGTCGGCCTCCTCGTCCCTCACGAGGAACAGGTCCCAGCCCCATTCCGCGGTGCTCTCCTTCAGCGAGGTCGAGCCCTGGAGGACGTCGACGACCTCCCGGTAGGCCGACCTCGACCCGGCCCCGGCGATGCGCTCGCCCCAAATCTCGGGGCGCATGTCGCACGGCACCTTGAACCCCTCCCATTCGAGTTGGTTGTACACCGACACGTCGCTCGAGAAGACCAACGTGTCCGCGCCGGCCTCGTAGATGGCCGAGAAGATGGGAGACATCTCCGATTCCGTGACGGCGAGCACGCCGCTGGCCCCGCTGGATTGCGGCACCAGCGATACCCAGAGTCCCGAGAGCGCGGTGATCAGGCCGAGCGCGGCGCCTGCCGCCGCAGCGGCCCGCCGCGGGCGGGCGATGGGCTCCCCGAGGGCCGCGGCGACGCCGTAGGCGAGGCACAGCCCGCAGAACAGCCCGGCGATCCACATGCAGCGCGAGTGCAGGGTGCCCGCGATAAGCCCGGCGAGAAGCATGGCCCACGCGCCGGCCGGGACCTTGGCGCCGCTGCGCAGGCATAGGGCCGCCGGCCCCAGCGCCATCGCCGCGACAGGTACCGCGAACAGGGGACCGAGCGAGACCCAGAGCGGCTGCATCTCGATGATGGCGCCGCCGTAGCCGGCCTCGCCGAGCGATTTGAGGACGTAGAGCGAGCCGTCGGTCCCGTAGGGGTTGAGAAGCGACGCCGCACACATCCCGACGACCGCCGCGCAGATCGTCAGCGCCCGCGCGGACCACGCGCGGCGGGCCCCGGCGTCGGCGAGCTCATGCGGGCACGGCAGGGCGAAGGCCGCGGCGCACGCGGCGAGCAGCGGCCATTGCGCCGCCTGGAGGTTGACGCCCGCCGCCGCCACGGCAAAAAGCCACAGCAGCACCCGGCGCCCACCGCCCCGGAGGTATCTGAGCATGATCCTCGCCGTCACGGTGCACAGGAGCGCGGTCCAGACCGTCGGTCTGACCGATATGTACATGCAGATGCACACAGACGGCACCGCAAGGCAGAAGGCCAGGGCCGCTGGCGAGAGCTTCCCGTCGGCGGCGTCGAGCATGAGGCGGGACAGCTGCCAGAAGAGGAGCCCGGCGGGCACGCAGACGGACACGGCCACTGCGGTATAGCCGCCGCGCGTGTACCACGCCCAGAGCCAGACATCATGGAGCCACTGCTGCGCGACCATGCCCCGGCCGGGCCAGATGGAGAACGGGTTGATGCGGGGTATGCCGTTGCGGGCGATCTCGCGGCCGGTCGCGAGGAGGAACCAGACGTCGGAGTCGAGCGTTCCCGTTCCCATCAGGGTGCGGGCGAGAATCGGGCCCGCGATGAGGATGGCGCATAGGGCGGATATGGCGAGCCGCGTGCGGCCGGCCTGAAGGGTTGCATTCAAGATGGCTCCAAGGGGTAGATATTCGACCGGGAGCATACGCCGTCGCGGCGAAAAGAAGAACCCCGCTCCCAAAAGTGGGAACGGGGCACCGAAAAGGCAGATTGCCGCGGCCGTGATATCGGCAAAAGGATGGCGGCCGGTGAGGGCCGGCCGCCGATGGGGGAATGGCGGCATATTGGGGAGTCCGCCATTGCATATGGGGCCGACTGGATCGGATGGTGGGTCGGCCGGGTCGCCGTGACATGGTTTATCGGAAGGAGTGACGGCGTTGCCTTGACTATACCCTTTCGCGATATACGCTAATCACGTCATTGGCGGAAATGTGTTCCCATCGTGTACGGGTCCGGTCCGTACGGCACGGTCCGCGCTCAGCCCTTGCTGCTCGCGACGCCCTCGGCCTTCGCCTCGGTCCACTTGATGTAGAGCGTGACGTCGCGCTTGGCGGTGACCGAGGAAACCTTCTCGGTGCCGTCTGCCGAGGTCATCCAGCATTCCGGGACGTATCTGCGCCATGTCTCGTCGGCGATCATGGCGAACACCTCGCCGGGTTTCACCGGCGTGACGCTCTCGCCCCAATAGAGCGCCTTATGTCCCTGCCCGTCGTCGCCGATGGCCGCGAGCGCCAGGCCGTCGAGCCTGTGCTTCTCCGTGGACAGGGAGAAATCGGGGAGCTCGAAGGAGGAGCGCGCATCGGGTTTGTACATGAGCGGCGCGGTGCGGTAGATGCCGGCGTCCTCGGGCTTGAGCGAGCCTTCGGCATATTCGATGCGCACGGTGCAGCGGTTGCGTCCGTAGAGCTTGAGCGTCTGATCCTTGACGATAGTGACATTCGCGGCGGGCTGGGTGAGCTCGGGGTCGAGGAACCAGCCCGAGAAGCCCGTCGAGGGGTTCTGCCCGTACTGCTCATCGAGGTTGCAGGTGTCCTTCAGGGCCTTCTGCGTCGCGATGGCGGCGGGGTTGTAGATATCGCCGCCTTCGACGTCGAGGTCGCGATACACCATGTCCTTCTGCTCGATGCCGTCGGCATAGTACTCGACGCACGTCGTGACGACTCGCACGCCGCGGGAGACGAGCGTGCCCAGATAGCGGTCGGTCCATACGTAGCGGTCGGTCTTGCTGACAGTGCGGATGCCGAGCATCGCGGCGGCGTAGAGAAACCCCGGCCCCCAGGAGGCGTCGGCAGCAAGGTTTTCGCTGTCGGAGAACTCTCTGACGACGCGACCGCCCTGCGGCTTGCGCACGAGATGGATATTCATGCCGCAGATCTTGTTGCCGTCGGCGCCGTCCGGCTCGATGCCGGCCGCGGGTGCGGTGTTGATGTCGAGCGGCGAGGAGGCGGAGCAGTTGACGTAGACCGGGTCGGACCACTCGCCGCTCCCGTTGAGCAGCTTGGTCCTGATCTCGAGGTCGTAGTGGTCCGCGATCTCGCCGGTCAGCCAGACCTTTACCCTGCCCAGGATATCCGACTCGGAGTCGAGGATGCGCGCGCCGTCGGCGCCCTCGACCCACTCGCCGCCGCTGTAGCGCTGCGCGGCGTAGTGGATCGATCCGGGGAACGCGGAACCCTCGAGCCTGAGGCCGAGGCCGTAGATGGAGTGGCCGCCATGGGGGTAGCCGATATGTCGGTGCGCGAGCGATTCCTGCTGCCATCCCCATGTGGCCACGCCGCACTGGGCGAAGATGGCGGCATCGTCCTCGGGAAGGTCGTCGGCGACGTCGGACATGTAGAGCCTGAAGATCGGCCTGACCGGCAGGTCCGATTCGTTCTTGCATCCCAGGGCCCAGCCGGAGGGCCTGATTCCGACATCCGGGTCGTCCGGGTCCGTGTTGTGCCACCCGCAGATCTTCGCCTTGTCGCCGATCTTGAGCATGCCCTCGTCGCAATGGACCGAGACCTTGCCCTCGATGCGCGCCTCGACGAGGTTCCACTGGGCATTCTTCTGGATGGCCCAGCGCCCGGGGCACGCCGCAGACTGGACCGAGACGCTGACGCCCGAGTTCGAGGTGACCCCGTCTGTGTCGAGGCGCAGGCCGTCGGCATCCGAGGTGATGAAGTAGCAGGAGTGGTCGGTCTCGTTGGAGTCGTCGGGCTCGTGGTGGACCCACCAGGCCTTGCTCCGGCCGTCAGAGTCGTTGATGTCCCAGATGTCGGCATGGCTGTTCTGGACGACTCCGTGGTCGACCACAGGCGCGGCGTGGCCGCTGTTGTTCAGCATGTGCGTCAGGTTCGGGCCCACCATGTTGGCGATGGCGAACGTGAAGGGGTCGACGCCGTCGTTGGTGTACGGCTTGAGCATCCAGGTCTGGTTGACGCCGCGGTAGTCCTCCCAGAGGCCCACGGAGGCGCCGTTGCCGTACTGCGCGAGCGGCTTGCCGCCGCTGTACTGGCCCTGGACGAGGTCGAGCTGGATGTCCGGCGCCATGACGGGCCTGATGTAGAAGATGCCGCCGTAGAGGGCCACGTCGTTGCGGATGTAGATCTTCTCGACCCTGAAATCGCGGGAAGGGGTGGTCTGGCTCAGGAACCAGTAGTTCGGGGCGTCGGATTCTTTGATGAAGTTCTCGTATACCCCGAAGTGATTGTAATCCACGTTGTAGACCTGGAGCTTGCTCCACACGCTGTGGCGCGCCTCGCCCTTTTGCCTCTTGACCCAGAAGGACGGGCGGGTGGACCCCCAGTACGTGGACCCCTGGAAGTCGTTGAAGTCGTAGAAGCCGTAGGAGATCCAGTCGTAGTACTTGTAGTCGATCTGGTTCCTGAAATCGCCGGCGAAGCGGGATTCGGGGAGTTCCGCGCCGTCGAGGTAGACGTATCCCTTGTTGTCGCCGCCCTCGGAAACCGTATCGACCCAAAGGCCGCGGCCTTTCTGCAGGTCCTTGCTGGAGCACCATGCGAACGGCCTGACCACCACGAGGGTGTAGAGCTCGTTGGCGTAGTTGCACTCGAAGACGCACGCGAAGGCGTACCTCAGCCATTGCCCGTAATGATTTATATAGTAGCTGGTGTTGGCGGGGGCGGCGCAGAGCCATTCATGGTAGCTGTTCGCGAAGCCGAAGAACATGTCCCCCTCGCCCTGACGAGGGTCCGAATGGACGAGCAGCGAGTCGGCTGCGGCTCCGAACCAGCCCTGGCCGAGGTTGAAGTTCATGCCCGCGAGGGCTTCGGCCTTCCGGGCGGGCCCGAGCAGGGCCAACCCGGCCGCGCAGGCGAGGGCGGCGAAGACGCCGCGACGCGTGATCGGCACCTGGAGGGGCCCGGTCTTCTCGTCATTCCCGTTTCGACCCGGGACGATGTTGGTTCGTGGCGAGGTGTTCAAAGCGATCTACTCCTCCTTGAGGCCGGAGACGGCGAAACAGGTGAAAGCGGTGGCGAGGTAGCCGATGGAATACGGGTCCAGGCGGATGGCGGTGCGGACCGTGAGGGCGAAAAGGACCGCGGCGATGCCGAGGTCGAGGGCGCGGTTCCGTACCTTGCAGACGATGCCGGCGGCGATGAGCAGGATGACCGGGACCCACACGGCGCCCAGGCAGCCCCTGGTCAGAAACCACGCTGCCGACGCTGGAGAGTAGTAGTCTGTCGGGCAGGACAGGATGACCGACGCGGCGCTTTGCAGCTGGAAGATGGCGGACGGTAGCGCGGTCAGGATGGCACCAAACGCGATACGCCTCAGCTCATACGGTTCGATGTCTGAGCGTTTGATCATATCGATGGGATTCAATTGTCCTCCTACAGTCCTAAAAACCAGGACACGCTCGTGTCCTCGAAATACCTCGCGGTCTCGATCAGGGTGGAGGTGGACATGAGCGTCTGCTTGTTGAGGATGCGCGAGAGCGTCGAGCTCGATATGCCGACGGCGCGGCAGTAGTCCTCTTTCGAGGTGCCGGTCCTCGACAGCGTGAACGCCAGGCGCGACGCGCACAGCTCCTTGGCGTAGTCGCGGTCGCGCTGTCGCTGCATCTCGGTCCTGTCGCGCCGTTCGTTGTCGGAGCCTCGCTGCATACGGTCCCCCCTGCGATGTCCTGTTTTCTCCACTTGCCGCGCCCGCACCAGCGTATGCCGGCATCGGGCGCCCCTTCTGGCGAATGCGGTGGCGGGGCGGTCGAAACTCGGATGGCGATCCGGATTTTGCCGCCTTCTCCCGCATATCAGGCCGCGGCGATGCGTTTGGGTGATGATTGGATAGCCGGCAGCGGCCTGATTGCAAAATTGATACCCTTGCAAACCCGAATCTATACATCCGCGCCGCGCCGGGCCCGATTATTTTTTCAGATGCGTTTACCGCCCGCGCCGCCGTCGTCTCCCGGCTTCGCGGCGAGCTGCGATGCCAGCGCGGCGATGTCGGAAGGCGTTCGTCCTGCCTGCTCGATCTGCTCGCCGAGGCCGCGCCGAACTTCCCTCATGAACTCGGCGGACGCCTGGAACGGGCCCGTTGAGGGGTCGGCGAAGCGCGTCTTGGCGCTCTCGATCGCCCACTTGGGAAGGTCGACGACCTCGCCGTCCCCGTCGGTCGCGATGACGAGGAAGCCGCCGCGGACGATCTCGGTCGCCCCGCCGCGCGCCCACGCCCGGTTCGGCTTGAGCTCGCTGCCCTCCGCATCGGCGGCGCGGACCAGCGACACGGTGACGCCCCCGTACTCTGCCAGGGTCTCGGTTTCGGGATCCTCGAGGCCGATGGAGGCCGCCGCGCGGGCTATGTCGGGAAAGACCGTCGTCTCTCGCGGCAGGTCGCCCACGGGCACGTAGACCGCCGAGACCTTGGTGCCGGCGGCGCATCCGCCGCCCTGCGCGAGGCACCGCGCGATATCCGCGTCGGCGCCGTCGATCTCGAAGTCGCATGCGGCGGCGTATGCCCTCACGGCCTTCGCGAGGGCGTCTTGCACATCGGCCACGGTATCGGCCGAGAGGGCCAGGCGCGGCATGTCCTGGAGCAGGATGCCGCGGTCTAGGTGGTCGGCGAGCAGCGTTTTCATGTAGTAGCGGCCGATGAGGTAGGGCGCGGGCTCCATGTCCTTTACGTTGCGCGTCGCATCGGGGCGGTCGTCGCCGCGGTGCAGGTAGAACTCGACCATGGGCAGCCCGCCCGAGGATTTCAGGGACCGCCCCGGCAGCGTATCGAACGGGTCGTAGATGACTTTGTCTTCCTTGCCGTAGCGTGCCCCGGGAAGTACCGGGTGCATCCAGACCGACTCGCCGTCCCCGGCGCCCTCGCAGTCGACGCGGATATCGTCGGCGAGTGCCAGGACGGAATCGGATGCGATGCCCTCGCGCAGGTGTGCCAGCAGGTTCTCGATATCCTGCTCTTTATAGGTGCTCATGGTCGCTCCAATGGGTCGGGATCTATAGTCGTGCGGGCCCGCCTCGGCGCGGGCCCGGGAAAACCGGTCACAGCCGGTTACCGGCCGCGGCGGCCACCCCGTGGGTTGTTGCCTTCGTGGCCGCCTTGGCGGCCGCGGCGACGCGCGCGGGGTTGTCGGGCGCCGGGGCCGTGGCTATATCGACCCCGAGCAAGGCGCACGTCTCGGCGACGCTCTCGGCGTTGCCGAGCGTCCACCCTGCCAGTTCGGGGCTGCATCCGGCCCCGAACGCCGTGAGGACGCTGGACTCGATATCGCACAGCGCCCAATCGGCCGAGGTGAGGAACTTTTCATCATCGACCGCACCGGCAGGATCGAAATATCCGACCGCGGCGTCCTCGGTGGTCTCGCTGATGGGATCGAGGCCGTAGTCGCAGGCATCCGGCGAGAGCGGGTCGATATCGTCCTCGAGGATGGCCGAGAGGGGGATATGGGCGACATGGAACCCGAAGAACTCGCCGTCCGGTGCCTTGTCCGGGATGAAGGCGGTGCCGCTGTAGACGTTGTAGAGGAAATCGTCGAGGTCGAGCGCCCGGCTCATGATCTCGGCCGCGTCCCTGCGAAAGTTCGAGTGCTGGCAGAGCGCCGTCGCGGCATCATGCCCGAACAGCATCGCGACGCTCTCCGGCGTTTCGAGGAGGGCCGTGTGGCCGGACAGCTCGACCTCGACGCAGCCCTCATGCTCGCTCGAGAAGAAGGCGCCGGGCGTATCGATCCCGTAGAGGTCGAGCACGTCCAGCGCATCCGCGGCGTTCAACGGCTCGATATAGCTTTTCATATTCCATCACATCCAAAGACAGGGAAGGGCGCCCGCGGTACGGTGCGCGGGCGCCCTTCTGGTACGGGTTGTGGAGGCCGCGGGCGCGGGCTAGAGCTTGGCGGCCTGCGCGACGTCGCCGCCCTGCTCGGCGGTGCCGTGGGCGGCGGCGACTGCTGCGGCGGCCTGGGACTGCGGGTTGGGCGCCTCGGCGTTCATCTTGGCCTTGTAGGCCTCGCGCGCGGCCTTGACGGCCTTTGACAGCTCGAACGGGTCGGCATCGAGGGTCTTGAGCTGGTCGTTCTCGTCGTACTTGAACAGATGGACGGGCATGTCCTTCTTGACGGTGACCGTGGTGCCCTTGCCGTTGGCGATATCGGACTCGGTCCAGGGCTTGCGGAAAGTCTTGAACTTGTAGCCGGAGATGTCGATGCCGTTCATGTCCGTACCAGTCGGGATGGTGCAGAGGACGGCAGGCCAGGTCTCGGTCTTCTTGCCGTTCTCGATCACGATGTCCTTGCCCTGCGCGTCGGTGACACGGCACCACTTCGCGGGGAACTTGATGCTGACCTCGTTGTCGTACTTTTCCTGGTCCATGGCGGTACCTTTCTTCCTGCCCGTCGCACGGTAGGCGGCGGGGCGTTGATTTGCCACGACTGTACCCTCGGGTACGGTGTGCGTATAGATGGTTTCCCGAACGGGAAGCGGCTCGAGTCCGCCGCGGCGGCGCAGCTCGTCCACCGTCTCGCGCAGCCTCGAGATGTCGCCGATGACGGGCGCGGCGAGCTGTTCTTTGGGGACGAACCCGTCGAGCGCGAGGATCGCCACCGCGCCGGGCAGGGCGAGCACCCCGGTGAGTTCCGCGCTCGCGTCCGAGTAGTAGAAGTGGATCGGGTACTTCAGCACGACGGCGGCCTCCGGAACGTTGATTCCGAGCTCGTCCACCGCGCGGCGGATGGCGGTCCTGACCTGATAGGAGAGCTCGGAGGGCAGGCCGTCGGTGGCGATGGAGGGCTTGCCGGCGTCGTACTTGGTCGCGAACAGGTTGAAGTCGGTGAGCTCGCCGTTGCCGTCGGGGTAGGCCGAGCGCGCCATCGTGGAGGACTGGTTGATATCCCTGAACATCATGGCCGCGGTCCTCCCTACAGCTTCGGCGCCGTCTGGTTTGCGGACGCCGCGATGACGGCGCTCGTCGCCGCCGCGGCGCTGGCGGAGCGGGCGAGGTCGGTCGGCGTGACGGGTTTCTCGACGACGCCCTCGGCGATGTGCGCGCGCCACTCGGCCACGGTTTCGTCCCTGATCTCCTCGAACGAGTACTCGTCGAGCGCCGGCCAGTCGGCGCGCTTGTCGACATAGCAGGTCTCGCACAGGTCGACGTAGCCGTTGTTCACGGCGATCTCGCCGTAGCGGTTGAAGTCGAAGCAGTAGAGGAGTTCGCCGTTTCCGCGGTTCATGAGGGCCCAGAACTCGGAATCGCCGTCGAGGACGGTGTATGAGTAGTTTTCCTCCGGCGTCGAGCGCTCGAGACAGGTCTCGTGCCACTGGTCCTCGACATGCATTTCGTCATACTCGTAGTCGTATACGGGCAGATCGTCCGCCTGCGCCACGAGGTTCATGAGCTCGTCGAGGTAGTTCAGCGACTCGCCGTATTCGACGGCGGCGTCGATATGCTCGAGCGCCCCGTCGGGAAGGAGCGGAAGCTGCATGGCGAGGACGTTCAGCTCGTCAAGGTGGGCGTATTCATCGAACACCTCCGGGCACCTGAACGGCAGCGCATCGTAGTCCGAGATATATATCTCCTCGTGCTCCTCATCGAAAAGGTCATGGGAGCGCAGCCACGGCTCGATCTTATCGGGGTCCATGGGGAGGCGCATCCAGGTATCGTGAAGCTCGCCCTCGTTGTAATACCCGTAGTTGCCCACGCAGACGTCGAAGCCGTCGTGGAAATCATGTTCATGCTTAGCCATACAGATCAGCTCCAGGAGGCAGATGGCGGATAGGTGCTTCCCCGACGATGCTACCCGTACCGCTAGGGCGGCACCACGGTGTTTCCCGAACGGGAAGACCGCCGTGCCGCGAGCCGATAGAAAAGCGCTTCCCGGACGGGAAGCGCTGAAATAGCCGGGCCCCCAATGGGTATGAGTCTCGAGACTTTGCTACACGAGGATGGGGCTGCGATGGTTGACGCCGCGGGATATCGCCATTGGACGGACGCCGAGCTCGAATTGCTCGCCGACAGGTCGCTTGCCGCCGCGGATGTGGCCGCCGCGACGGGGCGGACCGAGATGGCCGTAAGGGCGGCGCGCTCGCGCCGAGGCATCTGCCGGACCAGGTGGACGGCGGAAGAGATCGGCCGGCTGAGAGACTACGCCGCATCGCCGAAGCAGATCGCGGCCGAGACCGGCCGCTCGCTTTCGGCCGTGTACGCGAAACGCTCCGAGATGGGCCTGCCCACCCCGGCGGCGATGCGCGCGGCCGCCCGAGAGGCGGCCGCCGCGACGGCCAGCCGAGCGGCATCGGGGAGAATCGGGCTTCATCCCTGACGCCCCCGGGGATGCGTCAATGCCTGATGCCGCCGCCCTGCTTCACGCTTTCGGCGGGCGCATGCTCATCGGCGTAGTCGTAGAGGAATTCGGTAAATCCGTCCATGGCGTGCCCGTCGTTCCAGTCCGTCACGGCTTGCGACGCGATCTCGCGGCACTGGATGAAATCGAGGTCCGGGCGGCCGTGTTCGATCATGTTGGCATAGTCGTCGATATCGTCATCGGTGAATACGAGCGCATCGACGTCGCGGCTGTAGCATCCGGCATGCTTGCCTTCGAGCGCGGCATCGAGCGCGGCGCCCGTTTTACGCCCCATCGCGCCGACAAAGGCCCTCGCGATCTCGCCGATGTCAAGGCGGCCCTCGGAGATCTGGCGCGAGATGAGCTTGGTGTTGTCGCGCTCCATCTCCTCGAACCCCGAGATGAGGAGGTTGTGCGCGAGCGTGTGGTCGGACACGTCGCCGGCGCGCTCGTCGGTCGCGCGGATCAGGGCGATGGCGCGGGAGAGGGAGGCGAACGCCTCGTCGGGCGAGTCTTCCCTCATCGACTTGGCTGCCTGGACGAGCAGGGCCCGCTGCGCGACGGCGAGGCCGTTCCAGTTGTCGAGCAGCCCGCAGAGCGCGCTGTCGCGATAGTAGTGCTCCGCCGAGACGAGGAGGTTGCGGGCCATGTCGTGGGTGAGCGTGCCACCGTGAACGATGGAGACGTCGATCTTATAGGGTGAGGGTATTGCCTCGATCGACGCGGATGCGCTCAGGGGCAGCGCCAGGATCCCGGCGCGGATCGCCTCGGCCGCCCTCGTCTTCGCGCAATCGTCCAGGGGGCGGCGTACCTCCCAATCGAATGGAATACCGTCGTCGAGTTCGCCCTGGACCCGAGCGAAGACGGCGCCGCCGGGGAGCACCATGTCCGCGACATAGTCGGCACGGCAGATATCGCCAGCCCCGCCCCATTCGCCCTCGATGAGCCTGCCGGTCTCCTCGCTGAACGATATGGTTCTCCAGAAAAACCAATATCCGGACGGATAGTCCAGGTTGTCCGTGATGCTCGCCTCGAGGAATTTGACAGGCTCGCCCTCCTCCTTGACGGCCCACAGGGCGTAGGCGCTCTCGCACTTTTCCGGGTCGAAATCGGGATCGCACGGCGTGAGCCACGGTTCATAGTCGTCCATACGCTGGACTCCTTTCTATGGTTGTCGTTTATGCTTCCCTCTACTGTGCGCGGCGGGGACGGTAATGCGCGCCGCTAGGTCGCGCCGTGCGCGCGGCGGCGTCCTTGGCGCGGTCGATGGCCTGCGCGCGCTCGAGCGCGGCGGCCCGCTGTGCGGGCTCCCTCTTCTCGGCCTCGCAGGTGATCGTCCAGAACGGATGCGTGACGGATGCCGGGCCGTTCATGTCCATGACGGTCGCGACGTTGCATCCCGCGCACCAGGCCTCCTGCTTGCGGTCGTAGACCGCGGCGCCCTCATAGCCCTCGACGTCGACCAGCCTCTTGGCCGCCCTCATGGCCTCGCCCAGGGTCTCGAAGTCGCCCTTCTCGTCGTCGCCGCATGAGCAGTCGGTCGAGACGACCGAGAAGCGCAAGGCCTCGGCGCCGCCGACCTTCACGCGCTCGCCGAGGCCTTGCGTCTTGAGGTACATGCTGATGTAGTCGTTGCGGTAGAACTCGGGGCAGGCGTCGATGCCGGCCTCGTCGGCCTCGTCGGTGAGCATATCGACCGCCGCGAGCACGGTGTCGCGCGCGCGGTAGCGCTCGCCCTTGTCCTGGCTCCAGCTCGTCGGGATGTCATACGGGTTGAGCCCGTCGCATCGCACCGCGCAGTTGAACTTATTGGGGTAGGCCGCTATCAGCTCGTCGGCCGCGCCGTAGTCCCAGAGGATGTCGCTGTAGAAGTCGTCGAGCGTGCCGTCCTCGTCGATGCGGAAGGCGTCGACGGCGAAGCCGAGGCCCGACGGCGAGAGCGCATCGTCGAACAGCCGCGAGTAGAAGAAGCCGATGGGCTTGCCGGGCTCCTTGACGACCCAGGTGGCCGAATCGCAAAGGCAGTGGACCCAGTTGAAGTCCGGGTCGCTACAGGTCTTGAACATTATGGCCTCCCGGGCCGTTGTCTCGTCTGAAATGTCTAGCCCATGTGCGCGCCGTGCGAGGCCTTGGGGAGATGGCGCGTGGGCACGTTCGCCGTGGCGTCGGCGCAGTGCTTGGCGGCCGCCGCCACCGAGCGCGGGTCCTTGGCGGCCGCCGCCTTGATCTCCTCATGGCCCTTGCCCATGAGCTCGGCGGCGTCGCGCACGGCGTCCGAGATGCCCTGCGCCGCGGCGGACAGCACGAACGGCACGCACTTCACCTTGTCGGCGAACGCCCGTCCGCGCGCCGAGATGTTCTGGGCCGCGCGGGTGCATGCGGCCTGGACGGCCTTGATGTCGCGGGACATGAACTCGAGGCAGGTCTGCACCTTCGCGGATCCGGCGGCGGCCAGCTCGCTGAACTTGTAGCGGATGCCGGTGCGGTCGAGCTCGCGGCTGAACTCGGCGACCTCCTCGCTGTTCTCCTCGATCGTGCCGTCCATGAGGGGCACGCACATGTCGAACTCCTCCTCGGCGGCGCGCACGGGGGCGTACGGGCCGTGTTCATCGGCCAGGCCCGCGGCGGCGCGGTTGAGCTGCTTGTGGAACAGCTTGCTGTTCGTTCGCGCCTGGGCGAGCGCCTGGTGGTTGGCGAGGTCGACGACGTACTGCTTGACGTAGGCCTTGGCCGCGGCCGGGTCGCCGGTGATGATGTCGGTCTTGTCCGGGAAGTGCTCGACGAGCGACGCCGCCAGGCGGCTCGTCATCTCGTCGGCTGAGATCCCGTCCACGGCGAGCGTGCCCGCGGTCGAGCCCGCCTGCGCCTGGGTGACGGACGAGAAGTTGCCCGAGCCGTCCGGGTTGACCCCGAAGTATGCGGCGGCCTCGCGGCACGCCTCCGTCCAGACGCCCATAAGGGCGAGCTTGCAGTTAAGGGTCTCGTTCTGGTTCATGCGGAGGTCATCATTGTCCGGCATGGCTTCCCCTTTCGACGGAAAGTTGATATTCCAGGCAATCGTATCGGCGGGCGTCGTCTTTTGGGTATGCGAAAGCCCCCGTTTCCCGAACGGGAAGCGGGGGCTGACGGAAAGGAGATGCTACCTGAGGTTGAGCGAGTAGTTCCTGACGGGCGCCGCGGCGCTCGCGCATGCAGCGCCCGCCGCAGCGGCGACGCGCGCCGGGGGGACGGCCGGAATGCGCGAGTCGATCGCCGCGCTGCGCTCCCTCTCGCGCTCGGCGTCGCGCGGCTTGAACTCGACGATGTTGTCGGCCGTGGCCGGCTCGTCGATCTCGTCGAGGGCGACCTTGGCGTGGGCGGCGTGGCGCCCGCGCGTGCCTGCCGGGAGTCCGGACCTGAGCGAGGTGCCGATGCCGTTGATGAGGTCTCGCAGGCGCTCGTCGTCCGCCGCGGCCGCCGGCTTCGCCGCCGCATGCTTCGGTGCGGGCGCTGCCTCGGCCGGCTCGGCTGCGGACTCGGGCCCGGCCTCGCGCGGCACCGGAGCCGCTGCCGTTGCCGGGGCGGGCGCCGGGGACGCCTGGCGCGGTTCGGCCGTGGCCTTCGCGGGTTTGGGGACGGCGCGCAGGCGGCGCATCAGCTCGCCCAGGGCCTGGGCGATGCGCTTGCGCCCGGCGGCGAGAACTTCGGAGACCTTGAGGCCGTGGAGCGAGGAGATCGTCTTGGCGGCCTGCTCGCGTGAGAGCTCCCCGATGTAGTCCGAGATGCGCGATTGCGCATCGAAATCGGCGGGCACGGGGCTCCCGAGCTCGGCAAGGGCGCGCTTCGCGAGCAGGTCGACGCACTCGCGCCGGAAGTCGGCGCTGCTCTTGTAGATGGAGGCGTTGGCGGCCGCGAAGGCGTCGAACGCGGAGTTGAAGGTGTTCTTCTGGTCGGGCGATGCCGTCATGCCCATCGATGCCGTCAGGGCGTCGATGGTGCCATCGAACTCGGCGTCCAGCGCGCGGCGGTATTCCTCGAGCCCGCCGCGGGCGGACTTGGCGGCGAGGTTGCCCCTCACCGTCTCGACCGCGCGCTCGCGGGCGGCGCCGACCGCCGCCATGAGCTCCGCGTCGTTTTCCATAGCAGCTGCCACGAGTCGATACGCCTCCTCGATATCGATGCCGTCACCGAGCCCGGATCCGATTGCTCCGATATCGAGCGTGACCGAGCGTTGTCCCGACGCTGCGGGGGGTGCGTCCGCCATGAGTCGACCCTGCCTTTCCAGAGGTTCAGATGGGCCTAGTAGCCCTGCTTGTAGGTGCTGCCGTAGGCGTCCTGGCCATAGGGGCCGTACTGCCCGCGGATGTCGCCATGGGTCTCGGGTCGGGCATATCCCGCTCCCTCTCCCTGGTAGGCGTCCTGGTAATCGTCCTGTCGGTACGTCTCGGGCTGGACCGGGGCCGACGTCGCCTCGTCCGGGCGGGCGGGGTGGTCGGTATCGGGGCGCGCGATGATGCCGGTTGCGTCCGCGTCGAGGCCCTGCGCCGCATCGACCGCGTCCTCGAACTCGGCATCGGTCTCGTCGGTGTATACCGGGCGGAGCGCGTCGTCGAAGTGGTCGACGGTTTTGTGCTCGAAGGCCGCCTGGGTCACGGCGAACTTGACGGACGCCTCGGGGACGCTGGGCGTCGAGGTCGCGGCCTTGACGTTCTCGATCGCGATGCAGGCGTCGTTCAGGTGGATGAAGCTGTCGGGGGTCGTGACGTTGTCGTTGATGAACTTGTCGGCGAACTCGACGGACGCGTCCGTGTCGAGCTTGAACCCGCGGACGCTGTTCATGGCCTGCTGGTAGGCCATCTTCGAGATTCCCTCGGCCACGTAGAACTGGCAGGGGACGGGCATGTCGGCGGCGTAGCCGTCGAACTCGAGGCAGGCGTTTCGCGCCAGGAACTCGCAGAAGCCGTCGACGATCTGGGGTGCGGCGCCGTAGAGGTCGCAGATGTTGGCCGCGAAGGCGTCGACCGCGGACTTGAAGGTGTTGTTGCCGTCCTTGGAGAAGCCGAAGCGGCACGCGGCGTCCTTGCAAGCCTCGCCGAACACCGGGATGAAGGAGTCCTTGAAGCTCTTGATGCGCTCGGCCCAGACGGTGAGCACGGCTTCGCCGAACGCCGCCTCCTGCGCCTCGGCGAATGCCGCGGCGAGCTCTTCGTTGCCCTCGAGCTCGGCATCCATGACGGCGTAGAGCCTGGGGAGGTCGGAGGGGTTGATCTTGCAGTTGACCTTCTTGGAGCGGACGCGCTCGACCAGGGCGTCGTAGCCGTCGAGCTCGAAGGTGACGTCCGCGCCGTCGAATTTCATATTTCCCATTGAGAGGCCCTTTCGGTGAGAAGCGGTGAGGGGTATTCGACCACGGTATGGCCGCGGGCCGAAGTTTGTAACCCTTTTTCCCAATCGGGAAGCGTTTCATACCGATATGCGGGCACGATGCTCGATTTTTGGGAATTACAGATGGAGCCCCGTCCGCTTCGCCGCCTCTGTCGCGCCCACGGCGCCCATATCGGGCACGGTGAACCCGCGCGCGCTGCCGATCTCATGGGCGTGCCTGGTCAGCATCATGGCGCGCAGGTCGATCGCTTCCCTGATTTTGTCGATTCTGCCGCGCTCGTTGGCGATGAACGGGTTGCCGAGGAGGATGTCGCAGGCCTCCTCCGAGAAGCCCTTGAGCCCGGACGGGTCGAACCAGGACAGGTCGCGGCAATATCTGCCGAGCTGTTCGTCGATCTTGCGGGCGAAGGGACGCATCATGCCGGCCCGCGGGGTCGTGTAGCCGTCGAAGGGCTGGGAGAGCTCGCGGTCGCACCAGAGGGCTTCGCCGGTGTCGAACACCGGCGCCGCGCGGAGCCATTCCCTGCTCTCGCTGTCGATGAGCACGCCGAAGTTGTTCCAGTGCCTATCGAAGTTCGCCATGAGGTAGTCGATGGTGAGCATCTTCTCCACGTCCTCGCGCACGTCGAGCCCGTGGGCGGCGCAGGCGGACACGTAGAAATCGTGCAGCCCGAGGTCCGAGGGGCGTTTCGACGAGCAGAGCAGCGCCCAGGCCGGCACGAACTCGGTGACCTGGTCGGTCATGGGTTTGCAGCGGGAGGTCCACTTCATGAAGCCGCCGTCCTCGAGCTCGTAGGCGACATAGTCGCCCTCGTCGAGCAGCCGCGAGCACAGGACGCTGGCGATCTTCTCGTTGAACGGTTCCTGGAACCTGCCGGAGGATCGCCCGGACTTGACCAGCATCCGCTGCCCGCCCTCGATCGTCCAGCGTTTCGGCAGGTTGCCGTTCAGGGCCGCGTCGGGCGATGAGGCGAGGAGGTCGGCGTTGCCCCTGATCTTCTCGATGAGGGAGGGGACCGACGAGGCGTCGTGCGGAAGAAGCAGCTCGCCGAGCTCTTCGCTGAAATCGTTCTCGAAGCAGTTTACGTCGCGCCATGTGGATGCGGATCCGGCGGGGCGGATCCAATATTGGTCGGACAGCGATGCGCCGAAACCGGAGGCCATGAGGGAGGCGGCCGACGGGTAGCCGACGGCGCGAAGGCGGTCCGCGGCATCGGGGCGGAAATCGGGGATGCCCCTGTTCTTGAACCAGCTCGAGAGCCTGTCGCGCGTGATGTTGCCCGATGGGTCGGTCGCCATAAGGGGGGCATGCGCCGCATCGAGGACGTGGGTCTTGCCGGTCACGGCCTGGCGGTCATGGTTCCAGGTGAACTCGGCGACCTCGTGGTCGCTGCACATGAGGGTGAGCCGCGAGAGCTCGGGCGTTCTGCTGTTCATCTTCTGGCTCCAATCTTCGCGTTGCCGGTTGTATCGGTGTCGTCATTTTACAGCACGTGAGCCTCATGTGTGCGATACCGCCCGAAGGCTACTCCCAATGGCCGGCCACGTCCACGACCCAGTGCCTGCCGGTCGCCTGCTGCTCATAATGCCCCTGGTCCTCGCTGGTGGTGTATGAGTCGTCAAGCAGGGAGCCTCCCTTGCCGCCGTTAACCATGTCGTTATAAACCCAGGCATTTGCAGCAGACTTAGAATCGAACGGCCCGACATTGCCGTTGGGGGTAACGACCCAGTAGCGCTCGTGGCGCACGTACACGACGTTCGGGACCCAGACCTGGCCGTAGTCGGTCTCCCAGTGCCCCTGCTCGGGGACCCACTTCTTTTGGGATTGCGCGGAGCCGGATGCCGACGAGCTCGAGGACGAGCCGCCGGACGCCTGCGTCGCCGCGTTGCCCTTCGAGTCGTTCTTCTTGGTATCGGACTTGGTGTCCGCCTTGGCGCCGGAATCGTCGGCCTTCGCGCTGCCGTCCTCGGCCGTCTCGGACTTGTCGCCCTCGTCTGCCTTGGGGGCGGCTCCGGCCTCGATCTTGCCGCCGGCCGAATCGGTCACCGTTCCCGCGTTCTGCTCGTAGCCGGCGTCATGCACGCCGTCGGAGTTCCAGACGCCGTCGGATATCACATGCCCGCCCGATCCGTTGACGACCTCCGCGGTGGTGCCGCCGGAGGGCGCGGTGGCAGGCGAGTTCGTGACGGCGACCTGGACGTTGCCGCCCTCGTCGACCGCGGCCCAGGTGACGGTCTCGATCGTCTTGCCGCCGGTCTCGCATCCGTCGAGCGAGCGGGCGAGCGCGGCGCTGCGGCGGGCGGTGGAGTCCACGGTCGCGGCGGCATCGTCGCCGGCGCGCTGCGTCACGAAGACGCGGCCCTTGCCGGTCGTGACGGTGACCTCGTCGGCGGGGGCGCCGACGTCCTGCCCGTCGAGCGTGAGCGTCGGGCATATCTTGGCGATGTCGGCGGGGGCGACGGATTCGGCGCCGGCCTTCTCTACGGCCGAAGGCGTGCTGTCGATCGGCTCTGGTCGGTTGGATGCGATGGCGATTCCGGCGCCGCCGACGGCGAGCGCGGCGGCGAGTCCGGCGCAGATCGCCGCCTTGCGGCGCGCCTCGGGCTCCGCCAGGAGGTCGCGGATCTTTTCAATCGGGTTGTTCTTCATGGCATGGTCCTTTCGAGATATATGCCTGTTCGGTTTTTCGTTTGGCCGGTTCCCTCCGGTGCGGTCCTAGCGCACCGAGGAATATTCCGGGAGCATGGGGGCGCGGTCGCTGTTCGCCGCCGTCGGCGGCACGGTGTCGTCCTTCTTCGTTCCCGCGTGTCGGCGGCAGGCCGAGATGAGGGCCCAGGCCCCGCGTCCGACAAGGGCGACCGCCCCGATCGCGCATGAGGCGACGAGCAGGGCGAGCGACCCCGCGAGCTTGATGAGTTCATAGCCCAGCCTGATGAAGGGCCAGAGGATTGCGAGCACGAACGCTCCGATGATGATGGTGGGCAGCATGAGTCGGTCCTTTCCCTCGGGTTTTACTGCGTGCTCAGTCCTCGGTATCGGGAGGATCGAGCGGCGCGATGGCGACGTAGTCCTCGTTGCGCCGGCGGAGCACGAACGTGACCCGGTGGTCGTGGGCGTTCCGGCAGAACGCGAACAGGCGGCGCAGCACCCTCGTGTACTGGTTGCAGGCGTAGTTCCCCATTGTCCTGTATCCCGGGTCCACGGGAACGATGGCGACGTATGCCCGACCCTGCTTGAGCACGGTGCAGGGCACCGACGTGTCGTGCACCCGCTTCGCGATCGAAGCGAAGTTGTTCTTGAGCTCGGTTATCCCCACCGACGCGGGCGGCGGCAGTTTGGCGCTTCCATTCATTTCGGCACCTCCTTCCGATAGTGCGTTTATCGAGATGGGAAGCGGTTTTATCGCTTTCTTACCTTTTTTATACCCGTTTTTATTCCCTCTTTTGCGCCTCTTTTCCATGGTGTGACATGTTTGCCGGAAAAATTCAGCCGACGAATACCGTGAGGGTCCTCGCCCTGCCGCCTGCGAAGTTTCCGGTGCACGTCACGAGCGTGACGGCGCGCGTGGCGTGCTCGCACAGGTCGTCGCACCCCTCCGCCCTCGCGCCCGCCTGCGCCGAGAGGTCCGCGAGCCATGCCCGCGTCTCGGCGGCATCGGTGAGGTCGAACCTCTGGATGCCTGCAAAGCTCTTGTCGACCGACAGCGAGAATGCCGGGTGGAGGCGCACGGTGCCCCCGGCCGGCGTCGACCAGTACATGTCGCCGAGCGTATCGAACTTCTCCTGCCGCCATGCGTCCCTCAGGTAGGTGAACATCTCGCTGTCGAAGTTGAGGTGGTGTCCGTAGACGAGCGCATGCCGCCCGTCGGCCGTACCACGCGGGTCGAGGTAGGGGCATCCGGCGAACGACCAGTTCCGGTCGAAGTCATGGTTGAGGTAGAAGCCCTGCGGGTCGCCTTCCCTGGGCGAGACCACCGGGTAGTCGATCGGGGTGCCCTCGACGCTCACCCATGCGGAGATGTCGGGGTTTCGCGCGCGCAGGGCCTCCCAGTCGATGCCGCCGCCTTCGGCGGATCCCGCCTCGGCCGAGATCTCGCTGTAGACGGCGCCCTCGTGCAGGATCGTCCACCCGATGAGGGCAGCCGCGGCGAGCGATGAGGCGCATATGACAGCGAGGATGATATCGAGGGCCTTGCGTTTGCGTCGCGGTCGTCTCTTCATGGGAATCTCCTCTGTAATCGAAAAGGGGCCCGGCGCACGGTTGCGTCGGGCCCCGATGCGAGCTAGTCGGCCCTATCGTCAGTAGCGGTCGCGGATCTCGTCGCGGTATCGGTCATCGTACCCATAGTCGGCGCGGTCGTAACCGTCACCGTGACGGTCTTCATGGCCGTAGTCTTCGCGGTCATAACCATCGTCGTCCGCGGCGGGCGCACGGGTGCGGCGGCGGTAGATGAGGGCTGCGGCCGCGGCGGCGGCGACGGCAAGCGCGGCCGCGAGGCCGATGATGACGTTGCGGCCGGTCTGATCGAGGTTGACCGTGACGGCCTTCGCCGTCTGGGTCACCTGGTCCTCGTCATGGCCTTCGAGTCCGTCGCCCCCGCCGTTGCGGAAGAGGTCCACGCGGGCGTAGTTATCGAGCGCGCGCCCGGCGGTGTAGCCGTCGGTGGCCTTCATGTGGAAGATGGCGGGCGCATACGCGGTCTCGGGCCCATCGCCCGAACTGTCGGGATGGAAGCCGTTTTCCTTGGCCGTGTCCTCGGCGCTGGCGATATCGTCATGTGCGTCCTTGATGCCGTCGCGGTCCCAGCCTCCGTCGCGGGTGGTGAAGCCGGCCTCGACGCGGCCGTACTCGAAGCGGACGGCGGTCACGTGCTCATCGTCCTCGAGTCCGAGGTCGGCCACGGAAAGCTCGGTTGCCTCGGTCGTGGGCACGTCGGCGCGCCAGAGCTTCCAGCCGGTGAAGTCGACGGCGCGGCCGTCCTCGCCGAGGGTGGGGGCGGTC
>ERZ827522.839-NODE-839-length-32891-cov-4.492386_pt1 | contig 32891 bp, 30 predicted proteins | sample MGYA00519580_ERZ827522 | MGnify/ENA primary metagenome ERZ827522 (study PRJEB31778, sample SAMEA3449340) | human gut metagenome | biome: human gut; feature: human-associated habitat; material: faeces | place: United Kingdom | collected 2010/2012 ... | reverse complement strand
ACGGTGCAGGTGTAGGTGCGCACGCCGGGGGCGGTCTCGGTCGGCTCGGTGGTCACCTTGCCGCTGTCCCACTTGTGGCCGAGCGCGTCGGTGGGGTTGCGCTTTTCGGTCGCGCCGCAGCCGCTGCAGGTATAGAGGTCGTAGCCGTCCGCCGTGCAGGTGGGTGCCACGTTCTTGGTGAACTGATAGTCGTGCACACCCGTCGCGGGGATGGTCTCGGTCCGGGTCTGGCCGCAGATGGTGCAGGTGAACGTGCGCACGCCCGGCTCGTTCTCGGTCGGCTCCGTGGTCACGGTGCCGTTATCCCAGGTGTGCGCGCCGGTGGCGGGGATCTCCTTGGTCGAGACGACCTCACCGCAGTTGTCACAGATGGTCTCGGTGCGGCCGGCCTCCCCGCAGGTGGCGGGCACGGTGTTCTCGTGCGTGCCGTAGCCCGTGTGCAGACATGCACCCTTGCTGCTGACGGTGTAGCCCTGCCACTTGCCGTCATCAAACGTCCAGCCGTAGACCGGGTCGGGGTTATAGTGGATGGTGACGATGGCGGGCTCGAAGCTGTGCTCGGCCGCGCCGGCGGGCTCGACCGTCGGGGGTGCGCCGTAGCAGCGCACGTCCTTCAGCGCGGTGCAGCCGGTGAACGCGTTGTGGCCGACGCGCGTCACGGTACCGGGCAGTTTCATGTCTTTCAGTGCGGTGCAGCCCTGGAAGCAGCCGTCGGGGATGGCGGTCACGCCGGCGGGCAGCGTCACATCCGTCAGCGCGGTGCAGCCGGTGAAGGCGGACGCGCCGAGCTCGGTCACCGTCTCGGGGATGGGCGCAGCGGTGAGCGACTTGCAGCCCTCAAACGCGCGCTCGCCGATGGCGGTCACGGTGCCGGCGTATTTGACGTTCAGCAGCTTCGTGCAGTCGGCAAAGCACTTGCCGGGCACGGCCGTGATGGCGGCGGGCAGGGTGGTGTTCGTGAGGCTGGTGCAGGAGTCGAACGCGCCGCGGCCGAGGCTCTGCAGCCCGTCAGGCAGCGGGACGGCGGTCAGTCCGTTGCCCGCGAGACCAAAGTCGCCGATCTCGGTCACGCCCTTGGGGATGGACATACCCGTGAGCTTGGAGCACATGGCGATGCCGTAGCGGCCGATGCGCGTCACGCTCTCGGGCAGTGTGACCTGCGTGGCGGCCGGCAGGCAGAACAGGGCATAGTCGCCCACGTTCGTGACGCCATCGCCAATGATGACCCTCTTGAGGTTGCCCTTGATGTCAAAATCAATCTCGGAGATAGCGTTCATGCCGAGCGCCTCATAGTTCCACCACGGCGCGAGGTTGCCTTTGGGGAAGTCGAAGTCCGGCATGGCGCCGGTGCCGGTGATGGTGAGTGTTTTGCTCGTGAACGTGGATGTGACCTTCCAGTGCAGGCAGTTGTTCACACCGAAGTCGCCCGAGGTGGCCGCGGTCGTAAAACTGCTGATGATGGCATCCGTGTCGAGATCCGGGATCTCAAACTCCTCCTTGAGCTGCTTGATCTTCTCTTTGATGATCTTCTCGGCGATCTCCTTCTTTTTTGCCTCAAAGTCTTCAAAGATACCGGCCGATGCGTTCACGGTCAGGCCGGAGAACAGTCCCACGACCAGAACCAGACACAGCGCCAGCGAGAGCACGCGCTTTTTCATCGTTTCTTCCTCCTTTGTTGTGATGCGTGTGTACAACCGTAATACCTATCTGTCGAAAATATACCATATGACTGGGAAAGTGTGCAATGGGTATCGCCGAAAAAACGTTTTGATCGTTACATTTTGTTGCGTTTGTGTAAATAAAATGTGTATTTTTTCGTGTCCGTGCGTGCGAGACCCGTTGCAAAAGCGGGGCGCGTCCTGTATACTGGCTGTGTAGACATATTTCCCCGTGTGTCCATTCCAGGAGGGAGGAACCATATGAAAAAACGAGTGTTGTCGCTGCTGCTGTGCTTTGTGCTCGCGGCCGGATTGCTGAGCGTGTGCGCCCCGCCGGCGCAGGCGGGCACGATCGCGGATGCGTTTGAGCAGTTCATCAAAAAGCCCGGCCAGATCAAAAAGCTTTTCGGCAATGAGGTCGCCCATGGCGATTGCGGCCCCGCCGGGAACGAGGCCAGCGTACATTATAAGATTTACGAAGTCACGAACCCCACGGTCGTGCAGGACAACCCCTTCCTGCAGCAGATCTGGCAGATCCACGACTATCGCGAGGACGCGCAGTATTACGGCGTGTATATCTTCGGCGACGGCCCGATGGCGGACTACGCGGTCAAGGGTCAGAAAGCCCCGTGGATGGGCAACGTGGAGGTCACGGAGTATAACGACAAGGGGCAGAAGCTCGGCACGACCGTCGTGGAAAACCTCGGCGAGGAGTATCTGGCTCTGGCCTACATCGCCGGTGCGACCACCGAGGAGTGGGATGGGAAAAAACAGTCGTTCACCGGCGTCACGAATGTCGGCGACCGCGCCTTCAAGGACTGCCAGTACCTGACGTGCATGTTCCTCGACGACGGCATCACCACCATCGGCGATCGTGCGTTTTATGCGGACGAGTACCTCTCGGCCATCAACATGCCGCGCAATCTCGAGCTCATCGATCAGTACGCCTTCTACGGCTGCGACACGCTCACCTTCGTGCGCGCGGGCGCCTGCAGCCGCCTGCGCCGCATCGAGGACCACGCGTTTTACAGCTGCACCATGCTCGCCGAGCTGCGCCTGCCGAACGGCCTGACGTATATCGGCCCGTGGGCCTTCGCGTGGGACCGCATCCTCGGTCAGGAGGACACGACGCTCGGCCTGCCGTCGAGCCTGCAGGTCATTGACACGGGCGCGTTCGCGTTCGTCAACCACCACAAGAACCTCAACATTCCGGCCAACGTCACGCGCATCGGTGACTACGCGTTCATGTGCGATTATTATATGAACAACCTCACCTTCAGCCCCGGTGACAAGCCCCTCACGATCGGCAAGGCCGCGTTTGCCGGCGATAACCACATGAAGTCCGTCGATCTCTCCAACCGCGTCGCGCAGATCGACAAGTGCGCCTTTGCCGGCTGCGAGCTGCTCGAGGAGGCTTACTTCGGCGACAGGATCGACACGATTCAGGCCCGCGCCTTCACCAGTGTGGACGCCGCGCTGCAGTTCGCCATCAAGACTGTCCTCAACGGGATTCTCGACCCGGACAATCCGGATGGGAACGAAGAGCACGCGGATGATATTGCTGCGGGCCTGACCCAGATCGCAAAGATCACGCAGCTCAAGCGCGCCGTCTTCAAAAACGACCCCGCCAAGAGCATCTACGGCGCGGCGGATTCCAACCGCTCCTTCCCGGATGACTGCGTGGTCTATTACACGCAGGGCAGCCATACCTGGGCCGCCGCGCTCAAGGACGACGGCACGTGGCAGGGCTACAAGACCGGTCTCTGGCACGGCGACCACATCGCCCAGTTCGCCGACACGGTCGTCGACCCCACCTGCACGAAGCAGGGCTACACGCACCACGTCTGCACGGTGAAGGGCTGCACCTATGCCCCCGTGGACGATACTTATGTCGCCGCCACCGACCACACCTGGGTCAAGACGCAGACGAACCCGCCCGCCTGCACCGAGCAGGGCACGGCGTTTTATAAATGCTCGGCCTGCGGCGCGACCCGCACCGAGAAGATCGCCGCGCTCGGCCATGACCTGAGCCGCTGCGACCTCGTCCCGGACGCCACCTGCACGCAGCCCGGCCGCGCCGTCGGCACCTGCGCGCGCTGCGGCGTGAAGATCGATGAGGTCATCCCCGCCAAGGGCCATGACTACAGCTATAAGTCCGCCTCCAGCACGGAGCCGACCTGCACCGAGTCCGGCCGCTATCAGGGCACCTGCCCGCGCTGCGGCAAGGAGTATAACGACACCATCCCCGCCCTCGGCCATGACTGGGGCGAGTGGGTCGTCGCGCAGGAGCCGACGGCCGAGACCACCGGCTACCGCTATCACCTCTGCGCCCGCTGCAACACGCGCGAGGGCGAGGACATCCCGAAGCTGCACGAGCATGCGTGGAATGCCGGCGTCGTGACGCAAAAACCCACCGCGACGGAGCCCGGCGTCAAGACCTTCACCTGCACCATCTGCGGTGCGACCAAAACGGAGTCCATCCCCGCCACCGGCCTGCCGGGCACCTGCCCCGGCGGTCCGACCTGCCCGGGCTACGCCTTCCGCGACATGCCCGTGCCGGCCGACTGGTCGCACGAGGGCCTGGATTACTGCATCTACCGTGGCTACGTTGCCGGCACCTCGGCCAGCACCGTCTCGCCGACCGGCGTGTGTACGCGCGCCCAGCTCGTGAGCATCCTCTACCGCATGCAGGGCGAGCCCACGACCGTCAAGGGCTATGAGCTTTCGAAGCTCCGCGCCCCGTTTGACGATGTGCCGCGCGGCCAGTGGTATACCGACGCCATCTGGTGGGCGAAGCTCACGGGCGTCGTCTCCGGCACGAGCGCCACGACCTTTGACCCGGAAGGGGAGATCACGCGCGAGCAGCTCGCCGTCATCCTCTATAACTACACGCAGCAGTTCGCGCCCGGCAGCATCCCGGCGGCGGGCTCGCTCGCCGGCTTCCCGGATGCGGGCAGCGTCTCGTCCTGGGCGCGCACGGAGATGGCCTGGGCCGTCGGCAACGGCCTCATCTCCGGCACCGGCAGCGGCGGCGTTGCCTACCTCAGCCCGCAGGGCAGCGCCACGCGCGCACAGGTCGCAGCCATCCTCATGCGCTTTGAGCAGGCCATGGCCTGAGCGCAGACCCCGAAAAGCAAAAGTCCCGGAAGCGTTTTCGCTTCCGGGACTTCTTTTTCCTGTTCGGTTTACATAACGATAATTGAAGTGACAACACACTGCTTTTATGCGGCTTAGCCGGAACAAGAGTTTACATAACGCTTATCCCTTGCGCCCGCGCAGCATTGCCGCGATCGTTACGGCGCCATAGCCGCTCTGCTGCCAGAGATCGTCGGGCACGGTGCCGCCGTTGCGCAGGATGAGCGTGATCTGCCGCCGCGCCTCGCTGCGCGCGGCTTTGGCTGCCTTTTCCTGCGCGGCCGCGTCCTTCTCGGCCGCGTCTTTCTCGTCCTTGGCCTTCTTGTCGGCGGCGGCCTTGGCATTGGCCAGGTCTTTGGCCTGCTGCTGCAGCTTGCTGTCCGCGCGGGTGAAGTCCGCGTCGTCCATGTCGAGCAGCGCGGCGATCTGCGCCTTCGTCACGCCATCGCGGCTGTCGGCCGCGTCGAGCAGGCTGTCGATGGCACTCAGGCGCGTCCTGCGCTCGCCGCTGTAGCGCTCGTAGGCGAGCTGCGCCAGCTCCGGCAGCTTGCCCGCGAGCATTGCGCGGTAGTACCCGCCCGCTTGCTGCGCGGCCGCCACGGCCGCCGTCGAGGCCTGCCCGCCCGTCAGCGCAGCCGCCGTGCCGAGGGCGTTGGCCGCCGCGAGATCGGCCTGCCGCTCGTACTGCTGCCGGTAGGCGGCGTAGAGCTTGTCCGATGCCGGGTCGTAGTCAAATTCCTCGCCGAGCAGCGCGTCGAGCATCTGGTCGATGCGGTCCCGCTGCCCGGTCGTGCCGCGCTCAGACAGCAGCGTCTCTGCCTCGCGGCGGTGCGTGTCGTCATAGTCCGGCACGTCCTCCACCGGCAGGTACTGCAGGTAGTCGTTCGTCTGCTCCTGATCGGTCATGCCCTCGCCGCGGATCTTCGCGTTGCGCTGCTGCTCGTAGATGGCGGCGGCCGCGTTGTCGCCGCGCTGGGCCGCCCGCTCCATGAGCGTGGCGTAGTCGGTGTCCTTGTCGTATTTGTATTTTGTCGCCATAGGTTCTCCTTTCCTCAGTGCTGCGGTCCGGCGGCGGTCTCCGTGCGCGTGAGCGACAGCAGCCGCCACGCCCCCGTGCCCGTCAGCCGCAGGCGAAAGTGGTCGCACCGGCGCGGCAGCACCGGCAGGTTGACGGAGCGCTTCGCGCCCGCCGTCACGGCCGCGAGCGTGTGCCACTGTCCGTCGGAGTCATACTGCACCGCCGCCGTGATGCTTGCGCCCGCCTCCGCCTCCAGCCGCAGCTGCACGCGCAGCAGACGCTTGCAGTCCGGGCTGCCGCTGACGAAGTCGCCCGTCTCGAGCATGCTCTGCATCTGCGCCGTGCTGCCGGTGCCGAAGCGCCAGACGCCCCGCGCGTCCTGTGCGTAGAGCACGCCGCTGCGCCGGGCAAAGGCGCGCGCGTGGAAATCGTCCTCGCGGCTCCACAGGCCGCTGCGCGTGTCGTATGCGAACAGGTGCCAGGCGCTTTTCTCGTCCCGCGCCGAGAGATACCAGCGCGTGCCGTCCGTGCCCGCCGCCCCGTCCGAGAGCGTGCGCCCGAGCGCGTCGCCGATGCGCGTCGGCCGTCCGCCCGCCGTGCGCGCCGGCCCGACGGGGGAGAGGTAATAGAGCGTCTCCGCCGCCGTCACGAGCGTGCGGCCGGAGCCCTGCTCCGCGCCGAGCGCGGCCGAGGCCACGAGCTGGAAGTTGTCCGGCCGCGTGCCGTAGAGCCGCCAGAGCCCCTCCGGCTTGAGGAACACCACACCGCTGCCCGTCGCTGCGCAGCCGGAAAAATCGCCCGGCGCGCCGACGTCCACGCTCCACGCCGCCGTGGCGACGGCGCCGTTTTCGTCCGCCTCGTACCAGAACCAGCTCAGCGGGTCGCCCAGCTTCGTGCACCACACGGTGTCGTGCGCGCACGCCCAGAGCCGGTTGCCGTAGCTGCACGCGTGCTGCGCGTCGGGCACCCGCCGCGTGATCGTCACGCCGCTGAGCGTGCCCGCGCGCACGAACGTGTCCGGGTCGAAGATCAGCTTCGCGCCGTCGATGCCGCGCAGGATGTACGTGCCGTTGTTGCGCGCGTCGCTGAAGCCGCTGAGCGTCACGGCGTCGCCCACGCGAAAGCGCGTGCCCGCGCCGGCCGCCTGCAGCACGTTCGCGCGCCCGGCGTCGCCGGTGCCGTCGCTGCTGGCGAGCGTCACTGCGCCGGTCCAGCTCGGCTCGGCGCTGCCGAATGTGCCGTCCGCCGGCCGGAACCAGATCTTGTCCGGCCAGATGAGCACCGTGCCGCCGAGCTCGGCGAACACCTTCGGCGTGTCCGTGAGCGTGCAGCCCGGCACGGCCTCGCCGTTGTGATACAGCGCCGTGCCCGCGCACCAGAGCAGCCCGTCCCCGGCCGCGAACAGGCCGTTCGGCTGCCCGGTGCACGGGTAGCTGAGCGTGCGGCCCGGCCGCGTCGCGAACAGGGGGCTGTCGGCCGCCGAGCCGTTGATCATTTCGTAAATGCCGCCCTCGGGACAGGCCGGCCGGTGGTCGTAGCCGCCGAAGGCGGTCTGCACGTGCCGGACGGCGGCCATGCTCCGCGGAAATGTGGGTAGATGCATGCCTTGCCTCCTTACAGATCGAGCGGCTGCCCGTTGTGATACAGCGTGCCGCACAGGTCGATCTTACCGGCCGAGAGCTTCAGCTCCGGCACATCGCCGCGCGTCGCGGAGATCACTGCGCCGCTCTTGTGAAAGATGAGATATTTGCGCTCGAGGCTGTTCTCGCTGCCGATGTGCAGCGTGTCGGCCACGGTCGTGATGCCGTTGAGGTCGATCTTATCGGCCGAGAGCGTGACGCTGCTGCCGCCGTTGTTGATGGCGGCGACGATGGCCGCTGCGTTCACGCCGTCGGCGTTGGCCACGAGTGCGATGCGCGCGCCCTGGTCGCTCACGGTCTGTTCGAGCGCGGCGACATTGCCCTCGGCCGACGTCAGGCGCACATTCAGGGCGTTGGCGTCAAGGCTCAGCTGCGCGATGTCGCCGTCGGCCCCGTCGATGCGCGCGTGGATCGGCGAGACGAGCCGCGAAAGCGCCACGGCGTTGAAGTTTTCCGCGCCGAGGTTTGCCAGCGTGTACTGCAGCGCCTCGAGCAGGCGCGGCACAGTCTCCTCGAGCGCCGCGAGCCGCTGCTCCACGGTCTCATGGCCGGTGCGCTCCGGCAGCGGAAAGTCCAGCGGGGAAAAGTCCGTCATGCGTCACCGTCCCCTCCGCCGCGCTGCGACACGTCCGCGCGCAGCACGGCAATGGCCCGCACGAGAAATTGCGGCAGCGGCGCGCCGAGCGCCCCGGCGTTTTCGATCACGCTGCCGAGCTCTGTCAGCAGGTACCACGCCGTCACGAGCGGGCACAGCAGCACGTCATACTGCACGCCCAGCCCCGGTACGCTGCCCAGCAGCGCCCGCAGCGCAAAGTCCAGCAGCGCCGCCACGAGCACGCCGGCCACGCTGCCGGCCTTGTGCCATAGGCCCTCGCGGGCGCGGCGGCTGCTCCACGTGCCCGCGTGCAGGGCCGCGGCGCTGCCGGTGGCGTAGTCGAGCACCATGGCCAGAAACCAGGCGGCCGCCAGCCAGCCTGTCCAGCCCCAGAATGCCGTCAGCGCTGCGGCGGCCGCAGAGGCGGCCGCCTTGATCGTTGTGAGTCTGTCCATTTATGTCTCCTTTGCTTCGTCGATCATCCGCTGGCAGACGATCATCGTGCGCAGCATATCCTCCGACAGGTCGAGCCTGCCGTCCGTGCCGCCTTTGAGCGCGCCGCAGTCGATGAGCCGCTGCGCCTCCTCCCGTGCCCATGCGGGCATTTCTGCCACGGTGTTGTAGCGTGTCATGTCTGTTTCCTCCTCCTCTTCCTTGGCCCCGGCCATCGCCTCGGCGACGGCGGCGCGGAACCCGTCCATGGTGAAGCCCATGCCGTAGGTGTCCCACAGATATGTCGGGTCCGCGTGGTTGCTCGCCACGCCGCGCCGGTGCCCTTCCGCATGGCCGATGATGACGCCATCGGCGAGCGGGTCCAGCCCGTAAACCCCGCACAGCCGCGCAAACAGCTCCACGGCGGCGCGATACGTGCCCGTGATCTGCTCGGCCGCCTCGGCGTAAGCCATGCCCGCGCTCGGCTCCGTCATTTCGATGCCGATGTGGGTGCTGTTGGCGCTCCCACCGCAGTGCCAGCCGCGCATCTCCCACGGCAGCGTCTGATACACCGTGCCGTCTGCCTGTACGAACGCGTGCACGCACACGCTCAGCCCGCCCGGCTGGTACTGGTCAAAGTACCGCGCCAGCACGGCGGCGCTCGGCTGCGGCGTGCCGACGCTGTGCAGCATCAGCCCCTGCGGGCGCAGCGGCGCACCCGCCTGATAGCACTTGTTCTTCGCCGTGAATGCCTCCACAATGTCGATGCTCATGCCGCTTCCTCCCATCCGTACACGCCCGGTGCGTGGACGTTTGCGTCGGCCGTGCAAATGTAGTGCTTGCCGTTGTAGCTGACTTTGTCGCCCCGGTGATACGCATCGTGCGCACCGGACGGCTGTACCCACTCCGGCCATGCGTCCACGCTGACAGCAACCCACAGTGCCGGGGTCGCGTCCGGCGTCCAGTCCGCCTGCCCCGTGTGCGCCTGCACGCATTTGTACAGCGCGCCGTTGTACCGCACCCTGTCGTCGATGGCATAGGCATTGCCGGCCGCCCACGCGGGGAATAGCTCCATGCCGGTCAGGGCGGCCGCATCATCCAGTCCGGCGGCAAGGCTTTCAATCAGCTGCCGAAGCAGCTTTGCTTTTCCGCGTGTCATGCTGCACCTCCCAAAAGAATATTCAAGGCTTGCGTGTCCGAAAGTTCGTCCTCGTCGCTCGGTTCGGGCTCGGGCGGCAGGTCGTATGCCTCCCATGTCAGGTCGGCTTTCAGCCGGTAGCCTTTGCCGTCTGCGCTCGGACGGTTTTGGATGATTGCCATGATTTCGTCGTATTCAACTTTGGTGATCTCGGTGCCGCCCGCGCCGGTGCCGATGGCAATGATGTGATTTTTCTTCCCATACTGCACAAAATACCTCACGTTGTCACGCTCCTTCCACCCCAACCGCAAACCAGAAATACGTGCCGGTCACTTCTGCTGTGAAATTGCCATTTTTGTATCGGCTGAAAGAAATACTGTTGTTGTCAACCGTTCCGGTCAAAGCGGCTACATAAACGTCACGATCGTACCGCACAATGGCTTGAAATTTCTTGCGCCAGGTTTCCCAGTTAAACTCTGGCGCAAGCGATTCGTCCGCATCGGGATTGCCATACAACACGCAACCGATCTCACCATTATTAAACGAGAAAGTTGCCGGGCGCATCATCATGAACAAGATCGGCGTGCACCCCAAATTGTGCGCCAAAGTAAAAGAGCCGTCTGTATCCGTACTTGTTGAAGATAAATAACCCGAAACGATTTTGTACGCTTTTCCACCGCTGCCCCCGGCTTCGAGCGTACCGACCAGCCCAAACAGATCCACATCTTTCTTGATATTTGCAGCCACAAAATCAGGATCCAGCTGCGCGAGCAGGTTCTTCGTGATCGCCGCGACTTTCTGCGCGCCGGTCGTGTAGACCCCGCTTGCGCAAACCGTCTGCTCGCTCGTGGACGGCGAAACGGTCGCCGCTGCTTTTTTGGTCACACCGCTGCCGACATATGTTTTTGGGATCGCGCCGACGGAAACTTTCGAGAGCACCTTCCCGCTGTCCGGCGTGATGTCCTGCGCCGTTTCCGTCGGTGTTGCGCTTTTGGCCTGCGTCGGCTTTTCCGGGTCGGTGTATTCCACGGTGATATCGCCCTCGCAGTATTTCCCGCTTGTCTGCAGCGTCTTGCTGCCGCTTGCGTCGATCGTTGCGATCGATGTGCCCTGATACTTGATATTGACATCGGCCATCAGCTGACACCTCCGTTATATACCGGCAAACTCGCGGCGGCCCACGCGCCGCCGACAACACGCAGGATCTTGCCGTTATCGGCTGCCGTCACACTTGGCAGCGCCGCGCCGGCGCCGATCGCCGCGATCTTGGCCTTGACATAGGCCACGTTCGCCGCGTAGTTTGTCTGTGCGTCCGTCGGCGTTCTGATGCCAGCCACACGCACCGGCCAATTTTCCGGGCCACAGTCAAGGGTGATAGTATAATCTTCGTCGTTGACTTTTGAGGGCACAATATGCACCGCGACGTTGCTGTCCGTAATGTGGTCGGGGCACATTGACACAGTGCCAGTAGTGGTGGGCGCTACGCTACCAACAGCTTCAATATTCTTACGAGCCTGTTGCTTCTGCTCGAAAGTGAGAGACTGCGTAGCGTCATATCGCACGGCGCCCGATCCTGCGGCCCTGCTGTCCACGTACTGCTTGATTGCCTTGTTCTGCACAGGGTTGACGGACGATGCGGACACGACGCTGTCGACGGTGACCTTTGTCGCGCCCGCGGCGATGCCGTCCAGCTTGGCCTTATCGGCCTTGGACATCAGGCCGTTGGCGGACTGTGTAGCCGCTGCCGTTCCGGCCTTGCCATCGAGCGCTGCCGCGATCACCTTATTTTGCAGCGGATTGGCGCTGGTATTGGACAGCGCGCTGTCGACGGTGACCTTCGTCGCGCCCGCGGCGATGCCGTCGAGTTTGGCCTTATCCGCCTTGGACATCAGGCCGTTGGCGGACGCTGTCGCGGCCGTCCGGTCCGCTTTCGCGTCCCAGGCTGCCGCCTTTTCCGCCGTGATGCCGTCGAGCACCGCGAGATTTTCGTGCGTGTGCCGCGCCTTCGTGTTGGCGGCGATCTGCTGGAGCTGTCCCGGTGCGATGGGCGCCGCTCCGTTGGCGCGCTGATACCACTTGGCGTATTCGTCGAGTGCCGCGTTAAAGAGCATCATGCTGTCGGCGTAGTGCGCCGTTTCGTGTGCGGCGTAGTCGCACATGGCGATGACGTAGTACACGTACAGCCGGTCAAACGGCGCGGGCACGAGCAGCGCGGTGCTGCGGTCGGTGTCCGCGTCGTAGGTGATGCACTGTTCGGGCGCCACGCCGAGGATGCGCGTCTGGATCATGCTCTCGCATTCGTTGAGCCACAGGAGTTTCGCCGTCTCATCCCACGCGTTCGGGCAGATCGCGTCGATGCGCGTGAGCGCCTGCTGAAGCGTCGCCATGGTCAGAGCCCCAGCGCGCCGCTCTCGGCGGCAAAGCGGGCGGTCTCGCGCTCGATGAGCGCGCCGGTGCGCGCGTCCTGCGCCTCGCCCTGCGCGAGCACGAGCGCGAAGCGGCGCGGGATGGTCACGTCCTCGCCGCGCGGGATGCGCACGGTCTCCCCGTTGACGGTCACGACCTTGTCCTCCTTGTAGCTGCCGTTGTCGCGGAACAGACGCACGGTCACGGGTTCGCTCAGCCAGGCCTCAGCGGCGGCGCGGTCGGTCTTTTTTCTGGTTGCCATAGTTGTTTCCTCCTTGTTGTAGGTGCGCCTCCCGCCGCGCGGGCGGGAGGCATGGGGTGGATTTCTTTACTCGGTGTAGGTGCTGCAGGTCTCGATGCGGCGGATGGCGCTGTCGTCGAGACGCACGGCGACCTTCGTGGCCTTCCAGCCGACGCTGGCGCGCTGGTTGAGCGGGTCGCCCGTACCGGCGGAGCCGAGCTGCTTGACGATGTGCTCGAGGCCGCCGCCGGTGATCTCGGTCGTGCCGTAGCCGTCGGCGCCGAGCACGAGCGTGACGTACACGTCGCGGCCCTGCGCGCCGGCCTCACCGGGGTAGATGATGGCGTTGTCCTCAGCCGTGACGGCGGCGTCCACGGTCATGGAGCTCGCGGTGTTGGCCGTGACGGTCACGCACGCATTGCCGACGAGCACCTGACGGCCGACGAGCGCGCCGGCCTTGACCGTGCCGCCGTCGAACGAGAAGGTGGTCTTGCCGCTCACTGCGCCGTTCGTGAGCAGGGTGCGGCTGTCGCTGGCAAGATCCTCTGCGTGGAAGATCTTCGCCTCCGTGCTCTCGACGAAGCGGCAGCCCTCGATCTTGCCGATCTCGCCCTCGTACATGTGCTCGGTGTCGACGTACTGGTGCGGTGCCAGCCACTTCGGGTCGTTCATGAGGTCGTAGGCCACGTCGGGGTGGATGATGACCGGGAACGCGCCGTCGATGCGGCGGCAGTTGGCGTTTTTGAGCGCGCGCACGGCGCGGCGGATGCAGTCGACGGTCAGGTAGTTGTTGTCGGCCGCATTTGCATTGCCGCCCTGCAGCAGGTAGCGCGCGGACACGGACTCGTCGGCATACTGCACGTTGTCGCCGCCGACGAGCACCTCGCGGGTGATCGTGTCGAGCGTGCGGCCGGCCTGCGCGCCGAGCAGCTTCGTGGCCATGGTGAGGTTGTTGTCGATGGCGGTCAGCAGCAGCAGATCGCTCATCTGGATGTAGCCGCCGTACTGGCGCACGGCCGCCTCAACGGTGGTCATGCTCAGGCTCTGGCCGTCGGGGGTCACGCCCTCGGTCAGGGCGGTCAGCGCCTTGCCGAGCGGGGCGAAGCGGCGGAACTGGATCGTCTTGCCGCCGTTTGCGGGGATGGGGTGCTTCTGCGCGAACTGGTCGTGCACGAGCTCGGGCTCGGCCGCGTCGATGAGGTAGTCCGAGTAGAACGTCTTCATCTCCTCGGTCAGGCTCTGCTGGGTGGTCACCTGCGTGTTTGCGTCAAACAGGCGCAGGTTCATGCGGATGTTTTCCATACTCATGTCTCCTTTTTTCTCTGCTGTCCGCTTCCGGGGACAGCGCCGGGGCAGCGCCCGGCCGCTGCGCTGCTGTGGGTTCGGTCTCCTGCGCGGGGACGCGGCCGGTGTCCTCCGCAACGTGGCCGGGGTAGGCCGCGGCGAGCTGCCGCAGGCCTGTCACGGCCACGGTAAACGCCGCGCGCACATCGGCCCGGTCGTCCGCTGCGATGGCTGCGTGTCCGGCGCAGAGCGTCCGCTGCACGCCCTGCGCGCCCAGCGCATCGAGCGCGCCCGCCAGCGCGCACACGAGCGCCGACGCTCCGGCGCACACGATGTCTCTGCCCGGGCAGAAGTCCGCGTGGCCGTCCGCGCGCAGCACGCACCGCCCGTCCCGGCGGATGTACGCGAAGCGGGTCACAGGCTCAGCTTCACGCGCTCGCCGCGCTCTGCGCGCGCGGCGAGCGCCGCGCGGTCGGCGCGGCTCATGCGCGACACGTCCGGCCGCACCACGATGCCGGCTCCGCCGCTGCCCAGGCCGTTTTCGGCCGGGCGCAGGCCGCGGGCGCGGATGTGCTCGGCCACGCGCTGCTCGGCGCTGCGGCCCGCGCGCACGCACGCTGCTTCCAGCAGCGCCTGCGCGTGCAGCGCAAACCACGCCGTGCGCACGTCCACGCCGGCGCGCAGCAGCGCGCAAAACTGCGTGTCCTTCAGCGCCGCGCCCAGATCAAAGTCCGGGCACTGCGCCGTCAGTTCGTCCGCCTCGCGCGACCAGCGCGCGGCGGCTTCTTCGGCCGCGCGGCGCGCCCGCTGCGCATTCCGGCGTTCGATGGCCCCGCGCAGCGCGCCGACGGTCACGGTCTCCTCGGCGGCCTCGTGCGGCGCGGCCGCTTCCGGTGCGGCGGCAGGAGCGCCCTGCTCCGTCGCGGCGGAAAGATTGGTTTCGTTCATACTCTGTGCTCCCTTCTGCCCTCAGCGGGCGCTGGCTGTGATGACGCGGTTTTTCTCCGCCTGCGCTTTCAGCAGCGGGTCGGCGTTCGTATTCGAGCCCGCGTTCGGTGTCTCCGGCTGCGGCGGCACGATGCTGCTGCGCACGGCCTCGAGCACCTTGTCGCGCCCCGGAAACTGCATCATCTCCAGCATCGGCACCGCCTGCTGCGCGAACGCGGGGTTAAAGACCCCCAGCTGATACAGCTGCCGCGCCAGCTCGTTTTGCGACGCGGTCGCATACGGGCTCTCCTTCTGCGCGTGGACCGACACGTCGAACGACGGCGCGCGCTGCAGCGCCATGCCGTCGGCGTCCATGCCGACGGTCCGTGAGCGCAGTCCGGCGTTGGAGTACGTGCAGAACGCGTAGCCCTGCGCGCCCGGCGCTGCCACGCGAAACGGCCGCGTCTCGGTGTAGTACGCGCGGATGAGCTCGATCACGAGCTCGACCACGCGCTCGAACGCGCGGTAGCTCGCGCGCAGCGTGTCGCGGCTGGACTTGCTTCCGGCCTCCTGCAGCGCCGCGATGGCGCTCGCCGCCGTCACGCCGCCGGACACGCTGCCCTGCGTCACGTCGCGGCTGTTGCTCGTCTCCTTGAGCTCGTCGATCTTCAGCTGCAGCATGTTCACCCACTGGCCGTCGAGGTTGTAGAGGCTGATCTGGCGCAGGCGCTCGTCATCGATGCTGCCCTCGACCTCAACGAGCGGCTTCGACCAGTCGAGAAATTCCTGCGCGTTCACGCCGCAGCCCTTCTTGACCCAGAAGCGCGGGGTGGAGGCCTTCATGCTCATCTCCAGCAGGTTGCCGCTCAGGCGGTCGATGTACTGCTGCGGGTCCTTGCTCACGGCGATCATGCCGAAGCCGCACGGCGTTCCCGCCTCGGGGTAGAGCACGTCGAACACGACCGGGTACTGCCCGTGCGGGTAGAAGCCGCCGGCCATGGCGGGGTCGTTCTCGCTCGCGTAGAGCAGGTCGCGCCCTGTGAATTTAATGAGGTGCAGTGCCGTGCCGCCGCCGGGCAGCGGCTTTTTGTAGTACCAGTCGACGACGATGCTCTTGTTGGAAGTATCCACCGCGTCGTCGTACAGATACTGCGCCAGCTCCACGCCGCAGCTGCCGGGCCGCGCGTCGGGCCAGGCGGCGGAAATGTCGTCGTTGTCCATGAGCGCGCACACGAAGAGGTTGCGGCTGGCCTGAATGTCGGTGATGCCCGGCTCCCAGAACAGGTTCAGCAGGTCGAGCTGGCGCACGGCCACGTCGCCGAGGCCGTTGCTCCCGGCGCTGTCCCAGAACACGCCGTAGGCCGCGCACCCGTGCTTGAGCTTGTACCACCACGCATCGGACCACACCTGCTCAAAGTGCGTCTTTTCCAGCACCGCCGGCACGATGGCCGACAGCGCCTTTGCGTCCGGCTCATCCTGCTCGCTGCGCGGCAGGATCACCGCCTCCGGGAAGCTGTCCATCGCGTCGGCGTGTTTTGCCACGATGGCGTTAAACAGCCACGCGCTCGTCGGCTCCACCACGTCGGCGCCCTGCTCGCGGCGGCGGTCGCGCAGGTACTGCCAGTGCCGCAGGCGGTACCACTGCTCGTCGGCGATGATGCGCGCCTCGAGCGCGCGCTTGCCGTCCTTGTACCGGCGCAGAAGCTCCGTGCCGCGCGCCACGTCGTCCGGCGTGATCACGGGCGCGGCCATGTCCGGCCCGAGCGGTCCTGCTGTACCGGCTGCCGCAAACATCGCCGCCGCATCCGCCGCGCGGTAGGGCATGGGGTTCGTTTTCTCGTTTGTCATAGGCTCTCCTTTGCTGCCGTTTCCGGCGAAATAGTTTACATAACTTTTTGCGTTTTGCGAGAAAAAGAGACTGCCGTCGCAGTCTTTTTCTGTTTACATAATCAGTCGCTGCTCAGCGGGTCGAACACTTTCGGTGTCCGCTGCACCACGGGCCGCGGCGCGATGGGGTCGGACTGGCACAGATACCGGATCTCGTCGGCGATGTGATCCTCCTGCCGCGTGTCCACGTCCTCGGGCGCGTGCGCGTCGTAGCGCAGCAGCGGCAGCGTGCGCCGCGTGTCCCGGCAGTTGCGGAACACGTACAGCATCGGCAGCCCTGCCTGATCGAATGCCAGCCGGTAGTGCACCTGCATCCAGCCGGGCAGGCGCTTGTGGTCGCCGGGCTCGAAATACACGCCGTACCGGTCGGCAATGTCGGCGATGCTGTCGCCGCGCGACGCGTCCCAGATCGCGGGGTCGGCCACGCCGCGGATGTCCCGGCCGCGCAGATAGGGGTGCGTGGCCTCCGTGGTGCGGATCTGCTCGAAGATCTGCTCCGGCGTCCAGCGCACGCCGGTGTCCGGCTCGCCGGGCACGCAGCCGTAGAGCTCAAGGATGCGGTACAGCCGCCCGTCGAAGTCCACCGCCCACCAGCCCACGGAGAAGGGCTTGGCGTAGCCGAAGTCGAAGCTGCGGTACACCCGCCACGTGTCCGGGATGTCGAACGGCTCGATCACGTGCGTCCACTTCCCGTCGGCGTAGTGTGCGGGGTCGTCGCGCCACTCGGCGAACACCTGCCCCTCGTACACGTTCCAGTCGCCCTCGAGGTGCGCGCGCCGCCGTGCGGGCGGCAGTGCCTCCAGCCGCTTGAGATAGCCGGGGTCGCGCTGCATGAGCACCTGGTTGTCGTAGACCTTCGCCGGGATGAACACATAGTCCGCCGGGTCCTCACCGTCGTGAAACGCGCGGTCGATGAACAGGCGCTTGATGTAGGCGTGGCCCGGCCCGCCGGGGTTGCAGGTGTAGTAGATGCGCGGTACGAAATCCGTGCGCGTCGTGCGCAGGCAGGTCGCGATGAACGTCAGCCAGTCGGGCTCGAAGTTCGTCGCCTCCTCGAAGCCGATCACCTCGTACTCCTGCCCCTGATACTGGGCGCAGTCGCTGTCGCTGTCGCAGTAGCCCATCACGAGCCGCGACCCGTTCGGGAAGCGGAACGCGCGCTCCGCGCCGCTCCATGCGGCGTAGCCCGCGAGCTCCCGCTGCAGCGGCAGGATGTGGTTGGCGCGCAGCTCCGGCAGCGTCCGGCGCAGCAGCAATAGCTTCAGCCCCGGGTAGCGCATTGCCAGCAGCACGAGCTTGCGCCGCATGGCCCAGCTCTTTCCGCCGCCGCGCGCCCCGCCGTAGGCGACGTTGGCCGCCTCCGCGCGGAAAAATGCCTGCTGCCGCGGGTTCGGCGTCTCGCGCCGCAGTACCTGATAAATATAGGGTTCGTTTTTGCGTGCCATCGCGCCTCCTCACTACCGGCTCCACTGCTCGAGCGCACCCTCAAAGCGCAGCACCTCCGGCTCTGTCTCGCCTTCGTCCTTTGCAGGGGCTGCTTTGCCTCGCTCGTGGCCGAGCACCATGCCCGCCGCCTTGAGCCGCAGCTCCGGCTTCACGGATGCGTCGGCCACCATGGCCGCCAGCTGCTCGAGGATGCGCTCCTTCTCGTCCTCGAGGTCGATCATGTCGCGCGCTCCCGGTACGAGAGCACGTAGTCCTCACCGTCGGCCGCCGCCGCGAATTCGTAGGTCTCCAGCGCGTCATGCACGGCCTGCTTCGGCAGCCGCAGCGTTGCGCCGTCGCCGCAGCGCACGCACAGCGCTGCCAAAATTGCGCCCGACAGGCCCAGCAGCTCCTCATACGCCGCACGCTGCTCGCGCAGTGCACGGCGCAGGTCGGTGTTCGTCTGCTTTTTCATGTACCATCCTCCTTGCTTTCTTCCATAGCCGCCAAGCGCTGCCGCGCGCGCCGCCGCCGCTGCCGCTCGCGGCTGGCTGCCCGCTGGTCGATCAGGCGGCCGGTGTAGTCGCTCCAGTCGTGCAGCTGCCCGTCGAAGTCCACGAACCCGGACGTGCGCAGCGCCGCCGCGAGGGCATCTGCCCGGCGCACGTTGAACTGGCAGATCTCCGCCAGCTGCCTCGGCGGCAGGGCGGACAGGTCGCCGTCCGGCGCGTTGTCCAGCGCCCACAGCCACAGCAGGCACATGTGCCCGATTGCCGCCGGCGTGCGCACGCCCAGCGCGTCGCGCAGTGCCAGCAGCTTGCGGTGCTGCGGCAGCGACTGATGCAGCTCAATCCACGCCATGCCCCGGGCCGCACGCGGACACATATCGTTTCCGTCTTTCCATCCCGACGGTCCCTCACCTCCTTGCAGTTTACATAACGCCATGCTTCCGCCGTTTCGGCGGCGTTTTTGCCGCCGAAAGAGCAGATTTGGCCATCGAAGCGGCGCATTCGCCCGGCTTCGCATGGGAAATCGGCCGCCTGCGGCCGCGCGGCGTCGGAAGCGGCCCCTTCTATTTCCATTTTATTATGCATTTGCATATCTGTCAATAGAAATATTATGTACGTCACAGAAAATGTTCCGCACCGTCCGCGCACGTCCGCGTGCGCACGACCATATTTTGCTTGTATCGGTTTACATAACGTTTTCTGCGAATCCTGTCGAGATCTCTGCATCCCCACTTTTCGCGCCAAAACCGGCCCCCGTCCGGCCGCTGTGCCCCACAAATGCTGGCAGAGAAAGCAAAAAAGGTTGCAATTTCGTAACAGAAGGTGTAAGATATGCAAATGTGTGTGTACGTTATGTCAACACCCAGCAAAAATCCGGAACCAAAGGAGTCATCTATGAAGAAACGAATCCTCAGCCTGGCGCTGACGCTGTGCCTGCTGGCGGGGCTGCTGCCCTGTCTGACGATGGGCGCCGCGGCGGCCAGCCGGGTGGATGCCGCGCCGTATGCGGGCGTGGAGTATACGCAGAATTCCGGCGTGAAGACGGGCACGGTCCGCTACATCTGTCAGGTGCCGGCCTATACCGATCTGTTCTGCCCCGAGTATTGGGGCAGCTATGTGGGCTATGCCAACCACGAGTGCTTCACGGCGTGCATCTCCATGGCGCTGTCGTACCTCGGCATCGACGCCACGCCCGGCGCGCTCGGCGATTACTGGCGCAGCGGCGGCCACTACGGCGCGCCCTTTGCCACGACGCCGGAGGATGTTGCCTTCAGCGGCGCGACGTACAGCAAGACCTCGCTCGCCGAGGCCATCGCGCGCTACGTCGGCGGCGAGGGCAGCTACAGCCCGCCGATCATCCACCTCAACGGCTACTCGGCCAACGGCCACTATGTCATGATCATCGGTCAGGTCTCGGCCACGGAGTACCGCGTGCTCGACCCGGCGGTCAAGACGATCTATACCATGACGCTCACGAACGGCAGCACCGTGAACTATTTCAAGGGCAGCGAGCGCATCACGGAGGCGGTGCAGTATTATTATCCCGTCCACCACTGGAGCGCCTGGACGGCCATCGAGACCGACGACGGCGTCGTGAACATGGAGCGCACCTGCTCTATCTGCGGCAAGACGGAGACGGCCAAGATCCCGGATCCCTGCATCGGCGACAAGTACTGTGCCGGCGGCGTGTTTGACGACATGCCGGCAGCGGACGACTGGTCGCACGCGGGCATTGATTACTGTGTGCTCTTCGGGCTCATGAGCGGCATCGGCAACGATCTGTTTGACCCGGCGGGGGAGACGACGCGTGCCATGCTCGTGTCGATGCTCTACCGCATGGCCGGTGAGCCGGATGTGTCCGGGCTGCCGGAGCTCTCATTTGAAGATGTCGCGCCCGATGCCTGGTACGCCGACGCCGTGCGCTGGGCCTATGCCAAAGAGGTCTCCGTTGGCGTGGACGACACGCACTTTGCGCCCGACGCGCGCCTCACGCGCGCGCAGCTCGTCACGATGCTCTACCGCGTCTTCGGCCCGGAAAAGGGCGTCCGCCCGCGGCCCATCGGCGGCTACGAGGACTGGAACACCGTGCCCGACTGGGCATTTTCCGCCACGACGTGGGCTGTCTCCATGGGCCTGTTCTACGGCACGAGCAGCGGGGAGCTGAGCCCGAACGACGGTGCCAGCCGCGCACAGCTCGCCGCCATCATTATGCGCACCTGCCAGCTGCAGGGCGAGCTGGATTCCTGAAAAAATCCGGACAAACGGGTAGAATCGTTTCGCAAAGTGCGCAAAAACGTTACATAAACATGATAATGGCCAATGAATTATGGTGACAGGTGGGTTACTATAGGGCCAGAAAAAACAGCGCCGGCATTTGTCCGGCCGCAGGAACGGAGGCACACTTTATGAAGCAGAACCGGACGCGCACGGCGCTCGCGGATGCGTATATGCGCCTGCTCAACGACTACACGATCGACCGCATCACGGTCAAGATGATCACGGACGCCGTGGGCTGCAGCCGCAAGACATTCTACTATTATTTCACGGATATTTATGTGCTCACGCAGTATGTGTTTGAGCTGCGCGTGCAGCACTTTCTGGACACGAACGGCAACTTCGAGACCGTGCGTGAGGGTTTTCTGACGCTGGCGGCGAACCTCTCGAACGACCGGCAGGCCATCCTGAACATCTACCACGGCTACGGCAAGGAAGAGCTCGAGCGCTTCACGTGGGAGACGAGCGATTACTATGCCCGTCAGGTCATCACGCGCTATGCGCAGAACATGGACATCATGCCCGAGGACCTTGAGGCGATCATACGCATGTACACGGACATGATGTTCGGCATGCTCATCGACTGGATTAACAACGGCATGGAAGGGGACTATTCCCGCAAGCTGGACATCGCGCTCACGGCACTCATGCCGGTGCTGCGCGCCAACTGCCGCAGCGCGAAAGCCGCAGCCGCCGACCGGTAAACCGCATACAAAAACAGCCCGCCCCCGGCATTCGCCGGGGGCGGGCTTTGCACGCATGAAAAAGCGCCCGGACTTCCTGAGAAGTCCGGGCGCTGCGCTGATATCACTGCTCGCAAAACTGCATCAGCACGGTCGCGACTTCGGCGCGCGTGCCGATCTTCTGCGGCGCGAGGGTGGTGGTGGACGTGCCGGTGATCACGCCGGTGCTCACGGCCCAGGCCATGGCCTCACGCGCCCAGTCGGACACGCTCGCCTGGTCCTGATAGCTTGCCAGCGCACCGTCGGAGCCGGAGAGCTGCTCGGTGCGGCCGGCGTAGCCGTAGAGCATGGTCACCATCTGCTCGCGGGTCAGCGCTTCGTTCGGCGCAAACTGCGTCGCGGACACACCCGCGACCACACCCGCGTGGTACGCCCAGATGACGGCGTCGGTGTACCAGCTGCCGCCCGCGTCGGTAAACGGGCAGCTCAGGCCGCGCACGGACGGGCTGCCCTCGAGCGCATAGAGCACCTGCGCGAACATGGCGCGGGTCATCTGCGCATCGGGCTGGAACAGGTTATTCCCGGTGCCGTACATCAGCCGGCCGTTCTTGACGTAGTCCACGCTGGATGCATACCAGGCGTCCGCGCCCACGTCGTCAAACAGGCCCGCATAGCTCACGGTCTGCTTCTTGGTCATGTAGTCGTCCGGCAGGCTGCGCAGCCAGGCGAGGCCCGGCTCGCCGCAGTGGGCCAGCCCGATCACGAGCAGGTTTGCCAGCAGCGTCATCGTCGTGCCGGGGTATTTGCACGCCATTTTCGACAGCCGCGGCGCGAGCATGCCCATCGCGGCCTCGATGCCCGCGAGGTCATAGGTCAGAACGCCGTTTTCCTGCAGCGCCTCGACCAGATACCCGGTCAGGAGCCTGGCGGCCGTGCCGTTTTTGATCATGCCGGGGATGGTCAGCGAGTAGAAGAGTTTCTTCCAGTTGTCCTGTACTTTTTTGGCGAAGGCCTCGGCCACGCCGGAGGTGTTCTTATCGGCTGCGCCGAAGATATCCGCCAGCATGGCGACGAGGAAGTCCTGCATATTCTCCGCGTAGTCGGCGCGCGAGGAGGCGAGGCACGTCGTGATCGCCTCGCAGAGGTCGGCGTAGAATTCCTTCTGCGTCATGTTGACCTTGAAGATCTTGCCGAGATCGCCGCTCGTGATGTCCTTCGGGTCGATGCCCCAGGCCTGGAAGTGGTCGGGCCAGTAGATGCCGCCGTTGTTCGGGATCTGCACGAATTCCTTGAGCATGGCGGCCTTGTAGCCGAGATAGTTGTCGTCGCCCTTGGTCGGCACGACGCGGTCGACGCCGTAGCGGGCGAAGTCCCAGTTGTCGAACGCGACGTAGGTCACGAGGTCGTTTTCGTTCACGAGATTCTGGATGTTGTCATACAGGCGGCCCTGCACCTGATCCTTCGTCGCGCCCATGGGCGGCTCATAGCAGTAGCAGTACAGGTCGTGCGGGCTGAGGCTGACGCCCTCACCGAGGCTGTAGCCATTGTCGAGCGCGCCGCCGACCATGTTGGACACGGCCGCGCCGCGGCTGTAGCCGGCGATCCAGATCTTCAGCCGGCCGGAGATGCCGGTGTCGGCGATGTAGGCGCGCAGGTAGTCAAGCACCTGGTCGCGGCCGAGGGCGAAGCCCTTGTGCTCGCCCGCGGCGTCGAGCCGGGCGTTGCCGCCCCACTCGGCGTGGTAGTTGTTGCCGCGCACACCGACGGCGATGAGCGTGTAGCTGCCGCCGTTGTCGCGGATGGTCTTGCTGGCGCAGCTGATGCCGATGGAGTCGGCCTCGGCGGGCTGGAACATCCATTTGTTCGACTGGATATTCTCAAAGCCGCACTGCTCGGCCATGGATACAAAGTTGCGGTTGCCGGTGGCATAGTCGTCCGTCTTTTCGGAGTCCTTGCTCGTGTAGGCCGCGAACGCGAGGCCCATGGACATCAGCGCGAGATCCTTGCGGTACGTGTAGCCGCTCTTGGTAAACAGATCGTCGCTGTAGGTGAAGTCCGTCTCGTAGTCATGGGTGTCGATCCCGTGACCGGAAGCGTAGCGTACCGTGACGGTCCTGGCGTCCCCCGTGTCCGCCGCGGCGGCGGCCGGCACGAGCGACACGATCAGCACCAGGCACAGCAGCAGGCTGATGATGCGCTTTTTCATGTTCTTTCTCCTCCCATTTGTCGTTGGTCTGCAAGTTTAGATACAACCAATCTAATTATACGTATAAAAAATGTAAATAGCAAGTAACAACTGCCGGATATCTGTTCAGGATCGGCAAAAAAACACCCCGCAGCGTTCATGGGCACTGCGGGGTAGAGGATATGCAGTTTTTATTGCCGGAACATTGTGTAGGCGCGGCCGTCGCCGACGGCGTCGGCGATCATCATGCGGTCGCTGAGCACGGAAAAGCGGTAAAACGCCACGGCATCATCGCCCGTGCCGGCGCAGATGGTGTCGTCGCGCAGGGTGCATTCCTTCCCGCTCAGGCCGGGCAGGGAACACGTCACGGTGCCGTCGTCCGTTACAGTCAGCTCACCAGCGTCGCTGCTCCAGCTGCCGGTCAGGAACGCCTGCGCGTAGCTGTTGTCGCGCATGATGACCTGATTGGTGTCGGAAAAGCCGATGAGCTCCATGAGCTTCTGCGCGGTCTGCGCATTGGTCATGCCGGATATGAGCGCGAGCTGGCCCAGGCTGTCGCACAGGTGCGCGTTGGTGAGAAACAGGCGCTTGTCGCTGTCGGAATAATTGCGCGCGGCGAGCACGGTGTATTCGGCCAGCGCGGTCTGATAGTCCTGCGCACTGTAGGCGTTGGCGGCCGCGGCGTAGATCTGCGGCAGGCTCTTGGCCTCCATGGCGTCGAGCACGCCGCTGTAGGTCGCCAGATCGGCGTCGGTGTATTTTTCGTGCAGGTCGTCAATATACATGAGTGTCTGCGTGTACTGCCCGGCCTGATAGAGCCGGCCGGTGCGGATGATCTCCGTGCGCAGGTCGTTGTCCCCGGCGGGGAAGAGCTTGACGTCGCGCCGCAGCGTCTCGGCGGTGTCAAACTGGAAGCTGCAGATCGCTTCCTTGACGCTGTTGTTGACGGCGGCGTCCTGCGAGGCGACGACGGCAAACCCCGCGCCGACGGCGACGAGCACGATGGCGATGCCGATGAGCAGCGCGCGCAGGCGCTTGTTCCGCCAGATTTTTTCGTGCAGGACCGGCCGTCCGCACTGCGGGCAGCGGCGTGCGCTCTGCGGCAGCTCCGCGTGGCATTCGCGGCATTGCATGTGCTTTTCCCCCCTCGCGATGGTCGCGCCTTTTTTGACAGGATCACGGCGCAACGCTCATTATAGCCGATTCCGGCGTGCAGTGCAAGCCGCCCGGCGGGAAAAGCATCGAAAATCTGTCAGGAACGCGCTAAGAAAGCGGCAGGGAAATTGCGCACTTGACGCCGTTTGTCCGCTTGACATCCCGTGCAAAACCGGTAAAATAAACCTGTAACCGGTATTGCCACCAACCATCCGGCGCCGAAGTGTGTGTGCGGCGGCGGAGCATCAAGAAAGGGGTAAAGCAACATGAACGCAAATGCATTCGTCCACTGGGGCCTCGGCCTCGCATCCGACATTCTGGAGATCTGCAAGGAAGGCAAGGCTGCCGCGATCGTTGACGCGATCAACAACTGGTATCCCGAGCTCCTGTAAGCAGAAACAGGAAAAACGGTCCCCCGGAGCGTCCGCTCCGGGGGCTTTTTCGTGTCGAACGGTGCCGATTGGGTGAATAACCACACACGCAGAGGTTGAAATCCGTCGAAATGCGCGCTATACTATCGCCAGCCAGGTTTCCACTGGTCATTGTTGTTGTAAGGAGCACATTCTCATGCAGAAGTTTGAAAAGTACAGCCCGGTCGTCGTGACCGAGGTCACGACCAAGCACGAGCTGCGCCAGTTTATGCAGTATCCCAACCGGCTCTATGCCGATAACCCGAACTACATTCCCTCGTTCTACGGGGATGACCTCTCCGACTGGACGCCGGGCAAGAACCCCGCGTTTGATTACTGCGAGGCACGCTGCTGGCTGGCCTGGCGCGACGGGGAGATCGTCGGCCGCATCGGCGCGATCCTCAGCCACAAGGCCAATGACAAGTTCGGCACGCACCGCATGCGCTTCAGCCAGGTGGACTTCGTGGACGATTCCGAGGTCTCGGCGGCGCTGTTCGGCACGGTCGAGCGCTGGGCGCGCCAGAAGGGGTGCGATCAGGTGCACGGCCCGCTCGGCTTCACGGACATGGACCGCGAGGGCATGCTCGTCGAGGGCTTTGACCGCCGGAGCCTGTTTTTCACCAATTACAACGCGCCGTATTATCCCGAGCACCTCGCCCGCCTCGGCTACCGCAAGGACGTCGACTGGATCGAGTACCGCATCACGGTGCCTGCGCCGGGCAGCGCGGAGGCCGAGCGTCTGCATAAGCTCTCGGAGTTTATCCTCAAGCGCAAGAACCTGCACGTGGCCACCGTGCATCACAAGAGCGAGTATGGCCCGTTCGTCCGTCAGGTATTTGAGCTGGTCAACGCGGCCTACGCGCCGCTCTACGGCGTTGTGGAGCTCTCGGACGAGCAGATCGAGCGCTATGCCAACAAGTTTATTCCGCTCGTCGACCCGGAGTTTGTGTGCTTCGTGCTCGATGAGCAGGAAAACCTCGTCGCCTTCGGCGTCACGACGCTCGATCCCTCACCCGCGCTCAAGCACTCCGACGGCCGCCTGTTCCCGTTCGGCTGGGCGGAGGTGCTCAACGATCTGCACCATGGCGACACGCTCATCATGCTGCTCACGGCTGTGCGGCCCGATCTGCAGACCGAGGGCATCAACGCCGTCATGATGGATCACGTCTGCCAGAGCTGCAACCGCCACGGCGTGCAGTTTGCAGAGACCGGCCCCATGCTCGAGCTCAATGACCACATCCTCGCGCAGTGGAAGCGGCTCGAGAAGGAGCAGCACAAGCGCCGCCGCTGCTTCATCAAGGATCTGGATCATGGCATCAATGCGGCCAACGCCGCTGCTGCCGCACAGGCCGAGGTCCCGGAGGCAGCCCCCGCCGCGGAAAGCGTCGAATAACGCAAACGAAAGATGACCAGCGCGCCGGCCCGCAAGAGCCGGCGCCGGTTCTTTTCAAGCTTTCTCCTTGAGGAGGAAATGGTGCATCATTCCATATATCTGAGCAGCAGGGGAGCCAGAGGGGGCAAGGCCCGCCTCGGATGAGATCTTTGCGTCGCCGCAAAGCGATGCCTTCTCCCCGAGGAGAAGGTGGAAAGCTCGGCTTGCCGGGTGAGGTGGAAAGGTCGCGTCTATCTCCAGCGCTGCCGCCCATGCACCATGTGTCACCCCTATCTGCAAACAAAAAAGACGCTGCCGCGGCAGCGTCTTTTTTTCTGTCTTGTTGCTTCTCAGCCCTTCGCGCGCTCGAGGTACTCGCCCACGCGGGTGTCGACGCGGATGCGGTCGCCCGGGTTGATGAACAGCGGCACCTTGATCTCGGCGCCGGTCTCAAGGGTGGCGGGCTTGGTAGCGTTGGTGGCCGTGTTGCCGGCGAAGCCCGGATCGGTGTCGGTCACTTCGAGCTCAACGAACGTGGGCGGCTCGACCTGGAACACCTTGCCCTTGTAGGAGCTGATGACGCACTCCATGTTCTCCTTCACGAAGCGGAAGTTGCTGCCGAGGGCGCTCTCGTCGATGGGGATGAGCTCGTAGGTCTCGGGATCCATGAAGTAGTAAAGATTGCCGTCGTTGTAGCTGTACTCCATCGTCTTGCGGTCGATGGTGGCGCTCTCGAACTTGGCGGTGGGGTTGAAGGACGTCTCGGTCACGGCGCCGGTGATGACGTTTTTCATCTTGGTGCGCACGAAGGCCGCGCCCTTGCCGGGCTTGACGTGCTGGAACTCGACGACCTGCATGACCTGGCCGTCCATTTCGAAAGTAACGCCGTTGCGGAAATCGCCTGCAGTAATCATATAGGAATCCTCCTCAAGAATGATTAGAATCAAAAATCTTATATAGTTTACACGATTTTGCGTGGTTTGACAAGCGGGTATTTACAGAATGATGAGATTTTTCGGGCTCCGGGTGAGAATTTCGGCCCCGTCAGCCGTCAGATGCATCACATCCTCGATGCGCACGCCAAACTTTCCGGGCAGATAGATGCCCGGCTCGGCGGAGATGACGGTGTGCTCCGGCAGTCTCCCGTGCACGCCGGGGGCGGCGATGGGGTGCTCGTGAATGTCGAGACCCAGACTGTGGCCGAAGCTGTGACCGAAGTAGTCCCCGTAGCCCGCGTCGCTGATGACCTTGCGTGCGGCGGCGTCCACGCGCTCGCCGGTCACGCCGGCCTTTGCCGCGGCGATGCCGGCCAGCTGCGCGTTGAGCACGGTCTGGTACACGCTGCGCATCTCGTCGGTCGGTATGCCGACGGCGACGGTGCGCGTCATGTCCGAGCAGTAGCCGTTTTTGCGGCAGCCGAAGTCCATCGTTACGAAGTCGCCCGCGGCCACGCGCCGGTCGCCGGGCACACCGTGGGGCATGCTCGTGTCCGGGCCGGTAAGCACGATGGGGTCAAAGCTCGTGCCCTCCGCGCCGAGGCGCAGCATGCGGTAGATAAGCTCGGCCGCGATCTCGCGCTCGGTCATGCCGGGGCGGATGACGGTGCAGATCTGGGCAAACGCCTCGTCCGTGATCTGCTGCGCCTGATACATCATCGCCAGTTCCTCCGGCTGCTTGGCCGCGCGCAGATTGCGGATCAGGTTCTGCGCCGGCTGGAGCTTCAGGCCGAAGAGCTGCTCATAGGCCGTGAACTCGGCATAGCTCGTCGTCTGCTCCTCGCCGCCGAGGATCTGCACGTTCGCCTCGCGCAGGATGCCCTGCACGAGCGTGCGCATCGGCGCCTCGCGCGAGCACAGCAGCACCTGGGCGATGCCGGTCAGCGCGGCGCGCGCGGCCTCGATGTAGCGGGCGTCGGTGATGAAAAATGCCTGGTGTACCGTTACGATCACGGCGCCGTCCGAGGACGGGAAGCCGGTGGCGAACCGGCGGTCGTTTTCGTCGGTGAGCAGGATAGCGTCCAGATGCGCCTGTGTCAGCGCGCGCTGGATGCGGGCAATGTTGTTGAGCATGGAAAATACACCTCCGTGGGAATGCGTTTGTGTTTAAGTCTGCGTGTCCGTGGCCGGGTCGGTCAGGGTGAGATCATCTGCGGCCATCGGCTCGTGCAGCACGTCGCCGTCCGCCTCTTCGAGTCCGACGGCCGACACGCCGTCGAGTGCCGTGCCCGTCAGCACCAGACAGGCCAGCGCCTGCGTGCGCACGATGCCGCTCACCGTGTCCGAGCCCGTCACCGTCAGCCAGAGCGTGCCTGCGTCGTCGATGCGGTAGCTGCCGAGCGTCAGCCATCCGCGTACGGGATTGAAGCACGTGCTGTCGCCTGGCGCCGCGCCGAGTGCGTCGATCGCCGCCTGAACCGGGTCCGTGCCGTCCGGCACGGTGACCGCCTCTGTCTCCATGAGGGCGGCGCCCTCTTTTGCGATGCGGTATACCGTCACGGTCTGCCGCTTTGCGCAGCCCGCGCAGCCGAGCGCGAGGGCGAGGGCCAGCAGCAGGGGGAGCCATCGCTTCATGTCTCCGGCACCTCCTTTTGCGTTTCGGGCGCGTCGTCTGCCGCCGCGCGCGGGAACGTCACGGTAAAGCGCGTGCCGTGCGGCTCCACGCCGTCCACGGCCACGGTGCCGCCGTAGAGCGCGGCCGCATCGTGTACGATCGACAGGCCGAGACCGCTGCCGCCGTGCTCGCGCGAGCGGGCCTTGTCCACGCGGTAAAAGCGGTTGAAGATGTTCGGCCGGTCGGCCTCGGGGATGCCGATGCCGGTGTCGGCCACGGACAGGACGCTCTGCCCGCCGTGCGTCTCCACGCGCACGGTCACGTCCCCGCCCGGGAGATTGTATTTGATGGCGTTTTCGACAAGGTTAAACACGATGTGGTAAATGTCGTCCTCGGATGCGCGCACGGTCACGCCCTCGCTCATGAGGCACGTGATCGTCACGCCGCTCTGGTCGGCCAGCGGGCGCAGCAGGTGTAGCGTCCCGTGCACGGCCTGCTGCAGGTCCACGATCGTCACGTCCGGCTGCACGCCGTCATCGCGCCGCGACAGGTCGAGCAGCTTCTCGGTCGTGCGCTGCAGGCGCTCGGCCTCGCTGCCGATGTCGGCCACGAACTCGCGCATCGTCGTGCTGTCCATGTCCGCGCTCTGGGAGATGCTGTCCGACAGCAGGCGGATGGACGCCAGCGGCGTCTTGAGCTCGTGCGACGCGTCGGAGACGAACCGGCGGCGCTGGGCCTCGGTCGTCTCGAGCCGTTCGGTGAGGTTGTTGAATTCCTGGCCGAGCTCGGTCAGCTCGTCGTTGCCCGAGAGCGTCAGGCGGAAGCTGTAGTCGCCGCTCTGCACGGTGCGCACGCCGTCGGCCAGCTGCGTGATGCGCCGCGTGAGCATTTTGATGGAAAACCACAGCACCACGAGCGCGGCCGCGCCGATGCCGATCGTGATCGTGCCGAGCCGGCGCTGGATGCTGCCGATGAGCGCGGCGCGCTCGCTGTCGCTCTCGCACACGTACACGGCGCCGACGGTCCGGCCGCTGCTCATGACAGGCATGGCCGCGCGGCTGAGAAACGCCTCGGTCGTGTAGTGCGAGTAGAACACGGCCTGTCCGCCGAGCGCGCGCACGAGCTCGGGGTAGAGCACGTACTTGCCGCGGATGTTGTTTTCGCTTGCGGAGTCATATACGGCCAGCCCCTCGCTGTCGGTCACGATGATGCGCGTCAGGTCGCGCAGGTCGAGCAGGGCGAGCACCTGCCGCGTGTTGTCCGGCGTGAGATTGTCGAGCAGCGACAGGGAGGACGACACGACGGCGGCGCGGTTTGTCAGCGCGCTCTGCTTTTCGGTGAACACGATGTCGCGCGAGGCGCGCGTGGGGTAGGTGTTCATGAGCGCAAGCAAAATTGCCACGAGGATCGTGAACGTCACGGCGAAGCGAAACTGCACGCTCGATACCAGCCTGCGCGGCAGCCGGATGCGAAACGGATGCTGCTTCATCCGTCAGGCCTCGGCGAAGTAGTAGCCCACGCCCCACTTCGTGATGATGTATTCGGGGGTGGCAGGGTTGCGCTCGAGCTTTTCGCGCAGGCGGCGGATGTGCACGTCCACGGTGCGGATGTCGCCCTGATAGTCGTAGCCCCACACGAGGTCGAGCAGCTGCTCGCGCGAGTAGACCTTGCCGGGGTTGCGCATGAGCAGTTCGATGAGGTCGAACTCCTTGAGCGTCAGCTCCACGTTCTGGCCGAAGCGGCGGGCGCTGCGGCGCTCGGGGTCGATCTCGATGTGGCCGCGCACGAGCTTGCCGCCGTCCGGCTCGGCCGGGGCGGCGGGGGCCATGCTCGAGCGGCGGATGAGCGCGCGGATGCGCGCCTTGAGCTCGAGGATGTTGAACGGCTTCGTGATGTAGTCGTCCGCGCCGGATTCAAAGCCGATGAGCTTGTCGGCGTCCTCGCTGCGGGCCGTGAGCATGATGATCGGCACGGTGGAAAACTGCCGGATCTGCTGGCACGCGCCGAGCCCGTCGAGCTTCGGCATCATGAGATCGAGCAAAATCACGGCATACTCGCCGCGGCGCGCCATGTCCACGGCGGTCTCACCGTCATAGCACACGTCCACCTGATAGCCCTCGTTCTCGAGGTTGAATTTGATGCCCTTGACGATGGTTTTTTCGTCGTCCACAACCAGTATTTTCATCGCGGTCCCTCCGTTTGCGTCTTTTCGCGGAAATGATTTGCTTTTCGCCGCCGGAATTATTATAATGGGGCAAGACACTGTCATTTGTCCCGGCCGCGCGGCAGCGCCGCCTCCGGCCGGATATTCCATTATATCATAGTTCCATGGAGAAAGATATGAAAAAATATCGCATTTTGCCGCTGCTGCTCATCGTCTGCCTGCTGCTGACGGCGGCCTTCCCGGCGGCCGCCGCGAAAAGCACGGCGGACAATTCGGCCGATGCGCCCCAGAGTACCGCAAACGTCTCGTCCGACGGCGTGCCCCAGAGCACCGTCCAGGCGGCGGAGGGGTCGTATGTCCTCGGCAGCGACGCGGTCAAGTCCGCGCTCGATGAAAAGATCGGGGCCAACTGCGTTCTGCTCGTCGACGAGGACAGCGGCCAGTATTACTATACCCGCAACATCGACACCAAAGCCTATCCCGCGAGCCTGACGAAGATCATGACGCTCCTGCTCGCGGTCGAGGCGGTCGAGCGCGGCGACGTGCAGCTGGATGACACCGTCACCGCCTATGCCGACTGCAATGCCGACATGGTCGAGGGCGCGAGCAATGCCGACATCAAGGTCGGTGAGACCATGACGTTCGAGGACTTTCTCTACTGCGCCATGATCTCCTCGGCCAACGAGGCGTGCAACGTCGTCGCGGAGTACGTCTGCGGCAGCATCTCGGCGTTCGTGCAGCGCATGAACGCGCGCGCGCAGGAGCTCGGCTGCACCGGCACGCACTTTGTCAATCCCCACGGCCTGCCGAACGACGACCATTACACCACGGCGCATGACCTCTACCGCATCACGAAGGAAGCGCTCAGCCACGAGCTCTTCGCCACGATCTGCAATACGGTCAAGCACACCGTCCCGGCCACGAACCTGTCCGACGAACGCACGCTCTCGAACACGAACGGCCTGATTAACCCCGAGTCCCCGATGTACCGCGGCTATTATTACGAGTATGCCAAGGGCGTCAAGACCGGCCACACCGAGGCCGCGGGCTACTGCCTTGTCTCCACGGCGGAGAAGGACGGCGTGCGCCTGCTGTGTGTCGTGCTCGGCGGCAAGGGCACGGTCCGCGCCAACGGCACGACCGATTTCGGCAGCTTTTCCGACACGCTCACGGCCTACCGCTGGGTGTTTTCCAACTACGGCTGGCGCGACATCGTCAGCGCGAGCGACCTTGTGTGTGAGGTGCCCGTGCGCTACGGGCGCGACAGTGACGGCGTGACCGTCCGCCCGGCGCAGAGCATCTCGGCCGTGCTGCCGTCGGCCGATACGGCCGGCGCGCCGCAGTTTGAGCAGCAGGTCACCATCTATTCCGAGCGCGACGGCAAACCGCTCGAGGCCCCCGTCAAAGCAGGGGACGAGGTCGGCGAGCTCACGGTGTCGTATAACGGCACGGTCTACGGCACGGTCAAGCTCGTCGCGGCGGTCGATGTCGCCGTGTCGAAGGGGGCGTATATCGTGGGCCACCTGCGCGCCTTTTTCACGAACCCGATCGTGCTCGTCGTGCTCCTGCTCGTCGTGCTGGCCGTCATCGGCTATGTGCTGTGGCTGGTGCGCCGCCGCAAGCAGATCGAGGCCGAGCGCCGTCGCCGCCGCCGCGCGCAGATGGAGGCCGAGGAGGCCCGCCGCCGCGCGCAGATGCGCGAGACGCTGCACGAATTCGACTTTGACCGCGACCGCGTCGGCAGCGGCCGCCGCTGAGCGTGCCCGCGCGCAAACGAGCCCCACCCAGAATCGCCCGCCGGAG